>WNFO01000171.1_pt1 | contig 44058 bp, 56 predicted proteins | sample 5400251 | NCBI WGS metagenome assembly WNFO01 (sample SAMN13153354, study PRJNA577476) | soil metagenome | isolation source: 100 cm saprolite under Madrone tree | place: USA:California | collected 2016-06-14 | reverse complement strand
CCGTTCTACATCTTCGGCAACATCGCCGGGACGGCCGACCCATTCACCAGGCCGGCGAACTACCCGACCATCTGGGCCAAGCGCGGACTTATCATCCCAGACGACCATGTCGAGCAGCGCTTCAACGATCTGATCGGCGGCGTGGCGCGTCCCGAGCGAATGAAGTTGACGCTGCTAGATTTCGACGATCCAGCCCATCCGGGCATCGGTTATTTTTCGCGACTCTTCGCCCCAGGGCGCGTGCTCTCCAGTCTCACCAATGGAGTCGGCCAACTCGCTAGCAACATCGCCGCGGACGGGTCGACCTCGACCTTTTTCGTCCGTGGCGGTGGCCCTTGGACGGCACAGTCCGACGTTTACGTCGGGGCTGAGGCGGTTGGAATCTCGCTAATTTATGATGACGGTGCCGGCACGACGACCATGCAGATCATCACCCGGAACAAATACCCGGCAATGGGGACCACGTCCGATGCCTCCTCGACGTTCCCGGCGACGCCCTATCATCGGATCGGTGGCTACGATTCCGCTCTCCAGCCGACCGAGGGGACGTGGGTCGCCAATGACATCATGAACATCTATGGTCGCGTCGCCGCAGTCTACATGGGGAGCATTGGCCCGAGTAGTACACCCGGCATCGAGAGCGATGGCACTTGCATCATGCTGGGCCGCGTGACGGCCATCGATACCAGCAATGATGGCACCGGATTCCAGATGACGATTGACAGCATAACGAGCGATCTCGACAAGGCATTGGTGGCGCCCGACCTCGCACACGATACTATCAGTCCTGGGATCTATCTACTGCAGCCAGAAATGTGCCGCTGGAAAGTCGTCACAGGTGCCATCGGCGGCGGTTCTAGTTCGTATTGGGGCAGCCTGGGCAATAGCAGTAATCCATCTGATCCACCATTCCAAATTCCACAAAAGATATATACAAAGGCGGCGTTAATTACTGCGATGAACGCAGCAATGTCTGCAGTCAAATTATCATTGACACTCAAAACGATCATCAATCAATCGGATGGCCTGGAATACTTCCGTCTACTAATGCCGACGACAACGAATAACACATTCACTATTTTGATCCAGGGCAATGACGGCGATTTCGCTGATATTGGCGATGCATTGGGGATGGAACGCAATGCCTTCGCCTACAATGCTGTCGAGCCTGACTCACAGAGCATGGACATTGAGCTACAGAGCAATTCTACATTGACGGGAATTAGATCGGTAGCATCTATTTATGTCCCACTCTATTTGCAACTCGCCTCATCACTGGTTATTATGCTCAGCACAGCTGGCTCATCTGCGGAATTCATTCCCTATACGCAGTCAGTTCCGGCGACATTGTATCTGGTTCGTCTGGGAAATGGCTCTCTATTGGTTGTGAATAATACGACCAATGTTGGAGGCAGTATCGCCGCACTGATAGCATCTCTCTCGCCGGGTAGTATCGCGAATTCACTCACAGTAACGCCAGCTTCGTTGCTTGGGGCGAAGTCGTATTATGTGAATGCGCTGGGGGCGGTCGGAACCGTCGAGCAGGTCATTGCAGAAAATGATGATGCCGCCGCCTCACTTGGGCGGATGCTCTGTTCGTCAACCGGTGCGCCGACCGATGCGATATTCAACTATTGGGTGCAAGGCGCCGGCATCGGCTGGAACAATGTCGTCTCGAAAGATGATTTTCGCGTGCCGATTGATCCAGTCGTCGGCCGCGTATTCGTCATCGATCGCACCACGAAGTTTAATGATTACTATCAGGCGATCGCGCGCGAGTTCGGCTTATTCATCCTTTGGGATCCGAGCATCTCTAAGATCAGACTGCGTTACATCCAGCAGCCGACTGCCGCCGCGGCGGCCAATAGTGCGCAGGGCTCATCGTTCATCTTCTCCGAAGCGAATCGGGCGAAGATTGAAGACCGAACGCTGGCCAAGCAGGACCGCACCAGTATGCGTGGCTCCTGGAAGGTTCAGACAGGCTGGGACAATCTGGCTGGCGCTTTCACAGCCCCCGATATCATCGTTAACTCACTGACCACGCGTAGTTTCTTCCCCAATGACATCAGACAGGAAGACATTCCCGACAAGAGCTTCGGTGCGCGCGTGCATGGCGGAACTGGATCACAGGTGCAGGCTTTGATCCCGCACATCACGTCCCACTCGGTTATCTATCAATTCCCATGGACCGTTTGGCATCGAAGCGTGAACAAAACCGCGCTCATGCTCAGTCCAGGGACATTTCATCAAATCGTTGACAACACACTCGCCAATCCATTCACGGGCGCGCGTGGAATCACCGCAGCGGACGGCGTCTACGCGATTCTCGGTGGCATCTCCAAGAACTATCGGACCGGCGAATGTACGGCCGAGCTCTACGTGCTGGGCTCATCGAATACCCGCGCCTTTTCGCCTTGGTCGCCCTGCGCGCTCGTCGATCATACCGCCGCCACCAACGGCTATGACACCGGGACGAAGATCCTGACGCTGGCGAGCCACTATACAAAATCCGCGAACAACTATGACGGGGTTGACTTCGCGGTCGGCGACAAGGTGCGAATCGTCTCCCGGCACAATGATTCGGGCTATCAGTTCACCTCGAATGACACGATTGCGTCTAAGGCTGGCGCGGGTCGCACCGTCACGCTGACGACCGGCATCGCGGCGCTGGCCGGCGCCGTCGAGTATGTCATGCTGCTGGACAAGTATCATCTAGCGTCCACATCCCGAAAGCAGGGTGGCGCGACATCCGTGACCTGGCAGGGCAACGGATCCACTCGGCGCGTCGATACCGTCACGACGACGAGTCTCTTCAAATGGCAGTAACGCTCAAGGAGCAGGTCTCGCTCTGGCCCCCGGCTACTGGCGGCGGTTTCGACGATTGGTTGAACGACGGCGAGGGCATGCATTCCATCGTTCCGCTGGATCTCGTCCGCCACCTCAACAATGCGGCGACCTATGTCCAGCCGTGGGCACAATACATCCAAAGCGCGGTCGGCGGCACATATTCGGTCTCTGTCACGGCGGCGGGCGAGTACGCGCTGATGCAGTGCCCGATCATCGTGCCGCTTGGCGCCGTCAGGATGCTATGGGCTGCGGGTCTGATCCGCGACACGGCAAGCGGCAATGCCATGACCGCCTGCTCGGTCTACCTATCGACGACGCCCTATGTCGCCAGCGCGCAGGGGGCGGCCTTCGTCCCGACGAAGCTGAATGTCGGCGGCAGCGCGGCGGGGCAACAGATCGCGCGCACGGTGACGATCAATTTCACGACGGCCGGATATTTTCTCGTCGACGATTCGATCCTGGGGGTAACCAATTATCTGGCGGCGCTCAATCTCGTCGGCAATGGCGCGGGCGCGGCTTATACGTCGAACGTAATCGTAACCGTGACCATGATAGGTGGCTCGTCGGCTGCCGTACTGCCTGGGATCGCTGACTTCAGCTGTTGGTTCGGCTACGAATGATCCCCCGCCTCCGCCGCTTCGGCCCCGCCCTGATCCGTACGCCGGGCTCAACCCCAGGCAGCGCCAGGGGCCGGACATCCGGTGTGGGCGGCGACACGGGCTCTGGCGGCAGATCCGGCACATCTACCGGCATCACGCCGGGCTCACAGGGCGCGACGATTGCGGTCGGCGGCAGCGCAGCACCGATCCTGTTCGACGACACACTGAGGACCCAGGGTCGGAACGGCGCGCCGGCACTCGCGTCGCTGATCAAGCGCGAAACTGATGCCCTTAATCGACTTGCCTTCTCGGGCAAACCTTACTTCAACTTCTTCACCGGCGGCGTCTCGACGACGTCTGGCCATGTGCTGTTGCCTTCTGACCCGAACTATGGGCCCGCGTTCCGGCAGGTCTATTGCGGGCGTAATTTCGGCAATGTGGCCGAAGGCGCGCAAATCCATTGGGCCTCACCGCCGCTCAACCAACAGGCGAATCAGGGCTGGGGCGTGAAATATTTCGATACGACGTTCGCGAACTATTTGAATTATACGACGATGCCGCAGATTCCATATCCGACGAATATCCAGACCGACACAATCATCAGTGCGCGCGGTTTTGTGGCGCCGAATGCCGAGATGCAATTCTTTTCAGGACCGGAGAATGGTGCCTTTTCGAATGGTCCGATCCTATATGCCGGCATGGTCTATCAGCAACCCCAGGACCTCATCGATCAGACGAGTACTGGCGCCTACATCGATTCGACCGGCACCGTCGCGGGCAAGAGCCCATACGTCGGGACGCAGCGGCTTCATCAGGGCGGCGAAGTAGTCGCCATCACAGCGACCGCCGACTCAAGCGATACTCTTCAAAAGATGCGAGTCAACTATGTCGACACATTGACATATCGCCGCGGTCAGGTCGGCTGGTCGGCGATCGGACCCGGAACCGGCACCGGTTACGTCGCCTTCACGACGAGCAAGAGCAACTTCCGCTACATCTTTGACCAGTCCTATGGCTCTGGCGGCACCAGCTTCGCCGCCAGCTTGCCGGCCATCACGCTGCCGCTGAGATACTCGGCGGCGGGGCTCTATACGCAGGTACGGATCTACGTCTTCGTATATGCGGCGATGAACGGCGCGACGGACACCGGTACTATCGGCGTGGCGAACCGCGATTCGGCCGGCTCAATGTCCAGCTCCGCGACGGCCATTACCAACGCGCCGACCATCAGCGGAGCAACGTTCAAATGGTATCCCGACGTCGCGAGTTCCAGCACCGCGAGCCTGAATTTCACCAGCGCGCCCTATTTTCTCGGCTACGCTGGGGCTGGGGCAGCCTATGACCGGATCGCGCTCTGCGCGAAATCGAACGGCACGACTGACTCTGTCAGAATCGGAGCCTTCACGCTGATCGCGTTCGGCGCGCCGTTCTAGCTACTGACATTCATCGCAGGAGGCGACGCAGAGTACGCCACGATAGGCATCCGGACCGCCAATCATGCAATCGGCAATTCCAATCGTCGGTCCAGGCGTGAATCCATTTTCAGGGCTGGGCTTCGTGAACCATGAGCACGTCGCGCAGAACCGACCATCTTTCTTCATGCCGGCGGCTGGCCATTGAGGACGATTCGGGCCAATCCAATTCTGGCAACCACCAGCTGAGAAAACGTTCACCGGGATATCCTGCGGGCAATAGGTGAGGGGCTGCCCGTTCTCATCGGTCGGCTGCTCATCAATCGTTCCGCATCCGACCGTCATCAGAATCAGGCTGCCGAAGCAGCCAGCAGTCAGCAAAACCCCGATCAATCCGAGTTGCTTCATCATGATGCCGTCCCTTCATCCGTCCCCTGGTTAGGCAGACCCAGCGCCGGGGACGCCAGCGCCACCCACGGTTCATGAGGCCGGGAGCTGATCTGCATCTGAAACGTTCGCACCTCCCGAAAATTCCCGCAAGCTGACCTGCCGTTCAGTGCTGTTGACAGGCCGTCTCGACTTGGGCAGGTGACCCTTATATGGGTCAGCCGAATGAATTCGACGCTCCGGAGCCCGGCGGCGTCGTGTTGTGCGCTGTGCCCGAGGAGATGCTGGTCAAGCTGACGGGCCAGGTCGAAAACGACAACGAGTTGACGAATTGGGTCGAGTATCGGCTGCCGGGTAGTGATCTCATCGTCCACCGGTCGGCTCATGTGGTGCTCAAGCAGGCCGGCCAGCTGGCGGCGGCATTGACCGGGACCGTAGGGGGCTGACCGATGGCGAATGTTCAGGCAATCTGCACGTCGTTCAAGTCCGAGGCGATGACCGCACTCCACGCGCTGGGCACGACCGTCACGCGTGGCGGCACGGGCGCCGATACCGTGAAGGCGGCACTCTATGTCGCCACCGCCGGTACCCAGGGCGCTGCGACGACGGCCTACAGCGCAACGAACGAAGTCAGTGGCACCGGATATTCGGCCGGTGGCGTCACAGTCACGAACGCAACTGCGCCGACGACGAGCGGCACAACGGCATTCTGGACGCCAAGCGCGAGCATCGTCTACACGACCGTGACGCTGACGACCGCGTTCGATTGCGTGACGATCTACAACAGCACGCAGAGTAATCGGGCCATCGGTGTCTACACGTTCGGCAGTCAGACGATCACCGCCGGGACCTTCACGATCACGATGCCGGTCAACGACGCATCGAATGGTCTCGTTCGCATCGCATAGGAGAACCCATGTCGCAAGGATTCACTTCAACGCTCTGGACCTCGCAGGTCGATGGCGCCGCCCTCACGAATACCACGACGGCGACCAGTCTGCTGCATGCCGGCTCGAAATTCACGCTGTTCCCCGGCTTCTTCTCCTCCATTGGCCAAGAGCTGAAGGTCCAGGCGGCGGGCCGCATGTCGACGGTCGTCACGACGCCCGGGACGTTCACATTCGATCTCAAGTTCGGCTCGGTCATTGTAGCGACCAGCGGCGCGTTTGCGCTCAACATCGTGGCAAAAACCAACGTGACCTGGAAACTCGATTGGGACCTGACCTGTCGTGCAGTGGGCGGTGGCACGGCCTGCACGCTGATGCATACCGGAATCTGGAGTTCGGAGGCGGTCATCGGCTCGCCCGTTCCCGGCACCGGCGGCTCTGGCGTCCTGCTCATCCCGGCCAGCGCCCCCGCCGTCGGCACCGGCTTCGACAACACCGGATCTGCGGTCGTGGATCTGTTCGGCACCTGGTCGGTCGCGAACGCCAGCAATTCGATTCTGGTCCATCAGTTCAGGATCGTTAGCCCCAACTGATGCGATGGCTGATCTCACGAACGGCCAGCTGACGGCACTCGGCAACGAGATCACCAACGATCCGAAGCTGCTCGGCTATGCGGGCAAGACCGTCGCCCAACGAGTCGCGCTGATCAACGCGCTCGGTGGTTCGAGCGAAACGATTGGGTCCGGTGTGATTGCCGGCTATCAGCTGATGAATCAAATCGTTCAATCTGAGTTCGTTCTGCTATCAATACCGAACCAGAATCTTTTTATGTCTTATGTGGCCTGCATGCAAATCGATGCCAGCAATGCGACCGTCCAGGCCAATTTTCTTGCCATGTTTCCGTCTCTCACGGCGCCAACCACGCGCGCCAATCTGATCGCATTCGTCAACCGCTCGGCGAGTCGCGCCGAAATCTTATTCGGCACCGGGACTGTGATTACGACTTGGGACATGGGCCGCGCGACGGGGGTGCCGACCTAAATGGCAAAATCAGCCATCCTCGATACATACTCCGCATCCGCGGCCTTCACGATCACCATCGCGAATATCGCATCATCGACGACGTTTGCTGGCCAACAGTCGGACATGGTCGATAATTCAGTGACGCGTTACTCTCTGATTCACGTCTTTGGAAAATTCAAGCAGGGCACTTCACCGACCGGCAACAAAGGCTTCTATCTCTATGCTATTCGCGGTGATGCTGGCGGGACGGCCCACCGATCGGATAATGCCGCCGCGACCGCCGGCGCGCTGACACGCGCCAATGCGGAATTCATCGGTGTAGCGCGCAATCTGGCATCGCCAGCGACGGGCGACGTGGTTTATGTCGAGGCGTTCATCGTGAACCCCGGCCCCAGCTTCGGCGTCATGTTCTATCATGACACTGCCGTCAATACCGATACGACCGGTTCCAATCATTGGCTTCGCTGGATCGGGAATAACCCGGAAGCGCAATAGGCGGGAGAGCGCGTGTCGCTCTACAATGGCGCCTCCGGTTCCAACTTTCGCGAATATGCGAACAATGGGCGCTTCGACATCTCGACGTCCCATACGCTCTCTATCTGGGTCCAGCCTCAGATAACGCCGGTCGCTCAGTGGGCATTCATCGCTCGCGGAGTTGGGACGGTCAGTGGTGATTTTACAGTCGGCACGCCCTCGGCCAGCGCATTCAACCTCGTCCGCGCGCAAGTCATCACCGGCAGCGGTAGCCAGGTGGTGGCAACGACCGCTCAGTGGACGAACAAGAATTGGATCCATGTCTGTCAGGTCTACGACGGCGCCGCACTGGCAATGCGCGTCTACATCGACGGGCGACAGCAGGCCAGCAGTTCGCCGGTCGGTACTTTCAGCCAGACGACGACCAGCAATATCCGGCTCTGGATGCGGACTGATGCAACGATCGCGACGACCGATTGTTGGTTAGAGCAATTCGGCTGGTGGAGAACCTGCCTCAGGCCGGACGAGATCGATGCGCTGGCCCGGGGCGCCGACTTCACCAAGATTCGCCGTGATGATGCACTCCTCCTCGATCCGCTCAATGATCTGAACGGCGTTGATCTGGTCGCTGGCCTCGGCGTCAACACCGGCACCCTGAGCATTCGCGAGCGGGCACCGATCATCCGGACGGTTCCAAATGTGACGCTCGCCAAGCCGCGCCTGATGCGGGCCATGACGCGAAAAAACTATCTCTTCGCGCCGGTCACCGGCTTCGACACCCGCACCATGGCGGTACCTTTCCTGCTGCGTGGCCCCGGCAAGCCGATGCCCATCCTGGGGCCGTCGGCTAAGCCCCTGACATGGACCAGTCCGACGGGGGGCGACGTCACAGTCGCACTGACGGGCTCGGCCGCCACGACGGCGGCAGGGTCGGTCACGATTGCGATCGATGTCCCCGCGACCGGCCAGGCGTCAACCGCCGCTGCCGGAACCGTCATACCATCGACGGCCGTTCCGGTCTCGGGCGTGGGGGCGACCGTATCGGCCGGCACGGTGGTGCCGGCCATCGATGTCGCATTGACGGGCGCGGCCGCCACTACGGCGGCCGGTAATGTTGGGTCGCAGATCCTGCTCTCCGACAGCCGCACGGCAGCGGTACCGTTTATTCTGCGCGGGCCCGGCCGACCCCAGGCCATCGGCGGGCGGCCGCGTTTCCCCCTCAATTGGGCCGCGACGGTCGCGGCCGGCTCGGATGTCACCGTGGCACTATCCGGCCAGGCGGCGACTGCCTCGGCGGGCTCGGTCACGCCATCCACCGACGTACCGGCGGTCGGGAGCAATGCGACCGCCGGGGTCGGCAGCGTGGCACTGGCGATGGCCCTGGCGCTCACCGGCAACGCGGCTAGCGCGTTGGCCGGCACCCTGCAGTTCGGCACAGCGGTCGCCGTCTCGGGCGCAGCCGCGACCGCAGCGGCCGGCAGCATCGTTCCGTCGCTTGCGGTGGCGCTCAGCGGCGTCGGGCTGACCGCCAGTCCAGGGATCGTCACAACCAGCGGCGGCGTGACGCCGGGGCCCACCAACAATCGCTTCTGTCCCCTGTCGGCCGTCTTGACTCAGATCGATGCCCGCCTGGCGGCTGTCATGTCGGCCAGTTCTACGGATGGCGGTTTGCGGTCCGGCTGCAGATTCACACTCGACAAAGAGCCGCTCAGCAAGATGGACGGCGACTATTTCACCGACGTCGAAGCCATCACGCCCGTGATGCGCAATCGGGCCATCGGGGAGGCCTATTGGGAGGCGACGATCGTCATTCGGGTCGCGTATCAGCGCGGCGGCGGCGACGCGGGGGGCGGTGACCGGCAATCCGTCATGCGCGATGCGCTGGGCGATGGGCAGCGATTCAGCGATGTGCTGGAGCGCCCCGACAGCTACGCCTGGCCGACGAGTGGGATTAGCGAAGTGCGTTACCAGGGCTGCACCCGCGCGGCGACTTTTCGGCGTGGGGAAATATGGGAGACGCGCTTTCTGGTGCGCTGGCGCTCCGATAGCTTCACCGCGTGACAGGACCCAGCTTTGCTGGCAGGTGACGGGGTGCGAGATAAATGCACTGGGAGGGCATCACCGCAGTCGTCGCTGTCGTGGGACTCCTCGCCAATTTCGCCGTCATGGTCCTGATGCGGGTTTGGCGTGATGGTCGATCGACGTCCCATCTTGAGGCCTCAGAGACGCGTCTGACGAAAATCGAGAGCGATATGGATGAGCTTGAAAAGCGTGTCACCCATTGCGCAAAGAACATCGCTATACTCGATGAACGGACGCTCGTGATTCGCAGCCACAAAGGAGATTGAATCATGGGACCTTTCGATCGCATCATGTTGGCCCTGGGCGGCGCCGCTCAATCGGTCGCCATCGCCACCGTGGCGGGCGGAGCGCCGACATGGCTCATCATCCTTTGTCAGGCCATAGGCGGCGCCGCGCTGGCGCTCAGCCCGTCGGTCCGCGCGGTGGCCAAGACATCGGTTGTGACGTCGCCATGACGATTGCCGACATCGGTGCCTTTTCGACCGGTGCCGGTTTCATCATCTATGGCCTCGCGCTGGCGAGGATATGGGGTCGCTTCGAGACCGAGCTCACGAGCCTCAAGAACGAGGTGACCGAGATGCGACGCGAGTCGAAGGAGGGTGATGCCGCCCTGGCCGCGACGCTGGCCCATGCGATGGCGCGACTGGGGACACACGGGGAGGAGATTGCCGTGCTGAAGGCGATCACGCCACCGAGAGGCGCCAGTGGTCGATGATGACCATTCTACGCCGTCTCGCGATCCGGTTCCGCATCATGATGGGAGGTCGGCAGAGTATGACGTCATCCACGCCTATGCCCGTCAATTTGGTGGAATCACATGCACGCTGCTGGAGATTGCGCGCCGTGCGGATGGACTGGACCCGGAAGGACGGGCCGCCGCCCTCCTCGATGTCGAGGAACGGCTACGCAGCGTCGCGTGGGCGATCACCGGATCCAGACACGTGGAACGAACTACGTCTCGCGTTGGAAGCCGAGTGAAAGGATTCATCATGCAACTATTTGCAAAGCTGTATATCATCACCTTCCTGACGCTGGCCTCCTGCGCCCATGTGACGCCCGTCGTCGTCGATTGCGCGAAGGCGGTGTCGCCCGGGATCCTTCCTGCGGTCGAAACCGCGCTGGTCGTCAAGGACTACGTCGCGCAGCTCGAAGCGCTGGCGATCAAATACAGCCTCTGCGTCGTCAACAAGGCGGTCGCGCAGCTGCGTGGCGAAGCGATCCAGGACAAGTCGTTCGCCGCTGAGGATGGGCTCGCGCAGCTCAAGATCGATCATGCCGAAATCTGGCTCTCGACCCATCAGTTGCCCTGATGGAAATCGCCTGCCAGGCCAGCAGCCGCCTCCTGACGCCGGCCGATTTTGCGTTCCAGGCGCGGGCCATCAACATCCAGATGGAGCAGCATTGGGGACCGGCCTTCGCCGAGGAGCCGTGGCCCGTGCGGTCCTACGCGACGCTCAGCGGGCTGCCGGCGGGGACCTTCTGGCCGCTGGCGATCCTCGATGACATCGACAAAATGGGCGCCCTTGGGTTTCACGACGACGTGGCTGGCCTCGCGTTCGGCCGTGTCTTGGCATCAGTCGACCCGCTGGACGCTACCACGCTCAGCCATGAGGCCCTGGAGCTGCGCGCCGACCCCAGGTGCGACCTCTGGCTGCCGATGCCCGACGGGCGTCAGGTGGCGCGCGAATTGTGCGACCCATGCGAGCGGGACCGCTACGACATCGAGGTGACGATCGGATCCGAGACGCGGCGGATCTGGGTCTCGGATTTCGTCCTGCCGGCGTGGTTCGTCGCCGGCGCAGCACGGCCCTACACGTATCTCGACACGGTCGATGCGCCATTCTGCTTGAGTCGCACTGGGGGCGGCTATCGGCTGATCCGCGATCCTGACGGGTTCATCAGCAGCGATTTCGGGCGCGAGCTCGACCCGAATTGGCACCACATGGCGGCCCGCATGGATCGCAAGGCCGCCGATCCGCTATCCCGTACCCACCGCCGTGGGCTGCGCTGATGGCGCGCGACCCTAGCACCTTGACTCTGCACCCGGCGCTGCGCGGTTTACTGCCCGAGCTCGACCTGCAATTATATAAGGCCGGCATTCCGCTGCAGCCCTATGAATGCTGCCGCACACCGTTCCGCCAAGCCGAGCTTTACGCCGTCGGCCGGGCCGGCACGTTACGCGGGCCCGCGCTTGGGAGAGCTTCCATCAATACGGGCTGGCGGTGGACTACGTTTTCAAGGTCGACGACGGCTGGACGTGGTCCGAGCCAGACGCCGGCATGTGGCAGCGGTACCAGGAGATCGGAACCGGCCTCGGTCTGCGAGCCCTATCGTTCGAGATTCCGCACCTGGAGCTTCCCGCGGTCCTGCATCTGCTGCAAGCTGGGTCGTTTCCCGCCGGCGGTGATGACGACTGGCGCCGGTGGCTGGAGACGCAAATCGAGCAGTGGGGTCAATCTGCGCGATCGGTGGGGGCGATCATCCATCCGGGCGCCCCGCTGCTGACGATTGACCGGCCAATGGTCGCGTGAGGCCGGACGCTCCATCGAGCGTTGACGACGCGGCCACCCGGGCCGTGTGCCAGGACTGCGGCCAGGATGCGATCAAGGGCGGACCGATCGTACCTGACGAGATGATGGTGAGAGCGCGGTGGGCGTTTTGCGCGTTTGGTCCCGGATGGGTCTGGTGCTACACGCAGCGACGGTTCATGCGGGCGTGACGACCCGGCTAATCCTGTGCTGGACTATGCTTTTCATGCCAGGCTGCTCATGCGACGTCATTCCCGACACGCCGGGGCCACTTCGGCATCGCGACAACGGCGCATGTGTCGTGAGCATTGGCGATGATCAATTTCGCGGGTTCGCCCGTCGGCGTCGTGATCGTCATCTCGATTCCGACGATGCCGTCGGTCGGTTTGAATCGCCGTCCGCAAAACGTGCAGATGCGTTTCATTGTTCACCGACCCGTGCTCATATCCGCACCCCGACCGCCCGGAGCGCCTCTTCTGGCGTCGTGACGATCCATACCGGAGCGCCCCGCCAATTCCGGTGCCATTCGACCTGGCCCGGCGACAGACTGGCTGACCGTGGATTGCGCTTGCCGACGCGGACCTTGACCTCCAGCAGGTAGTTCACGCTGCGGCGACCGACCAGCAGATCCGGAATGCCGGCCTGACCGGTGGCGCTCGCAATGTGGCAGACGCTACATCCTGCAGCGCGGAGCGCGGCGACGATGGCGGCTTGGGTGGCGTCGGTTTGATACGCCATCAGCGGACCAGCTTCCCCTGCCTTTGCTGCAGGCCTGGGAGGCCATTCGGCGCGCGGCTGATCCGCGCCCAAGGATTGCGTTTCTCGACTGGAACCGAAGTCCCTTCGGCATAGCGGCGCATCGTGTGTGTCCGCCTAGGGTTCACTCCGGACGTTCGGCCGTGGCCAAGGCTCGAAGGAAAAGCGCGACCTTTGCCGCCCAATCGCAATTACGACAAGCGCAATCTCCGCGCCCGTGGTGCGTGATCGCGGCACGCTCGCGGAGCGAGTCCAGGATTTTTGCGGCCCTGGCCAGAGTTTCACGTTCAGCATCGGGCAGCACGTCTCACCTATCTCGCCGTAGCTTCATGTTTCTTTTGTCCCACGACCGCTTGACGATGTCAACGACAAAGGTAATACATGAGGTATGCCGCAAAAACGCAAATCCCCGCGTCCCAAGACGACCGGTGGCCTGATCGCATTCCGGGCCCGCAGCCCGCGACATGAGGCCTTTATCCGTGAATCAGCGTGGCGAGAGAATGTCACCCTAACGACCTGGATCCACACGCGAATCTTCGGTGCCGAAAATAGTTTGGAAAAATAGTTGACGCCGTTATACGGGAGGTATACATTCTAATCATGAAAAACAACACAGCGTCAGAGATGGTCATCGGGCAAAAGGTCGAGGGCGGCACGCCATACACGGTGCAGTACGACGAGGGTGAGATCGTCGCAATCAATGGTCAGGTCGCCGAGGTCGCATGGCAGAGCGGGGTGAGGACGTATGCCGACCTGCGCCGGCTGCGGGTGGGGCATTCGGGGCGATTCCCCGTCGACTCGGAGGACTAATCGGTGACCACCGACGCGATCCTATCCCGCGCCCTGAGTCTGACGATCCGCTCGCTGGAGCAGCATCGCACTGATGCCGAACGCGCCGAATTGGCGGTCGAGGCTTGGCGGCTGATTTCACACTTGATCAAGGAGTGACCATGGAACTACGCACGATATCGACAGCCGACCTGGCCGAAGTCCGACGGCTACACGACATGTGGCGCAGAGACGAGGTTGGCGGAAAACGCGCCAACCTCGACGGCGCCAACCTCGACGGCGCCAACCTCGACGGCGCCAACCTCGACGGCGCCAACCTCGACGGCGCCAACCTCGACGGCGCCAACCTCGACGGCGCCAGCCTCGGCCGCGCCAACCTCGGCCGCGCCAACCTCGACGGCGCCAGCCTCGACGGCGCCAACCTCGACGGCGCCAGCCTCGACGGCGCCAGCCTCGTCGGCGCCAACCTCGTCGGCGCCAGCCTCGACGGCGCCAACCTCGACGGCGCCAACCTCGACGGCGCCAACCTCGACGGCGCCAGCCTCGACGGCGCCAACCTCGTCGGCGCCAGCCTCGTCGGCGCCAGCCTCGACGGCGCCAACCTCGACGGCGCCAGCCTCGGCCGCGCCAGCCTCGTCGGCGCCAGCCTCGTCGGCGCCAGCCTCGTCGGCGCCAACCTCGACGGCGCCAGCCTCGTCGGCGCCAGCCTCGTCGGCGCCAGCCTCGTCGGCGCCAGCCTCGACGGCGCCAACCTCGACGGCGCCAGCCTCGTCGGCGCCAGCCTCGTCGGCGCCAGCCTCGGCCGCGCCAACCTCGACGGCGCCAGCCTCGTCGGCGCCAACCTCGACGGCGCCAGCCTCGTCGGCGCCAGCCTCGACGGCGCCATAGGCATAACCATTCCGGTCTCAGATCCAGCGAAGCCATACGTCCGCCCGACGACGCCCGAAGAAGTCAAGGCGGCCCGTCGCGCGCGGATGCTGAAATACCGCGAGCGCAACCCGGACGTGCCTGTGGTTGATAGACTGGACGCCAAGATTCTGGAATCTGTCACTGGCGGCGGCGGGCGGCTCGAAATGTCTACCTGGCACTCTTGCACAATGACACACTGTATCGGCGGTTGGGCGATAGTCCATGCGGGCGAAGCGGGGGCCAAGTTGGAGGCGAAGTATGATTCGCAGCGTGCGGCGACGATGATCTATCGCGCATCCACCGGCCGCGTGCCGCATTTTTTCGCGAGCAATGAACGGGCGTTGGAAGACATCAAGGCATGCGCGGCGGAGAGTGACACATGACCTACGCTGACTGCGCCCCGTCCTGCTGCGGTACCAGCTGCGGCGTTTGCTCACTCGCCATACCCGACACCTGCGAAGCATGCCTGACCGACATCGATGGCGCGCTGCTGATCGTCGCCGGGACCAGGGTCCACGCGCGATGTGCGCTATTTTGGGAGGGCATGATCATCCTGGGCGAGTGGCAACCGGCGGCGATGGGGGTGCAATCGTGATGCGCCCCTGTAACAAGGGCAGCATAAAGAAGCCCTGCTCGCCCAACACGTCATGCGTCTGCTGCCCGTATTGCAGCGACACCTATTTCCGCTGCGATGTGCATGGCGGTCTGGCGGGCGCTAAACGGTCGCTATGTGCGCACAAAGGCATCTGTCCGAAGCGGCCGGTGCGTCAGTGAACCCCTTCCGCGAATCGGCCCCCGTGCTCGCTGCGATTGCGGCGATGGAACGGCCAGGCCCTCGCCGCCTCGTCGCGCGCCTGATCGCAGACGTCAGCGCGCTGATCGAGAAACGGCGCGATCCGGCCTACGGTTCGCTGGCCATCAGCGACGCGCAGGTCGACGAGCTGACGAACAACCTGGTGCAGATGCTACTCGTCGGCGATTACGAATTGGGAGAGTGATCATGGATCAAACAACGGAACCAATGCGTCTCTCGCCGTCGATTGCCAGCATTCTGCTGCGGCGCTCGCCGCTGCATGCGTGGCAGCGACATCGTCTCGGCGGCGCGGAGGAGGGCGAGCAGACAGACGCCACGCGCCGCGGGCGATTGATCGATGCCATGCTTCTGGGCAGCGGTCCCAAGCTCGAAGTCATCAATGCGAAAGACTGGCGCACCAACGCGGCGAAGGACCAGCGCGATGCCGCCGAGGCGGCTGGGCGGATTGCGGTGCTGGTCGATAAATTCGAGGCGGCGACTGCGACCGTCCAGGCCATTCGCGATCGACTCGTAGCGCGCGGGCTCGAATTCCGCGGGCAGAGTCAGGTCACGCAGGTGTGGGAATCGGACGGCTGCGAATGCAAGGGTGTGCTGGACCACCTGATCATGCCGGATGGGATCATCTACGACCTGAAGACCTGCGACGACGCCAGCGACGAATCGATCACGCGATCAATCGTGGCCTACGGCGCCGATATCCAGCACGCGGCCTACGTCGAGGGCGTCGAAACGAACAATCCCGAGCTCGCCGGGCTGGTCAAGATGCGGTTCATTTTCGTCGAATGTGAGCCGCCTCACGCGGTCAACATCCGGTCCCTGGGCGGCAGTCTGCGTGAGTTGGGCGCGCGCAAATGGAAGCGGGCAAAGGCCAGTTGGGCGGCCTGCGTGCGGTCCCGGCAGTGGCCCGGCTACGAGAACACCGCGCCGCTGGAGGCCAAGCCATGGCAGCTCGCCGAGGAGATGGACCAGCAGATCGCAGCGATGGAGGTCTCCGATGAGCATCCCTTCTAGGCTGGCGCGCGTAATCCGGATATTCAAGGGCGACGACGGTCGCACTTACCAGGAGCGTGAATGCATCCAGTGCGCTCGGGGGTTTGTTACTCGCAAACCAGTGGCTAAGTTCTGTTCGAAGTCGTGCATTTGGCATCATTCTATCGGAAGCGCAGAGATGTGCAGACGGGCGCGGGTGAGCGCCGCCCAACGTGGCGACTTGCAACGCGGACGTGGACGGGGCGACGGATATGTAAAACGCATGGGCCGACACGAACACAGGGTAGTTGCCGAAGAGATGCTCGGGCGGAAGCTTCTCGCTGGCGAGATCGTTCATCATCGCGATGGAAACAAGTCGAACAATTCCCCGGCAAACCTGGAAGTGATTACCCAGGGAGAGCACATGCGCCGTCATGGACTTGGAATTCCTGGTATGGAATTGACATGGAAGCCGTGGACAAAGAGGAGAGCACATGCGAGCGTTTGAAGACTTCCAGGCCAAAAGAGAACGGACGCCGCTGTTGATCGGCCTGACTGGAAGTTCAAGTGCCGGGAAAACTTTCTCCGCTCTGCGCCTGGCGACCGGCATCCAACGCGTTGCCGGTGGCGACATCTACGTCATCGATACGGAGGCCCGTCGCGCGCTGCACTATGCCGACAAGTTCAAATTCCGTCATCTGCCCTTCGCCGCCCCCTTCGGGCCCCTGGATTACTTGGCGGCGATTGAACATTGCGCCGCCAAGGGGGCCCAGACCATCGTCATCGACAGCGCGAGCCATGAGCATGAAGGCCCCGGCGGCGTGCTGGAAATGCACGACGCCGAGACGCAGCGACTCGCGGCGCTCTGGCGCGTGCCGCCCGAGAAAGCGCAAATGAGCGGATGGCAGAAGCCGAAGGCCGAGCGGAGGCGCCTGCTGAACACAATTCTTCAGATGCCGATCAATTTCGTGTTCTGTTTTCGCGCGAAAGAGAAGATGGACCTCAGCGGCGCGAAGCCGAAGGTGCGCGGCTGGATGCCGATTGCGGGCGAGGAATTTGTCTATGAGATGACGGCGAATTGCCTGCTCTATCCTGGCAGCGATGGCGTACCGACATGGCACAGTGAGGAGATGGGCGAGAAGGCAATCATCAAGCTGCCGGGGCAATTCCGCGGCATGTTTAAAGAGACGGCGCCACTCAGCGAAGAGACCGGCGAGCAGCTTGCGCGCTGGGCGGCCGGTGGGGCGGCGGTCAGCAACGGAAAGTCAGCATCACTGCCGGATACGCCGACGGCGCGCCGCGAACAGATCGAAGAGATTGGCCGCGAAATCGAACGCCTCGGCTGGCGGCCGGCGCTGGCGAAGGATTGGTTGTGGACGAAGTATGGCGTCAAGACGCGCGCCGAACTGACCGAACAGCAGGCCGCCAACGTGGTGACCGCGCTTCTCGCCATCGCGGACGGCGTTGACCAACGACAACCAGGAGAGGACTGATCATGGCAATCACCTTCGAAGTCGGGCAGATTCGGCGCTTTCGCCCTGATGGGCGAAACATCGTCTTCGCTCATTCATTCCAGATCCAATCAATTGACAAGAAGACCGCGCTCGTCTTTGGAAACTGCTGCCATGACGGTGCAACGCGCATCGAGAATCAGCATGAGCACACATACGCCGAGTTGATCGAGACGGAGCTAATAGAGCCTGTCCTCGCGCCAGCGCCGGTGTCACCCGAGGATGAATGCGCATGTGGATGGAAGCGCACAGATTCGGTGCATGGGTCGTGCAGGATGATCAATTGCACCATTCATACTCAGCGCCTTGCATCGACGCATCGCTTAGAACATCATGACTTCGTCTCGCCTCATCCGCCGGCGGCGAACGCCTCAGCAGACACGGAGGCCGCCCGTGGAGGGGAAGCGGCCGTTACTACACGCAGCCGTCTTCTAACCGAAGCGGAAAAGAGGAGAATATTGCGCATGTCAGATGAGGCCGGCCCATCCGTCGTCGCCGTCACGCAGGCGCGCGAGCCGTGGCGGCCGACCGTCGACGAGTACGATCTGCTGCCCGATGCCGAGACCGGGTGGCGGCGATGAAAACCCGTATCCGCATCGACTGCGCCGTCATCACGCCGGCCATCCGCGAGCAAGCGCACCAACTCGTAATGGAAACCGAGCGCGAATATTCGACGCTACTGGCGGGCAAGACGCCGAGGCAGAAGCTATTGCTAACCGCGCAGACGTCATCGTTGCTGATTGCGCGGATTCGGGCGCTGATTCAAAGTGGCGGCGAAGAGATGGTGAACTGAATGCGGGTCATCGTCGCAGCTCGCAGTCACGCCAATCGCAGCGGATGGTGTCACGCATGCGAGACGGACACGCGGTTGGCGCTATTGGTTGTGCAGCCGAAAGACAGCGACATCCCTGTTGATGTGAGGCTCTGCGCTGGCTGCTGTAAGGCCGCCTGGTGGGCGGCGCGCAAGATAGGCAGGAACCGGAAGCTATGACTGACCATGAAGACGTGCTGCCATCATGGCTACGAGCCATGATATTTTTCGGCTCCGGTTGTGGAGGCGGCGTAGTGGTGGGGCTATGGCTGCACTGGTGGCTGCGATGATCCGCCTCACGCCGCCCGTCGGCACGCAGACCCGCCGCAATCCACTACGCCTTTGGGTCTGCGTCTTTTGCGATGCCCACGGTCGCGCGCAGAGTGAGGCGCACCAACGGCAGTTGACACGCGAGCATCTAGCCGCCTGTCGCGAGGCGAAGCGATACCATGACCGGATGGCGCGCGCGCGGGCCGCGAGGGAGGCGACGTGATGAAGCGGCCACGAAACGTCGCTGAACTATTGCTGAACCGTTGGGTGATGGGCGCCATTGCCAAGCAAGCACGCGAGAGTTGCCCCGACGTTGTGGCAGCCTTCTCGGCATTCCTGTCTGAGATTGCGACTGTGCCGTGGCTGCGCAGGTATTTGCCGTGACCTGCGTCTGTGGCCATCAGTTCGCACGCCATGATACTTTTACTGGTCATTGACGCGAGATGGTATCGCCGGTATTAGAGCGGCATGGGACTAACAATCCCGCACTGTACTGCTATTGTCCGCGCTTCATCCCGATGCCGCCACCACCTGGCGGGCTCCGGGGTGAGGGGAAGAAGAGGGACGGATGAAGCCGACGTCTGCGCCATCTGCAGATAAATCGCGCGTTCTAACTGTGGTCCGCATCTGCAAAATCACCCACGCGTTCGATCTCTGCGAGTGGTTGTGCGCCAAGCACATCGCCGCTTGGCGGGCGAAGGGCGCGACCGTGCGGGTTGGCAAGGTGGTAGTCGGCTGGCCGTGCGACAGATGCAATTTCCATAAAGACGAAAGGACCAACCCATGACCGAGATCCAGAAGCTACCAGCTTACGTGACTCCCGAGTATCTTGACTCGCTGAATCTGCGCGCGGGTTGCGGCACGGGTAAGCCTGGTGACCGTTGCGCATGGCAGGAATTCCGCGCATGGGTCGACCTCGACCCGAGGTTGTATTCGTGTCCAGAGACGGCCTCGCAGGTCCTACATGGGTTCACTGTCGGCATTCAGGACGCGAGCGCGGCTTGGAGAAAGCATCTCGCGCCAGAGTTCGGGCCAGCGCTGCTGTTCTCTCGGTCGACGGATGAGATCGAGGAGAAGCGCGCGGTCCGTCTCGTTGACTGGGGCCTGCGCGAGATCCTACCCGATGCGATCGATGCGACGGTTGCGCTTTGCGACGGCGACAGTGAACACACGCGAGAACTGTCGCGGTTGGCAGGAGAGCTTCGAAAGCATCCTCCTCTGGCCGCTCGGGCCGCTCGGGCCGCTCTGGCCGCTCTGGCCGCTCTGGCCGCTCTGGCCGCTCGGGCCGCTCTGGCCGATCTGGCCGCTCGGGCCGCTCGGGCCGCTCGGGCCGCTCTGGCCGATCGGGCCGCTCTGGCCGATCTGGCCGCTCTGGCCGCTCGGGCCGATCGGGCCGCTCGGGCCGCTCGGGCCGCTCGGGCCGCTCTGGCCGCTCGGGCCGCTCTGGCCGATCGGGCCGCTCTGGCCGATCTGGCCGCTCTGGCCGCTCGGGCCGATCGGGCCGCTCGGGCCGCTCGGGCCGCTCTGGCCGATCTGGCCGCTCTGGCCGATCGGGCCGCTCTGGCCGCTCGGGCCGCTCGGGCCGCTCGGGCCGATCGGGCCGCTATGGCCGCGTCGGATGAAAAATACTGGCCAAAGATCGCGGCGATCCTGAAAGAACTTCTGGAGATGCGGGCTTGACCACCCGCGCCCCCATCCCGTTCCTCGCTCTCCTATTCGTCGGCGCGTGCACGATTCTCGCGTTCGCCGGGCTCGTCGACTGGGCGGCGCGGGAACTGTGGAGATCGACGCGATGACGCGACTTCGGCCCGCGGAGCGCGCCGCGTGACGCTGGCCACCCGCGAGATCCACGTCGGCGACTGCCGTGCTCTGCTGCGCGAGATCCCAGACGACTCGATCCACTGCGTGGTAACGAGCCCGCCGTACTGGGGCCTGCGCGACTACGGCGTGGCCGACCAGATCGGACTCGAGGCGACGCCCGAGGAGTATATGGCCGAGCTGGTGGCGGTGTTCCGCGAGGTGCGGCGCGCGCTGCGCCCAGACGGTACGCTCTGGTTGAACCTCGGCGACTGCTACGCAACCGGCGCGGCGATCCTGCGCAAGAAGACGCGGGCCCTGCGCGACGGATCGCACGCCGGCAAGCACACGGCGATGGCGGCCATGGGCCCGATGACCCAGCCGAACCGCATACCGATCCACGGCCTCAAGCCGAAGGACATGGTCGGCATTCCCTGGCGCGTCGCCTTCGCGCTGCAGGCCGATGGCTGGTACCTGCGCTGCGACATCATCTGGTCGAAGCCAAACCAGATGCCCGAGGCGGTGACCGATCGTCCGACGAAGGCGCACGAGTTCGTGTTCCTGTTGTCGAAGAGCGAGCGGTACTATTACGACGCTGCGGCGATCAAGGAGCCGGTCACGGGCAGAGCTCATCCGCGCGGCGACGGCGTCAACCCCAAGGCCGGCCCCAAGGACGAAGGGCGAGACGATCAGGGCCTCAAGCCGTCGACGCGGTTCGGGCGCGGCGCCGGCTTCCGCGTCAAGCAGAACGCCTCCTTCTCGGGGGCCATCGCTGGTCTGGTCGACGAGCGCAATAAGCGATCCGTCTGGACGATCGCAACCGAGCCCTACGGCGGCGCCCACTTCGCGACTTTTCCGCGCAAGCTGGTCGAGACCTGCATTCTCGCCGGCTGCCCCGCCGGCGGCATCGTGCTCGATCCGTTCGGCGGCAGCGGTACCGTCGGCCAGGTCTCCGAGGCGCTCGGCCGGCAGTGGATCCTCATCGAGCTTTCGCCCGAGTACGCGCAGCTGGCGCGCGCGCGGACCGCGCAGCGTGGGCTCTTCTGCTAGGTGGCGGGATGACGCAGCGATTTCGGTTGACACCAATCGTGTAATCGTCTGAGACTGTCTGGGACATGTCAGAAACCTTCACCAAGTTATTCTCGTCGATCACCGATTCGACGATTTGGTCGCAGGACAACGAGACGCGCTTGGTGTGGATCACGATGTTGGCCATGTGCGACGGGACCGGTTACGTTGGGGCCAGCGTTGACGGTCTCGCCCGCCGCGCCAACGTGTCGCTGGAGGCCACGGAGCGCGCGCTGGCTGCGTTCTTGGCACCCGACCGGCGCAGTCGGAGCCAAGAGCACGAAGGACGCCGCATAGCGGTCGCGGAGCGCGGCTGGACGCTGATCAACTATCGCCGGTTCCGCGAGATGCGCGATGAAGATTTGCGGCGCGAGGGGAACAGGCTGAACAAGCGCCGCCAACGCGAACGGGCCAAGCTGTCTAGGACAAGTCAGCAGAGTCAGCCATCGTCAGCCGCGGTCAGCCCAAGCAGATCAGATCAGATCCAGATCAAAGAAGATCCGGATCCGGAGTCTCCCCCAATTTCTGACACGCGTGACGGACACGGTGCAACGCGTGACGCAACAGCAGGAGATAGGCCGCCCAGGACAACGACCGAACTGCTCCGCTTGTACGAACACCACTGGAAGCTGCGCTGGCATCTACCATGGCGGCAGGGGCGATGGGATCAAGCGACCGGCGACGCGCTGATGCGGCTACCCGACCTGGCCGAGTTGGAGCCGGCGATCAAGCGCTACCTGCGGTCGACCGAGAAGCTCTACATCGAGAAGAGACACCCACTCGCGCTGCTAGAGAAAAATTTCGACGCCTTCCGGCGCCCGCCAATGCGCGAGGATCCACCGGCACCAGAGCCAGAATGGCTGACCAAGCCGACGAAGGCGATGACGCCTGAACAACTGGCCGAGATGCGACGAATGCGCCACGCGGGCGCGAAAGGAACGACATGACTGACACGCGCGCCATCGTCCGGGCAGTGGCCGCCTCCCATGGGCTGTCGGTCAGCGCGATGCTGGCGCCAAATCGTTGCCGGCGCCGCGTGTTGGTGCGGTGGGAAGCGATGTTCAGGCTGAGGGTTATCGGTCTGTCGCTGCCAGAGATTGGGCAAGCGCTCGGCGGTCTCCATCATACCACGGTGCTGACCGGCCTGCGGCGGCTGGCCAAGCTGATGGAGGCGAAACGGGAATGGTTCACGACGGCGCCGGCGAGCGAGATAGTCGGGAACTGGATGGGGCGACTCTGGTTACTCACCGCGGTCGTCGGCCGCGTGGAGTTGGTCGCGATGGGGGCTGGGCTGTGACCGAAAATGAAATTGATTTCTGGTGGCGCTATGATCATTTCTTCAGGATGGCGAGACGAATTCATTGGCCTGCTCAGAAACGACATCGCATCGCCGCGCGGCTGGCCGAGATTCGGGAACGGACACGACTGGATGCGGTCGACCTCTATTTCGCGGTGGCATCATGACCACCGGGAGCGCCGAAGCCCTGGCCGCCATGCGGGCCGCGCCGGGGCTGGCGGATGACGACGCATTGGCATCTGTCATCGTCGATGAGTTGCGGGAGCTATTTGGAACTAACGCAATTGTCACAGAAGATGCGAGAGTTATGCTGCGCGCCATCGATGCCTATCGGCGTGAAAAGGTGGGACTGTGAAAACGGCGCGGGAGTTTTACGATTCCGTCGTCGATTGCGAAGGCGACATTCAGGGAACGGCGCTGATTGAAGCCCGTGACCGCGAGGTGCGGGCGGCTACCCTGCGCGAGGTCGCCGAGAAGTTCCCCAGCCATGAGCCACCCGGCGAGGACAATGACGCCATCTGCGCCGAGTGTTTCGCGATGGTGATCGTGGACAGGGACTGCGAATGGTCGGACGGCGACGTCTGCGACAAATGTGCTGGCACCGCATTCTCGGTGGTCGAGGGGTTTGTGAATCATCAGATCGCGCTGCTGGCCGAGCGCGCGGAGCGTGGCGAGTGACCGCCATGTCTTGCTGCCTAAGCTGCGATCTGCGGACCGTCGGGATCCTGCTCAACTGCCCAGAATGCGGCAGCGCCCGCATGGAGACCTACCAGCGCCCATCGGGCTGTGACTGCGGGCTCTGCATGGTGACCGAATCGATGCGCGTGATTTTGTGCGCGGGGGCGAGCGCAGGAGGAGAAACATGAGAGCATTGATGTTGATGATTTTGTTTTGGTGCGGGCCGCTGGTATTTGGCTGTGGCGACGATATTCCGGCCGCCACCAGGGAGCAACTCGCCACGCCGCTCGTCGGCGTCTGGTATAGCGCGACCGCGAAAGTCCAGGTGCGGGCCATAATCAAGGCATCAGGCCCAAATTTCTCGATGAGCATCGGGCCGACTGCCGATGGCGAGACGACCTATTGGATCACCGGCGAACTCGACCACGATGGTCGGCATCTAAATGCCGCCGTCATAATCAACGGCGCTGCGAGGCAATGCATCGGCTTTGCGAGTGCCGACTCGCAGCGGATGTTTTTCGGCATTCGAGACGAGGCGATGCCCGAAGCATATTCCGATGCGTGGACATTCGTGAGGACGCGATGAGATGGCTAGTTGCCGATTCGCTCTATTGCCACGAGGCGTTCTTCTGCTCACACCTGGATAGCTATTCGCACTATCTGCGGGAGTTCGGCGAGGATGCGACCTCAGTGAATGTATCGGGCGGCGCGTTTGCGCTTGAGATCGATGGGCCTGACTGCGTCGCCTTCGTGCTCGACAATTATGGGATGCCGATAAAGGGGCAGGGCAAGCGGATCGCCCAGGTTGCCGCCATCTGCAATCCGATGCCATGGGATGTCCGCAAGCGCGATGGATCGCCCGCCTATGACCTGGTCATCTCATCGATTCCCTGGATGATCGACGAAGCGCATGCGAAGGGCTGTCGGGGTGAATATATGCCACTCGCGTTCGATACCCGTGCGCGGGCCTGCGGCATGGGCGTCCAGCGTGACTTAGCCTGCATCTTTGTCGGGACCGTCGGGCCTAACCACGTACGCCGGACGCAGTTGCTGGAGGAGCTGAAAGATATCGTCACCGTGATGCCGCCGGTATTTGGGCGCGAATATTTCAAAACGCTGGCGCGAGCAAGGACCGTCTTTAACGTCCATGCCGAATGGACGAAGGGCGCGGCGAATGCCATGCGACTCTATGAAGCGGCCGGGATGGGAGCTGAGCCGGTGAGCGATGGCGAAGCTTTCATCGATCAATTCTGGTGGGGGCCGAATGAGTTTGTCAGCGCCGCGCACGCGCGCGATTGGATCATGAAGGCCGCTTATGGTGATGATGAGAAGGCGGCCCAAGATGTTCTGCTCGCGCACACCTATGAATCGCGCATTCCGCGGCTCGTCGAGCTGGCGAGGAGTTTGTGAACCCCTGGATGCTGCCTGAGATCGCCGCCGCCCAGCGTGAACTGGTAGATCAGCAGCTGCAGCAAGACCCGCTGCCGATCCAGTTTCGCGCCCTGGCCGATGCGGTGCGCTCCACGCAATGCCCCGGCGAGCTATGGGAGGTCGGCTGCGCGAGCGGGTACAACCGTGAGGTCCTGGATCGGCAGGGGATAGCATATCGAAGCTATGGCGGCTGTGACATCAGCCCAGCGGCGATCAAGGTTGCGCTCGAGCGATACCCGGAGAGCGAATTCGTTTGCTTCGCCAGCCATGATCGTCCGCCATTTGATTTATGCGGATTGCCGAGTTCGTTTGACGTCGTGATCGACGGCTGCGCCCTCATGCATGCCGACGACTGGAAGATACATCTTGCCGATCTATGCGCGCGGTCGCGACGCTGGGTGATTCTTCATCGTGTGCCGCTGGCGATAGCGACAAAACGCACCGAGACGCATGGCTACGGGCAGACGTTCCGGGCCTGGGACGTCAATCATATGGACCTCATGGCCGCGATGGCGGAGACTGGATTCCAAGGTCGCGATTTTTTCCGAGCTGACGGTGGATCGACGACCTATGTCTGTGCGCGGCCGCGCGTCTACGCCACATATGCCGATAGCAATTATCTCACTCGCCTCAAGGCGCTCCACGCCTCAATGCTGCGACACTGCCAGCCGTTCGAGTTGCATATTCTGTCGTGGGACGAAGGCGTGCGTGATTGGGCAGAATCAGTTGGATGCCCGACGCAGCTGCCGGGCACGATCGGCATCCTGCCTGGACCGGAACGCACCAGGGTCGAGACGATGTGGACGCTCGGTCCGTGGTGGATCGCAGAGGTCATGAAGTCGACCGGCCGTCCCGTCTGTTACGTCGATGCTGACATAATGTTCCATTCATCGCCAGAGCCAGTCTTTGCAGAAATTGGCGCCGCACCTGCGGCAGTGTTCCCGCACAACTTCGCCAGCGCATCGCACGGGTTACCGGGGCCGACAGTTGAGACGCATGAGGTATTTGGAAAATACAATGTGGGCCTCGTCTATATCGCGAATCGTGAGATTGTCGAAGAGTGGGCGGCGCAATGCCGAGAGTGGTGTTATGACCGTGTGGAGCAGGTCCCAATTCCCGAAAGGCAGTTGCGTTATGGCGACCAAAAATACCTTGACGCGTGGCCGGAAAAGCATGGCGCGCATGTGGTTATGGCTCCAGGAGCAAACCTTGGCCCGTGGGCGATCCATGGCCGCGCGCTTGATGTCCGGGGCGGCGTTCCGTACTTCGGCAACCGCTCGCTCGTGGCTTTTCACTATTCGGGATACCGCGAATTGGCCGATGGCCACACGGTCATCACGCGGCCCGAATACCAAGTGACCAAGCGGCAGGGAGAGATTATCTATCGACCGTACGTCGAAGAACTGGAGCGGCAGCGATGATCATGTGTGGATTTGTTGGATGTAAATGGCCTCATCAAGATGGATGGTGGCATGGCAAACAGACGGTAGACGGCCCGCTGCCGCATATGTCAACGTCCGTTGCTGAGAAGCGACCCGCAGACACAATCGATCATGCACTTGGCCGCCTGCGCCTGGCCGTCAAAGAAAACGCGCTGATGACATCCCCGCATTCTGTTGGCTGTACCTGTCTTCAGTGCGCCCCGCCGCGTCTTGAGACGTCCGAACCATGGCAGCCCAGCGTTGACGATGACCATTGGATTCCGGATGTGTGCCGGTGAAAATCAGCGTCATTACACCTAGTCGCTTGCAGGTCAATCCTATGAGCGAGACTGGGAATCTCTATCTCGACCGCGCGCTGATGTCGGTGCACCGGCAGTCGGCCGCGGGCGAACATGAAATTGAATTCGTCGTGGGAATGGATTCGCCGATAAAGGTCAACGCAGCCAATCCGATCGCGGCAGCGACGATGGGTATGCAAGCCTTTCGCGATCAGCTGAACACAGGGCTGCTACCTGAGCGCTTCAAGGGCGTTACGCAGGTATTCGCTGGCGCGGGCGGCCAAGCTGCCGCCGTCAATGCCGCTGTGCGCGCATCCACCGGCGACGTGCTGGCGTTCCTGGAAGACGATGACATCTGGTGCCCCGAAAAGCTGGCTGCACAAATCCCGTGGCTCTCCCGCGTCGACATGGTGACCAGTAATCAGCGCGAGGTCGACGTGGCCGGCAACTTCCAGCGCGTCAATGACTTCGCCACGCCGTCGGGCTGGCTCATGCATCGCGCCGTATGGGACGAGATCGGCCCGATGGACGAGGGATTTCGATTCCACGTCGACACCGAATGGCTGGGGCGCGCGAACAAGCACGGCGTGAAGCGCGCGCACCTAGTAGACGAGGACGCGCCCGTGGTTTACTTTTATGGCCAACCATTGACCGTCCGCCATGGCTGGCTGCAGAATATCTCTCGGCATTCAGTTATCGTCAATTCTGGCGACCGTGAGCCACTCGTTATCCGGACCACCAATCCCGCCGGCGGGATGGCGATGATTCAGGGCGACCTTGGCGCGCGCCAGCAGAGCGAGGAGGAGCACCGACAGATGCTGAGTCGCTTTGGTGAAATCCCGTGGTAGGCACCATGCCGCAAAAGGGCCCGATCGAATGGTTCTTGCCCTGGGCCTGCCCTGACTGCCAGCACCACGGACACGTCAAGGTTGTGGTCCAGCATGGCGCCATGACGAGCGACGAAAAGGTCGAGCGCAGCATGGGAGTCGCGCATCGGGCCGTGAGCGACATCTGCATCCGGCCGCCGGCGCGCATGCTGATGGGCCGCCTGTGGCGATTCGAGCTCGGCCGCCCGATCTGGATGCTCAAGAAGGGCGAAACACAGGAGACCTTCCATCCGGAGAAATGGCCCCCTTGGGGAAAAACAAACTGACCCCAGCGGCCATCGCGCCGCCGCCCGCATCGGAATTTGCCTATCGCTGGTTCCTACGACGCGTACTGCCACAACGCAAGGGCCAGCTCTGCCGCGTCGTGTATGAGGCCCAGAAGCAGGGCTGGGTTCCGGATGGCGCCGCGAACCGCATTACGGTGGAGTTTGTCGACGGCATGCGCATCGTGACGTCGCGACTGGCGATCAAGAGAGTGCGGCCCCAGTTGTGGCGGCATTTGACCGCGGTAGCTGCTGGTGGCAGGTGACCGAGGAATGAAGGGCAGAAAAACACCGCCGGCCAAGGAAGAGGCGGTTTATGCGCACTATTTGCTGAGCCAGAACTTCAGCGAGACGGGCCAGCACTTCAAGATGCCACGCATGACGGTGGTACAGATTGTTAGCCGGCTCAAGACCGATGACCTTGTCAGCATACGTCGTTCCATACGCGCGGATCTGGCGACGCAATTTTTAGGGCAGATCAATCCGCTCATCTCGGTGCTCAAGCCAAGGAATTGCGGTACGGAGCATTCATCACTGGCGGTCGATGCAGCGAAGGTGCTTGACGTGCTGGTGCGCGCCGTGATCGCGATTGATCCCGACATCGAAGATGCGAACTCCGTGGTGCCCACCGAAATCCACGTTCACACCCACATGCCACCGCCACCCGAGTTACAGTGCCAACTTGCGCCGATGACCGAAACGACTACCACGACGGCTGACAAACTGTCGTGACAAAGGCCAGACCCAGCGACGGCGAAGCGAGGCGACGACCCAGGCAGTAACCTGTGCGGTCGCCCGGCGCATGCAGAAAAGCCGGCTCCTGCGTCGTGAGGCGGGTGACCACGAGATGAACGTCCTCGATAAGCGTCCCATCAACGTCAGGCTATCAGAAGGCCAACACCTGGAGATACCAGGGAGCCGGCGGTGCGCCTGAATGTCGCTTGCGCTCACGATCCAGCTATTCGGCCCTGACAGCCCGCTCCACCTGCCGGCCTACCGGTTTTTCATCGACCCGGCGCGCTTTGTCTTGGGTCTGGCCGGCCGCCGCGGAGCCAAGACTTATACGGCCGCCAAGAAGTTCATTCAGCGCGTCTGGGATGACTTCGCGCGCCGGAAGCAGCTACTCTATCTGCCCGGCGCCGCGCGGCGCGGAACCGTCCTTTGGTGGCAGCGGCGCGCGCGGCTGCACTATTGGATCTGCGCCGATACATATGAGCTGCTCGATGAGCCGAAGCGCTATTTGCTGCAGTTCCTGCCAGAGGAGCTGATCGACCATGTCGACAACGCGAAGGGCCGCTGGTGGCTCAAGGGCGATATCCTGATCGAATTCAAGACGGTTCGGAATCCACAAAAAAAGGTCGGCAGTGGTCTCGATGGCATGTGGATTGAGGAGGCCGCCCGCGTCCGCGCCGATGCCTGGCCGCTCTATCTACGGCCGGCGCTCGCCGATAAACAGGGCTGGTGTATTGCCACCACGACGCCGCTGGGTCGCGATTGGACGTGGGAGGCCTTCGAGCGGCCGGCCAATGACCATGTGCCGGGATATTCATCCCACTGGTGGCCTACGGCGGCCAACACCCGCGCGCCTGGCCTGCAGGCCGAGGTCGCGCATGCGCGCGCGACGCTGGCGCCCGAGTACTTCGAGCGCGAATGGGAGGCGAGCCGGCAGGCATTCATCGGCCAGGTCTACCGGGGTTTCGCGCGGGCGCGGGTTTCGGTTTCGAAACTGCCAGACGGGATCCAATTCCAGCGCATCTTGGGCGGCTGCGACTGGGGCTTCAGCAACCCGGGCGCTCTGTTGGTCGCCGGCCTGACGTTCGGCGAGCGACCAGTACTGTGGTTTCTTGACGAGGTCTATTCTGCATCGCTGTTGGTCGAAGACTTCTGGGCGCCGGAGGCGATCAAGCTGCAGCAAAAGTGGCGCTTCAATGAATGGGTGGCCGATCCGGCTGAACCGGACAATCTGGTCCGCTTTCAGCGCGCGGGGATCAGGGTTTCGAAACATCGCAACTATGGTGCCGGGACGTTCGACGAGCACGCACGCTCTGTGCTGTCCGGAATCCGAACGCTGTCGTCGTTGCTCCATCAGGATCGGATCCGGATCCTGGGCCCGCGGTGCCCAAATCTGACGAGCGAATTCGAGAACTACGTCTGGCAGCTGACGCCCGCCGGGTTGCAGCTTGAACAGCCAGCCCCGCATCAAAAGGACCACGCCGTCACGGTCGCGCGCTACGTCGCCAGCACGGTCGAGCGTGGGCCACTGCTGCGTGCGATTGCGTAACGCCGCCCAAGCGGCAGAGGTGGTGCATCGCGCAGCCGATACACCAGGCCATTGGTAATCGTTTGGGTGGTGAATCTGGCCGAACCGCGACCCACGGCCCGAAACCGTCCCGCTGTTGGAAAACCAGCATGATCCGGAAGCCTAAAACCTGCCAATGTGAGGTCAAGTGGGTAAAAACCCTGATACAATTGACACCGACATCCGACTTGGGCAGGTGACCGCATGGCTTGCTTCCGAATGTCACAATCGACGCGATCACGGGGACCCCGCGCCCCGGCTCGCTGTACTACCGCCATCCGCGCTATGACCTGACATGGTGGTGGCGCGAGTTCGGCCGCGTCAGCTACGTGGGCGGGCGCGAGTACCATCGGCCATCGCTGCTGTCGGTCGATTTCCAATATCCGATCTTGGCGGCCCGAAACGCCAATGGGCAGCTCATCGATCCGAATCAGAAAGCGTTCAGCGGCATCGCCGACGATGCGGCCCGTTGTTTACTGTTCCGCCACAACCGTGAGCAGTCGTGGGAGTTCGAGAATCGCCGCAAGCGCGCCACATATCACAACATGGTGCGGCCGACGGTCAACAGCTTGGTCTCACATACGCTTAAAAAGGGCGTCACGCGCGATGAAGGCAACCCTGACCTAACGACCTTTTGGGGCGAGGTCGACGAAGATCGCTCCCAGGATATTGACACGTTCGTTCGCGATGGGCTGCGCCCCGTGCTGACGATGGGCATCATGTGGGCCTGCGTCGATGTGCAAGCAGCGGGCGGCGCCGATCCTGACGCCGATGGGTTGCCCTATGCCTACTGGGTGAGCCCGCTCGACATCTTCGATTGGAGTGTCGACGAAGACGGCGAAATCGAGTGGCTGAAGCAGTTCGTGTGCTTGGATCTGGCGCGCACGCCGCGCCAGCAAATGAAGTCCGGCCATCGCTTTCGAATCTGGTATCGCGATCACGTCGAGGAATATGATGTCGTTCCGGGCGGAGGCGGCGAGACCAGACTGCCCGACAGGCCGAATCCACTCGGCCGCGTGCCGTTCGAGCCGCTCTATATCACGCGCTGTGATGACACCGATTTTCCCGATGGCGAGGCACTGGTGGCCGACTTCTGCAAGGGCGCGAACCGCGTCTATAACTACGGGTCACTGCTGGATGAGATTTACTACAAGCAGACCTTCAGCTGGTTGTGTGTGCCGGATCCGAATGTCGACGTCCTGCAGGCCGGCGTCAATACGGTCTTCGGGTTCAATCCGCAGGGCACCAGCGCGATGCCACAGTACGTCTCTCCTGACCCCGAGCAGGCGCGCGTCCTGTCCGAAGGCATCTTGGCCACCATGGACCAGATGAAAGAGAGCCTCGGCACTGGCCGCGGCACGCTCGGGCGCAGCATGCAGAAATCATCCGCCGCCGCCATGGAGCTGGAAAACGAGGACAAGCGCAGCATCCTGGGTGACATCGCATCAGCAGCTGAGGACTTTGAAAAACGCCTCGCCGTCTTGGTGCTGGCCTATCGGACGTCGGGCATCAAGGCTTCGATTGCCGACCTACCTCACATCCAGTACCCGCAGGATTTCGACCTCCAGGCCCTGCAGGACGAAATCAATGAGGTCGTGTCCATGCGGCTTCTTGGCCTGTCGCCAGCGGTCATGTTGGAGCTCCGCCGCCAGATGGTGGCGCGCAAGTTCGCCGGCATGCCGCCAGATAAGCTGGCCCCGCTACTCGACAGCCTCCAGAACGTCGAAGCGCCGCCAGTTGACACTACCAGCGGAACCGGGCAGGTGACAACGAAGAAACCGAACCAGGCGGCACCACCTGGGCAGGGCAACGGGAGCCACAATCCCGGTCAGGCTACCGGCGCCGCAGAGCCGGGGTGAGGTAAGACGGATGGCACTCTCCAAGACGATCAAGGCCGCACTCGATGCGTGGAAAGAGGGCAAGGGGGAATTCCCAGACGCCCTGGAGACTGGCTCGCACTTCGACAACGACGGGGCCTATCTGGCATCGTGGGAACCGAGGGCCAAGAAACGCGAGCAAGCCGCGCGCGAGGCAGCGACTGCCGAACTATTGGAGAAGCTCGGGATCACCGATCCGGCCGAGATCGAACAGATCAAGGCCAAGCTCGATGAATCCGGGGCAGCCAAGACCGAGGTCGAAAAGCTCAAGGCGATGAACGACAAGACGGCCAAGGAACTGGCGAAAGAGCAGAAGCGCACCGCTGACCTGACGGGCAAGCTACAGGGCGTTGCCAAGCGGGATGCGCTCATGCCGTTCGCCGGCCGCGTGCGGAGCACGAAAGCGCTCTCCGCCATGCTGGAGCACCAGCTGGTGGTGGGCGAAGACGGCACCGTTACCGGACCCGAGGGAAAGACCGTCGAAGCGCTCGTCGACGAACTGCTGAAGACCGAAAGCTACCTTGCAAACCCCGACTTCAAGGCCGGCGCTGGCACCGGGTCAGCGCAGCCAAAAGTGAAAGTGCCGTATGTCCCGCCGAAGGGCGCCGACGGCAAGGATCAGCCTCTGTCTCTCGGGCAGGCAATGGTCAACGAGATGGTCGCGAGCGGCCAGTTGACAGGCCCGAAGGGCACCGGCGGTCCGTAGGAGAGTCCCATGGCAGGCGTAACGGCAGCTAGTTCCATCGACGCGGCGACCAAAACCCAGGCGATCGCCGGGCTGGTCGACACCACGTTCCGCAATAGTGAGGTACTCGGGCGCTTCAATCTGCGCCCCGACACCGGCGGCACAACGCTCAACCGGAAGATGCAGTACGGGAAGAACACGTCGGTCACCCGATACGTCGAGGGTGACGCGGCGGGCGCTCCCGGCTCGCAGTCATACGTCACGGCGCAGTGGCCATTCACCTACTACAAGGTCGTCGTTCAGATCACGGGCCACGCCCGCGACACTTTGAACAACGGCAATCCGCAGGCCGCGTTCTTCGACCAGTTCGCCCAGGAGTTCGAAAAGGGCATGGCCGACGTCATCGACCTGGCATCCACGGACGCGCTTGGCACGGGCCTGGTGTCGCCGGTGGGCATCCAGGGCATCTGCGACAGCGCCGGCACCATCGCTGGCCTGGACCGCAACACCTATACCTGGTTTCAGGCATATGAGACCACGGGCAGCGGTACCACGGTGACCCTGGCCGACATCGACGCCGCCGACCGGTTCAGCCGCGACGCGGACTATGCGTCCAGCTACGACCAGGTATGGGTGTCGCCGAAGCAGATCCAGAAGGCGCGCGGTGCCATCGGCCTGGCCGGCTCGGCAAACAATTCGATCCGCATCATGTCGGGCAACAACAGCATCGACCTGCAGGGCAACAGCTCCGGCATCACCTATGCCGGGCGGCCACTGACGCCGATCCGCGACCTGGATAACAGCATCTTTCTCGGCGTCCAGACGGGCGATCTGTTCATGTCATGGCGCCGGCAGATGAAGGTCGACCTGTTGGGCAAGACCGACGACTCGGACAAATGGCTTATCACCATGGCGTTCGGGATCGGCGCGGATAACCCGAAGCATTTTTGGAAGATCACCGGCTACTCCGCCACATAGCCAGAAAGGCGAACCGTGCTCGACATTTCGATCTTGCAACTGCCGACGAGAGAGGGCCGCGTTGCTGCTGTCCGAGGGGCCATCATCGGCGCCATGGAGGCGGGAACGTTCACCTATACGGAGCTCATGCTCCAGGATGAAGCGCTGCAGACCATGGCGTTCGAAGTCCTGGACGGTGTCTCAACCTCGCCGCAGAATGTGCCCCAGTATGGGGCGGAAAAGATCTACAACGTCGGGCCGGTTCGCCTGGTTTCCATTGATGGCCAGCCGATGAAGTCGTCAGAATGGTATGAGCCGAGAATCCCCGGCACGAATCTGCGCGCCAAGCCCATCAAGCGCGTTGTCGATCACGGCACTGACGCCGTCATCGATGACACGAAGGACAACGGGCGACAGGCGCGGCGTCTGCTGCTGAAAGCCGGCTGGCCCATCCGCAATATCAAGAGCCGTAGCGGCTCTGTCGGTCACATCGTGGAGTGGCGCTGGCTCGAAAGAGCCGCCGCCGAGCCCGGCGCGACCGAGGAGCACCGCGAGATCCAAGCCCTGTACGAGCGGCTCAAGGGCGAAGCACCGAAACAGACCCAACCGCGGGCGGCCAAGCCCGTTGAGGCACGACCATGACTACGACCTGGACAATCATCGACGATACCTACTCGGCCAATGGCATCGACGGCATTAAGCGCCTTCGCTACAACGTGAGCTGCACCAACCCGTACTCCACGGGCGGCGAGGCCTTCACCCACACGCTCAACAAGGTTTTCATGGGCGGCAAGGTGCTGGCCGTCAACCCGTCAGTTACGATCCAGAACGCTGGGATCGCCGCCAGCGGCGTCATCCGCGCTACCACGGCCAGCACCACCTCCCTGCTGCTGCAGTTTCTGAACACGGGCCTGCCGGTCACCACGGCCGTCGGAACCTGGGTCGACAACACCGTCGCGAACATCAGCAACACGTCCCTCATCGTGGAGTTGATGGGCTACTGATGGCCGACCGGCTGTTCTACGCCACGCCGAGCGGGCGACACCCAACCCTCGCGTACGTCAAAAGCATGCGCGACATGGAGATGGGCTGCCGCACGTTCGAGCGTGGCCGGGACAGCTTCGCGTTCACGTGTGGCCCGGTGCAGATGGCGCGCACTCGAATCGCCGACCAGGCGGTCAACGACGGGTACGACTTTCTGGTCATGCATGATGATGATCTATGGATTGAGGCGGGCGGGCCCGGCGGCAACCCGCTGGATGTCTGGCACGCGCTGTTCGATCAGCATCCCGAGGTGGGCGCGATCGGCGCGGTCTACCTGCGCGAGCGCCCCATGGTCCCCACGGTGACCGTGGCGCATGAGGAGCACCCGGAGGAGTGCTGCCATGTCATCAGCGGCTTTCCGTTCCAGCCGGTCGAAGTAGCGACGGTGGCGACGGGCTTCATGATGATCCGCGTCTCGGCGCTCAAGGCCACGCGCGACGACCTGCCCTGGTTTCGCTTCGCCATCAAGCGAACGTTCACCGGCAGCGTGTCCGAGGTGGGCGAAGACTACGATTTCTGCACGCGGCTGCGCGCGGCCGGCTTCAAGGTGCTGGCCGACCCGCGCTTTCGCACCGTGCACATGAAGGACACTGGTCCACTTACCTTCTCTTGGCAGCACTGGGAAGACAGCTGGAAGGACGATTCGCCGACGCTCAAGGAACAGGCCGCCGCTCTGCGCGGCGCCGTCGGCGCGACCGAGGTCCGTTATATCAACGGGTTCGTGGCGCTGGACCATGTGCCGCAACTGCTCGCTGACGCGCAGGCCAAGGCCGAGCGCAAAGAGGCCGCGTAATGGGGTACCAAACCGCAGAAGGCGGGATCCGCTGGGTCCAGGACCTGAACGCTTCAACGACCACGACCGCCTATCCGTCTGGTGGCGCGGCCGGCAAGGCGCTGTCTGACATCATGACCGGCGGCGTGGCCCCGCTCATGGCGGCCAACCGCATCTGGGTGGCCGTGGATTACGCCGACACGGTGGGTGCGGTCTCCTGCCGCATCGACCTGTTGGGCTACGCCGACCAAGGCGTATTTGCCAGTTCGCCGCGCTGGCTGTGGGTGGGCGCCATGAACAAGGGGCAGCCCATCGCCGCCACCGGCGCGGGCGGCTCGCAGGTCAGTGCTCTGCGCGTCCTGAGCACCGAGGCCTTCAACGTCTCGGGCGACAACTTCAGCCGCTTCGTCACCCGCTCTCTGGTCCCGTCCGGCACCGCGCCGACGGTCAGCACCTTCATCGGGTTCCCCACTGAGTGAGTCGTGGCATTCCAAACACTGGTCAAGGGCATCGGTGGCACAGTCGAGACGCAGTTTCTTGATCGGCAGCCCGCGTCCTGTATGGTCAGCGTCTATTCATCGACCGGCGCGCTTAAGGTTAGCTCCGCCGCCGCGGTCGTCGATACGGTCAATACCACGTTGTCTGGTGCCGCCGCTGCGCGGGCCAGGACTGTCGATGTAACGAGCGCCACCAGCATCGTGGTCGGTCGGCGGTATCGCCTCGGCGGCCCGAACGGTACCGAGGCCGACGAAGTCGTCACGGTCAAGAGCCTGACGGCCAGCACCTGTACGCTTTGGGCGCCGCTCGGTGTGGCGCATGTGTCGGGCGCGACCTTCCGCGGGACGCGCGTCAGCTATGCCGTCACCAGCACCCAGGCCGATGCGGTCTGGACCAATGGATGGGCGACCTTCACGCCGCCCGCCGGCGACACGCTGACCGAAGCAGTTGAGTGCTATTTGACCAAGATTCCAGACTTCCTGTGCGATGAGTCAGATTTGCGCCTGGTTTTCCCGAAATTGGGCCTGAACCTGGATGCCGAAACCGACATGGTCGCCGCCCTGCGCGAAGCGCGCGATGAGACGCTGCTGGACCTCGGTGGGAAGAACCGGGCGCATGCGTTTCTTGGCTTCGCCGAGTTGCGTCGCCAGTGCGCGCTGAAGTTCTGGTTGCTACGCCGGTATTCGTTCGGCGACGAATGGTCGGCCCAAATGGACAAGCTGGAAGCCGAGTACGACAAGCGCAAGACCGAGATCATCGCCAACCTGCCCATCGACGCCGACCAAGACGGAATCACGTCTGGCGGCAACGACGTTGGATTCACGGTCGGCCGCCTGGAGCGCGCATGAGCACCTTCCTGCCGGCCGCCGTGCTGGCAACGTTCCACGTGAATCTTGCGCTGATCATGGGCGCCAGCTCCATCGACGGCAAGCTCGTGCCCAGCGGCTACCGCTTCGAGCTGGACAAGGAGCCTGACAGCGCCTTGGACGGCCGTTACTTCGTCGACGTGCTGGGCGTCGACCCGCATGAGCGGCGTTACGGCACCGTCGAGAACATCACGGCGGCCACCGTGGCGGTGAACGTCGCCTACTTCAGGGGCGGGGGCGACGCGGCGGCCGACGACAGGATCGCCACCCTGCGCCACGCCGGTGACGACGGCATGCACATCGCCGACGTGTGCGACCTGCCGGCGAACTACTTTACGGCGACCAGCGGCATCCGCGAGGTCCGCTATCAGGGCAGCCGGCGCATCCTGGACCGCGGCAAGGGCGAAATCTGGGAGCACCGCTTCTGGGCGCAGTGGCGCTCGGACGTGATGACGTCATGAGCGCGGGCGCTGAACTTCAGGGCATCGGCGACCAGATTGCCCAGGCAGTCAAGCTGAAAGCCGCCAAGGTCAGCCAGGCCCTCGACGGCACGCGTATCTCGGTCATCCCCACCGGCGCGCGCGGCCCCGAGCGCAACGCGGTCATCGCGCGCGTCCAGGCGGGCCTCAAGCGCTCGCCCTGGTACATCGACCGCGATGACATGGAGCCGATCCGATTCGTCGCCAAGGCGCTCGGCAGCGCGGACGCCAGCGTGCGCCAGCGGGCCATCACCACGATCGGCCAGCTCATGCTGGCGGCCATCGCCCACAACGTCGAGCGGCAGCGTGACAAGAGCGGCGGCGCCTTCGCGCCCCTGTCGAAGGCCTACGCCGCCTACAAGCAGCGAAAATACGGTTTCATCGCGCCAATCCTGAAGGCCACCAATGACCTTCTGGGCGGGCTCCGGGTGACGGTGGACAAGATTCGATAGCAGTTCCGGGGCGGACAGCGACGGGCGGGGACCGACACAACAAGTGCCGAGGAGAACAAGATGCCGAACGAGCCAAGGATCCAAACACGCGACCTACTGCTGACCGCCCCGGAGGCGCAGTATAGAGCCTCCCAGGAGGCCACGGCGCGCGCCATCACCCCTTCATCGGTCACCACGACGACATTCGTCGGCGCGACGCTGACCAGCACATGCATCGGCAACTACGTCGTGCCGCTGGATGGCGACGCGCGCGGCCAGGTGCGGCAGGTCAAAAGCTTCGTGCTCGGCACGACCACGGCGACGATCGACGCCGCCTGGACGTCGGGCACCAACGTGACGACGTTGGCCCTCTGGCAGCCGGCCGAGGTGCCTGTGCGGTCGACTGCGACGGCAACGACCACAACCGTCACCAGCTCGGCCCATCAGAGCATCACGAACGAGCCCGACAGCTTTCCGACGAATCGCGGCATGTTCCTAGTCGGCAAGGGCGGCACGAATGCGGGCGGCGCCTATCAGGTGGCGAGCTTTCTGAGCAGCACCGGGACCTTCACCACGACGCCGACCATGGCGGCGGCCGGCGGGGACGGCGCGCTGTACCTGCTGCGCTCCCTGCTACGTCCGGAGGCGCCCGCCACCGCGACGATGACCCACAAGGTGGTCCAGCGCCGAATTGTGGGCCTGAAGGCCGCCGACGCGGCCGTGCCGGTGACCACCGAATCGACCCTGGAGATCATCCTGCCCCAGCGGCCGCTCACGGCAAGTGCCGGCAATGCCACCGCCGCCGTCCCGCCCCAGGAGATGGGCGGCCTTCTGGGCGACCACATGACCGAGACGCTCGACACCGGTTCGACGGTCAGCAGCTCGACTGCAACGACGGTCGTCGCCGCCAGCGGGGCGGGCTTTAGCATCGGCGGCTTCGGCCTGTTGGCCACCGGTGAGGCGTTCCAGGTGCTGAACAAGAGCACCAATACACTGACCGTGCAGAACGGCGTCATCACGACCGGGTCGGTGGCGGCGGCGAGCACGATCTATGCTTCGGCCTGGTACAGTTTCAAGACGACCGACTTCCGGACCCGCACCTTCGACTTCTATCGCGGCGGGCTCTATCGACAGGTCTTCCATGGCTGCATGCCGACCATCGAACTCGACGTGGCACGCGATCAGGTGATCAAGTTCCTGATGAAATACGTCGCTGCCGAGGGCATCGAATACAACATCACCAATCCGATCACGTCGGCCTCCTTCCCGGTTCCGCTGCTCGACACGACGGTGCCGGTCGACGGCAAGGGGGCCCGCCTCTGCATCGACGGGACACAGGTCATCTGCGGCGATCTGAAGGTGATGTTCGGTCTCAAGCCGATCCCACGCCCAAGCCTGAACGCATTCAATCAAATGGACGGCATGGCGATGGACGTCGAGCCCGTGTCGATGAGTTTTACCGCCCTGGCCGACAATGACGATCTGGCCTCATTCAAGGACCTGGTTGACCGCCTCCATGCCGGCGACGTGGTGAACTTCCTTTACCAGAAGGGCGGCAACCCGAAGGAGACGTTCTGCATCGGCGCGCCTGCCCTGCAGCTCACCAAAGCGGTCTTCACCTACAATGGCGGCCAAGGGGAGTTCGCGCTCGATGGGCAGGCCATCCATCCGCAGGCCGTCCGAGGCAACAGCTTCGCCGCCACGCTGCCCAGCTTCAACGTCGGATGGATGTAATGGACTCGCTCATCGGCCTTGTCGGGGCCCTCGCGCCCGATCACGTTCCGCACGCTGGGCATCAGGTGGTGGAGGCGCCCGAAAGTGGCGATGTCCAGGTGATGTGCGGCTGTTCGGTGCGGCTGACGTTTCTTGCCGCCCAGATTGCTGCCATCGCGTCGTCCCCCTCGCCTTCCTCTTCCACCCCGAAGCCTGGGTGGGCGAAGGGAGCGCGCGATGGCTCTTAGCTTCGGTTGGAGGCCTCATGAGGTCAGGGAGAGCATCTGGCGCGAGGATCCTGCACTGGCGAATATCAGCGCCGCCGCACTGGCCAGCTGGCGTGAGGACGGCGAGGCCATGCACCTTCGCCCATTTGAATCCGCCGGCAAGGCCAGCATCATCACCTTCCGCAATCTGACGCCCGATGAAGCGCGCATGGCCTCAGCCTACTGGTATGAGGCGGCCAACAATGTCGAAAGCTGGGGCAGGGCTACGCTGGTGTGCTTCCGCATCGGCGTCGACTTCCCGGGCGAGCCCGAGGAGATTCAGACGCCTGACCAAATTCGACACCCGCGTGTGGTCAAGGAGCGTGGGGTGCGTATGCTGGCGCCTGAGTTCATCAGCGATCTGGAAACGCGCTACCCCGGCATGGTCGCCTTCTATGGCGGCCTCATCTACCGCGCCACCTATCCAGAGGACGCCGTAAAAAAAGCATCATCGCCGCCGTCCACGCAGACGCCATCATCGGTGGCGGCGTCCACGACGGCCATTATGGAGCCGTCTCCCGCGCCGGAGGCTGCGTCGGGTGTCCAGTGAGCATGCGACGGCAATGGGCATGCCCGGACATCAGCGCCAAGCGGCCTGACGGCGCCTGGAATCCGATCCCGGGCTCGCAGGAGGTCTTCGACGATTGCCCGGCCTTCTATCTGCGCACGGCCGGCATGGGCCTCCCGGCGCCCTATCTGATTGACGGTGGCATCCATCCGGCGCGGCTCGTCTCACAATGGGCATTCGAAATTGAATCCGGCTCGCGCAACGTCGAGACGCTGTCGCCCATGGCCATCGACCTGGTCCATATTTGGCTCAAAGAAAAGCGGTCCCGCGATGATTATGACAGCGAGAAGCGCAAGGCGAAGGGACGGCACTGATGCCAACGGAAGATCAGATCCTGCTCAAGCTCGTCATCAAGGGCATGGATCCGGCCGAGGTCCAGCAGCTGGCGGCGTCGACCCAAGGCGAACTAAATGCGCGAATTAAGGCCTATCTCGATCAGCTGGTTGTCCTGCACAAGCAGGCGAACGACGCGACGACGAAATCGGCGAAGGATACGGCCCAGGAACAAATCAAGGACCTTCAGGATCAAGTCGACGCGGTCAATAAAGTTCAGCGTGCACATGAGATAGCCGCGAATCGTGCCGCCTCTGAATGGCGACGCACCGCCGAGGATCTCGAAAATATTACAACGGTTGCACGTGGTGTAATCGACGTAATGACCGAGGGCTGGGAGCGCTTCAAACGGTTTGGCGAGGAAATCATCGTCGATACGAAAATCTATGAAGGGCTTCGCGGATCAATCAATCAGATGCGTGAGGCCACGCGGGGAGAGGTTGCAGATATCGATCTCATCTCGGCGAAGAATCGCGGATTCGCAAAAGAACTTACACTCACAGATGAGCAATATGGCCTGGTTGCTGCGGCGGCGAAACATTATGCGGACGTCACTGGAACGAATGTCAAAGAAGCGCTTGACGGTCTGATTGATGGCCTTGCTACCGGTCGCACGAAGATGTTGCAGCATGTTGGCGTGATGGGTAGCGCAACCGAGGCGGCGGCGGCATTTGCACAGGCGCATGGCCTTGTCACTTCCGAATTGACTGACGGTCAAAAGGTCCTGGCGGTTCAAGAGGCCGCACTCAAATCCATAGGCGAGGCAACCGAGAAATGGGGCGAGAAAAGTCTGACGGTGGCCAGTGCCCTGGAGCGCCTCATCGCTGGCGTCAAGAACCTTGGTACCGAGACGAAGAAATCGATTGGAAGTATTCGCCTTGCGACATTCGCTTCTGTATCCCCCTATGGTGATACGACAGCCTACGCAGCAGCTCAGTCCGAGTTTCGCAAAGAAGAGGAAGCTGCCGCGAAACAAGCCGCCGAAGATGCCATGTGGGAGGCAGAACGGAAACGGCTTGCCGTTGGAAATAGCTATGGCAAGGGATTTAGTGTCGTCGGTCATGAGCCCGACAAGCCGAAGCCGTTTGATTTATCGCAATGGAATGGCGGCGAGGATCCATACGACAATTATTCGCCATACGGCAAACAGTCTGCCGGCGGGCAGGAACGCGAATATCAGGCGCGTGGCGCCGATATGGGCGAGCAGGGCGCGGCCATGGACAAAGCCGAGAAGGACTTCGCTGGTCGAAATGATAAGGACTTCGAGGAGATCGTAAAAAAACGCGCCGAGAATCTGCGGGAAATTATCGACAAAGGCGGCGGCGGAGTACCGGGCGGTCTCATGGCCCAATTGCTATTTGGTCCAAATGGTCCGAATGAGACATACAAGCATCTCGATGAATTCCAAAAGAATGCCCTTGATACATCGAGCATGATCGCGGGCGCTGGTAAGAAAATGGCCGACGCCTTGGGAGCCAGCATCGCCGCATCGATTGCCGGCGACAAGGCGCATTCGACGTCCGTCAGGCAAGCGACACACGATATATTGGAAGGCTTGGCAGCGCAGGCCATCGGGCGGGCCCTTTACGAGACCGCCGCCGGTATCGCTGATTTGGCGATGTTCATGCCCGGACCCGCTGCCCTTCATTTCGAATCAGCAGCACTCTTCGGCGCCATCGGTGTCGGTGCAGGACTGGGGGCGCGCGCTGTCGGCACAAGCGGCTCATCATCTGCGGCGAGCGGCGGCAGCAGCGCCGGAAGCGGCGGATTTACCAGCGGCCCTCGCTCATCTGGCAGCAGTAGCGGCAGCAATGCCGACAAGCCGCCCATCACGATCAACATCAGCGGCGTCCTGCCTGGCACCGAGGCCCAAATCGGCCGCGAAATCGTCAAGGCACTGGGCGCCTATACACGCGAGTCAGGCAGCGACATCACGGCACTGACTACCGGAAAGGCGGCGGCGTAGATGGCGACTCCGATTCCGGCGTTCGTCTCGCAGTGGTTCCCGCCAACTACTGCAGACGCCTACATTTATGACAACAACGGAACATATGAAACCGTCTCGACGGCGATTTGGTATTATCTCGTCTCCAATCGGACAACCTCCGCGAATGGAAAGTCCCTTCTCAGGGAGATCAAGACACAGCTCGACGCATCGTCATTAAGCACAACCGCCGCGATCTGGACCGTCTCCCTTACGTCGACATTCCCGCAAAAGGTGACATTTTCGCATACGGCGCCCGGAACGCTGACCATTCAGGCAAGCGCGGCCCTGGCATTCGCCACCGGAATGACGACACCAGCGGAATATGCCTTGGGGGATGGGGCGCAATTCGACGTAGGCGGGGGAACGACGCCAGCGACGTACGCCAGCCCATATCTCTGGTCGCCGGGGATGCCGATCAGCATGACTGGACCGCAACTTTTCGATCCCGCGCTGAACTACGGCATCCCAACAAGCGCCGGCGCCGTCCAGCGTGCCCCCGACATGACCGCCGCCGCCGTAAGCAATGGCGTTCAGTGGGCCGCCGAATATCGCTTCAACGGCATGGATGGCTACTACCTGGCACGCGCAAATAGCGGCGCCCATGTCAATGAAGACTTCGAAACCTGGTGGCAGAACGGCCCCGCGCTCGGACGCCGCCTGCTGATGTGGCGCGATCGTACAGTGCTGACCAGCAGCGCGCCCAGCGCTGGCAGTTTCTCGCCCTACAATTACATCGAATATTTCCCGGCCGATGAGCTGCGGGGCCAGCTGCTCGCCACCCCGATGGTGCCACCGAACCTGAATTTCTGGGACATCCGCGTGCCGCTACTCGTGACCGAGAACGGCGAAAGCGTATTGACCGTATGACGGTGCAGACCGACGTCACCGACCGGCAGGCGCTACAGCCCTATTTCTGGCTGCGGATCAGCGGCGTGCCGTTCTACATCTTCGGCAACATCGCCGGGACGGCCGACCCATTCACCAGGCCGGCGAACTACCCGACCATCTGGGCCAAGCGCGGACTTATCATCCCAGACGACCATGTCGAGCAGCGCTTCAACGATCTGATCGGCG
>WNFO01000181.1_pt1 | contig 44216 bp, 35 predicted proteins | sample 5400251 | NCBI WGS metagenome assembly WNFO01 (sample SAMN13153354, study PRJNA577476) | soil metagenome | isolation source: 100 cm saprolite under Madrone tree | place: USA:California | collected 2016-06-14 | reverse complement strand
TGGATTCTCGTGATGCCTGTCGCTTGCCACGCCATCGCGGCGTTACTCGCGTGGCAAGCGAGGCCGCAATCACATCAGACGGCGATTGTCGGTCTTGTGGCAGCCGCGATCGCCTTCTTCGTCTGGGCGATGCTCTTTGTGCTAGCAGTTGAAATGATCCTGCGTAAAGTCCCGATGATGGGACCGTCTCTGCTGGGCATTGGCGGTGTAGTGGTGATCGCGGCAGTTCTCCTCGTGGCGGCCGGCAACAACTTTCTCCTGTTCCACAAACGCATCTTGCTATCCGCGCCGTCACCGACCAGCAATCTCTGAAGGCACGACCTCCAACCGTCCTCAACGCGATAATCGAACGCGGGTCGACAGGGCGCGTAATAGAGTCGCTTTCGGAAATTCGAGCGTGTGTCCGCAGACCATCGCTTAGTGGACATGCTGGCCTGTGATGGCCGCGATGCCGCCCGTGTGCGCCGACGCGGGATTCCGCGGCGAATTCAATGACGATCGCACGTGGCGGCCCGATCTGCACCGCAATCACTCGTGCCGCCTGGCGAGACAGCCGGCGTTTTTCGAACCTGCTTGATTCCCTGCGTGTTGTACGACATGACGCGCCGCAAGGCAGCGTCAGGATCCGCATTGCCCATCGCCGTCGAATGAATCTTGACGAACACCCACATCGCGGCATAGATCGCGAGCAAGAGGGCCCCCACGCCGAAGAAGGTGCGTACGGCGAACCACGCGAATCGAAACACGTCCAACATGGCCATCTCCTTCGTAGTGTGATCGCTCTGGTCTACGAACCCATCACGAACCTCGCCCACTTGCCCATCAGTTCCTGGCGCTTGTCGAAAAGGTCTGATCGAGCGTATGCCTGAACCGTCGCATCGCCGCGCACATGCGCCAGTGCTGCCTCGACAATGTCGTGCGCTGTATTTGTTTGTTCGGACGCCCAATCGCGAAATGAAGATCTGAATCCGTGCATCGTGGCGGTCTTGCTCGGACTGGTCGAAGCGATCTTCATCCGCTTTAACATCGCGGTGAAGACCATATCGCTGAACGACTTCCCAGTGGTCGGCTTCGCGAATATCAAGCCGCGTTCGTCACCCTCGGTGCGCGGCAGCCTGTTCAAGATTGCGATAGCAGCATCGGACAACGGCACCCGGTGCTCGCGCCCGTTCTTCATCTTTTCGCCCGGTATCGTCCACGTCCGCCGCTCTTTGTCGATTTCATCCCACGTGGCATTTCGTACTTCTCCGCTGCGCGCGGCGGTAAGGATCATGAACGAAAACGCTTCTTTGATCGTCGCCGTTGCTGCCGACGCGTGCACCTTCGCAACGATGTCCGGTACATCGGTATATGCAGCGGCCGGATAATGTTCGACCTTCTGAATCTTCGAAGCTTTGGGCAGTGATGCCCCGACATCGACCCACAACCGCGGCTCCGGCGTGCAGTAGCCGCGCGCGGCGGCCCATTCCAACACCATCCGGATTCGAGACTTCACGCGGGTTGCCGTTTCGGTTTTTGTGTGCCAAATCGGCTCCAGCGCCTTCAAGACATCCGCCTTGCTGATGTCGCGGATGTCCGTATCGCCCATCTTCGGGTACACATAGCTTTCGAGCGACGCGGGCCAGTCCTTCTTGAATTTGGCGTTGCGCCACTGCGCCTCGTGCAACCTGATGTATTCGACCGCGCATTCCCTGAACGTTCGACGCGACGCGAGTTCGGCCGCATTGGCCGCTTTCTCTTTGTCGCGCTCGGCAATGGGATCCTTGCCGGCGTGGGCGATCTGTCGGTACTTCCGGGCGCGCTCGCGAGCTTCGGCCAGGTTGTAAAGCTTGACGCTGCCGAGGCCCATCTCGCGCCGCTTACCCCGCACGTGCACGAAAAGGAGCCAGGCCCGGCCACCACCTTCGCTTATGCGCAGGTACAGGCCATTGCCGTCAGCATGAAGGCCCGGCTTACCGAGCCGCTTGACCGCCAGCGGGGTTAACCGTCCGTCGAACTGGCCGGCGCGAATTTGCCCCATTGCCTGCCCCATGTAAGAGCCTGCATTCTGACACAAACAAGCGCATGCTGTTGCACGCTTGTGCAGAACAACTATATGATTTAATGCAGATTTATAATATGAATAAGTGGGGACGTGGTGGAGGTAAGCGGGATCGAACCGCTGACCTCTTGCATGCCATGCAAGCGCTCTCCCAGCTGAGCTATACCCCCACGCGGAACTGAATATTGTAGCAGTGGTTGGCGGAGGGCAAGAATTCCACAGCGGCGACCCTCACCCCCGGCCCCTCTCCCGCAAGCGGGAGAGGGGAGCTGCCGAGGGAGAGAGAAGTCTTTATCGCGGAGTCACCACATCAAGTGCGATGCGCAGCCGCCGCAGCACTGCTTCGCGGCCGATCAGCTCCAGGACTGCGTCGATGCTTGGTGTCTGGGTGCGACCGGTTACTGCGACCCGAAGCGGCACTGCTAGCAGCGGCATCTTGATGCCGAAGTCGCCGATCAGCTGTTTGTTTAGCGCGGCGATTGAGGCGCGGTCCCAGGGGATTGCTTCGGCTACTTTGGCGAACTCTTTCACCGCTTCCAGACTCTTGCCTGAGAGGTGCTCGCGCAGCAGGTTGGGGGCGATGTGCGGCTCGAGGTAGAACAGCATTGCCTCGTCGGCTAGCTCGTTCAGCGTGCGGGCGCGGTCTTTCAGCAGAGCGACGATCGACTCCAGTTTTGAGCTGTCGCCCTCACCCCCTCCCCTCTCCCGCGCCGCGGGAGAGGGGCGATCGGTCGTCGCCCCGAGGCGCTGCTCGATTAGCGGCGCCACCATTCTGGCCAGGCGCGCGGGCTCGGCCTCCTTCATGTACTCGCCGTTCAGCCACAGCAGTTTGTTGATGTCGTACTGCGCTGGCGCGCGGTTCACGTGGTCCAGGTCGAACCATGCGACCAGCTGCTGGCGGGTGAACTTCTCCACGTCGCCGTGGCTCCAGCCCAGGCGCGCCAGGTAGTTGAACATTGCCTCCGGCAGGAAGCCATCGTCGCGGTACTGCAGCACGCTCACCGCGCCGTGCCGCTTGGACAGTTTCTGGCCGTCCGGGCCCAGGATCATCGGCAGGTGTCCGAATTTGGGCAGCGCGGCCCCCTCGCCCAGGATCGCGCGGTAGATGTTGATCTGGCGCGGCGTGTTGTTCACGTGGTCGTCGCCGCGCAGCACGTGGGTGATCTTCATGTCGATGTCGTCGACCACCGCCGCGAAGTTGTAGGTGGGCACGCCGTCGCCGCGCGCGATCACCAGGTCGTCGAGCTCCGTGTTCGAGATACTGATCGGCCCCTTGACCAGGTCGTTCCACGACACCATTCCGAAATCGGGATTGCGAAAGCGCGTCACCGGGACGACGCCGGCGGGAATCGGCCTGCCGGCCGCACGCTCCGGGCGCCAGCGGCCGTCGTAGCGGGGCTTCTCTCCACGCGCGATCTGCTGCTTGCGCAATTCCTCCAGCTCCTCGCGGCTGGCGTAGCAGCGGTACACCTTGTTCTGGGTCATCAGCCGGTCGATCACTTCGGCGTAGCGCGCAAGGCGCGTCGTCTGCCGCACCGGCCCCTCGTCGAACTCCAGCTGCAGCCACTCCATGCTGTCCAGAATGGCCCGTACGTTTTCTTCGGTGGAGCGCTCCAGGTCGGTGTCCTCGATCCGCAGGATGAACTGGCCGCCGTGGCGGCGCGCGAAGGCCCAGCAGAACAGGGCCGTGCGCGCCGTTCCCAGGTGCAGCATCCCGGTGGGGCTGGGCGCGATGCGGGTGCGTACGATGTCGTTCATGGTCGGTCGGAAGGTGCGCGCCGCCCGCCTTCGCGCCCGCCTGCGCACGGCGTGCTCCGGCGGGCGCTTCGGTGGGCCGTGGTCAGTGTTCCGGAACGCGCGCGATCCGCAACAGGTTGGTGGTGCCCGAGATGCCGAACGGCACGCCGGCGGCGATCACCACGTAGTCGCCGGGTGCGGCGAAGCCTTCGCGCAGCGCCGCGTCGCACGCCAGATCGGTCATCGAATTCACATCCATCACCTCGCCCGATTGCACCGAGTGCAGCCCCCACACCAGGCACAGCCGGGCGGCGGTGCGCGGACTCGGGGTCAGCGACAGGATCGGGGCTTCGGGGCGCTCGCGTGCGGCGCGCATCGCCGAAAATCCGGACGACGTGTACGTGATCGTTGCCTTGGCCGATACGATGTGCGCGGTCTGGCGCAGCGCCGCGCACACGGCATCGGCCGGATTGGCGCGTGCCACCTCCTGGTTGGCATCGAGCAGCATCCGGTAATGGGCGTCGCCTTCGACCTCGCGGATGATCCGGTCCATCATCGCGACCGACTCCACCGGGTACTTGCCGCTGGCCGACTCGGCCGACAGCATCACGGCGTCCACGCCCTGGAAGATCGCGCTCGCCACGTCCGAGACCTCGGCGCGGGTGGGCACGGGATTGGTCGTCATCGACTCCAGCATCTGGGTGGCCACGATCACGGGCTTGCCCTCGCGCCGGCAGGTGCGCACGATGGTCCGCTGCAAAATGGGCACGCGCTCGGGCGGCAGCTCGACCCCGAGGTCGCCGCGCGCCACCATGATCGCGTCCGAGCGCTGCACGATCGCATCGAGCCGGTCGATCGCGGCCGGCTTTTCCAGCTTCGACAGCACCATCGCCTGGTCGCCGATCAGCGCGCGCGCCTCCTCGATGTCCTCCGGGCGCTGCACGAACGACAGCGCCACCCAGTCCACGCCCATCGCGAGCGCGAAGCGCAGGTCCTCGCGGTCCTTTTCGGTCAGCGGCGAGATCGGCAGCACCACGCCGGGGACGTTCACGCCCTTGCGGTCGCTCAGGCGCCCGCCCACCATCACGCGCGTCACCGCATGGTCCCGCCCGAACGAGTCGACCTTCAGCTGCAGGCGGCCGTCATCGAGCAGTAATGTGGCGTCGCGCTCAAGGGCCGCGAAGATCTCCGGGTGCGGCAGGTTCACGCGCCGGGCGTCGCCTTCGGTTGGATTGAGGTCCAGCCGGAACGGCTCCCCGGGCTGCAGCTCGACCGCGCCGCCGGCGAAGCGCCCGACCCGCAGCTTGGGCCCTTGCAGGTCCGCCAGGATCCCGACCGGGCGCCCGAATTCGCGCCCGATCCGGCGCGCCATCTCGCAGCGCGCCCGGTGCTCGTCGGCCGTGCCGTGGCTGAAATTGAGCCGGAACACGTCAACGCCGGTCTCGAACAGCGTGCGGATCGTCTGTTCGGACGAGCTCGCCGGCCCGAGGGTGGCGACGATCTTGGCGTTGCGATTTCTGCGCATGGGACGCTGCGCCGCAAAAGCGTGCAGTTTATCCGTCATCCGGCACAATACCGGCCGATGGCCTATCAGATCCGGGAGGTTTTCTACACGCTGCAGGGAGAAGGGGCGCAGTGGGGGCGCCCTGCGGTGTTCTGCCGTTTCGCCGGCTGCAACCTGTGGAGCGGGCGCGAGGAAGACCGGGCGACCGCGGTGTGCCGCTTCTGCGATACGCAGTTCGTGGGCACCGACGGCGCGGGCGGCGGGCGCTTCGACTCTGCCGCCGCGCTGGCCCGACACGTCGAATCGTTCTGGCCCGCTGGCGACAGGCGCCACCGCTTCACGGTGCTCACGGGCGGCGAGCCGCTGCTGCAGGTGGACGCGGCGTTGACCGCCGAGTTGCACCAGCGCGGCTTTCAGATCGCGGTGGAGACCAATGGGACGCAGAAGCCGCCGGGCGGGCTCGATTGGATCTGCGTGAGCCCGAAGGCCGGCGCGCAGTGGGTGCTGCGCAGCGGCGACGAGCTCAAGCTGATCTATCCGCAGCCGGGACTGATGCCGGACGACGTCGAGCGTGAAGGCGCCGACTTTCGCCACTGGTGGCTGCAGCCGATGGACGGGCCGCAGCTCGCCGAAAACACGCAGCGGGCCGTTCAGTACTGCCTGCGCGAGCCGCGCTGGCGGCTGAGCCTGCAGACGCACAAGTGGATCGGCATCGCGTGAAGCACCCGATGTTTTCACTTCGCTTGCTGCCGCCATGAGCGTTCTGGACCGGCCCCAGGACTCGTTGCCGCCCGCCCGCGCACAGCCGATGGCGGACGAGCTGCCGCCCGAGTTCAGGCCGCTTCCGGACAGCGCCACCCCCGAGGAAAAGGACCGGCACTGGTACACGAGCGCCTACCAGGGCGACCGCGTACCGCAGCTGACCGTGCGCGCGGTGCTGACCGGCGCCGTGATCGGGATGCTGATGTCGGTGGGCAACCTGTACATGTCCTTGAAGATCGGACTGGTCTTCGGGGTCGCGATCACCTCGTGCGTGCTGTCGTACCTGGCCTGGAGCCTGCTGCGCGCAGGCTCGGGCGGGCGCCTGGGGCAGCTGTCAATCCTGGAGAACAACTGCATGCAGTCGACCGCGTCGGCGGCCGGCTTTTCGACCTGTGCCACCTTCTGGGTGCCGTTCGCGGCGATGCTGATGCTCGACCCCGAGCACCGCCATGCACCCTGGTGGCTGGTGGCCGCCTTCACCTTCACGACCGGATCCATGGGGGTGTTCCTGGCGATCCCGGTCAAGCGAGTGCTGATCAACTACGGGCAGCTGCCGTTTCCGAGCGGCACGGCGGCGGCGGTCACGCTGCGCAGCCTGTACGGCCACGGTGGCGAAGCGTTGAAAAAGGCCTATGCGCTGGTGATCGCGCTGGCCGCCGGAGTGATTTCCGGCGTGCTGACGACAGCCGAGGACCAGCTCGCAGCGCTGGGACGTTTCTTTGCGTGGATGCGTATCAACCTGTTCGACGTGCATTTCTCGGACCAACTGCCGGCGCAGGGATTTGCACAAATTGCCGGCAAACCGCTGGTGGGCTTCGGGTTCGAACCGGGCGTGGTGATGATCGGCGTCGGAATGATCATCGGCTCGCGCGTGTCGCTGTCGATGCTGGCCGCCTCGGCCGCGCTATATGTATTTATTGGGCCCTGGCTGCACGGCCTGGACGCCGCGAACGCGGGCGTGGCAGGTTACGTCGTCTCGATCCCGGCGGTGGGAGGCGGTGCCATGTTTCACCCGGTGCGCTGGGCGCTGTGGGGCGGAGCCTCGACGCTGGTGTTCGCCAGCCTGACCAGCCTGGCGCTTCAGTGGCGCACCGTGGGCCGGGCCTTCACGATGCTGCGCCGTGCACGTGTTCAACGCCCGCAAAGCGAGCTGGAAAATGCGATGGCGTCGATCGAGGTGCCGGGCTCCTGGATGATCGCCGGCATGATCCCGATCGGGATTGCGATGGTCGCGATCCAGTTCATCGCGTTCGGGGTCGCGTGGTGGGCCGGTCTGATCGCGGTGGCCATGTGCTTTGTTCTGTCGCTGGTTGTTTCGCGTGCCGTCGGCGAGACCGATCTGCAGCCGGTCGGAGCCATGGGCAAGGTGATGCAGCTGCTGTTCGCGCTGATCTCGCCGCCCGGCGCGGCAGGCGTGCAGGCTAGCGTCCTTCAAAACGTGATGTCGGCCGGGATCGCGGCCGGCAGTGCAGAGGCATCGGCCGAACTGCTGTCGGATTTCAAAACCGGCTACCTGCTGGGAGCGAATCCACGCCGGCAATTCCTGGCGCAGTTCGCCGGGGTGTTCTTCGGCACCCTGGTGTGCGTTCCGGCCTGGTACCTGATGGTGCCCAATATCGCGGCGCTGGAGAAGTATCCGGTGCCGGCCGCGCAGATCTGGGTGGCGGTAGCGCGCGCGCTGACCGGCGGCCTGAACAGCCTGCCGCCCTCGGTGTTGTACGCGATTCTGGTTGGGGCAGCTGTCGGCTTGTTGTTGCCGCTGCTCGAGAAAGCCCTTCCCAAAGCGCGCGGCTACCTGCCGTCGGCCACCGGCCTGGGACTGGGCTGGGTGGTGCCGTTCAGCGTCACGCTGTCGTTTGCGATCGGCGCGATCCTCGTTTCGGTCTGGCGCAGGATCTCGCCTGACACCCAGGAAACCTACAGCATTCCGGTTGCCTCGGGACTGATTGCCGGAGAGTCGATGATCAAGGCGATTCTGGCGATGCTGGCGACCGCGGTGGGATTGATGCGCTAGTGCCCCCACGCTCAGCCCTCTCTGCTCGCGCGAGGCGAGGAGAGGTCAAGCGTCGTCGATCCGCACCGAGCGCGGCGTGCCGCGAACGAACACGACCGTGAAGGCCAGGTGCGCAACCGTCCTGGCGCGGAATCCCAGCTCGAAGCGGGCGTCGGTCAGGGGATGCGGCGGCAAATGGATCAAGGTCAACACCAGGTCATCGACGCCGACCGTGAAGGCAAGCTGAAGCTCCCGCAGCCGTTTGTTGATCAGCGGCGCGCATAGCATCGCATCCTGGACCTGCAGCCTGCGAAACGCGGTCACGCAGGCGGCCTGGTCGGACCCCGGCAGATCGTCGCCTTCGACTTCGCATACGATCTGCAGCGCGAAGCGGCTGTCGGGCATCCGCAGCTCGCCGCGCCAGAAAGACGGCCGGCCCTGCGGCATCCGCGCGAATTCGAGCCGGCCCAGCATCGAAGACTCATAGATCTCGCCGGAGGAGCGAAGCAGGCGGACCGGTTCGACCCCGGCGATCCGGGGTTGGATGAAGAGCTCGTCGACCTCGCTCGCAGGCGCTGGGAGTTCAGCGTCGAACATCGAACGTACCCAGGTCTTCCTTCAGTTCGCGCGCGACGCGCTCGCGGTCGGAGATGAAGTCGTTCTTGCGGGCCTCGGTGCCCAGATACGCGTCCAGGTTGCCGAACGTGGTTTGAAGGTGCGGTACCAGTTCCAGGAAGAGGTCCGTCAGCTCGGGGTCGAAATGCTTGCCCCGCAGCGAGGCGATTTCGCGCAGAGAGTCGTCTATCGACCAGGCGTCCTTGTAGCAGCGGCGGTGCGTCAGCGCGTCGAACACGTCGGCCAGCGCCGTGACGCGCGCCGCCAGCGGAATCATGTTGCCCTGGCGCCGGTTCGGGTAGCCGTTGCCGTCCCAGCGCTCGTGGTGGTTCAGCGCGATCTCCTGCGCGACGAAAAGCTGCGCCAGGCCGCCTTCGCCGATCAGTTCCCAGCCGTGCTCGCAGTGCTTTTCCATGATCGACCGCTCGTCGGGCGTGAAGCGGCCGGGCTTCAGCAGGATCGAGTCCGGCACCCGCAGCTTGCCGATGTCGTGCAGCCGCGCCGACAGGTCTATCAGGGTGCACATTTCCGGGTCCATGCCCTTCTTCAGCGCCAGCTCCTTCGCAAGCGCGCCCACCCGGTAGCAATGCTCGCCGGTGTCGTCGTCGTGCAGCTCGGCGGCGACCGTGTTCTTCTCCAGCACCTGCATGCATTCGCGCAGGGTGTCCATCGACAGCCGCTTGAAACGGAGTTCCTGCTGGTGCTCGTCGATCGCGGCCTGGGCCCGCAGGTCCAGGTCGCGGCTTACTTTAGCCAGATGCAGGTGATGATGCTGCAAAACGCTGCGCACGCGGCTGTCGCGGTTCAGCTGCACCACTTCGTGCAGATACACCAGGGCGGAATTCGGCTGGCCGGCCGCCTCGTAGCCCCGCACGATCGTGGTCAGCGCGTCGCGCAGCGCGCTCGTCAGCCCTTTGCGGCTGCGGTGTAGCGCCTGCTGCAGCCGCGAAAGGCCGATATCGCGCGAGGCCGCGTCGTGCGTTTCGACCAGGCCCTGCGTCATCTCGGCAAACAGCTCCGAGAGATCGCTGGCGCCGCTCGCGTACAGGCGGGCCAGCTTGGCGCGTTCGCGCGCCAGCGGCACGTTGCGCACTTCCAGCAGCAGCCTCGCGTAGTAGCACTCGGCCTGGGTGCGGATCACGCGCTCATGCACGTCGGATGGGACTTCGAGCGCTCCGATCGACCGCTCGGCGGCGGCCAAGCCGCGCGGGAAGTCGCGCATGTGTAAGCAGGCGAGCGCGATATTGGCCAGCGCGGTCGCTCCCGCCAACGGCGGGATTCCCGCAGACTCTGCTACTTGGACGGCCCGCTCAAAGGACGGGACGGCAGCGTTGTAGTGGCCAGCGTACTGGTGCGCAAGGCCCAGGTTCGACAGAATGTCGACTTCCTGCACCGGGTCGCGCGCCGACTGCGCTGAGGCGAGCGCACCCGATAGCAGACTAACCGCGTCCGGATAATTGCCGGTCTCCGTGTAGACGAGGCCGAGCATCTTCATCGCCTTGGCATTCAGTAGCGCGTCGCCGAGGCGTCCGGCCATCGCGACCGCCTGCTCCGCCGGCACGAGGCCGGCATACGCGTTTCCTGAGTAGTAGCGGTAGCGGGTCACGAACAGCAGGCACATCACGCGGTCAACGCTGACAGGCTCGTCGGGCATCGCTGACAACGCGTCAGCGGACATCTCAAAGAGTGCCTTGCCCTCCTGCGTCATCGGAGCTTCCCGTAGCCGGATTGCGAGCTGCGCAAGCCGGTCGGATACATCGGACGCGTTGGGAAAAGGTAATAGCGACGCTATCGCGGCTATTGACGCCTCGGATGGCAACATATACGGTTCGTGTGGGTATAGCTTGAACTGGAGGCTAATCCCCCGGCCCCCCTGCTAATCGACTAGATTGCGGGACACTTTAGGCCGAGAGCAGTGGTTCTTCGTTTTTTTACAACCCTTCACGGGGGGAGCAATGGAGCAGGTACTAGAGATCGTGGAAGACGGCACCGAAGCTGACGATGAGCAGCATGTGGTCGAGCTGTCGACAGGCGTTCTGGGCCAGGTCGGTGGCGGAGCCGCCGGCGTCATCCTTTGATTACTTGACGTCCTTGAAAAGGGGCCCGCTCGCGGGCCCTTTTTTTTGGTTTTGCAGGGGGAGTCACGGAGGGGAAAGTCACCGGTTTGGGCCGTGACGGTTGCCCCGACTTGCCGAAGGAAAACCATACGCTTGATAAAGGGACCCTCCCCAGGGTCGTGCGTCGAGCGTGCCAGCTTAAATTATGGGCTTCGATCAACAGCGGCACGAAGCACCATGACTCGCCACGACCGAATTGAAATGAACCCGAAGATCATGCTAGGGAAGCCCGTGATCCGCGGCTCACGGATCACGGTGGAGTTGATCCTCCGGAAGATCGCTGAAGGTGCCGACGAGAAGGCGCTTCTGCAGGCTTATCCGAAGCTCACGCGTGAAGACATCCGCGCCGCGCTCCGTTACGTTGCGTGACCTCACGGGGTGCGGCGACGCCTTGGCGGTTTGGTGGGTGGTACAGGGATCGAACCTGTGGCCCCCGCCGTGTGAAGGCGATGCTCTACCGCTGAGCTAACCACCCGAGGCAGGCGATGTTACCGCAGGGCTCCGGGGCCGCCGGTCACAGGCTGGCCCGCCACACGGGGACGCGCCGGCTTTCCTTCTCGATCTCGTTCAGCACCGCTTCGTGCGCCACCAGTTCCTCGACGCTGGCCGCCACTACGATCAGGCGCGATGCGTCGATCGGCGCCACGTCGGCGGCCAGCTCGTAGCTCAGGTCGATCACCAGGCTGTCCTGGCCGCGCGTCATCGCCAGGTAGACCTCGGCCAGCAGGCCGGCGTCCAGCAGCGCCCCGTGCAGCGTGCGGTGGCGATTGGACACGCCGTAGCGCTCGCACAGGGCGTCCAGCGAATTGCGCTTGCCCGGGTGCAGATCGCGCGCCAGCCGCAGCGAGTCGGTGACCTTGGCGCAGTATTCGGAAAAGGTCCGCCTGCCCAGCAGAGCGAGCTCGGTGTCCAGGAACGACAGGTCGAACGGCGCGTTGTGGATGATCACCTCGGCGTCGCGCACGTAGGCGAGCAGCTCGTCGGCCACGTCCGCAAAGCGCGGCTTGTCGGCCAGGAACTCGTCGGTCAGGCCGTGCACCACCAGCGCCCCGTCGTCGATCCGGCGCCCCGGGTTCACGTACCGGTGCAGCCGCCGCTCGGTCAGGCGGCGCCCGATCAGCTCGACGCCGCCGATCTCGATGATCCGGTGACCGTCCTTGGCCTCCAGTCCCGTCGTTTCCGTGTCGAGCACGATCTGCCGCACCGCGCTCAGCTCCCTGCCCCGTTCAGCACCTCGTCGATGCCCCGGTTGGCGAGCGCATCGGCCCGCTCGTTGCCCTCTACGCCGGCGTGCCCGGGCACCCAGCGCCACTCGATCCGGTGCGGTGCAGCCACTTCGGCCAGCCGCCGCCACAGGTCCAGGTTCTTCACCGGTTTGCCGCCGGCCGTTTTCCAGCCGCGCTTTTCCCACTGCGCCAGCCACACGCTGATCCCGAGCTTCACGTACTGCGAGTCCGTGTGAACGACCAGACGGCTGGGCTTCTTCACGGCCGCCAGCGCCTCGATCACCGCGGTCAGCTCCATCCGGTTGTTGGTGGTCTCGCGGGCGCCGCCGTACAGCTCGCGCTGGTGCGTGCCGCTGCGCAACAGCGCACCCCAGCCGCCCGGCCCCGGGTTGCCGCGGCAGGCGCCGTCGGTCCAGACTTCGATTGCCGCCGGCTCGGTCACCGCAGCGCTGCTGGCTGCGGTCGGCTCGACCAGGCGGATCGAGCGCGCATGCCTCATCCGTGCGCCGCGTCGCCGGCGGCGTCGTTGGCGGCATCGTCCGGCCGCACGATCTGCACGCTGAACGCGACGGGAGTGCGAGGCGTCGCGGCCGGGGCCAGCGCCACGCGGCGCTCTTCCTTGCGCTTCCAGGCCGGTCCGATCACCCGCATGCCGCGCACCCGCTTGACCGCGCTCAGCAGGTACACGCTGCCGAACACCGGCCACCAGCGATCGCCCGCCTTCTCCAAGAACGACCAGCGCGAAAGCCAGCGGTCGCTGCCGGCCCACGGGGCGTAGCACCCGAAGCGGCCGCGGTTGGTCTCGAACGAGAGCAGCTTCAGCCAGTCCTTGATCCGGGGCAGCGAAATGAACTGCCCGTCGCGCGGCAGGTAGGGCCCCGCGCCCGCCCGGACGAGCGCCTGGCGCAGGCCCCACAGGCTGGCCGGATTGAAGCCGGTGATGATCACGTGCCCCTCGGGCACCAGCACCCGGTCGACCTCGCGCAGCACCTGGTGCGGCTCCTGCGCGAACTCCAGGATGTGCGGCATCACGACCAGGTCGATCGACTGCGTTGCGAACGGCAGCTCCTCGAAGCGGGTGATCACGGCCACGCGCCGTTCGCCCATCGGGCCCGAGCTGCTTTGCGCCACTGCGCTCTCGTCGATCAGCCGATCCGACACGCCCAGCCGCAGCGGCATCCGGTTCTCCGACAGCGTGTCGATCTCTGGCACGCCCAGCTGGACCGCGTGGTAGCCGAAGATGTCGGCCACCGTGCGGTCCAGGTACGCCTGCTCCCACTGCAGCACGTACCGGCCCGGCGGCGACGCCAGGAATTCGGAAAACGTCAAGTTAGACTGCATGTCGCGATCCAGAATGCGCCGTTCCGACCCTGCCCGTCACCGATGAATGCTCCCGCGGCCACCGGTTCGATCGTCATCAGCCCCATCCCGGCCTTCCAGGATAACTACATCTGGATGCTGACACGCGACGGCGAGGCGATCGTCGTCGACCCCGGCGACGCCGCCCCGGTGCACGCCGCCCTGCGCCAGCATGCGCTGAACCTGACCGACATTCTAGTCACTCATCACCATCGCGATCACGTCGGCGGCGTTGCCGAGCTGGCCGAGGCCTACCGGGCCCGGGTGTGGGGGCCGGCGCGCGAGTCGATCCCGCGGCGCGATGTGGCGCTGCGCGAAGGCGACTCGGTCGAGGTGATGGACCAGCGCTTCTCGGTGATCGACATTCCGGGCCACACGCTGGGTCATATCGCGCTCTACGCGGCCGGGATCGACACGCTGTTTTGCGGAGACACTCTCTTCGCCTGCGGCTGCGGGCGTCTCTTTGAAGGGACGGCCGCGCAGATGTACGAGTCGCTGCAGAAGCTCGCGCGGCTGCCGCAGGCCACGCGCGTGTACTGCGGCCACGAGTACACGCTGTCCAATATCCGCTTCGCCCGCGCCGTCGAACCGGACAACGCGGACCTGGCCGCGCGGCAGCGCGACTGCGAGCGCCAGCGCGAGAAAGGCGAGCCGACCGTGCCCTCGACGATGGCGGTCGAACGCGCGACCAACCCGTTCCTGCGGTGCGATCAGGCCCCGGAGCGCGCAGCCGCCGAGCGGCGCCGTCCCGGGGCCGGGTCCGATCCGGTGTCGACGTTCGCAGAGATACGCGCGTGGAAGAACGAATTCTGAGTTTTAAGCGAACACCCGGAACCTTAAGATCTTCCCTTCCATACGGGAATTGACACCCCCGTTAAGCCGCCTGGACGAGGCTAATCGCAGGCAAATTCCCCCGAGCCAAGATGTTGCGCCCCCGTGAGCGGCCACATACACTGGACACTGATCCGGTTGATTTCGGCCCGTCGAGGGCCATACAAAATGGCGCGACGGCGGTTGGCAAACCTATGGGCGGTGGCGCTGTGCCTGGCGGGTAACGCCTGGGGCGCTGATTCCGCGGCGGGCCCGGCTGGCTCCGGGGCGCAGTTTTTCGCGTCGAGTGACGGGGCCAGTGTAGCGGCGCCTTCGGCGCCCGACGCCACGGCGGCCGCCTCGGGCGTCCCGCCGGCGACCGCGCAACCGGCATCGACCGCGACGGGGACACAGGAACCGTCCGCCGCACAGTCCGCGACACCCGTAGCCTCGCCGGCCGCGGCGAACCCCACACCAGCGCCTGCCACGAGTGCGGCTGCGCCCGACGCTGTCTCGCCCGCCGCCGGCACGCCGGCGCCAGGACCTGCGTCACCCGCCGCCGCCGGCGCGCCAGCTGCCGAAGCCGCATCGCCCTCGCTGACAGCCCCTGCGGCCGATCCGGCCGGGCTGCAAGCGGCAGTGCAGACGGCGATACCTCCCAGGGGCGACCTGTGGGAGCGCATCCGCAAGGGCTTCGCGATGCCGGATCTGGTCAACAAGAAGGCGGCCAACAGCACGCACTGGTACGCGGGCCAGCCCGACTACATGGGCCGGATGGCCGAACGGGCCAACCTGTACCTGTACTACATCGTGAAGGAGATCGAGAAGCGGGGCCTTCCGACCGAGCTGGCGCTGCTGCCGTTCGTCGAAAGCGCGATGCAGCCTCAAGCCGTCTCCAGCGCCTCGGCGGCCGGGCTGTGGCAGTTCATGCCGTCGACCGGCAAGCTGTATTCGCTCGAACAGAACCTGTGGAAGGACGAGCGGATGGGCGTGGTCGAATCGACGCGCGCCGCGCTCGATTACCTGGAAAAGCTGTACGCGCAGTTCGGCAGCTGGCAGCTGGCGCTGGCCGCCTACAACTACGGTGAGGCGGGCGTCGGCCGGGCGATCGCCTACAACCGCAACCATCACCGGCCGCTGAACTACGAGAGCCTGCGCCTGCCGCGCGAGACGCAGTACTACGTCCCCAAGCTGCAGGCGATCAAGAACATCGTGTCCGATCCGCAGCGCTACGGAATCGACCTGCCGGCGATCCGTGACGAGCCCTACTTCGTCACCGTCAGCGGCTCGCACGACATCGATGTGGCCACCGCCGCGCGGCTGGCCGGAATGCAGCTGGAAGACTTCCAGGCGCTCAATCCCGCATTCAACCGGCCGCTGATCGTCGGCGCGATGGCACCCACGATCCTGCTGCCGGCCGATCGCGGCGATGCCTTCAGCGCCAATCTGGCCGCCTTTCAAGCGACCGGACAGCCGCTCGCCAGCTGGAGCGCTTACCGGCTGAAGTCCGGCGAAACGCTGTCTGCGGTGGCCGAGCGGGTCGGCGTCACCGAGGCCAGCCTGCGCACCGCCAACCACGTGCCGCCGCGCTGGGTGGCGGGCGCCGGGTCGACCATCCTGATCCCGCGCGACGAGTCGATGGGTGAAGACGTGTCCAGCGAGATGCTGGACGGTTCGGTCGCGCTGCTGCCCGAGAAGGCCGGACTGCACAAGATCACGGTGCGGGTGCGCCGCGGCGATTCGCTGGGGTCGATCGCCCGCCGCTGGCACGTGAGCGAGGACGAGATCATCGCGTGGAACGACCTGCGCTCGCCGGGCCTGTTCGCCGGCCAGCGGCTCAGCCTGACGGTGGCCCCGTCCTCCGGCGGCAAGAAGAAATCGTCCAAGAACCCGCATTCCAGCAAGCAGAACCCGACGCTGGCTCGCGCTCAGTCGCCCTCGCCCGCGCATTGAGCCGGCACGCGCGGTGCGCCGCGCGCGGGCCGTCTTTCTGTTAGCGTTCCGGACCATGCCTTTCCTGTCCGGCAAGCGCATCCTGATCACCGGCGTGCTGTCGAACCGCTCGATCGCGTACGGCATTGCGCGTGCCTGCCGGCGCGAAGGTGCCGAGCTCGCGTTCACGTACGTGGGGGAGCGCTTCAAGGAGCGCATCGGCGAGTTCGCGCGCGAGTTCGGCTCGGAGCTGACGTTCGACTGCGATGTGGCCCACGACGCCCAGATCGCGGCCACCTTCGAGGGCCTGGCCCGGCGCTGGGACGGCCTGGACGGGCTGGTGCACGCGATCGGCTTCGCGCCGCGCGAGGCGATCGGCGGCGACTTCCTGGAGGGTCTGTCGCGCGAGGGCTTCCGGATCGCGCACGACATTTCGGCCTACAGCTTTCCGGCGCTGGCCAAGGCGGCACTGCCCTTGATGCAGGGCCGGCGCGGCGCGCTGCTGACCCTGACCTACCTGGGCTCGGAGCGGGTCGTGCCGAACTACAACACGATGGGGCCGGCCAAGGCGTCGCTGGAAGCCTCGGTGCGTTACCTGGCAGCCAGCCTCGGCCCGAAAGGCATCCGGGTCAACGCCATCTCGGCCGGGCCGATCCGAACGCTGGCCGCCTCGGGTATCAAGGACTTCGGCCGCATCCTGCAATTCGTCGAGCAGAACGCGCCGTTGCGCCGCAACGTGACGACCGACGACGTGGGCAACGCCGCCGCTTTTTTGTTATCGGACCTGGCGGCCGGCATCACCGGCGAGATCACGTTCGTCGACGCCGGCTTCCACGCCGTATCGGCCGGGATGATGGCCTGATCCCGTCGCATCCGCGCCGGCACGGCCGACAAACCGCGTAACCAGGGGCGCGCTCATGGATAATTGCGCGCCATGAACGCCCCCGAATCGCCGGCACCGGCGCACCGGCCCAGGTCCCTGTTTCGCCAGGAAGCGATCGACGCCCAGCGCGAAAAGCTGCTGGGCGAGCTGTCGACGGCACGCCCCGTGCCGCTGTGGATCTTCACGCTGCTGGCGGTCGCCTTCGCCGTCGTGTTCGTCGTGTTCGCCTTTGTAGGGGAGTACACCAGGCGGGAGCGGGTCGAGGGCTTCCTGGTGGGAGACGCCGGGGCGGCGCGCATCTTCAGCTCCGATCCCGGGGTCGTCACCGAGCTGCTGGTCAAGGAAGGCGACGAGGTTGAGAAGGACAGCCCGATCGCGCGCCTGAAGCTCGAGCACAGCCAGTCGGGCGGTGGCAGCACGTCCCAGCAGGTCGAGCAGCAGATGCTGAACCGCAGGCGCGGCATCGAGAGCGAGCAGGCGCAGGCAAAGTTGATCGGCCAGCAGCAGCTGGTGCAGCAGCGCAAACGTATCGACGACCTGCTGAAAGAAATGGACCAGGCCCGGGCCGAGGCCGAGGTGCAGGAACAGCGCGCCGCGTCGGCCCAGCAGGAAATGCACCGTTTCGAGAAGCTGGGCAAGGATGGTTTCGCCTCCGAGGCGATGGTGCGCGAACGCCGCAACGACATGCTGGACCAGCAATCGAAGCTGGAGAACCTGAAACGGGCCCAATCGACCGCCGGACGCGAGCTGGGCAGCGCGCAGGCGGAGCTGCCCCTGATCGAGATGCGGACGCGCAACGACGTGCAGCGTCTTGAGCAGCAAAAGAGCGAGATCGAGCAGGAACTGCTGCAGAACAAGGCCAAGCAGGAAATCGTGATCAACGCGACGATCTCCGGCGTGATCACCAACATCGTGCCCAACCAGGGCGACTCGGTCGCGGCCAACGCGCTGCTGGCCACGGTGCTGCCGAACGGCACCAGCTTGCATGCGCAGCTGCTGGTGCCCACGCGCGCGATCGGTTTCATCGCGCCCGGCAACGGCGTCGTGATGCGCTACGACGCGTTCCCGTTCCAGCGTTTCGGCCAGTACCACGGCACCGTGGCGAGCGTCAGCCGCACCGTGTGGACGCCGGGCGAGAAGATCGGACCGCTGACCGCGCGCGAGCCGGTCTACCGGATCGACGTGAAGCTGCAGCGGCAGACGGTCAGCGCGGGCAACCGGGAGTTCCCGCTGCGGCCGGGCATGCTGGCGAGCGCCGACATCCTGCTGGAGAAGCGTACCGTGTTCGAGTGGGTGTTCGAACCGGTGCTGGCGCTGCGGGAGCGGCTGCGATGATTCAAGCCCCAGGCTGAATCCGCGATGTTGAGTCCCCGATGTTGAATCCATTCAAGCGGCGCGTTCCGCTGATCCTGCAAAGCGAGGCGCCCGAATGCGGCATCGCCTGCGTGGCGATGATCGCCGGCTATCACGGCTTCCGTACCGATCTTTCGGCGATGAGGATGCGGCTGTCGCCGTCGATGAAGGGCGTGACGCTGCAGCACATCGCCGCGATCGCCACCACGATGAAGATGTCGATGCGCGGCGTGCAGGCGCCGCTGCAGGGGCTGGGCCGGCTGCGGCTGCCGGCCATCCTGCACTGGGACATGAACCACTTCGTCGTGCTCACGCGGGTGGAGGCGAACCGGATCGTGGTGCACGATCCGGCGCGCGGCAAACGCGTGCTGGCGCTGCCGGAGGCCTCGCGCCACTACACCGGGGTGGCCGCCGAGCTGCTTCCCAGCGTCGGCTTCGCCCCGCGCGACGAGCGCGAAAGGATCACCGCCTGGCAGCTGATGGGCAGTCTCGGCGGGCTGCAGGGGACCATCGCGCAGGTGATCCTGCTGTCGCTGGTGCTGGAGGTGTTCGCGATCGCCTCGCCCTTCTTCGTGCAGATCGTGGTCGACCGGGTCGTGGTCGGCCGGGACGAGGATCTGCTGACGCTGCTGGGCCTGGGCTTTGCGCTGCTGGTGCTGATGCAGGTGGCGACCACGGCGGTGCGCGGCTGGCTGGGCGTGTACCTGTCCACCACGCTGAGCATGCGGCTGCTCGATGCGCTGTTCGGCCAGCTGCTGCGGCTGCCGCTGGTGTGGTTCGAGAAGCGCAACATCGGCGACATCGTGTCGCGCTTTCGCAGCGTCGACGCGATCCAGCGCACGCTGTCGCTGACCTTCCTGGAGTCGGTGATCGACGGCGCGATGGTGGTGCTGACCGTGCTGGTGATGCTGTGGTACAGCCCGCTGCTGGCGGCGATCGTGCTGCTGGCGGCCGTGCTGTACGGCGTGACGCGCTGGGTGTTCTACGGCCCGCAGCGGCGGGCATTGGATGAGCAGCTGGTGCACGAGGGCCGTTCGGCCACGCATTTCATCGAGACGCTGCGCGGCATGATGGCGATCAAGCTGAACCTGCGCGAGGCGGCGCGCCGGGCCGCCTACCAGAACCTGGTGGTCGAGCAGGTCAACGCCGGCGTCGCCGTGCAGAACCTGTCGATCGTGCACCGGGCCGCCAACGGCCTGATCTTCGGGCTGGAAAACATCGGCGTCATCTGGCTGGGCACCGTGCTGGTGATGGACGGCCGCTTCTCGGTCGGCATGCTGTTCGGCTTCCTGTCGTTCAAGCTGCTGTTCCTGACGCGCGTGAACAACCTGGTCGACAAGGCGATCGACTTCCGGATGCTGGATTTGCACGCCGAGCGGATCGCCGACATCGCGCTGTCCGAACCGGAGTCGGCGCAGCCGGCCGGAGCGCAGGCGCCCGACGCCCCGCTGCAGATCCGGGCCAGGGCGCTGGGATTCGCCTACGGGGTGGAAGGCTTCGCGTTTCGCAACATCGAGTTCTCAGTGCGGCCGGGCGAGACGGTCGCGATCGTCGGGCCTTCGGGCAGCGGCAAGACGACGCTGGTCAAGGTGCTGGTCGGACTGCTCGATCGCACCGAAGGCTTGGTGGAGGCCAACGGGCGGGATCTGCGCGACTGGGACCGCTCGGCCTATCGGGGCCGGCTCGGCGTGGTGATGCAGGACGATCAGCTGTTCGTCGGCACGCTGGAAGACAACATCAGCTTCTTCGACCCGCAGTATCACCCGAACCTGGTGCGGGCCGCCGCGTCGATCGCCGGCATCGACGACGAGATCCTGGCGATGCCGATGCAGTACAACACGATCGTCGGCAGCCTGGGCATGGCCCTGTCGGGCGGCCAGAAGCAGCGCGTGCTGCTGGCGCGCGCGCTGTACCGCAAGCCGCACATCGTGTTCCTGGACGAGGCGTTCGATCAGCTGGACCTGGCGCGCGAGCGCGAGATCACCGATCGCTTGAAGACGCTGGGCATCGGCATGGTGATCGTCAGCCACCGGCCGGAAACCGTGCGCAACGTGGACCGGATCGTCCACGTCGGCCAGATGCCTCAGGTATTGCTGTCCGCCGCCGGGTAAGGCTCTCGCGTCAAAGCGGGAGGATCGGCTTCGAGTGGGGCCCGCGGGGCGAGCCCTCAAAGCCGCGGCGCGGACGATCCGTTGCCGTTGAACTGCTTCAGCGCATCGGCGATCTTGCGGCGCGCCTGGATGAAGCGCGACTCGCGCGCCGCCTGCCCCAGGTACCGGTCCAGATCGCCGACCTCGCGCAGCAGGCGAGGAACCAGCGCCAGGAAGAGGTCCGTCAGTTCCGGATCGAACTGGCGGCCCTTCAGCGTGGCGATCGCATCGAGCGCGCTGTCGACCGACCAGGCCTCCTTGTACGGGCGGCGGTGCGTCAGCGCGTCGAACACGTCGGCCAGCGCGGTCATGCGCGCCGCCAGCGGGATCGCGGTCTGGCCGATGCCGAACGGGTAGCCGCCGCCGCTCCAGTGCTCGTGGTGAAAGCGCGCGATCTCCTCGGCCATCTTCATGTGCGGCACGTTGCTCTGGGCCAGGATCTCGGAGCCGATCATCGCGTGGGTCTGCATCAGCTTCATCTCGGCCTCGTTCAGGCGCCCGGCTTTCAGCAGAATGCCGTCCGGAATCCCGATCTTGCCGATGTCGTGCAGCCGCGCGGCCAGGTCGATCATGAAGATCGTGTCTTCGTCGCAGCCGTAGTCCCGCGCCAGCAGCGACGCCAGCCTGCCGACCCGGTACGAGTGCTCGCCGGTCGTGTCGTCGCGCAGCTCGGCCGTCACGGCCAGCCGCTCCAGCATCTCGATGCGCGACTTCATCAGCTCCTGGTGCGCGACCTGCTCGACCAGCCGGTCGCGCAGCTTGACCTCGCGCCGGGCCATCAGCACGTCCGGGGACGAGGTCGGCTGCTGCTTGTGTTCCATCTTCTCCAGGTGCAGGCGGTGATGCAGCAGCGCGCTTTCCTGCTGCGCCTCCTTCGTGTGCATCATCAGCTCGCGCAGGTACACCAGCGCCATGTCGGTGCGGCCGGCGAGCTCGTTGGCCTTCACCATCGCGATCAGCGCATCGCGCAACGTGCCCTTGCGCAGCCGGGCGCGCTCCAGCACCTTGGACAGTCGCGACAGGCCCACGTCGACCGTTCCGGCGTGAACTTCGCACAGCCCTTCGGCCATTCCGGACAGCAACTCGGCCCGCTCGAGCCCCGACTCGTGCGCGATCCGCTTGGCGATCTCGCAGCGTTGCTTGGCGGCGTCCGGCGCGTCGACTTCCAGCAGCAGCCGCGTGTAATGCGTTTCGGCGATCACCCGCATCAGGCGTTGTGGCGCATTGCCGGGGTTTTCCTGCAATTCAACTGCGGCCTTGGCCGCGCGCAGGCCGCGGGCGTAATCCTCCAGGTGCAGGCAGGCCAGCGCAATGTTGGCCTGAGCCGATCCGAGCACTGATCGAAACTGGTCGTTGCCTTCGGTGAGCGACACGACGCGTTCCAGGCAGGCGATCGCATCTTCGTACTGGGCCGCGTAGATCAGCGCGCCGCCCAGGTTGTTCCAGACCGCCGCCTCGGCGTTCGGATCGCGCAGTTCGATCGCGATTTCGACCGCCTCGGCGTATGCCTCGATTGCGACAGGTACGTTACCGGTGTCGGCCAACAGCGCACCGCGAACCGATAACGCCCTGCGCAGCAGCGGCCGCGCATCCAGACGGCGGAACAGCTCGACCGCGCGCTCCGAAAGCGCCAGGCCCCTGAGCGCATGGCCGGACACGTACGCGTACTTGGCGATCGACAACAGGCATTCGGCCAGCGCCAGCCCTTCCGCGTCGGCCTTTAACCGGCCAATCAGATCTAGCGCGCGCGCAAACACCTGCGCGGTTTGAGGCGACGGCGTCGACAACTCCGGATCCACCGCGCGGCCAAGCTCGGCCAGGGCGCGCGCGCGATCGTCCGGTGCCGCCCCGGGCGATACGACTATCGCTTCAATTCGATCCAAAAGTTCTAGCATCGGCGGTAGTCCAGTTGTCTGACTTACGCACGCAAGTGCGCGTCCAGCACTCCAGTTGACGCATCCAAGTACGCGTCCAGGTCAGTTGACACACCGCAAGTGCGCGTCACTGACACGAGTAGTTGAAAACATGTGCCAATTAGATCACCATGAATTTACACGGCGCAATAACGCGCGAGTACACCACAACACTTCAACACTTTATCGGGCGGAGCGAACCATGAACCAGACCACTGTAGACGCCAACGTCATCGAATTCGAAGCCACCGACCTGCAGGCCCTGGCCACGAAGCACGCGCAAGAGATCGTCGAACTCAACTTCGCTCAACTGGCGCTGATTGGTGGAGGTGAGGCTTCGATCATCCTCTGACGGTTGCTCCGGACGGTCACTGAACCGAGACGCGGGCGTTGAGCCGGCAACGCCGGGCGGGCGTTTCGGGTTGAGCGATATGGATTGCGTGGCGGCAAGCGGGCCGACTCGCTGCGATGGCGGACACGGTGACATCGTGACGCTCTCTCCCCTCTGATGGGCTTGTGCACGCGGTGGCTCGTCCGCGGGATCGTCCCGCCTCCGCCTCCGGGCGTATCGCAGCCCCCTTCCCTGATCCTACAAAGCCCTCCGTCAGTCAACCCCGACAGACTCGGCCCCGATTCCTGACTCGATCCCTCAATTGACCGGTGCCCTCGAGGCACCCCACCGCGATCCGCCTTCAGGGCCTGCATCGTCTGCGGTGGGACTACCAGCAATCTAAGAATAACCCGGCTGCCAGCGAAGTGAAGGGCAGTGTCCTGGACGACTTCGTCGCCGAAACGGTTGACCCTCGTGGACGTTGCGATCTGCCCCCGCTATCAACGGGCCACCTTGCATGTCGCGTTGCGGGGCCACGTTCCGGGTCAACCGGCCGGCCGTCTCTTAGCCTGAGTAAAGCTCGGCCGGCAGGCCGGCCGCCCGCAATGCCTGCAGCACCTGCTCGATGTGCCCGGGCCCACGGGTCTGCACTTCCATCTCGAGCTCGGCGTTCATGGCCGGCAGCGTCGTGAATGCGCGCTGGTGCGCGACCTCCTCGATATTGGCCCCGGCCTGGCCCACGATGGCCGCGGCCCGGGCCAGCTCGCCGGGAATGTCACGGATCGTCACGCGAATCCTCGCCAGGCGCCCGGCGCGCACCATGCCGCGCTCGATGATGTCGGCCAGCATCATCGGCTCGATGTTGCCGCCGCTCAGGATCAGGCCCACGCGGCGGCCCCGGAACCGCCCGGGATGGCGCAGCAGCGCAGCCAGACCGGCCGCGCCCGCCCCTTCGACCACGGTCTTTTCAATCTCCAGCAACAGCACGATCGCGTGCTCAATATCGCCCTCGTTGACCAGCAGCACGTCGTCAACGAGCCGGCGCACGATGGCGGTGGTCAGCGCCCCCGGGGATTTGACCGCGATACCCTCGGCCAGCGTCGCGCTGGCGCACGGCATCGTCACGCCCTTGACCGCGGCATACATGGCAGGGAAGCGGTCGGTCTGCACGCCGATCACTTCGATGTCGGGTCGCACCGACCGCGCCGCGATCGCCACGCCCGAGATCAGGCCGCCGCCGCCGACCGCCACGCACAGGCATTGCAGATCGGGCTGCGCCGCCAGCATTTCGGCGCCGACCGTGCCCTGCCCGGCGATCACGTCGACGTCGTCGTACGGGTGCACCATCGTCAGCCCGCGCGACTGCACCAGCTGTTCGGCTTCCACGCGCGCGTCGTCGAACGTGTCTCCCGCGAGGATCACTTCGGCGTCAAAGCCCCGCGTGCGCTCGACCTTGACGGACGGGGCGAAGCGCGGCATCACGATCACGGCCGGAATTCCCATCCGCTGCGCGTGAAAGGCAACGCCCTGAGCGTGATTGCCGGCGGACATCGCGATCACTCCGCGCGAGCGTTCCTGCGCGCTCAACGTGCTCAGCCGGTTCAGCGCGCCGCGCTCCTTGAAGCTGGCCGTGAACTGCAGGTTCTCGAATTTCAGCCAGACTTCGGCCTGCGCGATCCGCGACAGCGTGCGCGAGTGCAGAAACGGCGTGACTTCGACCTGGCCGGCGATCCGCTGCGCGGCGCGCCGGATGTCGTCCGACGTGGGCCTGAGCCCCGCCAGGGGCTGGGGATGCGGTTCGGCGAGCACGGTGTCAGAGTGTATTCCGCGTAGCATTTTTCTCGCGACCGGGCGTCAACCCCGGGGCGGCCGTTGCTCAGCGGGCGCCGAACGCCTCAAACTGCGCCAACTGCCCACTGAAGAGAGCACCTGATGACCTGGATCCAATGGCCTTCGCTGATCACCTGGCTCACGCTGATCCTGCTGGTTGCGCTGGCGTTCGACGTCAGCCGCGCCCGGGCCCACTACGGGATCCTGGCGCCGTCAACGAGCGGCGACGAGCAGTTCGAAAGGATCTACCGGGTCCACATGAACACGCTGGAAAACGCGCTCGTGTTCCTGCCGGCCCTGTGGCTGGCCGCGTGGTACTGGAATCCGACCTGGGCCTCCGTGTGCGGTGCGACCTGGCTGGCCGGCCGCATCTGGTACGCGCGCTCGTACGCGCACCGTCCGAAGCACCGATCGGGCGGGTTCAGCCTGTCCTTTCTCGCGTTCGCGGTGCTGATCGTCGGATCCGCGGTGGGCTGGGTGCGCACCCTCGCATGGACCTGAAGGTCGAGCCAACGGCCTGGCAGCAGGCCCAGACGCCCGTGCGGCGTCTGGGAACCCTGCGCGCGCTGTGGCCCTTCATTGTGCCGTACGGCCGCCAGATCGCGGTCGCGCTGCTGTTCCTGCTGCTGGCATCCCTGACGACGCTGGCGCTGCCATACGCGGTCCGGATGCTGGTCGACCGGGGGCTGGCGCTTCCTTCGGACGTGGGGATCGCGCAACGGCTGATCGCGGTGCAGCACCAGTTCGGGTGGCTGTTTGTCAACGCGGTCGGGCTGGCGGCTTTCACCGCGGCGCGCTTTTACATGGTGACGTGGATCGGCGAGCGCGTGACCGCCGACCTGCGCCAGGCCGTTTACGCGCACGTGCTGCGCCAGAGCCCGCAGTTCTTCGAAACCTTGAAGACCGGCGAAGTGCTGTCGCGCCTGACCACCGATACGACGGTGATCCAGAACGCGGTCGGCTCCAGCGTTTCGATGGGACTGCGCAGCTCGGTGCTGTTCGTCGGCGCGCTGGCCATGCTGATCGCGACCAGCCCGCGCCTGATGCTGACGGTGGCCGGCGTGATCGCGCTGGTGGTGGCGCCGGCGCTGATCATCGGGCGGCGGGTGCGGCGCCTGTCGCGTGCCAGCCAGGACCGGATCGCCGACACCAGCGGCATCGCCGGCGAGGTGCTGAACGCGATCCCGGTGGTCCAGAGCTTCACGCAGGAGCAGGCCGAGGCGCAGCGGTTCCACCGCGCCAACGAGGCGGCGTTCCTGACCTCGATTCGACGTACCCGCACGCGCGCGCTGCTGACCGCGTTCGTGATCGTGGGCGTGTTCGCCTCGCTGCTGAACGGACTGCACAACGGCGTGCGGGGCGTGCTGGCCGGCACGATCACGGCCGGCCAGCTGAGCGAGATCGCGCTGTACATCACGCTGGCCGCCTCCAGCGTGGCCATGCTGGCCGAGGTCTGGGGCGATCTGCTGCGTGCGGCCGCTGCCACCGAACGGCTGTCGGAGCTGCTGGCAACGCGCCCGGCCATCGCCGATCCGGCCGCGCCGCGCGAACTGCCGCCGGCGCCCGCAGGGGCGGACCCTCACCCCCGACCCCTCTCCCACTCCGTGGGAGAGGGGAGCAAAACGACCGTCTCTCACGGCGTGGGAGAGGGCCGGGTGAGGACGGGCCTGCGGGTCGACCTGCAGGAAGTGAGCTTTGCGTACCCGTCGCGTCCCGGCCGCAACGTCTTCGACGATCTGAGCCTGGTGATCGACGCCGGCCAGACCGTGGCGCTGGTCGGGCCGTCCGGCGCCGGCAAGTCGACGATCTTCCAGCTGCTGCAGCGCTTCTACGAGGTATCGCGCGGCAGCGTGCTGGTCGGCGGCATCGACGTGCGCCAGTTGCGCCTGTCGGACCTGCGCGGGCGCATCGCGGTGGTCCCCCAGGAGCCGGTGATCTTCTCCGGCACGGTCCTGGACAACATCCGCTACGGCCGCAGCGGGGCGAGCCTGCAGGAAGCGCTGGCAGCCGGGCAGGCGGCTCACGTGGAGGAATTCGTCGGCCAGCTGCCCCAGCGCTACGACACGTTCGTGGGCGAGCGCGGGCTGCGCCTGTCGGGCGGCCAGCGCCAGCGGATCGCGATCGCGCGCGCGATCCTTAAAAACGCGCCCCTGTTGCTGCTGGACGAGGCCACCAGCAGCCTGGACGCCGAAAGCGAGCGCGCGGTGCAGCAGGCACTGGAGACGGCCATGCAGGGGCGCACGACGATCGTGATCGCGCACCGGCTGGCCACGGTGCAGCGCGCGGACCGGATCTTCGTGCTCGATCATGGAGTGATCGTGGACTCGGGCTCGCACGCGGAGCTGGCGGCGCGAGCCGGCTTGTACAGCCGCCTGGCGGCGCTGCAGTTTTCGCTTTGAGCCCGGCAGCCGGCATCGCGTTGCCGATAAAATGATGTGATGCACGAGTATGAAAACTTCATGCGGCACGTGTTCGAACACGGTGTCGACAAGGCCGATCGCACCGGCACCGGCGCGCGCTCCGTGTTCGGCTACCAGCTGCGGTTCGACCTTGGCCAGGGCTTCCCGCTGGTGACGACCAAGAAGCTGCACGTGCGATCGATCATTTACGAGCTGCTGTGGTTCCTGAAGGGTGCCAGCAACGTGGAGTACCTGCAGCGCAACGGCGTGACGATCTGGGACGAATGGGCCGACGCCGACGGCGAGCTGGGGCCCGTGTACGGGGTGCAGTGGCGCGCCTGGCCTTCCGCGGACGGCCCGATCGATCAGATCGCGCGGGTGATCGAACGGATCCGGGCCGACCCCGACTCGCGCCGGCTGATCGTTTCGGCGTGGAACGTGGCCGACATCCCGAAGATGAAGCTGCCGCCCTGCCACCTGCTGTTCCAGTTCAACGTGACGGCCGGGCGGCTGAGCTGCCAGCTGTACCAGCGCAGCTGCGACGTATTCCTCGGGGTTCCGTTCAACATCGCCAGCTACAGCCTGCTCACCCACATGGTGGCGCAGCAGTGCGACCTGGCGCCGGGCGATTTCGTGTGGACGGGCGGCGACTGCCACATCTACCACAATCACCTGGAGCAGGTGCGCGAGCAACTGTCGCGCACGCCCTACCCTTACCCGCAGTTGCATATCACGCGGCGGCCACCGTCCATTTCCGACTACGTATTCGAGGACTTCCAGATCCTGGGCTATCAATCGCATCCGCCGATCCGGGGCGAGGTGGCCGTTTGAGCGCCCTTTTGAGTGCCCGTTTGAGCGCCATCGCGGCGATCCTGATCGGGTCCTGCTGCGGCCAGGCGCTCGGACAGGCGAGCGTGACGGCGCCCGCGAGCCGGCCCGCGGTCAAGGAGGTGCAGGTCGCGGCCGAAGCGTTTTCGCGCGGCGCGCCGGTGCCCGACTGGGTCGAGCCGGTACCGGTGCCCGAAGCGGCGCGCAAGCGGCCCGTCCTCGTGCGCCTGGCCGACACCCAGCTGCGCGCGGCCCCGACGCCGGCCGTTTTCGTGCACCGGGCGATCCAGTCGAACGATTCGTCGACCCTGAAGAAGATCGGCGAGTTTCCGATCTATTTCGTCCCCGACTACCAGCGCCTGACGCTGCATTCGATCAGCGTGCTGCGCGCCGGCGAGAAGCTGGACCGCACCCAGTCGGCCAACATCCGCTTCCTGCAACCGAGCTCGGAATTCGCCAGCAGCACCTACACCAGCTCCGTGACCGCGGCCGTGCTGATCGACGATGTCAGGGTCGGCGACACCGTCGAGTACGCCTACACGGTCGAAGGGGAAAACCCGGTCTTCGCAGGCAAGTACTTCGAAGGGGCCATGTGGGACGGGGACGATCCGGTCGAGCTGCGCCGGGTCGTCTTCAGCACCCCGGAATCGCGCCCGATCGCGTGGAAGCCGATCGGCGATTTCGGCGCCGCCATCCCCGATCCGAAGGTTTCGGTCCACGACGGCGTGCGCACGCTGCGGTTCGAGGAGCGCTCGCTCGAGCCGGTAACGGTCGAGGCGCTGACGCCGAACAGCTATGCGCCGTTTCGCTGGATCCAGTTCTCCGAGTTCGAGAGCTGGTCCGAGGTGAACGCGTGGGCCGGGGGCCTGTTTCCCCCGCGGCCCGCCACCTTGCCCGAGCTCGCCGCGCTGGTCGATACGCTGCGCGCCAAGCCGACGCCGGAGGCGCGCCTGTCCGAAGCGCTGGCCTTCACGCAGCGCGAGATCCGCTACCTTTCCCTGTCGTTCGGGGAAAGCTCGCATCGGCCCGCTTCCCCGGAAGTGGTCCTGCAGCGCCGGTTCGGCGACTGCAAGGACAAGTCGTACTTCCTTATCACGCTGCTCGAGGCGGTGGGCATCGAAGCGCACCCGGTGCTGCTCAGCACGCAGCGAAGGTCCCGGCAGGAGCTGATGCTGCCGGGCCCCGGCCCTTTCGACCACGTGATCGTGCAGGCGAGGATCGGCGAGCAGGTCTACTTCGTCGATCCGACGATCTTCGAGCAGAGAGGGCGGATCGACCGGATCGGCCAGGCGCACGAGCAGGCGCAGGTGCTGGTGATCAGCGCCGACACGACCGGCCTGACGACCATCCCTTTATCGCCCGCCGACCTCGACACCAGCGAACGGCACGACGAGGCGGTCCTGAAGCGCTTCGACGGCGAGGGCGAGCTGGTGTCGAGGCAGACGTTCACGGGGGTGCGCGCGGCCCTGATGCGCGCGGTTCTGGCGCGCGTCGAGCTCAAGGCGATCGAAAAGGAAATCGGGGCAGCCTTCGAAAAGAGCTATCCGGGCGCGGTGCTGAGCGGACCGATCGAGGTGCAGGACGACACCGACCTTAACCGGGTCGTCCTCACGTCCCGGCTGCACATCCCCGAATTCGCCCGCAAGGCCGGCACCAGCTGGGTGATCGCCTATCGGCCCGAGAACCTGATCGGGGTCGTCAACGCGCAAAGCTCGAGCAATCGGAGCTTTCCGATGAAAGTGCAGTCGTTTCCGTACATTGCCCGCTACTCGTTCGACCTGGAGCTGCCGCAGGAGGTGGCGGCGATACGCGATCCGAACACGGAACGGCTGAACGGGGCGTTCTTCGATTACTCGGTGACGCAGTCGTTTCGCGGCAATCGGGCCAAGGTCGAAATCGACTTTCGAGCGCTGGCGGGCGAAATCCCGGCCAAGAAGGTCTCCGAGTACCAGTCCGATGTGCGCAAGCTCGGCGAGCTGTCCCGCTGGGTCGTGCTGATCGGGCCCGCCGACTTCAAGAAGCCGGGGTTTCTCGGCATCGGCGAGAAGTCGCTGCGCGACACGCTGATCGAGCGCACGCGCGAGTCGATCTCCAAGTACACGGCCTCGATCAAGTCGGAAAAACTCGGCGGCGCGGACCTGGCCAAGGCGTACTGCGAGCGAAGCGTCGCCTACTACTACCTGGACGAATTCGACAAGGCGCTGCAAGACGCCAACCGCGCGGTCGAGCTGGCGCCGAACGATGCGGAAATACTGGCGTGCCGCTCGGAGGCGTATTTCTCGTCGGGCGATTTCACGCACGCCGTCACCGACGCGTCGCGCGCGGTGCTGCTGGGCGAGGGCGAGGCGCGCTACCTGCGGCAGCGCGGCCAGGCGCGCTTCTATCTGAAGCAGTTCGCCGACGCGGCGGACGACTTCGCCCGCGCGAGCAGCCTGGAACGCGACACCAGCGCGCAGACCTACACGGACCTGTGGGCGGTGTGGGCGCATCGGCGCGCCGGCAAGGCGCTGCCGGCGGACATCGCCCGGCGCGCCGCCGAGCATCCGGGCGGCGAGTGGCCGCGGCCCGCCCTGGCGATGCTCACGGGCGCAATGTCGCCGCAGGAAATGCTGAAGATCGTGAACCGGAAAACCGGCGACGAGCTGGCGCTAACCCAGACCGAGGCCTACTTCTATCTCGGGCAGCACTACCTGATGCTGGGTGACCGCCCGGGCGCGCACCAGGCGTTCGAGAAGGTCAGGTCGCTCGGCGTGGTACCGTACATCGAATACATCTCGTCGGGCTTCGAGTTGAAGGATCTCGACGGCGCGGCTCGATGATCAAACGGGGACCGTCCGATCCGTGCCAGTGCAGCGCCCGCGGCTGAACCTGATCGTGGCGCGGGCGCGCAACGGCGTGATCGGGCGCGGCGGCACCCTGCCGTGGCATCTGCCCGAGGATCTTCGCCACTTCAAGCGGACCACGATCGGGCACCCGATCGTGATGGGGCGCAGGACCTGGCAGTCGATCGGGCGGGCGCTGCCGGGCCGGCGCAGCATCGTCCTCACACGCAATCCGCGCTGGAGCGCGCCCGGCTGCGAGACGGCCGCAAGCCTGGCGCAAGCGCTGGCCATGTGCGAAGGCGCCGCCGAGGTGTTCGTGATCGGGGGCGCGGCGGTGTTCGCCGAGGCGCTGCCGCAGGCGCAGCGGCTGTTCGTCACCGAGATCGACGCCGATTTCGAAGGCGACACCTTTTTCCCGCCGATCGACCCGGCCGCCTGGCGCGAGACGTCGCGCGAACACCTGGCGCAGGATGCCGGCCGGCCGTTCGGCATCGACTTCGTCACGCTGGAAGCCACCGCAGCGGTTGTCTGATCAGGAGAGCGAGCAATGCCACATGAGGAGTTTCACGTCCACGGCGCGCACGATCACGAGCTCGAGCACGCGGCCGAGCACGGGCTCGCCGACCGCTTCTCGGGCCGCATCGCGGTGACCACCGCGATCCTGGCCACGCTGGGCGCCTTGATGTCGTTCGCCGGCGGCGATACGCAGGCCAAGGCGCAGATATTCAAGAACAACGCGGCGATCAAGAAAACCGAGGCCAACGACCAGTGGACGTACTACCAGGCCAAGGGCAACAAGCGGAACCTGGCCGAAGTGGCGGCTACGCTGGTCGCGCAGCCGGACAAGGTCCAGTTCTACCAGGGCGAAACCGAACGCTACAAGAAGGAGCAGGCCGAGATCAAGCAGGCCGCCGAGAAACTGGAGGCCGAATCGAAGGAATGGGACCAGCGCAGCGAGGAGCAGATGCACCTGCATCACCGCTGGGCGCTGGCCGCCACCGCGATGCAGATCGCGATCGCGCTGTCGGCCATCGCGCTGCTGACCCGCCGCAGCTGGCTGGTGTACGGCGTGTACGCGGTGGCCGCGATCGGCGCCGCATTCGGGGCGCTGGCGCTCGCGGGGATTTGAGGGCGCGAACGGCTATCGGCCGTAGCGCGCGCTGATCGACGCCTTGCCGATCTGGTTGGCGTTGATCTTGAAGCCGATCAGCGCCGCGCTGGCATCCGGGGGCAGCTCCAGGTGGTCGACTTTCAGCGCGTAGATCGTGAAGATGTAGCGATGCGGCTTGTCGCCGGCCGGCGGACAGGCGCCGCCGAACTCGCCCGTTCCGAAATCGTTGCGCCCCTGGCGCGCCCCGGCCGGCAACTTGGCGACGCGCCCGATGCCTCTTGGCAGCGCGCTGACTTCGGCCGGAAGGTCGAACACGATCCAGTGCCACCAGCCGCTGCCGGTCGGAGCGTCCGGGTCGTACACGGTCAGGGCAAAGCTCTTGGTGCCGGCCGGCGCACCGCTCCAGTTCAAGGCCGGCGACACGTTCTGGCCGCTGCAGCCGAATCCCGAGAACACCTGGGCCGGGCTCAGTTTTGCGCCCTCGGTAACTTCGGGGCTGGTCAGCGCGAACGCGCCGGCCCGCACGGCAACGGCCAGCAGCAGCAGCGATGAAACGGCGAACGGCAATACGAATCGACGCATGATGATGTCCTCGGGGTGATATGGGTCACTTCAGCGGCTTGAAGCGAAGCCGGTGCGGGCTGGCACCTTCCTCGCCCAGCCGCCGCTTCTTGTCGTCCTCGTACTCGCGATAGTTTCCGGCGTAAAGCACCCACTGCGAATCGCCTTCGCAGGCCAGGATGTGGGTTGCGATCCGATCCAGAAACCACCGGTCGTGCGAGATCACCAGCACGCTGCCGGCGAACTCGAGCAGCGCATCCTCCAGCGCGCGCAAGGTCTCCACATCCAGATCGTTGGACGGCTCGTCCAGCAGCAGCAGGTTGCCACCCGCAATCAGCGTCTTGGCCAGGTGCAGTCGACCCCGCTCGCCGCCCGAGAGCTGGCCCACCACTTTCTGCTGGTCGGCGCCCCGGAAATTGAAGCGTCCCAGGTAAGCGCGCGACGGCATCTCGAATTTGCCCACGGTCAGCACATCCTGCCCGCCGGAGACCTCCTCCCACACGGTCTTGTCGTTGCCCAGCGCTTCGCGCGACTGATCCACGAACGCGATTCTCACGGTCGGCCCGATCGTGATTTCGCCCTGGTCGGGGCGCTCGCGCTGGTTGATCATCCGAAACAAGGTCGACTTGCCGGCGCCGTTGGGCCCGATGATGCCGACGATGGCGCCCGGCGGGACCTTGAACGAGAGCCGATCGATCAGCAGGCGATCGCCGTAGCCCTTGCTCACCTCCTTGAACTCGATCGCCTCGTTGCCGAGCCGTTCGGCCACCGGAATGAAGATTTCCTGCGTCTCGTTGCGCTTCTGGTACTCGAACGAGCTCAACTCGTCGAAACGGGCCAGACGCGCCTTGCTCTTCGCCTGGCGCCCTTTCGGGTTCTGTCGAACCCACTCAAGCTCCTGCTTCATGGCGCGGATGCGGCCGGCTTCCTGCTTGGCCTCGATCTCCAGGCGCTGCTCTTTCTGCTCCAGCCAGGAGCTGTAGTTGCCCTGCCACGGAATGCCCCGCCCTCGATCCAGCTCCAGGATCCACTGGCACGCGTTGTCCAGAAAATAGCGATCGTGCGTGATTCCCACCACGGTGCCCGGAAAGCGCAACAGGAACTGCTCCAGCCACTCGACGCTTTCCGCATCCAGGTGGTTGGTCGGCTCGTCCAGCAGCAGCATGTCGGGCTTGGACAGCAGCAGACGGCACAACGCCACGCGGCGCTTCTCGCCGCCGGACAGGCTCCCGATCACGGCCTCCCAGGGCGGCAGCCGCAGCGCGTCGGCGGCGATCTCCAGGTGGTGTTCCAGATCCTCGCCGCCGGCGGCCAGGATCGCCTCGTAGCGGGCCTGCTCGGCGGCGAGCTGCTCGAAGTCCGCGTCGGGCTCCGCGTAAGCGGCGTAGACCTGGTCCAGGCGCGTGCGCGCCTCGATCAGCTCGCCCAGGCCTTCCTCGACGCACTGGCGCACGGTGCGGGTGGCATCGAGGTGCGGCTCCTGCGGCAGGTAGCCGATCTTCAGGTTCGGCATCGGGACCGCCTCGCCGTCGAAGTTCGCATCCTCGCCGGCCATGATCCGCATCAGGCTCGACTTGCCCGATCCGTTCAGCCCCAGCACGCCGATCTTGGCGCCGGGATGAAACGAAAGCGAAATGTCCTTCAGGATCTGTCGCTTCGGCGGCACGGTCTTGCTGACCCGCCGCATCGAGTAAACGTACTGCATGATCACCCTCTGTTTTCGAGGGGCGAAGCTTACAGAACCGGGGCCGTTTCGTAGGCCGACAACGGCGGGCAGGTGCACATCAGGTGGCGGTCGCCGTACACGTTGTCGATTCGCGCCACCGCGGGCCACACCTTGGCGCGCGCATCGACGCCGGGCGGCAAGGCGGCCTGTCGCCTCGTATACGGATGGGACCAGGAGTCCGCGGCGATCATCGCGGCCGTGTGCGGCGCGTTTTTCAGCGGATTGTCGGCCCGGTCGATGCGCCCCTGTTCGATGTCCTGGATTTCCGCGCGGATCGAGACCATCGCCTGGACGAAGCGGTCCAGCTCGGCCTTCGGCTCCGATTCGGTCGGTTCGATCATCAACGTGCCGGCCACCGGGAACGACACGGTCGGCGCGTGCAGCCCGTAGTCCATCAGCCGCTTGGCCACGTCCTCGGCGGTGACCCCGCTCGTGTCCTTCAGCGAGCGCAGATCGATGATGCACTCGTGCGCGACGAAGCCGCTGCGGCCGGCGTACAGGATCGGGTAGTGCGGGGCCAGGCGCCTGGCCACGTAGTTGGCGCTCAGCAGCGCCACGGTCGTGGCCCGTGTCAGTCCCCGGGCTCCCATCATCGTGATGTACATCCAGACGATCGGCAGGATCCCGGCCGAGCCGTACGGCGCCGCACTGATCGGACCGACGGGCGATGGAACGCCGACCCGGCCCGGCAGGAAAGGCGCCAGGTGCGATTTGACGGCGACCGGACCGACGCCCGGGCCGCCCCCGCCGTGCGGAATGCAAAAGGTCTTGTGCAGGTTCAGATGGGACACGTCGCCGCCGAAGCGGCCCGGCGCCGCCAGTCCGACCAGCGCATTCAGGTTGGCGCCATCGACGTACACCTGCCCGCCGTAGCGGTGTACCAGGTCGCAGATCGGGCCGATCGCCTCCTCGAACACGCCGTGCGTGGACGGGTAGGTGACCATCAGCGCGGCCAGCCGCTCCGAGTAGCGGGCGGCCTTGGCCTCGAGGTCGGCCAGATCAACGTTGCCGCCGGCGTCACAGGCGACCACGACGACCTGCAATCCGGCCAGGTGGGCCGATGCCGGGTTGGTGCCGTGCGCGCTTTCCGGAATCAGGCACACGTCGCGCTGCACCTGGCCCCGCGAGCGATGCCAGGCCCGGATCGCGAGCAATCCGGCCAGCTCGCCCTGCGAGCCGGCGTTCGGCTGCAGGCTCAGCGCGTCGTAGCCGGCGCACTCGGCGAGCCAGCGCTCCAGCGAATCGGTCAGCTGCCGGTAACCGCGCACCTGATCCTCGGGCGCGTACGGATGCGCGTCGGCGAACTGCGGCCAGCTGATCGGAACCATCTCCGAGGTCGCGTTCAGCTTCATCGTGCAGGAGCCGAGCGGGATCATCGTCCGGTCCAGCGCCAGATCGCGATCGGCCAGCCGGCGCAGGTAGCGCAGCATCGCCGTTTCCGAGTGGTAGCTGTTGAACACCGGGTGCGACAGGATCGGCGCGCGGCGCGCCAGATCGGGAGGGATCGCATCCGGCGTGGCGGCATCCAGAGCATCGATTCGCCCCGCGTCCCGGGACAGCGCAAACAGCGACCACAAGGTCTCGATATCGGCCCGCTCCACCGTTTCGTCCAGCGCGATGCCCACCGCATCGGGCCCCAGGTCGCGCAGGTTCACGCCGTGCGTGCGAGCGGCAGCGTGGATCGCGTCCGCATCGATCCCGCTGACGGTGATCGTGTCGAAGAAGTTCGAGCTCACCCGCAGGCCGGCCGAACGCAGTCCGGCCGCCAGCACGACCGCCCTGCGGTGGATCCGCCGCGCGATCCGGCGCAAGCCCTCGGGCCCGTGGTAGATCGCATAAAACGCGGCGATCACCGCCAGCAGCGCCTGCGAGGTGCAGATGTTCGAGGTCGCCTTCTCGCGGCGGATATGCTGCTCGCGCGTCTGCAGCGCGAGCCGCAGCGCCGGCGCCCCCTGGCTGTCGACCGAGACGCCCACCACCCGCCCGGGCAGCGACCGCTTCAGGGCATCGCGACACGACATGAAAGCCGCGTGCGGCCCGCCGAAGGCGAGCGGCAGACCGAAACGCTGGGCCGATCCGATCACCAGATCGGCGCCCCATTCGCCGGGTGGCGTCAGCAGCACCAGCGCCATCGGATCGGCCGCGACCGCGACCAGGGCGTCGCGGGAGTGCGCGCCGTCGGTGAGGCGCGTCAGTTCCGACACATCCGCCCACGGCAGTTCTCCCGTCGAGGCCGGATACTGAAACAGGTACCCGAACGCGTCGATCTGCAGGGCGGCCGAATCCTCGCCCACCTGCAGTTCGATGCCGACCGCCTGCGCCCGCGTTTGCAACACCGCGATCGTCTGCGGGTGGCAGCTGAGCGAAACGAAGAACGAGGGCGACGGGTTGCCGCTGATGCGCCGGCTCATCATCATCGCCTCGGCCGCCGCGGTGGCTTCGTCCAGCAGCGAGGCGTTGGCCACCGGCAGGCCGGTCAGGTCGCACACCAGCGTCTGGAAATTCAGCATCCCTTCCAGCCGTCCCTGCGAGATCTCGGCCTGGTAGGGCGTATACGCGGTGTACCAGGCCGGGTTCTGCAGCACGTTGCGGGCGATCACCTGCGGCAGCCGGGCCGCGTGGTAGCCCATGCCGATGTAGTTGCGAAAGATGCGGTTGCGGGCGGCCAGCTCGCTCAGGCGCGCCAGCGCCTGCGCTTCCCCCACCGGCGGATCGAGTGCGAGCGGGGTCTTCAGCCGGATCGAGTCCGGGACGATCGCATCGACCAGCGCGGCCAGGCTCGGTTGACCCAGGCTGACGAGCATCGAGTCGATTTCGGCCTCGGACGGGCCGATGTGCCGTCCGATGAAGTCCTGGTCGTCCTCGAGCTCCGCCTGGCGAGCCGCCGCGGGGCGAGCGATGTCGTCCATGTCACTTGTGCTGCGCAACGTTGCTCTCGTACTGCCCGGCATCGAGCAGGCGGGAATTGGCGCCTGCCTCGAGCGGTCGCAGGCGGAACAGCCAGGCGGCGTACGCATCGGCGTTGATCGACTCGGGCTTGTCGGCCACGGCCTGGTTGACCGCCAGCACTTCGCCGGCGATGGGCGCGTACACGTCGGACGCCGCTTTCACCGATTCGACCACCGCGCACGACTCCCCCGCCTTCACGGCGCGGCCGACCTGCGGCAGTTCGACGAACACCAGGTCGCCGAGCGACTCCTGCGCGAAGTCGGTGACGCCAACGGTTGCACTGCCGTCCTTTTCCCAGCGCACCCATTCGTGCGAGTCCGTGTACTTCAGCTCCGCTGGCACTTTCATGTTGCGAGGTCCTTTCCGAGGGAAGTCATACGAGCGGCTGTCCATGGCGCACGAAGCGCGGCTTCACGACCTGCGCAGGTCCGGTCCCGCTACGCAGCTGCACCGTGACGGCCTCGCCGATCCGCACCTGGGCCGGCAGCCGTGCCAGGGCGATCGAGACCTGCAGCGTCGGCGAAAAGCTTCCGCTGGTGACCTGACCGTCCCCGTGCGCGGTCTGCACCGCCTGATGCGCGCGCAGCACGCCCTTTTCGAGGAGCTTAAGGCCCAGCAGCTGGCGCGACGGTCCCGCTTCCCGCTGCTGCTCCAGCGCGGAGCGGCCGACAAAGGGGCGGTCCGAGTCCAGATCGACGGTCCAGGCCAGGCCCGACTCCAGCGGCGTGACGCTTTCGTCGATGTCCTGCCCGTACAGGGCCATGCCGGCCTCCAGCCTGAGCGTGTCGCGCGCCCCCAGTCCGCAAGCTGCCGCGCCGGCATCGAGCAGGCTGCGCCACAGCGCGGGCGCCTGGTCGGCGGGCACGATGATCTCGAAGCCGTCTTCGCCCGTATAACCGGTGCGCGCGACGAACGCGGCCGCGGTCCACGTCGAATAAAAGCCTGGCAGCGGTGCCGCGATCGCAGCGAGCGCCGGCTGCGCGCGCGACAGCACGGCAGCGGCAGCGGGGCCCTGCAGCGCGATGATCGCCAGCTCCGGCCGGGATCGGCAATCGACCTGCAGGTCGTGGCCGTAAGCCAGCTCCTTCATCCATTGCAAGTCGCGATCCGCGGTGGCCGCGTTCAGCACCGCGCGGAAGCGCGAGACCTCCTCGCCCCAGCGGTACACGATCAGATCGTCCACCACCCCGCCGCGCTCGTTCAGCATGCACGAGTACATCGCCTGCCCGGGTCGGCGCCGATCGATATCGGCCGCCAGCAGCTGGCGCAGAAAGGCTCTGGCATCGGAACCGGCGATATCGACCACGCGCATGTGCGAGACGTCGAAGGCGCCGGCTTTTCGCCGCACGGCGTGGTGCTCCTCGATCTGGGAGCCGTAGTGCAAGGGCATTTCCCATCCGCCGAAGTCGACCATGCGAGCGCCCGCCGCAACGTGGGCGTCGTAGAGCGCGGTGCGCTTCAGCATGCGGGCCTGTGCCGGGCGAAACGAGGTTGCAGATTATCGACTATCCGCAACCTCACTCCAGCGGTGAGGCAACCTTACCCCTGGCTTCGCCGGGCCAAGCCCGGGTCCCTGTCCCGCAGTGAGAGGGGAGCCGGATCAGCCGATCATTTCGGCCATTGCGCTTTCGATCTGGTTGCGGACCGCGCGCCACTGGCCTTCCAGCGATGCGAGCGCGGGTTCGGCCCGGACCAGCGCTCCGGCCCGAGCGTCCGCTTCGAGCGCTGCGCACATCGCCGACAGCTTCATCGCGCCGATATGGGCGCTGGAGGACTTCAGACCGTGGGCCGAGGTCGCCAGCAGCTTCGGATCGCGCCGCTGACAGGCCTGCCGGATCGCGGCCAGGTGCCGCGGCACGTCCTGCAGGGAAAGCTGCAGCACCCTGGAGAGCAGGTCCGGCTTATCGGTGCCCCCGAGCTCGCGGATCCGTTGCAGCACGCTCCGGTCCAGCACCGCGGCCTCGAAGCGCCGATACTCGCCCGGCGCGTTGCGCGTTCGCGCCGCTCCGTGTGCAGCGGCGGCATCCGGCACAGCCGGCAGCGTCTCGAGCCAGCGCGCCAGCAGCTGGTGCAGCTGATACGTGGAAAACGGCTTCGGAAGAAAGTCATCCATGCCGGCGGCCAGGCACAGCTCGCGCTCCTGCGGCATCGCGTTGGCGGTCAGTGCAATGATCGGCGTGTGCGCGCCCTGCGAGGCCTGCTGGGCCCGGATCGCGCGGGTGGCGGCCAGCCCGTCCATCACCGGCATTTGAACGTCCATCAGCACCAGGTCGTACGCCTGATCGCACACCGCGCCGACGGCGGCGCGGCCGTCGGTCGCCATCTCGACATCCAGTCCGACCCGCTGCAGCATCCGCTCGGCGACCGCCTGGTTGACCGGGTTGTCCTCCACCAGCAGGACCCGGCCGGCGAAGCACGGCACCGCGGCCGGCTTATGGGCCGTGCGGCGGCGCCAGTTGCAGGTTCCGGTAATGCAGTCCTCGATCACGCGCGCAAGCTGCGACAGCCGCGCCGGCTTGTTCAGGGAGACGATCCGGTCCGAGTCGGATTTCCAACCGTTTTCCAGCCGCGCGGTCACCGGCGCCAACAGCGCCAGGTACAGCTCCTTCAGGTTCGCGTCGCCGCGCAACGCGCTCACCAGGCGCTGGCTCGCTCCCGAGGCGAAGTCGAAATCCGCGAGCAGCATCCGGTACGGCACGCCGCGCTGCACCGCGCCCCGCACCTGCTCCAATGCCTCGGCCACCTCGACCTGCTGGACATGTTGCACGCCGATCCGTGCGAGCTGCTGGCCCACGATCGCGCACAGCACCGGATGGTCGCTCGCGATCAGCACACGGAAATCGGCCTCGCGGGGCATCGCGGACCCGACTGGCGACCCCGCAGCCAGCTTCAGCGTCGACCAGAACCGGGAGCCCCGCCCCGGTTCGGACGCGAAACCGACCTCGCCGCCCATCAGCTCGGTCAGCTGCTGCGAAATCACCAGGCCGAGCCCGGTACCGCCGAAGCGGCGCGTGGTCGAATCGTCGGCCTGGGAGAACGCCGCGAACAGCCGGGCCCGCTGGTCGGCCCCGATCCCGATTCCGGTGTCCGACACGGCCAGCGTCAAATGGCAGATCGAGCTCGCGACGGCGCCGCAAGAGGTCGCCGGCCGCTCGAGCGCGAGCGATGTGCCGAGCGGTCGCAGGTGGTCGGCCCGCTCGGCGGGCGATACCTCGATCAGCACAGCGCCCTGTTCGGTGAACTTGATCGCGTTGGAGACGAAATTGGTCAGGATCTGGCGCAATCGGGTCGGATCGCCGATCAGCCGGTCCGGCAGCTCCGGGGCGATCCAGGCCAGGATCTCAAGGCCCTTGCGCTGGGCGCGCTCGGCGAACGCCGCCGCCACTTCCTCGACGAGGTCGCGCAGATCGAACTCGATTCTCTCCAGCTGCAGCTTGCCCGCTTCGACCTTGGAAAAATCCAGGATGTCGTTCATCAAGGACAGCAATGCCGTGGCGGAGCCGTGAATGGTCTGCGCGAAGTGGCGCTGCTGCTCGCCCAGGTCCGAGTCCAGCAGCAATTCGGTCATTCCGAGTACCCCGTTCATCGGAGTTCGGATTTCGTGGCTCACGTTGGCCAGGAACGCCGACTTCGCCTGCGCGGCCGACTCGGCTACCTGCTTCGCATCGACCAGGGCCTGGGTGCGGCGGCTGATCGTGTCCTCCAGTTCGGCCCGGTAGCGGGTCAGCTCCTCGATCGCGCTTTCCTGCCTGCGCCAGGCGCGCCGCAGCAGCAGCAGGGACAGCCAACCGCCTGCGCATATCGCGGCCAGGAACGAGGCATCGACCAGCGCCTCGTTGTAGCAGGGAGTCAGATAGTCCCGGGGCGACAGCCCTACCACGACGTACAGCGGATAGCTGCCGATCCGATGGAATGAGAATGTGCGCCATTCGCCGTCGATCACGCTGCGCGCCTCATACGTGCCGGATGAGTCATTGAGTCGCAGACGCGCCAGCAGCTGCGGGCTTCCGACCTTCAGACCGCCTGCGGTGGTCGAGCCGTTGACCTCGGGGTAGCGCACCAGCACGTTGCGCTCGGCGTCGAACAACGCGACCGAACCGTGGTCGCCCACCTTCACCGAGGAAATCACGTCGAACAGCCGGTCCGTGCTGATCAGGGCGCGCACCACGCCCGCGAACGATCCGTCGGGCCACTCGAGGTGGCGCGCCATCGGGAACTCCCAGCGGCCCGTGGTGCGCGCCAGGATCGGCGGCGCGAACGCGAGGTCCGGCCGGGCGCGCGCACGCTGGAAATAGAGGCGGTCGGAGATGTCGACCGGTCGGGTCGGGTCGACCCCGGCTCCGAACTTGATCAGCCCCGCTGCATCGGTGGCTCGCAGATTGGATACTTGCCCCAGGCGTTCCTGCTGCTTGGAAAGGTAGACGTTGAAGGCCTGCGCCGGCCGGTGCATGTCGGCGGCCTGCAGCCGAAACTCGTCGGCCGCGGCGGACAGCACCAGATCGGTTTCGTGGATCGTTGCGAACAGGTACTGCTGCAGCAGTCGCGCCAGGCCGTCGGCCTCCATGGCCGCCTCCCGGTTCAACCGCTCGTGGGTCCGCCACAGCGAATGGCCGACAAACGCGGCGATCACGACCATGCCGGCCGCGAAGGCGGCGATGATTGCGCTATGCGGACGCCGAAGGTCCATTGTCCTGCCCTGCCCGTGTGCGGTCCCGCGGGCGACGGGACCTGACCCTGATAACGACGGGCGGACGCGGAAACTGAAGCCCCACTGCGAATTGCGGGCCTTTCCACCGGTCCAGCGGGCTTTGTCCGGGTTGGACGTCGGCCCGACGGTCCGGCCGTCAGGGCGAGGTCCGGGTGGCGACTCCGACCCCGTTCAGGTCTTGGGCAGCGTGACCCCGGTTTGCCCCTGGTACTTGCCGTCGCGGTCGCGATACGAGGTCTCGCAAACCTCGTCGGACTCGATGAAGATCACCTGGGCACAGCCTTCGTTGGCGTAAATGCGCGCCGGCAGCGGCGTCGTGTTGGAAAACTCCAAGGTCACGTGGCCTTCCCATTCCGGCTCGAGCGGGGTCACGTTCACGATGATGCCGCAGCGCGCGTACGTGCTCTTGCCCAGGCAGATCGTCAGCACGTTGCGCGGTATCCGGAAGTATTCGATGGTGCGGGCCAGCGCGAACGAGTTGGGCGGAACGATGCACACGTCGCTCCGAACGTCGACGAACGAGCTCGGGTCGAATGCCTTCGGATCTACGATCGTCGAGTTGATATTGGTGAAGATCTTGAATTCGGGCGCGCAGCGGATGTCATAACCGTAGCTGGAGGTTCCGTAAGATACGACCCGGCGGCCGCCGACACTGCGGACCTGGGTCGGCTCAAACGGCTCGATCATCCCCTGGGCGGCCATCCGGCGGATCCAGCGGTCGCTCTTGACGGTCATGGTAAAGACGATACAAGAAGCGACAGGACTTGCGTTGATGGCGCGCCTAGGATAAAAGGGTCGGATCGAGGGCTCCACGCCGCCGTAGACCCCCAACCGGAATCGGAAAATGCCTTTGGACTGGAGCCGCTCCCGTCGCCCGGGCGCGCCGCTGGATGCCGGCGCGCGCCGCGCCGCCCCGATGGACTGGATACCAGCCCAGCCGGGAGACCCGATCCGGGAAATCGACACGCCCGCGTTGGTCCTCGACCTGGATAAGTTCGAGGAAAATCTGAAGCGCATGGCGGATTTCGCGACGCGCGCGCGGGTGCGAGTCCGTCCGCACGCGAAGACCCACAAGTGTGCCGAGATCGCACGGCGCCAGGTCGCCGCCTTCGGCAATGGTGTCTGCTGCGAGAAGCTGGGCGAAGCCGAAGCAATGCTCGAGGGCGACATCACCGACGTGCTGATCACCAACCAGGTGGTCGGCGAGCGCAAGCTGCGGCGCCTGGCGCGGCTGGCGCGCGCGTACGCTCCGGCTCGGCTGGGCGTGTGCGTGGACAACGTGGACGTTGCGCGCCAGCTGGCCACGGTGTGCGAGGCCGAAGAGGCGCGCGTCGAGGTCTATGTCGACGTCGATCTCGGGCAGAACCGGACCGGCGTGGAGAGCCCCGAGGAGGCGGTCGATCTGGCCAGGATCCTGGTCGCGAGCCCTTTCCTGTCGTTCATGGGCTTGCACGCGTTCTCCAGCCTGGCTCAGCATCGGCGCGGCGTGCCGGAGCGGCGCCAAGCGGTCGACCGGGCCGCCATGCGGGCGTCCCTGGCGCGCGATGCCTTGCTGTCGGCCAACCTGCCGTGCGATGTCGTGTGCGGCGGCGGCACCGGATCGTTCCTGTACGAGGCGGCCAGCGGAGTGTTCAACGAGATCCATCCCGGCTCGTTTGCGCTGATGGACGTCAATTACGCGAGGAACGAGCACGATCCGGCCGGCCCGAACTTCGAGTTCGCGATGTTCGTCCTGACCTGCGTGATGAGCGTCGGTGAGGAAAGGGCCACGCTGGATGCCGGACTGAAGGCGTTTTCGACCGATTGCGGGCCTCCGCGGCCGACCTTCGCCGGATGGCGGGTGCGGGGGGTCTCGGACGAGCACACGGTGATGATGCCGGCCGAAGGCAGCGTGCCGGTCAAGCTGGGCGACAAGGCACTGCTGATCCCCGGCCGCTGCGACCTGACGGTAAACCTGCACGACTGGATCGTGGCGAACCTGCACGACTGGATCGTGGCGATCCGCAACAACGTCGTCGAAGCGGTCTGGCCCGTCGACGCGCGCGGCGCGCTTTATTGAGTGAGCGGCTGCGCCCGAGGTTGATGCCAAGGGCCGGCTTTGCTCGCGACGTTTTTTCAACGGCCTGGTAAATCCGTCCCTCGTTTGTCAAGCCTTTCGCCGCCGTGGCGATGGCGCGGGCGGCGGTGCGTCGGTCCCATCGGATTGACCGGGCTGGGCCGCCTCGGGCGGCGCGAAGCGAGGCCGCAGCGCGACCAGCAGCTCGTCCGTCGTAGCCGCCAGCCAGCGGCGCGCGCTATCGACCTGGTGTCGGTTGTGATCGCGGAACGGGCCCATCACGGGCGCCTCCTTCCACAGCAGCGGTGCGCTGCGGCTGGTCCGGGTCGATGGCGTTCCCACCAGCAGGCAGTACGGCCCGAGCGGCAGCGAAACGAAAGGCTGCGCCGGCTTGGCGCGCGTTCGCCAGTCGATGAACGGGGCATCGCTGATCAGGAATGGCTGCGGAAAACCGTGGAAGATCGTGTAGTCGTACAGCGCAAGCTGCTCGCGCACGCCGA
>WNFO01000168.1_pt1 | contig 44363 bp, 43 predicted proteins | sample 5400251 | NCBI WGS metagenome assembly WNFO01 (sample SAMN13153354, study PRJNA577476) | soil metagenome | isolation source: 100 cm saprolite under Madrone tree | place: USA:California | collected 2016-06-14 | reverse complement strand
AGCTCTTCGTCCCAGTCGAGACCCAGCCAGGTGAGCCCATCGAGGATCACCTGCGTATGCTCGTCGGTCGAGCGAGCCTTATCGGTGTCCTCGATGCGCAGCAAGAACTTGCCGCCCTCGTGGCGGGCGTACAGCCAGTTGAAGAGGGCGGTGCGGGCGCCTCCGACGTGGAGGTAGCCCGTCGGGGACGGAGCGAAGCGGACGCGGGTGTTCATCGGGGTTAGGGATTAGGGGCTCGGGGCTAGGGCTGTAAGGACCGGGCCCTTAGCCCCTAGCCCCGGACCCCTGGGGCCCACCACGGAGAGGGGGGGATTCGAACCCCCGATAGGGGTATTAGCCCCTATAACGGTTTAGCAAACCGCCGCCTTCAGCCACTCGGCCACCTCTCCAACGTTACAGCGCCTTAACTTAGCGGCCCGGTGGGAGTGGCGGTACCCTCGGTGTTTGCCGCGCAGCGTCATCAAGGTTGCTTGTGAACGCGGTAATGCAGTTGAACCACACCGTCCTCGAAGCGATCAATGGAGTGCAAATCCAAGGGGACGTGACGATGACGCCGCGCTATCAATGGGATGCCGTCCCCAATGAAAACGGGGACCACACTGATGACGAACTCGTCGATCGCCTGCTCGTCAAAAAACGAGCCGATGATCTCGCCACCGCCCATCAACCAGATATCCTTGCCAGGCTGCTCTCGAAGACGGCCAACGAATGGGCCGATGGCATCGTTCACGAACTCCACGCCTGACGGGGCGTCAGCGGGCGGCGGATGACGCGAGAAAACGATGTTCCGACTTTGTGAGTCGAACTTCGCCCCCATTCGCTGGCTCACCTCGTAGGTTTTTCGGCCAAGCACCATCGTGTCAACCGACCGCATGAAGGCGTTCATGCCATAGAAACCTTTGGGTGCCGGGCGGGATGTCAGCCATTCGAGATCGCCGTCGGAACGCGCGATATAGCCGTCCGCGCTGGTCGCGATGTGGACGATGACTTTGCGACGCATAGAAGGCTACCTCAGTAGGACGGCGCCGCCAGCTTCAGGCGCTTGTTAGGTCGGTGGCCAAAGCGGGTCGGGGCCCTAGATTCGCGGCGCCACACTTCTCGATTAGCGAGGAGCATCACAATGATCGTTCACGACGTGACCCCAATTCTCAATGTGTCGGACATGGACGCCAGTTTTGCTTGGTTCGCCAAGCTGGGCTGGAAGGAGTTATGGCGGTGGGGCGACCCCACGGGATTCGGCGCCGTTGGCTCCGGTCCGTGCGAGATCTTCATGTGTCGCGGCGGGCAGGGGGGACGCGGGAAAGGGAAGAACACGAGCACCTTCGCGAGTTTCGAGGACGAGACGCAGGACAAAGGGTGCTGGATGAGTTGGTGGGTCGAGGACGTGGATGCCGTTTATGAAGAGTGCGATAAGCAGGGCATCGAGGTGACCTGGCCACCGACGAACATGCCTTGGAACGTGCGGGAAATGCACGTGCGACATCCCGACGGCCATGTGTTTCGCATCGGAAAGGGACTAAAGGAAGAATAGGCGCTTGAGCTAGAACCGTGTCAGTAGCCCCGCTCCAGCAGCTTCACACGCTCGGCCAGATCGGCCGGCTCGGTTTTGACCAATTGGCCGAGCGGACTGATGTAGATCCGCACGGTGGGGGCTCCCGGGATACGGGTGGGTCCGAAGGCGAAGCGCCACACGCGCGGGTGTCCCGGAAGCTCGGGTGCGCCTTGCCACAGCAAGTCGGTAGACTGCCTGCCCATCTCGGGTGGCGGAGCGCCCAGCAGATCACCCAGGGTGTAAAAGGCGGCGGCCCAGGAGGCTCCAAGCAATACGGCGCCTGCGAAGGCGGCCATGAGCGTCATCCAGAATAGGCGTGCCATTTTGAGTCCCGGTTGGGGGGGGCTTCGCCCTATACGGATAGCGAGTGAGCCCTGGGAGCACAAACGAGTGATCCGGTGGGTGGTCCGAGTTCGCGGCGAAACTGTCGCAACCGGGCCACAAAAACAGGGCATTCGCGATACGCGCCCTGATGTGGTGGAATGCCCGTGAGCCCAGTCACAGTGCGGCTTTAGCGCTATGTGGCGTATGCGTGGCACCGCCTTTGCCCCTGCCGATGCCATGCAGCGCCTCGTCGCAGCACTCATCGCCGTGGTGGCGGTCGGCGGCTGGCTCACGCCCGCGGCTGCCCAAAAGGCCTCCCGCGTACCGAGCCTCCGGGCCGCGTCCTACATCTATCTCACGCCCAACCCGTTTCTGGGAGCGCTCACCGCCCGGGTCCAGCGTCCCCTCCGGCCCAGTCCGGATCGTCGCGCGCTTCACGCTGTTGCGGTCGCGCTGCCGGCAAGGGCGTCATGGAGTACGGAGGATCTGACACGGCTTCCCGCGCGCGTGTCGTGGACGCCCTCGCACACCGCCTTGGCCAGTGCGTTCGTCGTCACCTTGTTGATCGATGCCGCGCAGACTCGTGAGCTCGCCCGTCAGGGATGGGTGGGCTTCCGCGAGTCCAATCCGCTGCTGGGCGAGCGGCCGAGCGTGGGCCGGGTGAACAGCTACACCGCCCTCGCCGGTCTCAGCGTACTCGGTGCGGCCGCGGCGGCGCCACCGCGCTGGCGCCCCTGGTTACTCGGCGCCGCGATCGCGGTGCAGGCGTTCACGATCCAGGGCAGCGTGCGCCAGGGTCTCCCGATCAGATTCCCCTGAGTTACCCTTCAGGGTAGCGCCGTGCGGGGCCCACCCTCTCAGGGTGGGAACTTCGAACGAGACCAAACCGAATTGCTCTCCTCGCTTGCCGCCGTCAATCGCTCCATCATCCGTTGTACCCGCTGCCCGCGCCTGCGCGCCTATTGCCGCCGTGTAGCCCGGGAGAAGAAACGTCAGTTTCGCGACTGGCAGTACTGGGGGAAGCCGGTCCCGGGCTTGGGCGATCCCGATGCGCGGTTGCTCGTCGTGGGACTCGCCCCTGCGGCGCATGGCGCGAACCGCACCGGGCGCATGTTCACGGGAGACTCGAGCGGCAACTGGTTGTACGAGGCATTGTATCGTCACGGGTTCGCGAGCCAACCGCAATCGCTGGCGCGCGACGACGGCCTGACGCTCATCGACTGCTACATCAGTGCGGCGGCGCGCTGCGCGCCGCCCGGCAACAAGCCCAGCCACGTGGAGCTCGAGCGCTGCCGGCCGTATATCGCCGCCGAGCTGCGATTGCTCCGACGGGTGCGGGTGGTGGTGACGCTCGGCCGCATTGCGCACGAGACCTGGCTCAAAGCGGCCGGGTGGTGGGAGCGGCTCCCGCCGCGCGCGCGGCCTCCGTTTGCCCACGGCGTGGCGACGACGCTGCCCGACGGGTGCGTGGTCATCGCGTCGTACCACCCGAGCCGGCAAAACACCAACACCGGCAAGCTCACGCCCGCGATGTGGGATCAGGTATTCCGGACGGCAGGGCGGCTGCTCGGTCAGCCGCCGCTTTAGGCTACGGTCGTTCTTCCGATGACGGTTCAGGGGGCCGGACCGGAAGGCCAATCGTTCCAGCCCATTGGTCGGTCAGCTCGAAGGTCTTCCCCATGTTGAATCGCAGCACCCAAAGCCGGCGGGCCAAGTCCTTGAGCGCCCAGATGACCGTATGCTGCACTTCGACCGAGGACCACTGGCCGAATTCATTGTGACTGAGGTCCGCCTCCAAGGCGCCCGCAATGTCCGCCGCGAATCGGCCGTGGGGCTCCTGTGCGGTCGGGACCCCCAACCCCTCCTGTGCGTCGTCCTGGGTAGTCAGACGGTGCTGACCTGTGGAGCCGGCAGGGGTCGTCCTGGGGGCCTTTTGGGGCCCTGCACCTTCCCCCCAGAGCAACCATTCCAAGGTTACGCCCGTCAAGCCACGCTGTCTCGCCCTGGCAACGATCAATCGGGCCACATCCGACGGGAACTTCTTGCGCTGCGGCCACTTCTTGACGGCCGCCTCGGTGACCGGCGGCCCTAGCTCGGCGGCGAGCTGCCGATAGGTCAATGAAATGCTATCCCAGGGGCTGAAGACCTCCAGGAGCAGGGTAAGCCGCTCGGCAGTCGTCTCCTTCATAGGTCCTTTTTCCCTCTTGACAGATCTCAAATCGTCTCTAGTTTAGTGACCTAATGCGTCTCCAAAACACCGTGCGGTGGGACGCAACTAGTCCACAAAGTGCGGACCATGACCGCCGCAGTCAAGATGCTCGTTTTCCCTCCAAGCCTTCGTCGAGCTCAAAAAGAATCCCTGGAGTCCGGGGACGTAGGTCGTCGCCGGGCGTAGGACCCACGTGCCCTCGGAGAATCGCATGTCCGTTCGCCGTTCCCTGATCCCGCTCGCGCTCACGCTGTTCGCGGCCCGATGCACCAACGGGCCGCATCCCACGGCGGTCGAGCAGCCCGCGGCCCCGACCCCCCACTTCCTCCGGTGGGCCGGGGGCTCGGCGCCGCAGTTCAGCGCGGTGGGCGCGCTCGCCGGTCTTCCCGGCGGCGCTCTCCGGGCCTCGCTGTCCGCGGGGCTGCAGCTCGACCGCTACACGGCCTCGTTCTGGGCGGTGCGCGGCGAGCCGCGCTCTGTTCAGATCAACTACCTGAGCGCCACCGGGGACACGAACTCGGCATTCTTGCGACTCACGACCACCGATCCGGCATACGTCCCTGGTCTGGGCGATCTCGCGCCCGGGGATTCTGTGCTGATCACGGTGACGATCGATCCCGACAACATCAAGGTGTCGCTCGAGCCGACGGGATTGCTGTTCGGCGAACCCGGCCAGCTGCAAATCTCCTATGGTGGCGCGGACGGCGACCTGAACGGCGACGGTGTGGTGGACGAGACCGACGCCTACATCGAGAGCCAGTTGCTGGGGCTGTGGTATCGCGAGGGCACGAACGGCGTGTGGGAGCCGATCCCAGCCGTCCAAGAACTGGCGGGCAAATCGTTCGTCAGCGCGTTGCCCCACTTCTGCGAGTACGCCATTTCCTGGTAGCGAGGCGAGAGTGCCGATGCATTCGCCGTCATTCGTAGTGGACACCGCCCGGCAGCTTGCCGCCGCCGGGCGCCATGCCGAGGTCATCGAGTACCTCGGCGCGCAACCGGCGAGCGAGCTGGCCGATTCGCCGAGTCTCGCGCTGCTGTTCGGAACCGCGCACGCGCGGCTCGGGCGGCACGATGAGGGACAGCGGTGGCTCGATCTGGCCCTCGACCTCGCCCGCAAGCGGGACGAGCAGACGGTCGAGCGCCACGCCCTCAATGCACGGGGCGCCATCGCCCTGGTGAGCGGGCGGATCGACGAGGCGGCGGACTACTTCACGCAGGCCCTGTTGGCCGCCAGCCGGGACGGGGACGCCGTCACCACCGGCCGCTGCTCCAACAATCTCGGGATCATCAGCAACTTGCGGGGACGGCACGCGGAGGCGATCGGATCCTGGGAGATCGCCGCGGCTGCCTTCGAGCGCGCCGGCTTGCGGCGGGGCGTCGCCGAATGCCGGCACAACCAGGCGATCGCGTATCGGGACCAGGGGGCGTTCGACCAGTCGTTGGCAGCGGCCGACCGGGCCGTCGCGCAGGCGGAAGCCGACGGGGATCGTACCCTCCGGGCGCTGACGTTCAGGGGGCGAGCGGAAATCCGCGTGGCCCGCGGCGAGCTGGAGCAGGCGCGCGCCGAGCTTGACCGGGTTCGCGAAATCCGCAGCGGGCTGCGCGATACCGTCGGCGAGGCCGAGGATCTGCGCGTCGTGGCGTCGCTCTACGCGGCCGAGGGCCACTTGGCGGCCGCCGAGGTCGCGTTGGGCGAGGTGATCGCGCGCGCCGAGTCGCACGGGCGGCCCCAGCTCCTGGCCGAAGCGACGCGGGACCTCGCCCTGCTGCTGCGGCGCAGCGGGCGGATCTCCGAAGCCCAGGCCGCCGCGCGGCGCACGAAGGCAATCTTCACGCGCCTCGGCGCCGAAGGCGAAATTCGTGAGTTGGCCAACCGGAACTGGGACGACGATTTCGCGGCCGAGTTGCGCGGATCACTCGCGCCGCTCAATGCGGCGCAAGCCCTGGCCGATGCCGGCCTCTACGCGGAGCTACTCGCCTATCTGAGCAAGCGCTCGCCCGATGAGCTCGAGCAGTCTCCCATGCTGACGCTGCTCTCCGGGATCGCGCACGCCCGACTGGGTCGACTGGACCTCGGTCAGCAGTGGGCCATGGTCGCGCAGTTGCGGGCGCGCATGCTGGGCGATCGTACGATCGAAGTGCGGGCCCTCAACGTCTCCGGCGCGATCGCGCTGGAGCGGGGCGGGATCGGTGAGGCGACGTACTTCTTCACGCGGGCGCAGGAACGGGCGATGCAGGACAACGATATGGCCACGGTCGGCCGCTGTGCCAACAACCTCGGCATCATTGCCAACATGCAGGGGGACTACAACCGGGCGGTCGGGGCGTACAGCCGCGCGATCACCGCGTACGAAAAGGCCAGCTACAACCGCGGCGTCGTCGAGTCGCAGCACAATCTCGGGATCACGTACCGCGAGCAGGGGCAGCTGGACCGCGCGCTGGGGGCCGCCGATGCGGCGTTGCGCGAGGCCGAGCGACTGGGCGACCGGGCGCTCCAGGCCCAGGCCCTCGCGGGACTCGCCGAAATCCGGGTTGCCCGGGGTGAGCCAGAGTCGGCCATCCGCGACGCGAAGCGGGCCCTCGCCGCGCACCGTGAGCTGAAGGACGCGGTGCTCGAGACCGAGGACCTGCGGATTCTCGCCGTGGCACTCGGCATCGCAGGGAAGGCGCCGGAGGCGGAAGCGATGCTGCGCCAGGTGATCGAGCGCGCGACCGAGCACGAGCGCCCGATGCTCGTCGCCAGCGCCCAGCGCGATCTCGCCCACCTGTTAGCCCTGCTCGGCGACGTCGCGGCGGCAAAACAGATCGCGCTGTCGGCGCGGGCCACGTTCGAACGGCTGCGCGCGAAGGTCGAGACCGAGAAACTAAACGCGTTGCTGGCGATTCCAGACCTACTCGCTACGAAAAATCCGGGAGTGTCACGGGCTACGCCGGACATTCCCATTGCCCCGCGCTCTCAAGAAAGAAAGGTGAGGTCATGAAGGCCCTTCATTGGCTGGTGATCGCGCTGGTCGTGGCCGGGTGCACCGACCGGGCCCTGATGAGCCCCCCAGGTCCGCCCACCGCCCCCCAGGCATCGCTCATCGGGGACCTTCTCGGGGCCACGGGGCTGCTGCAATGCTCCACCCTTCCGTACGCCACGGCGACACAGACAATCGGGTCCGCGGGCGGCACGATCCGCGTTGGCCCGCACACGCTGACGGTGCCGGCCGGAGCGCTGTCCTCCCCAGTGGCGATCACCGGTACGCTGGTGACCGGCCGCGGGGTCAACGCCGTTCACTTCCAGCCGGAAGGGCTGAAGTTCGCGCGCTCCGCTTCTCTCACCATGAGCTACGCGAACTGCAGCCTGCTCGGCCAATTGCTGCCGAAGCGGATCGCCTACGTCAGCGACGGGCTCGGTATCCTCTCGTACCTCCTATCGATCGACAACCTGTTCGCCAAGCGGGTCACGGGGCGGGTCGATCACTTCTCCAATTACGCCGTCGCCTGGTGAGCGCCGGATCGCGACGTCGCTTACGGTGGTCTCGCCGCGGTGAACGCGGTGCGGCGGTAGGGTGACGGGGGCAGGGGCAGGTGCAGGTGCAGGGGCGGGGGCGGCTCGAGTCGCGCCAGCTGGGACAAGTTGCGACCGATCCGCACCGCCACTATGATCAGCATTCCAACGACGAGCGCGGTCACCGTGCCGGTAGCGATCGGCACGGCGGCCGCGCTCGCCCCGCTCAGCGCCAGCGCGGCGTTGGCGGCGATCAGCACGATGCGAGCTTCGGTCGGGCCGATCCGGCTGTACCCCAATCGGAACACGCCGAACGCCTGCGACTCGAGGTAGATGTTGATCGACAGGATGAGGTAGGCGATCACGCCCGCCAGCGCCACGCCGAGATTCACGTAGGGCGAGAGCCCGATGCCCGCGCCGATCGCCGCCGTCGAGAACGCATCGACGATGTGATCCAGGTAGTAGCCGTAACGCGGCCGCTCCACGTGGCGCACCCGCGCGAGCGTGCCGTCGAGACTGTCCCCGAACCAGTTCACCACCAACAGGGCGCTCGCCGCCCAGAGCCACGCGGCGCTCAAGGTGGAGAGCGCGTATGCCACTCCCGCGCCGACCGCCCCCACCATGCCGAGGGCGGTCAGGCCGTCGGAGGTCACCCACCGCGGCAACCGCGCGGCGATGGCGCGGAGCAGCCGCCGCTCGGGCTCGGCGAGCAGGAACGTCAGCTCGCGGCGCGCGGCCACCAGACCAACCTGAGCGAGGGGATCATCAGGAGCGCGAACAGCACGACCATGATCCACAGCGGGACGCGCACGGCGGCGCCGAGCCAGGCGAGCAGCGCGTAGCGCGGAACGCAGCGCACCGCGACGGCGAGGGTGTATTTCCCCGCGGGACAACCGGTCGCGAACGCGAGGGCTTTGAATGGAAAAAACGGCAGCGGCGTCAAACCCGACAGCGCGATGGTCGCGACGGGGTAACGACGGAACAGCCGCTCGGGCCAGGTCCTCACCCCCGGTCCCCCTCTCCGCGTTGCGGAGAGAGGGGACGACTCTAAGCGTCGTTGCGCCAGCCGTCCGATCAGCGGCGCGAGCATCCGGTGGTCCACCACGGCGGCGAGCATCGTGCCCGCTGTGGCGATGAGCGTTGTGGTCCAGACGCCGAGCCGGGGCCCGTACCAGATGATGACGGGCTCGTGCGGCACGATGGCGAGGGCGATGTTGGACAGGAAGGCGTAGGCGAAGAGCACGGCGGCCGGCGTCGCGGAGGGGTGCATGACCCGATGTTCGCGCGCCGCTCTCAAGCCGATGTCAAGGCGTTAGCGCACGTCGAACTCCGCGGTGATGTCGTAGTCGTCCACGTCGCACACGCCCACGTGCGCGAAGTAGTGTCCCGGCCGGGCCGCGGCATCCTCGGGGAAGTGGATGGCGTCGCGGAACCGCCCGCCGCGCTGCATCGTGAAGCGTCGGGCATCCGGACTCGGAACCATCGTCGTGGTGTCCCACACCCCGACCCCGTCGCTCGTCTTGACGGTGACGCACAGGAAGCGGTTGGTCGGGAGCAGGAAGTAGATCGGCGCGGCCCGCCGGTTGAGGATCGAGTACACGAACACCGGATTCACGCCCGTGGGGTCTCCGTTCGCGTCTTTCCAGCTGAAGCGATCGGGGATCACGGAGAGTGAGACGTCGGCGTGGAGCGTCAGGCCTTTATCCACAACGGTGCGAGCCGTTCCCGGCGGGTCGAGCTCTTTCGCGTCTTCCACTTCCATACCGATGCTGGGATTGCCGCGCTCGGGGAGACGCGTGACCGTCCCTTTGGCCTCGATGTACCGATTGAGGTAGCGACTCCAGCGCTCCGGCTTACCGACCACGGGCACGACATAGGTCTGCTGGCCCAGTACCCGGAGCGGCAGCGGCACGACGATGGTCCATTGGCCGAATTCGTTGTCGCGCTGGAGGAATCCTTGGATGGTCAGCGCGGTATCGACCTGCTGCTGCGTGGCCGCCGGTGCGGTGGCGCAGAGCAAGAGGGCGAGGAGGACGGCACGTTCGTGCATGCACCAATTCTCCGACGAATTCCGCCGGTCCGCTAGGGCGTTTTTTGGGCCGCCTTACTGCTCCAACCGCACCCAATAACCCGAAACGCGCCACCCCCGCTTCCCGTCGAGCACCGGGACCACGGTCTCCACCACGTGCCGACCACGGGAGACGTTCGTGTTGTACTGCAGCAGCACGTATTTGCCCGGTGGCGCATTGGGCGGTTCTGTCGTATAGCGGGCCATGATGCGGCGCCGTGCCCCGAACGGCTCGAACGGCCCTCGCGCACTCTTCACCGCCTGCTCCCACTTTTCCTGAGTCACCGCGAGCTGAAACGCGACGGCGGCCTCGTCCCAGCTCTTGGCGATGTCGCCTTTGTCTACGATGGCGAGCCAGGCTTGCGCGGCTTGCTCGGCGGCTCCGACCGTCGCGGCTGTATCGGCGGGCGTCTGGCCGACCAGCGCCGATGAGCACAGCAGCGCGAGCAGTGAGCCGCCCAACGGGATGCGGAGCGACAATACCCTCATGAGAGCCCTCGCAGTGAAGGATTCACCTCGACAAGCGATTAAGGACGGCCGCTAGCGCAAGCGCTCCAAGAAAGCCGGAATAGCCGAGAACCATCGCACGGACCGACGAGCGACCCGACACGACGTCACTCAGCTTTCTGGCAAGACGAGGTTACGCTCCAAGACGTCAAGAAGCCTCACCTCCCGCCGGCGCTGTCGGAGGGCTCGCCATTTGCGCTGCCAGAGCGTCCATCTGCCGGCCGCGCAGCCGCGCCCAGCCCGGTAACCGAATCGCGCCGTTCAGAATCATTCCCACACCCGCAGCGAGGAGAAACACGATTCCTGACATCGCGTCGCCCACGTGGCCATTGACTGCGGTCGCAATGGCGACAGTGGCCGTCACGCCAAGGGCCGCCAACCCGGCTCCAATGGACGCGCGCGCCGCGCCGTGCACCGTCCGGAAACGAAGCCGGTGGCCCGTTTCGGTCGGTTCGAGCAGCACCTGCAAGTTGCCGTTGGTCCACTGCCGAAATGATCCGTCCGAGCGCGTGGTGCCTCGCGCGTCGAAGACCTCGCGCAACTGGACGACCAGCTGCTCCCACTCGTGATCGCTGAGCCGGCGATTGAGGTTGACCGTGCGCGCCACGCCGATCGGAAGTCCAAAGATCGTCTGCGATGCAGCCCCTTGGCGGACATCGAGGGCTTGGGCGGCCTGCGCCACCGCGCCCGGCGAGATCCCCACCTCACGGCCGATGGCTTGCAGCTCGGTGAGCGTCAAGCCTTCCTCGGTGGGCACGTCCCGCTGAGGGCGTTGCGACCCTTCCGTTGCGGCGCGGAAGATCGCCGCCATCTCCTTGTCGTTGTATCGTCGGTCGGTCATGTCAACCAAGATACTGCGCGCTCAAGGCCGAGGTGACCGCCGCCGGGTCGAGTCCTCGAACCCGAAGAACCGGTCCATCCGCCAGCTGCCGTCCTGTTGCCGCAACAGGAACGCGACGTACCGGCCGAACTCCGTCATGCGCGCGCCGCCGGAGTCGCGCCAGGACTGCTCGAAGGCGCCGAACTCGGTGGCGTGATCTGGCGTGACGCGTCGCGTCGCGACGGTCAGACGGAGGTCCATATCTCGTAACGACGCCCAGTTCGCGCGCGCCATCGCCGCCAGCGCAGTCGGGCCCCGCACCGTGTTGAACGCCGGCCACTCGAACACAGCCGTGTCGGTGTACAACGCGGCATACGCCTGTGCGTCGTGACTGCGGTACGCTTGGACGATACGTGCATTCAACGAGTCGATGCCCGCGGTCGCCTCGCCGGCCGACGGCCGCGACGGCTGCGCACAGGCGAGGCATGAGATGCCAAGGGATAAGGTGGCTGCCCTGATCGACGGGCCCATTAGGGAGCCGTGAGGCGGGCCGTGTGCCCCTTGCGGCCCGTGGTGCTGAACGCCGCGACGCGGACGGTCCCACGGAACGGGATCGGACCGCGGACCACGGGGCTCCGCACGGTGGGCTCGCCGCCGTCGGTCGTATAGCGCAGGGTGAACCCCGGCAGCTCCACGCTGCAGCGCACCACGCCGCCATCGGCCTTGAGACCCGGCGTGGGGATGCGGTAGTTGATGCCCCGAACCTCGCGATCGAGCCGGGGCAGCTCGCGCTGGCCAATCACGTTGACGAAGCGCGACCAGGCTTCGCGGTACAGGGACTCGGACTTGGCGGAGTCGCGCTCCCTGGCCCAGTCCGGGTCGGGCGCCCACGCCCGCTCGGCCAGCCCGAACAACTTCGGGACCATCATGTACTCGAGCCGCCCCTCGGCTCCGAGCGTCTCGGACCACAGGTTGCCCTGAATTCCCACAATATGGGCCCGACCATAGTCGGTGAGCCGGTCCTTGCCGACGAACACGGCGGGATCGACGGGGACGTTGCGGTAGTAATCGAGCGGGATGAACTCGAAAGGCTTCTGGAGGTCCACGTAGCCTCCCCAGTCGAGCCCGGTCTCCTCCGGGTTCGGATTCCACGCAAGATCGAAGTAGAGATTGGTCACGGGACTCAACACCACGTCGTACCCGCCATTCGCGAGGCGGTAGGCGAGGTCCTCGGCGCCCCTACCCGGCACGTTGCTCCAGACGTAGGCGCGCCAGCCCTGCGCGGCGAAATCGGGATTGGGGATGTTCGCCTGTTGCCCGTCGCGCTGAGTCTTGCGCACCGCGATCTCTTCCCAGCCCGACGGCAGCAGGCCGTGCGCCTTGAGGATCTGCGCCACCCGGCCGTAGAAGACGAACCACAAGTCATCGACGCTCGTAAGGTCGTGCGCCTTCAGGTACGCCTGCACCGCCGGCGAACCTTGCCAGACGCCGGCCGGGACCTCGTCGCCCCCCATGTGAATGTGGCGCAGTGGCACGCCCGCCTCGCGATGGATCGCGACGAGATCGCTCACCACGCGCTCGATGAACCCATAGGTCGACTCGAGCACCGGGTTCATCACGTTGTCGTGGTACCCCTGCGGCGATGTGTACACCGAGCGATCGTCCGGGTCGTTGAGCCGGTACTGCTGGTTGCCCCGCATGGCCTCGATCGCGGCGCGCGCGTGGCCCGGCATCTCGAGCTCGGGAATCACCTCGATGTGCCGCGCCGCCGCGTAGCGCAGGATCTCGGCGTAGTCCGCGCGGGAAAAGAAGCCGCTGCCCCAGGGCCGGTCCACGTCGGGCCCGGAGCCGAACGCGGGGGGCAGGTGGCGGTCCGAATCGGGCGGGTGGCCGCGTCGCGCGCCCACCGCTGTGAGCTCGGGCAGGCTCGGGATCTCGACGCGCCAGCCCTCGTCGTCCGTGAGATGGAGGTGGAGGACATTGATCTTGTAGCGGGCCAGCAGGTCGAGCGTGCGCAGCACCACGCCTTTGGGATGGAAATTCCGGGCGACGTCGAGCATGAAGCCGCGGTAACCGAAGCGGGGCGCGTCTACCACCCGAATGGCCGGCAGGACAAGACCGGTCCGCGGCGTGGGCGCGGGCAGCAGGCTGCGCAGCGACTGGAGGCCGTAGAAGACACCGGCAGGCGAAACGCCCACGACCCGTACCCCTTGGGCGGGATCCACCACGAGCGTGTACGCCTCGGCCGAGGTCTCGCCTGCCACGGGACCCACCTCGAGTCGCAGGGGCGGGCCTGTTGGCCTGCGGGTGGCGCCGAAGTAGGGACGCAGGTATTCCGCCACGAACGCCGCCTCGTTCTTGAGCGCCTCGGGCGCTTCCACGGGCGGCAGGGCCGTGAGTTGCAGCGTTCCCGCTTCCCGTGTCACCTCCAGCGGCGTTGGGAACACCGGCGGCAGCTCGCTCGCGGGGGTTATGCGGATCGCGGAGTCGAGCGCGAATTGTTTCTCGGCGCTCACCACGCGGGGATGGCGCCCCGCGTCGTGTGGGGCCCGTTCGAAGGGAACCGCGACGTAATCGTTCAAGCGGACGCCCACGTCTTTCGCGTCGTCGAAGACGATGTAGGGGCCCTTCGGAACGAAGCTGACGTTGAGGAGCAGGTCGGTGAGGTAGGGGATGCGAACGCTGGCACCGGGGGCCAGTCCAGCGAACCCTGCTGCCGGCGCGAGGCGATGCAGGTCGGCGATCACGTCCTCGATGTTGAACCCGCTCGCCACGCTTCCGGCCACCGCCGAGTGGAGCGCGTTGAAGTAGATCACCCATCCGGTCGAGGGGAGCGGCTTGGTGCCGCGGTTGGTGAGGGTGAAGGACACTCGAGAGACGCCCCAGTCGCCTGCGAGGCTGTCCCCCACGAGCTCCCACCGGAGCTGGAGCGTGGTCTGGGCGGCGCCGGCCCTCGTCGTGAGGGCCAGCAATGGGACGGCCAGTGCGACAAGGAGTCGGTTGGGCATGCGGGAGATTAGACCCCTGCGGGTCGCGGTGTCCAGGGCAGGAACCCCGCCTAAACTGAGCCTCCTCGCGGCGCTCGCATCTCGACCTGCTCTGTCGCCTGCGCCCACCGCTCGAGTGCCGCCTCGAGTTCGCGCTTCAGCGCCTCGAGCTGTGCGCCGAGCTCGTGGGCCATCGCTGCGCCGTTGGGGCGAGTGTAAAGGGCCGGGTCCTCGAGCGCCGTCACCACCTTCGCGACTTGCGCTTCGAGCACCGCCACCGCCGCTTCCGCTTCCTCGAGCTCGCGCTGCGCCCGGCGCAGTTCTTTGTGGGGGTCGTTCGTCGCGGACCGCGCGACCCGGTGGCGTTCGTGTACCTGCCGCAACGCTTGCTCCTCGGCGGCGCTGACCGCGGCGGCGTGCGCCCGCTCCGTGCTCACTTCCTCCCACTCCGCGAAACCGCCGGCGAACTCGGTGATGTGCCGCTCGTGCAGGATCCAGATCCGCGTCGTCAGCGCGCGCAGCAGCGCCCGGTCGTGGCTCACGAGGATCACCGCGCCGTCGTATCCCTCGAGCGCGTCCTCGAGCGCCTCGATCGATTCCACGTCCAGATGATTCGTCGGCTCGTCCAGAATGAGCAGGTTGGCGCCCGACAACATCAGGATCGCGAGCGCGAGACGCGCGCGCTCACCGCCCGACAATGAGCCGGCACGGCGCAACACCTCCTGGCCTGTAAACCTGAAACGGCCGAGGTGCCCCTGTATCTGACCGCGCTCCCATTTGGGGCGGAGCGCGGAAATCGCTTCGTACAGCGTGCGATCGAGCGGCACCTGCGACAGATCCTGCCGGTAGTAGCCGGTGGTGATCGACGCGCCGAGCCTGAGCTCACCGCCCTGGATCGGGAGCTCACCCAGGAGCGCCCGGAGCAGGGTGGATTTCCCCGCTCCGTTGCGTCCAATGATTCCCACTACGCCGGTTCGCTCCAGCGTCCCGCTGAACCGCTCCACCAGCGTGCGGCCGCCGACCGCCACGCTCGCGTTCTTTGCCGTCACCACCTGATCGCCACCCCGTTCGGCCACCTCAAATCGCAGCGCCATCGTGCCTGCGGCCCCGATCACCGGGCTGAGCCGCGGCAGCCGCTCGAGGCGTTTGCGCCTGCCCTTGGCCTGTTTGGTGTTCTGGCCCGCGATGTTGCGCGCGATGTAGTCCTTCTCGTGCGCGATGGTCCGTTGCTGTTGCTCGAACGCCCGTTGTTGTGCCACCCGGCGCTCGGCGCGCTGGGCTATAAAATCGACGTAGCCGGCCGCGTAGGGCATGGCGGTGTCGCCTTCCAGATGCAGCACGTGATCCACGGTGGCGGACAGAAAGGCGCGGTCATGACTCACGAGCAGGACCGTCCGCTCACTCTCAGCCAAGTATTGCTCGAGCCAGCGGGTCGTCTCGAGATCGAGGTGATTCGTCGGCTCGTCCAGCAGCAGGACGTCGGCGGTCGACATGAGCTGGCGGGCCAGGCCGAGTCGGCCGAGCTCGCCGCCGCTGAGCGCGGAGAGCGGCGTGACGCGAGCCTGGGCGGGGTCGAACTCGAGGCCGTGCAACACGGCGTCGATGCGCGCCGTGACGGCATAGCCACCCTCGCGCTCGAAGCGCTCCAGGTCTTCGCCGTACCGCGCCAGCGCTCGCGGCGAGGAGTCGTGGGCGAGATTCGCGGCCTGTTCCACCAGGGACTGTTCCAGCGCCAGGAGCTCGGCGAGCTCGCCGGCCGCGGCTTCCCAGACCGTTCTCGCGGCGCCGTAGTCGCGGTGCTGCTCGAGCAGCGATACGCGGAGGCCGGGCGCGCGGGCGATGCTCCCGCGCGTGGGCTCGAGATCGCCCGTCAGCAGCCGGAACAGGGTCGTCTTCCCGGTGCCGTTACGGCCCACGACGCCCCAGCGTTCGCCGGGTGCGACCGTGAATGAGACGTCCGAGAACAGTCGCGTCGCGCCGAAGTCCACGCCGACGCCGGCGAAGGCGATCTGGGTCATGGAGCAGAATAGCCCTGAATCCAGCCGTGGTATAGGATTTGGGGCCACTTCATGAAGGAGTTCTTCGACATGACCGTCCGCTTGGGTTTCACCGTGTCGCTCTGTCTCGTCGTGGGGTGTGCTCCCCGCGAACCAGGGACGCGAGAGCTGGGCGCAGAGGGGTGGATCGACGTGACGGCGACGCTCGATCCGGCGCGGACGCCGGTGTACGCCGGCGACGCGCCCATGAAGTTCGATTTTCTCAAGGACATGCGGAAGGGCGACAAGTTCACGCTGTCTGTCTACTCGATGGGCGCGCACAGCGGGACCCACATTGACGCCCCGATGCACTTCGTTGCCGATGGTGCACCGATCGACCAGGTGCCGCTCGACCCGCTGATCGGTGCCGCGCGCGTGATCGACATCCCCGACAGCGTTCAGGCGATCGACGGGGCCGAGCTGAGCCGGCACGACTGGAAGGGCGCGAGGCGCGTGCTGTTCAGGACCCGGAGCACGCTGCGCGGCTGGATGGATTCACCCGAGTTCCATAAGGATTTCGCCTATGTCGCCCCCGACGCGGCGCAGCTGCTCGCGGACGGTGGAGTCGTACTGGTCGGCGTGGACTACATATCGGCCGAGCAATACGGCGCTCCGGCGCCGCGGACGCATCAGATTCTCTTGGGGCGCGGGATTCCCATTGTGGAGGGGCTGGACCTGCGCCCGGTGCAGGCGGGCGACTACGATCTGATCGTGCTGCCGCTCAAGGTGCGCGGGCACGAGGGGGCTCCGGCGAGGGCCATCGTGCGGAAGCGGACCGAGAATCAACGAAAGTTTCGCGTGATGGCGTTCTTCACCGGCAAGGAGGATGCGGCACACATCAGTTTTTTGCATGAAACCAACGTATGGTTTCCGGCAATGGCCGCGAAATACAACTTTAGTTACGACACCACGTCCAATTGGGGCAATCTGAACGCAGACTTTCTTTCTCACTATCAGGTCGTGGTGTTTCTCGATACGCGTCCGGAAGACCCCGCACAACGAGCGGCGTTTCAAGGGTACATGGAGCATGGTGGGGCGTGGATGGGCTTTCATTTTGCCGGTTTTGCGTTGACCCCTTCGGTGTATCCTGCAAACTGGGACTGGTATCACAATACATTTCTCGGGGCAGGATCGTATGTCAGCAACACGTGGCGGCCGACATCGGCCATTCTCCGTGTCGAAGACCGCAAGCATCCGGCGACTGCCCATCTCCCCGAGACATTCCGGTCCTCGCCCAGTGAGTGGTACCGCTGGGAAAAGGATTTGCGGCAGAATCCGGACATCGACATTCTGCTCTCGATAGACTCGACCAGCTTTCCGCTCGGCACCGGCCCGAAGCCGCACGAGATCTGGCACAGTGGGTTCTATCCCGTCGTTTGGACGAACAAGAACTACAAGATGATTTACCTGAACATGGGTCACAACGACATCGACTACGAGCACAAGTACGATGCGACGAACAAGACGCTGTCACACACCCTGAACAACCCGGTTCAGGATCAGCTGATCATCGATGGCTTACTGTGGTTGGGGGGCGTGCGGTGAGGTGTGCCAGCGGGCAGCCAGTCGCAACAGCTCACTGCCGGGCTGCCTTCCATTGCCACACCCCGCCCGCGATCGTCGTCGGTAAGCGGTGGCCCGTCTGGCGCGCCACCAGAATGATCTGACCGCGGTGATGACCTTCATGCGCGACGAAATAGGTGAGCACGTGGCCGACGTCGAGCGAGAGGTTGCGCCAGACGTACCCTTTGGACGGCGGGACTTGTCCCCCCGAGGCAATGCCCAGCTTGAGCAGCGCTTCGATCCCGTTGCTGCTGCGTTTCAGCGCGGCCACGAGCTCCTGACGCTTGACACGACGGTGATCGACGAGAGCGGGCGTGGTAATGCCGTGCTCCCGCCCCAGGGTCTTGACCCACCGGCACCTCGCGTTGTGAAGGTGGGCCGCAATCGATCGGATCGTGCGCCGAGGCTCTCCGGGGACGGCGACCTGCCAGAGGGCGGCCGGCAGGCGCTGGACGAACTGGACCGTGACGCGGTTGTTGGTTCTCCACGCGGCCAGCAGCGTCGCTCGCAAGTCCGGTTGCTTCGCAGCCATCAGCGGTGCCGTTCCTCATAGAGGCCGAACTCGTTGCCGACCGGATCCGCGAATATCGCAAACGCGCCCATGCCTGGGCCGATTTCCGTACGAGGCGTCAGCACTCGACCACCCGCCGCTTCGATCCGGTTCAAGGTCTCCGCGATGCCGTCCACCATGATATAGGTCCGGGTCCGTTCGTTTGGCGTCCGATCGCTCTCCTTGACCCAGGTGCCGCTCACTCCACCGGTGTCATCGAAGGCGAGCTCGCCATCCCCCCGTTTCCTGACCGTCCAGCCGAAAATGCTGCTATAGAAGTCCGCGGATGCCTGGGCGTCTTCGCCGGTATTTCCAAGTAACAGATTTTGCCGTGGGGCATGTCGCCTCCAACACGATGAGGAAAGGCGTTTTGTATCTACGTGTCATACCTGCTTCACGTGGGCCGCGACACCCGAAGCAGGCGCCACGCCCAAAGCGCTAGCGCACCCGCGGCGAGCGTGATCCCGACCCACCAGGGGTTGGTGAGCAGGTGCATCCCTTCCGCGGCAATGCGCCAGAGATGGGCTAAGGCGAGCAGCCCGAACACGACGCCGGTGGTGAGAACATAGGCTCTCATGGCTGGACCTCGGGTGGTTACTCGCCTGCCGGTGACGTGGTTTTCCCGGCGCGCAGCGACTGGAAGTGGTGCTCCCACCGACTCCGTACCTCGTCTTCGGTGAGCCCGAGGTCGTACGCCGGCGAATCGATCGCAAGCGCGCTGTCAACTCGCACCATGACGATCGCGGACACGAGGTGGTCGTCGTCCCAAACGGCGGTGGTGCCCTTGGGGGAAAGATTGGGAGTGCCGTCGGGGCGAACCGTAGCCACGAAGCCCAGGCGCTGCTCCTCGACAACTCGTTTCGTATCAGCGGGAAGCAGCCCCGTGGCCCCCTCCTCTCACGCCGTTTAACGGACGGCGCTTAACCTGCGCGCGACCTGCCCGCCGGCGCAAGGCTCTCCGCGATGTTCGCCAGGGAACGCTCCCTCATCTCGATCACTTAACGCGCCGGAAGGTCGCGTTGGCGTCGATTTGCTTGTACTCGATGAATTCCACGGGGGCGAGACAGTTGGGATAGAGAATGCCGGCAAACTTCTTAACCGCGGCCGATTCTCCGTGGATCCGGTTGGCCTCCGCGTCCCGCCAGATGAAGATGTGAACGAAGCGCGTCGGATGCTCGGACTCCTGCCACACCTCGTAGCGCAGCGCTCCTGGCTCGTTGGAACGCACGTACGCGACAAACTCGTGAATCGCGGAGAGGCACTGTTCAAGGGCTTCCGATCGCACCTCGTAGCGTGCCAGCTCTCGGATTTCCACACCGGCCTCCTTGAGGTTGCCTGCGGGAACGGCCAGTTGCCTTGTTAGGCTTCGGACGGGAGCCGGCCCCCGCGAAATAGGGAGGTCCACAGGGAGCGATCGCGGTCCCCCAGTACGCCAAGCTCAGCCATGATTTCGTTGGCGAACTCCACATCGGCGAGACCACTTGCAGTGATGAGACCGCGGTCGCGGACCGCAGGAGCGTCTACGTACATCGCGGCACCAGAATAGTCGGGGACGTGTTTTTTCAGGTACCCGAGACCGTTACTTGTATGCCGGCGTCCCGTGATGATGCCCACGCGCGCGACCGCCGTGGTGGCTGCACAGATGGCAGCGATTGGCACCGACCGCGCTTCGAGGGTCTTGAGAACGGTCACCAACTCGCGCTCGACTGGTTGCTGCTCCCAACGATCACCGCCCGGCAGTATGAACACGGCAACATCGTCTGGATCGAGCTCAGCGAGAGCAGCGGTCGGTTGAACAGTGAGACCACCCATAGATTGAATGGCGTCACGGGTTAGACCCACAACCTCGACGCGGAAATGGCCGTGCCGGCGGAGCTCCGCAAGTGCATGTGCCGCCTCCCAGTCGGCGAAGCCAGGGATCGCTAGGAAGTAGACGGCCTTAGTTGGCATGGAATGATCCCATCGGGTTGGTGGAGGCAGAATCCGCCTGGTCGCCCGCTCACAATCGAGCAGATCTCTGCATCGCAAGGGAGTAGATGAGCCTTCCGAGGAACCAGGCGCCGAAGAGTCTCTTCATACCTTCGGCGTGTTGCGGCAGCCCCTCCAGGTTCAAGCGCTGGTTAGCAGGCGGCCCACGGTCTAAGATAACGTCGAGAACCGAGAGGGGCTCTAGTGCGGAAGCAGTATTACTTTCGCCAGTCGACTCGCGGAATATTGGCGTGGGACATCGATCGATTGGCGGCATTGTCGGGCGGCCTGCCTCGCAAACTCGTTCCGTTGAGCCAGATCACGGAGCTCGACGAGGCGTGGTGCGGGGACGACGAACGGCCCACGTGGCGCGCGATGCTGGAACACGTGAAGCTGATCGAAGCAGCGGACATCTCCTTCCCCATCATCTTGTCGTCGAGCGGAGCGGTCATGGACGGCCGGCACCGTGTGGCCAAGGCCGCGCTGCTAGGCCACGCTGCAATCGCCGCCGTCCAGTTCGACAAAGACCCCGAGCCGGATTACGTGGGGCGTGGACCGGACGAGCTGCCTTCGCTCCGTCATCTGACTGAGCAATAACGACAGAAACGGAGGGCACAGGACTCGAACCTGTACGGGCTTGCGCCCAGCGGTTTTCAAGACCGCCGCCTTACCAGTTAGGTCTAGCCCTCCCGAGCTGGAGGCAACCTAGCGGCCCACCCGCACGCCGGTCAACGATCAGCTGGAGGGATGTATCCGTAGCTGGTGTTCTTGAATACCGAGTCGGCGAGCATCAAAGCCCGGTTCGCGACCTCCGGCTTGGTGGGCCGGAGCGCCTGCGACAGGGACTGATACAACAGCCCGTAAGTCGCGAGAATCCCTTCCGACGGCCGGTCCACCCAGCCGCGGGGGCGATGGCGCGCTGCAGAGACCGCGTGATACACGTCGAAGGCGAGCGCCTCCGTGCGCGGCAGGTTCACGAACCCGAACACCGACATCAGCTTGATGCTGTCGCTCTGGGCCAGCGGTTGCTGGTGCAGCTTGCGCGCGAAGCCGTGCCCCTCCAGGTACCCGGAGAGGCCGAACTGGTCGGCATACGGGCCCACGGTGCGCGAGTAGTAAATCGGCCGCTTGCCGATCTGGTCCTTGATCGCCTGCAGCACGATCACGTCCGCTCGTTCCAGATACTGGCGGCCCAGCTGCTGGGGATCGAGCGTCATGCCGACGCCGCCCAGGTTCACGTACTGCTTCTGCTCCAGCCAGTACACCGGCTGCAGGTTCGCGACCTGCTCGTCTGTGTAGTTCAGCAATTTGCCGGTGGGCTTGGGCCAGGCGCGGCCGTGGTAGATCGCCGGCGCCTGTGTCGAATCGAACGTCGCGAGCGGCCGCCGCTGCAGCTGCCGGATATACCAGTCGGTGTTCGCCAGCGACAGGTTCACGACCGTCACGTCCTGGCGGACATGCTCGACCTCCTGGGCGTACCACAACGGGAAGGTGTCGTTGTCCCCCGCCGTCACCAGTACGCTGTAGGGTTCGACCGACTGCAGCAGGTCGTACGCGAAGTCGCGCGCCAGCGTCTCGCCCTTGCGCGAAGCCGTGAGATGATTCCCCCACAGCGGAATCAGCGCCAGCAGTAACACCGGCGTCGCGAGCGTCCAGCGGCGCGCGCCGTCGGGCACGCGCACCTCGAGGCCATCGCTGATCCACTCCATGAGGGTCGCGAGCCCCATCCCGACCCACACTCCCCACAACGCGAACGACGCGATGAAGAAGTAGTCGCGCTCGCGCACCTCGCGCGCGACCTGCTTCTCGGGCTGCCACGAGTAGCCGTATTTGAAGTTCAAATAAAAGATCAGCACCACGGTGAACGTGCCGATGAGCACGGTCATCGCGATCGCGCGGCGACGGTCAGCGGTCCAGTGGCGGTACGCGCCCAGCACGCCGAGCGACCCGAACAGGACCGCCAGCCCGTTCTGAATGGCACCGGGAAAATCACGCCCCCATTGCCAGCTGAAGTATTGGACCCACATCCCCAGCTGCGCCGAGAGTGTCGCCTGCCGCTCCCACACCGGCGGCTTGCCGTACTGCTGGCGCGTGAGCACGTCCCACAGCGCCTGCAACGTAGTGGGCTCTCCTTCGTTGATCGGGGGGAAGTGCGCCGCGCGGATCGGCAGGAACATGTAGACCGAGACGCCCACGACCGCGACCAGCAGCACGGCGAGCGCGAAGTCCCAGTTGCGCGCCCGCAGCAACGCGTACCCCAGGGCACCGGCGAACAGCACCGCTGCGAGCTTCAGCGGGCCCGAGTTCTCGAGCCCGCTGGCCACGATCAGCGCGTACACACTGCAGAACACGAACCACTGCGACCACTCGACTCGGCGCCCGGCGTCGTCCGCCGGTCGCTGGGCTTTGAGCGGCGGGTACAACAGGACCACCACTGCCGGCCCCACGAGCACGCCCATCATGTGGTTGGTGGACGTCAGGGCGAGCAAGAACACGATCATCAGAAGATGGTGGTCGTGTCCCTCGCCCGCGGGCTGATCGTCCCAGCGCACGATGAGCCACAGCACCAGCGCGATGGAGAGCAGCGACAGCGTGTAGACCTTCTCGTTCACCACCGACTGGTTCCACACGGTGAACGCCGTGGCCGCGGCGAGCGCCCCCGCCACCGCGGCGAGCCGGCGCGGCAGCTGGGCGGGCACCCACGCGCGCATCCAGCGCTCGCTCACCAGGAACCAGCACGCGGCCGCGATCGCGCTCGTGACCGCGGCCAGCAGATTGATCCGCATGGCATATCCGGCCGCGAGCGGCAGCAGGCCCCACACGTGGGCGATCAGCACGAACAGGGGATTGCCGGGCGGGTGCGGGATGCCGAGCACGTACGCGGCCGCGATGTATTCCGAGGTGTCCCAAAACTGCGTGGTGGGCGCGAGCGTCAACACGTACAGGACGAGAGCGCCCAGGGACACCAGCCCCGCCCAGAGATAGGGCGGGCGCTCGGGTGTCACCTCGACATACGAAGTCTGTGGGTCGGTCATGCTCGCTCGATCGGGGATCAGTTGTCGGTGGCGCGCCCGCCTGGGGGCGGCGCATATGTCGTGTTGGCCAGGATCGCATCCCGCAGCGCGATCGCCCGCGTGGCGCCCGCCGGATCGCTCTCGCGCAGTGCCGCGGCCATCGTGTCGTATGCGAAAGCGTATCCCAGCAGGCCGCTCTGCGACGGGACGTCCACCCAGCCGCGCGGTCGTGGCCGGGCGGCGGTCTCACCGCCGCGATACACCTCGAACAGGAGCGCTGCCGATCGCGGCACGTTCACGAAGCCCCGTCCTTCCAACAGTCGCACGCTCTGGTTCGCCGTTACAGGGCCGGAGACCACCCGGCGCACCAGTCCTTCGGTGACGAGATAGGGAGAGAGACCAAGCTGGTCTGCGTAGCCGCCCGTCGAGGTGGAGAAGTAGATCGGCCGCTTGCCGAGCTCATCCTTGATGATCTGCAGCACCGCCAAGTCCGAGCGCATCAGATACGGGCGTCCCAGCCTGGCGGGGTCGAGCGCGACCGCGATCGGCCCGAGATAGCCGCTGGCCGGCTGCATTAACGGCAGGTAGTCCGGCAACGTGTCGGCGGGGTCGCCCAAATAGTACCGGCTCATCCAGGGTGTGGTAGGGCGTGGCCAAGCGCGGCCGCGGTACAGCTCGGGTGCGGCGCCCGGATCGAATGTCACCGGGGCTCGCCGCTGCAGCTGCCGAAGATACCAACCGGTGTTCGCGAGCGACAGCACGAGTACGCTCACGTCCTTGCGGACGCCCTCGACCTCCTGCGCGTACCACAATGGGAAGGTGTCGTTGTCGCCGGCGGTCACCAGGATCGCGTAGGGATCCACCGACTGCAGCAGGTCGCGGGCGTAGTCACGCGCCAGGGTTTCGCCGTTGCGGGGAGCGGTGAGTCGGTTGGCCGCGAACGGGACTAGGGCGAGAAGAAGCAGGAGTGCCGACGGGGCCCACCGTCTCGCGGGTGTGTGCACCACCGCTCTCGCGGCGACCGCCTGCTCGATCCACTCCATCAACGTCGCGATGCCCATCCCTACCCACACGCCCCACGCCGCGAACGACGCAATAAAGAAGTAATCACGCTCACGGACCTCGTGCTCCAATCCGGATCCGTGGAAGCTCTGGGAATACCCCCACTTGAAGTTGAGATAGAACACGAGCGCGACCGTGAGGGTCAGCATGAGCGTCGTCATGGCGAACGCCGCCCGCCGCTCGGCGCGCCAATGTCGCCGGGCGCCCACGAACCCTAAGACTCCGAACAGGACCGCTAGGGCCCGCTGCATCCCGGGCAGCAAGTCCCGGCCGAACTGCCACGTGAAGTACTGGACGTAGTTCAGGAGCTGTTGCCCGTACAGGACGAGCGTGTGGCCCGGGTTGTCGGGGCCGGGCGGATACATCGGGTTGTCGAACACCGACGGCTTGCCGAACTGTTCGCGGGCCAGAATGGCCTTGAGCGCGGGCCAGGTGGTCGCCTCACCCTGATTGAGATACGGGTCGAGGTGCGCGCGAATGGGTATGAAGAGGTTGACGCTCGTCCCGACCGCCACCACGAGCGCCGCGGCAATCAGAAACCGGGGACGGAGCAGCGCGCGCGGCTCAGTGCATAGCGTGTACACGAGCACCGCGGGGGCCGCGAGGACGCCCATCAGGTGATTGGTGGCCGTGAGGGCGAGCAGGTAGACGATGAGGACCAGATAATGATCGCGCCGGGTGCTCGCCGGCTGGTCTGCCCAGCGTACCACCAGCCAGAGCACCAACGCGATCGTCAACACGCTCGGCGTATAGACCTTCTCATTCACCACCGACTGGTTCCACACGGTAAACGTGGTGGCTCCGACGACGGCACCCGCGGCTGAGACGATGCGCCGCCGGGTTGCGGACGCCACGATGGTCCGCAACCACCGCTCTCCAATGAGAAACCATAGGCCCGCTGAGGCCGCGCTCGTCACGGCCGCGAACAGATTGATGCGTCGCGCGTAGTCGGTCCCCAACGGGAGCAGTCCCCACGCGTGCGCCAGAATGACGAACAGCGGACTTCCTGGCGGGTGGGGAATCCCCAGAGCGTGAGCGGCGGTGATGTACTCGGAAGCGTCCCAATACTGGGTGGTGGGCGCGAGCGTCAGCACGTACAGCGTCAGGGCGCCCAAGGCAAGGAGAGTCGCGAGCAGATACGGGGGCCGCTCGGCAGCGATGTCCGGGGTTTGTGGGTCGGTCATGTGCCTGTCGCGGGTCAGTGCCTGAACTGTCGAACGCCGGTGAACACCATCGCCAGGCCCGCTGCATCGGCCGCCGCCACGACCTCGGCGTCCTTCACCGAGCCGCCCGGCTGGATGATCGCGCGGACTCCCGCCCGGGCCGCTTCTTCTACCCCGTCCGCGAACGGAAAGAACGCGTCGGAAGCTAATACCGCGCCCTGGGGATCGTGACCCTGCTGCCGCGCCTTGTGGATCGCCAGGAACGAGGCGTCCACCCGCGACGTCTGCCCCGCGCCGATTCCGATCGCGGCCTCCTCGCGGACGAGCAGGATCGCGTTCGACTTGACCGCTCCCACAGCCGCCCAAGCGAAGCGCAGGTCGCGCCATTCGACATCGGTCGGCTGGCGACGGGTCACGACCTTCCACTTCGTCTCATCCGTTACTTGCGCGACCTGGGAGCGCTGCTGCGCGAGGAAGCCGCCCCGAATCCGTTTCCAGTCCCAACCGGCGGCCTCTCCGGTCGGAAGCCGCACCACCCGCAGGTTCTTCTTTTCCCTGAATACGGCCACGGCGTCGTCCGCGAAACCGGGTGCAACGACCACTTCGACGAACAGGTCGCGCATCGCCTCCGCCGCTGGCCGGTCCACCGCCACAGTGAAGGCGATCACCGATCCGAACGCGGACGTGCGATCCGTGGCAAGGGCGCGCTCGTACGCCTCGCGCGCCGAGCGGCCCAGGGCGATGCCGCACGGGGTGGTGTGCTTGATGATGGCGCACGCCGCGCGCTCCGTGCCGCTCGTGCTCCAGGGTGCCACCGCCAGGAGCCCCGCGTCCAGGTCCAACAGGTTATTGAACGACAGCTCCTTGCCGGAGAGCTGCTCCAGATCGCGGATGCCGGGCTCGTTCGTGGCGTACAGCGCCGCGGCCTGGTGCGGGTTCTCCCCGTAGCGCAGCTCCTGACGGCGCTCCAGCGCGAGCGTGATCCGCTCGGGCCACCCCGACGCGTCCTTGGTGAGGTAGCCGTGGATCGCGGCGTCATAGGCGGCCGTGTGGGAGAAGACTTTGGCGGCAAGCTCTCGGCGCAACCCAGGGCTGACTGACCCCGGGCGCAAGCCCGGGGTTCCCGGTCGTTCCTTGTTCCCCGGGCTGGCGCCCGGGGTCAGTGATGGCGTCTTGAGGGCGTCGAGCACGACCGGATAGTCGTCTGGATCGACGACCACGATTACGTCCCGATGGTTCTTCGCGGCCGAGCGGAGCATCGAGGGGCCGCCGATATCGATCTGCTCGATCGCCTGCTCGAAGGTGACGCCGGGCTTCGCGACCGTTTCGCGAAACGGATACAGGTTGACGACCACCAGGTCGATCGGCGTGATGCCGTGCTCGGCCAGCGCGGCGCGATCCCCGGGATGGGCGCGGCGCGCCAGCAATCCGCCGTGCACCTTGGGGTGCAGCGTCTTCACGCGCCCATCCATCATCTCGGGGAAGCCCGTCACCTGCTCGATCGGGATCACGGCGACTCCCGCCTGGCGGAGCGCCTCGGCGGTGCCGCCCGTGGACACGATCTCCCAGCCGAGCGCGATCAAGTCACGGGCGAGCTCGACGATGCCGCGCTTGTCCGACACCGACAGCAGGGCTCGTGGCTTCACCAGGTTTCGGCCACGGCCCGGATCATGTCGGCGAGGCTCACGACATCCTTCAGGTCGATCACCTCGGCGGGGGAGTGGGAATAGCGCAGCGGCCAGCCGATCGGCACGTCCACCACGCCGTACGGCGTGAATACCGATCCGTCGTTGCCGCCGTTGGTGGTGCCGACCTGGAGCGCGATGCCGCGTGCCCGCGCGACCTGGACCAGCGAGTCCACGTAGGCCGGAGGTGTAACGGACGAGTTGTCGAGCGCCCGCGCCACCGCTCCCCGCCCGATCGGCGCCACCGCAAAGTTCGCCAGCTCGAGTGGCGCGTCCGCGGACACGAACGTATCGATCGCATGGACGCGACGCGGTGTCGTGCTGAGCGATGCGGCGGCCGCCGTGGCGCCTTCGAGGCCGATCTCTTCGCGCACGCTCCAGATGAAAATCACCTGGTGCTTAGGCGCCGCGCGGTCCAGGTGCCGCAGCGCGAGCAGCTGCGCGGCCGAGCCGACGCGGTCGTCGAACGACCGGCCCGTCGCGCGCGTCCCGGAGAGGCGCACGTATTGCTTGGGCATTGTTACCGTCGCCCCGGGGCTCACGCCCCGGGCCGTGGCCCCGGCGCGCGATTTAGCGCCCACGTCGACGCGGAGCGGGGGAGGAGTGCGGCGCGTGAAGCCGGAGTCACGCGGCAGGAAGACACCCGCGACGTCGCCCTTGTCCGTGTGCACCAGCGCCGGCTTGGCCTCGAAGAGCGACGGGAAGAATCCGCCGCGGTTCTCGAGCTCCAGCGTGCCGTCGTCGCGGATGCCGGTCACCCGGAAGCCGATCTCGTCCAGGTGCGCGACGATCACCACCACCGGGTTGCCCTGACCTACGCGCACCCAGAGGTTGCCCGCCGTGTCGGTGGACGAGACGGCCCACGTCGGTAACAGTCGCTTCACCGCCTCCCGCACCGGACCTTCGGCACCAGAAACGCCGTAGGTCTCCACGAGTGCGGCGAGAACGGTCTGCGCTTCGGCGACCCGGGCGGAGTCCTGGGCGGACAGGCGCATCGACGCGCCGGCGGATAGAAACAGCAGAGTCACCACGCAGTCTCTGACCGCCGTCATTTCCCCTCCATCCATTGCACGATTTCGCGGACGAGCTTGTCCGCGTCGGCGAGGGCCACCGTCTCCACCGCCGTGTCGGCGTAGCGCGCGGGCAGCGCCGCGGTCTTAATGGCGTCGAACGGCCCGAGCCCGGCCTTCACGCTTCCGAGCCCAGCATCGGTCGCGTACAGGCTCTGCACCGTGAACGCGACGACCACCGTGCCTTTCACGTTGGGCTTCGATTGCACCGCCGCGGCGAGCGCGGCACACGCGGTGCGCCGCCCGGCAGACGGTGCGGCGAGCAGGCGCTCGCCATACAGTTGCGGCCGCTTGGTGAGCGACACGGGCGCCAGCACCGCGATCCCGAGACCCTCCACTTCGGCCACGGAGCTCGCCCCGACGTCGACATAGGCGTTGTCCACGGTGAAAACGGGATCAGGTGCACCGGGACCGACGCGGCCGCGTGTCAGATGCGTCGACTTCACGGCCACCACCCCGGGCACCGCGCCTCGCGTTCCAAAAACGGTTACACGGTGCCCCTCGAGCTGCTGATCGAGCAGCGGATACGCTGTGCGGGCTCCTCCCACTCGCCGCAGCAGCAGGAAGCCGTCGGGCAGGATGTTGCCCACCACGTAGCCGACCTCGTCGAGCGGACAGGTGCAGAGTCGCTTGGGGGAGCCCTGACCGAGCGTGAGCGTCACGTTGCCCGCCCGATCCCGCACGCTACCGGGGAAAAGCGCGCGCAGCGAGTCCGTCATCGCCTGCTCGAGACCGGTCACGGCGGTCATAGAGGAGAAGCGGAGCGCGAGGCGGTCCAGGTCGCCCTGGGCGGACAGACGAACGGTGAGAAAGGCGGATAGGATGAGCGTCAAGAGCGCTGCCGTTCGTCTATGCCTCATCACCGAACCTCACAGAGGGTTGATCAGCCACCACGAATGCAGATCCGCTCGCGCGCAGCCGCACCGCCTTCTCCGGCACTCCCAACCGCGCCAACGCGAGGACCACCTGGGGCAGCAATCGGTGCTCCACTTCGAGCACCCGTGCGGCGAGCGTGTCCGGCGTGTCGTCCGGACGGACCGGCACGGGCCACTGCGCGATGATCGGACCCCGGTCGTACTCCTCGTCCACGTAGTGCACGGTCGCTCCGGAGAGCGCGGCGCCGCTCGCGAGCACGGCTGCGTGGACGCGGCGGCCGTACATCCCGGGGCCGCCGAACGCGGGGAGCAACGCCGGATGGATATTAATCACGCGCCAGCGAAGCCGCGCGACCGCCGCCGGCGGAATCTGCTTCACGTATCCCGCGAGCACGGCGAGCCGGGCGTCGCCGACAGCCGTCCCGATCTCGGCAGGATCGGCGGGGTCCTGGAGTACTACCGTGGGCACCCTCGCACGTCGTGCCCGCTCGAGCGCCCCGGCGCCGGCGCCGCTCGCCACCACGCGTACGACCCGCGCCACGGCCGAGTCGCGCAGCGCGTCGAGCAGCGCCTCCAGGTTCGTGCCGCCGCCTGAGACCAGCACGGCCACAGGAACCGGCGTCACCGATTGCAAGGGCTGAGCGAGCGAGGCTTCCTTCCGGGGACGACGCTGAGCGTGAACGCACCGGTCGCGAACCGCTCGCTGCTCGTCACCACGATGAAGTAGTCTCCCGTTTGGGGCAGCCGCACGGTGAGTCGGGCGTTGCAGTGGCCGCCCGAGTCGTCGTCCTGCGGCTTGGCGACCTCGAGGCCGGGGCCGAGCAGGAAGGCGTATGCGTCGAAGGCGTCCGCCGCGAGGTCGATGGTGACCGTCTGGCCGGCGCGGCCCGCGAGCCGCCATTGCTGGGTGTAGGTGCTTTCCGCGGGAAGCAAGGCGTCGCGCCGCGTGAGCGAGTCGCGTACGGTGTCGCCCACGGCGATCGTGCGCTTCCCCTGCGCGGTGAGGGCGCTCGCGCCGAGCGCGAGCACGGCCACCAGACTTCCCGGCGTCATGAGCACCGCAATTTGCGGGTGCTAACCGCCGCGCACAATCTCCGCGGCGGCGGCCGCGAGGTCGGCCACGACGGGGACGCCGAGAGCGCGGGCCTTCCCGGCGTGCGCGCCACCGCTGCCGGTCTCCACTAACAGCGCGCGTCCACGAAGCCTGCGCGCCGGCTCGACGTCGCTCCTGCGATCACCCACCCACACGCAGCGCGCGAGCTCGAGGCCCAACGCGGCCGCGGCCTCGCGGAACAAACGCAACCCCGGCTTGCGACACTCGCACGCTCCGGTGAAATCGGGATGGTGGGGACAGAAGTAGGCGCCGTCGAGGCGCGCGCTATGCGTTGCCAGGAGCTCGACGAGGCGGCGCTGCACGGCGTCGTACGCGGCCGCGTCGTACAAGCCGCGCGCGATGCCCGACTGGTTGGAGACGGTGATCACCCGCCAGCCCGCTTGGTTCAGCTGGTGTATTGCCTCGCCGGCGCCGGCGAGCAAACGGACCTTGCCGGGCTCGTGGAGGAATCCCGGGTCTTCCACAATGGTCCCGTCGCGGTCGAGAAACACGGCCCGACGGCCGGGCTCGGCGCGGGCGTCAGGCATCGAGCGCGGTCCGCACCGCGCGCGCCACGCTCTCGACCTCGTCGGGGAAAATGGTGCGAGGATCGAGGACAACGTGATCGTCCGCAATACGGGCGATGATGGGAGGGACACTTCCCCGCAATCTCCCCGCCAAGGTGTCGGGGGCCAGGTGACGGGGATTCAATCGGACCAACCACGTCTTGAGCTTTGCTCCCGGAAATGATCCTCCCCCGACCTCGGATTCACCTTCGAGGATCTCAGCCTCTTTGCCGACGCCTTTCTGCAACGCCTCTCCGCGCCGACGGATTTCCGCGACGTCTTCAGTGAGCATCCGAAGTACGGGTATCTCGACCCGTGCCCGCTCTGGCTCTCGGTAAAGAGCGAGCGTCGCCTCGAGCGCCGCGAGCGTGAACTTGTCGGAGCGCACCGCCCGCGCCAGCGGATCCTTGCGGCACGCGGCGATCGCCTCGCGCGTGCCGAGCAGGATCCCTGCCTGTGGACCGCCGAGCAGCTTGTCGCCCGAGAAGGCGATGGCGTCCACGCCGCTCGCGAGCGCCTCGGCCACGGTGGGCTCGCCGCTGAGTCCCCAGGGCAAGAGGTCGGTCAGGAGTCCGCTGCCGAGGTCGTACAGACTGGCTGCACCCCGCGCGCGCGCGACCCCGGCGATCTCGTGCGCCGAGACCTCGGCGGTGAAACCGGTGACTTGGAAATTCGAGCGGTGCACTTTGAGCAGCAGCTTGGTGCGCGCGGTAACCGCGCCTTCATAGTCCGTCAGGTGCGTGCGGTTGGTGGTCCCGACCTCGACCAGCGTGGCCCCGGAGCGGGCCATGATATCCGGGATGCGAAACGCGCCCCCGATCTCCACCAGCTCGCCCCGCGACACAATGGCTTCGCCGTCGCGCGCCAGCGCCGAGAGGGCCACGAGCAGCGCGCCGGCGGCGTTGTTCAGGACGATGGCGTCTTCGGCGCCGGTCAATTCCACCAGGAGATCGCGACACAGCGCGTGGCGTGACCCCCGGGCGCCCCGAGCCAGGTCGTATTCGAGATTGGAATATCCCGCGGCGATGCGCGTCATCGCTTCGCGGGCGGCGCGCGCCAGCGGCGCCCGGCCGAGGTTGGTGTGCAGCACCACTCCGGTGGCGTTGATCACCGGCAGCAGCGACGGGGCGGCGAGGTGCCGGACCCGGGCGCCGACGGCGGCGCCCCAGCCTTCGGGTGGCGTGGTGCCGCCGTCAGCGCGCGCGTGGTCGATCGTGTCGCGCACGGCTCGAACCACCAGACTCCGCGGATGGGCCTTCAGCAGGGCCGCTACGTCGGACTCGGCGAGGACGGCGTCCACCGCCGGGAGATGTCGGCGCGGGTCGGTCATCGCTTGTTGGTCTTGGTCGAGTCGCCCGGCAGGGGTTTCGGCACGGGAATCTCGATCACTCCGACGCCGTCCCCAGCGACGCCGCTCAAGCTGATCGCCCCGCGCACGCGCACCAGGTACTTGGCGCCCGGCGTGAGCAGCCGCGTGGTCTGGACGACGAGCCGGTCATAGGGCACGGGGCGTTGCAACAGGAGCCTGCGCACGCGGGCGGTATCGACGTGGGCTACCGTGTCACGCGGGGCCCGAGCGACGCCCCCCGGAGCAGCGGGCGCCCGCTGGGCTGCTGCGGAGGGGGGCGTCGCTCGGCCCCGCGAGGTGTCCCGGCGAGCCGTCGTGTCCCGCAGCCGCTTGAGCGAGTCGGCCACGGCACGGGCCCGCGCCTGCAGCGAGTCGAACTGCGCCGGCCGGTACAGCGCCCGTACGCCGACAGGTGTCGAGTCGGGCAGTGCGAACACGCGCACCGCGGCCGTGTCGGGCGCGCGCGCCGGATCGAGCGTCTGGGAGAAGCTGATGCGGAGCGTGACCGAGTCCACCGCCTCGATGGTGCGAATCCGCGGGCCCGCGCTGTCGTGCACGAACGCCCACAGCACGGCGCTCGCCGTCGAGTCGACGGCGACCGTGACCGTGTCGAATGGCTCGCGCCGGTCCCGGCGGCGGTTGTTGTTCTGGTCCTGCACGACCCACACACGATACCGCCCTGGCGGGATCTCCCGCAGCCGGAAGTTTCCGGCGGAGTCGGTGAGCGTGACGTAGGCGACGGTGTCGGGGAGCGGGGCGGCCCGGATCACGCCCTGCGTGAGGATCCGCTGCTCGACCCACAGTAGCGCCGTGCCACTCAGCTCGGCCTGGGGCAGGGGGCCGCCGGTCGAGAACACGATCGTCGTGCCGGTCTTCGTGACGTTGCGGCGCAGGTCCGCGATGCCGGGCAGCACCTCCAGGTGGTACACACGGTTCCGCTTGAACCCCTCTTCGGGCTGCACGTGAATCGCGCTGCGGTGCCAAGACACTTTGACGTCGCCCGCGACCGGGGACAACACGATCTTCTGCGCCAGCCCTGTGATGGCGCCCGTTCCGCCGCCGCCCCCGCCCCCGCCCCCCCCGCCGGAGCTCCCCGGCGCCTCGTCGATCACCTCGTCGAACTGGATGACGGCCTTGCCCCGAAAGTCGGGGACAACCGCGCCCGACTCCGGCACGGTGCTCAGGATCGCGGCCGGCGTGGTGCGAGGCGGACCGCCGGGCGGCGCCGCCTGGTTCGCGCAGCCGCACGCCAGGGCACTTAGGAGCAGCCCAGCGATTTGAGCTTGTCGGCCAGCACTTGCCGCTGGTCGCGCCACGCCCGCTCCTTCTCGCGCTCCTTGGCGACCACCTCGGCGGGCGCCCGCGCGACGAACTGCTGGTTGGTGAGCTTGGCGGCGAGTCCCGCCAGCTGCTGCTCGAGCCGGGTGAGCTCGCCCGACAGGCGCCGGCACTCCTGCTGCACGTCGATCGCGTCCGACAGCGCAACGAACACTTCGCTCCCGTCGGCGAGCACGGCGTGCGCACCTGTGCCCCTCAAGCCGCCGTCGAACTGCAGCTCGGAGAGCTGGGCCAGACGTACGATCGTGTCGCGTTCTCCGTCGAAAGCGGCTCTGATCAGCTCGGTTCTCGGCTTGATGGTGGCTGCAACCCGCGTCTTAGGGGCGACGCGGTACTCCGCGCGAATCGCCCGGATCTTGGAGATCGCCTCCTGGACGCGCGCGAATTCGAAGTCCGCCCGGAGCTTCGGCAAGGCCGCTGGCACGGTAGGCCAGGCCGCGACCGCCAGAAGGTCCTCGGGCTGTCGGCCGGGAAGCTTCTGCCACAACTCCTCGGTAATGAATGGCACGACTGGATGTAGCAACCGGAGCACGGTGTCGAAGCAGAACACCAGCACGGCCTGAGCAGCGGCGGCGTCGCCCGAAGCAGCGGGCGCCCGCTGGGCTGCTGCGGAGGGCGACGCCGCCGCTGCGAGGCGCGGCTTGACCGCCTCCACGTACCAGTCGGCGAGATCGCTCCACGCGAACTCGAAGCAGGTTTTGGCAGCTTCATCGAGGCGGAACGCCTCGAGGTGTTCCGTGGCAGCCACGATCGTCTTGTGGGCCTGGCCGAGAATCCATCGATCTGCCAGCGCGAGTCGCGACGGATCCAAGTTGCTGATAGACTGCACCCGCTCCGGCAGCTGCGCCAGGATGAACCGCCCGATGTTCCAGAGCTTGTTCGCGAAGTTCCGGCCGGGCGCGAACGTCGTCTCCAGGTCATTGGGGTCGAGGATCAGGTCCGACCCGAGCGACACGCCGGCGATGGTCGTCCAGCGCAGCGCGTCCGCGCCGAACTTGCCAACCACGTCGAGCGGATCGATGCCGTTGCCGAGCGACTTGGACATCTTGCGGTGCTGCGTGTCCCGCACCGTGCCGTGCAGATACACCGTCGCGAACGGACGGTCTGCACGGAAGTGGTAGCCGGCCATGATCATCCGCGCCACCCAGAAAAACAGGATCTCGGGCGCCGTCACCAGCGTATGGCCCGGATAGAAGCGCTTCAGGTCGGGCGTCTCGTCCGGCCAGCCGAGCGTGGCGAACGGCCACAGCCAGGATGAGAACCAGGTGTCGAGCACGTCGGGATCCTGCTCGACCGGGCCGCCGCACTCGGGGCACGCCTTGGGGTCCTCGCGGTCGGCCCACTGCCGGGGAGGGACGCACTTGGTGCACGTGAACACCGGGATGCGATGGCCCCACCACAGCTGTCGCGAGATGTTCCAGTCCCGGATGTTCTCCATCCAGTGCTCATACGTCGCGCCCCACCGCTCGGGCACCAGGCGAATGGCCCCGGTGCGGTACGCCTCGAGCGCGGGTTGCGCCAGCGGCTTCATCTTCACGAACCACTGATCGGACAGCCGCGGCTCCACCACCGTGTCGCACCGATAGCAGTGGCGCACCGCATGCCGGTGCGGCTCGACCTTTTCGAGCAGACCGCGCTCCTTGAGCATGTCCACGATCTTTTCGCGCGCGTCGAAGCGATCGAGGTCGGCGAGCGTCTTCGGCACGCGGGTGGGATGCTCCATCCGCCCGTCCTCGGTCATCACCAGGGGCATCTCGAGCTTGTGCCGCAGCCCGATCTCGAAGTCGGTGGCGTCATGCGCCGGGGTCACCTTCACGAATCCAGTCCCGAACCCGGGCTCGACTGCCTCATCGGCGATGATCGGCACCGGCAGGTCGATGATCGGCACCCTGGCCACCTTGCCCACGAAGCCCCGATGGCGCGGGTCCTTGGGATTCACCGCCACCGCCGTGTCGCCCAGCATCGTTTCGGGGCGCGTGGTGGCCACGGTCAAGTAGGGTTTGGGGCCGCCTTCCACGTGATAGCGGATGAAGTACAGCTTGCCGTCGATGTCCTTCGATTCGGCTTCCTCGTCCGACAACGCCGTGAGGCAGCGCGGGCACCAATGGATGACCCGGTGGCCGCGGTAAATGAGCCCCTCTTCCCACAGTGTCACGAACACGTCCCGCACCGCCCGCGAGTAGGCCGGGTCGAGCGTGAACCGCGTTCGGGTCCAGTCACAGGACGCGCCGATCACCTTGAGCTGCTCGAGAATCGTGGCGCCGGTCTCCTTCACAAAGGCCCACACCCGCGCGACGAACGCTTCGCGGCCGAGGTCGAAGCGGCTCTTGCCCTCCGTCGCGATGATGCGCTCCACCACGTTCTGGGTGGCGATGCCGGCGTGGTCGGTGCCGGGAAGCCACAGGGCTTCGCGGCCGCGCATCCGCTCGAACCGGATGAGCACGTCCTGCGTCACGTTGTTCAGCCCCTGGCCCATGTGCAGCACGGCCGTGACGTTGGGCGGAGGGATCACGATCACGTACGGCGGCTTGGGTGAGTCTACCCGGGCCGTGAACACGCCGCGCTCGACCCAGCGCCGGTACAGCGGGCGCTCGACGGCGTGCGGGTCGTACTGGGGAGAAAGGTCGAAGCGCGTCGCGGTCATTCCTTATAATAGACGGCTAAAAGGAGGTTGTGGAGGTTGCGGAGGTTGGTGGAGGTTAGGGGAGGTTGTGACGCGAACGGGACCAACCTCCCCTAACCTCCCGAACCTCCTCTAACCTCCCCCAACTTTCTGTTTGTGCTAGAATTCTCTCCAAATGGCCGACGAATCTAGCGTCCTTCCGACCAGCCGCCTCGCGCGCTGGTTCGCCATCGCCGCGGTGATCGTATTCACCGTCGTGCTGTACTTCCGCGACGCACGCCGCGTGCCGCCCTTGACGGGCACACCCGCGGCCACCGGCCAGCCGGCCAACTAGTCTCATGCCCTCCGAAATTCGCGTCACGCTCCCCGACGGGAGCGAGAAGCGTGTCCCTGCCGGTTCCACGGGCGCCGACCTCGCCAAGGCCATCGGGCCGGGGCTCGCGAAGGCGGCGCTCGCCGCGCGGGTGAACGGCCACGTCTGGGACCTGTCGCGCCCGCTGCCCGACGCGGCGAAGGTGTCGATCCTCACGGACAAGGACCCGCAGGCGCTGGAGGTGCTGCGCCACTCCTCGGCCCACGTCCTGGCGACGGCGGTGCGGCAGCTGTTCCCACACGCGCAGATCGGATTCGGCCCCCCGATCGAGGACGGCTTCTACTACGACTTCGCGGTGGAGCGGCCCTTCGGGCCGGAGGATCTCGCAGCGATCGAAAAGAAGATGGGGGAGGTCGTGCAGGCCGATTACCCGTTCGTGCGCGAGGAGGTGGATCGCGCGGAAGCGAAGCGGCGCTTCAAGGATGACCCGCTCAAGCTCGAGCGCATCGAAGACCTCGGGCCGAACGAGGTGATCTCGGTCTACACCGACGGTCCGTTCGTGGACCTGTGCCGCGGGCCGCACGTGCCGAGCACCGGGCGGATCAAGCACTTCAAGCTGCTCAACGCCGCCGGCGCCTATTGGCGGGGCGACGAGCGCCGCCAGATGCTGCAACGCATCTACGGAACGGCCTGGTTCACCAAGGACGACCTCGAGGGCTACCTGCGGCGCCTCGAGGAGGCCAGGAAGCGCGACCACCGGGTGCTGGGGAAACAGCTCGACCTGTATTCGATCCAGGAGGACGTGGGCCCGGGGCTGGTGTTCTGGCACCCGAAGGGCGCGATGATCCAGCACCAGCTGCGGCGCTTCATCGAGGACACGATCCTGGAGCGTGGCTATTCGCTGGTCTACACGCCCAACGTGACCCGCGAGGAGTTGTTCCTGCGCTCGGGACACCTCCCGCTCTATGCGGCGAACCAGTTCCCACCCATGGCCGCGGGGGAAGGAGAGGCGGAATCCGTGCGCTATCGGGTGAAGCCGATGAATTGCCCGATGCACATCCTCATCTACGCCTCGCAGCAACGCAGTTACCGCGATCTGCCGGTCCGGCTCGCCGAGATCGCCAACGTGTACCGCAACGAGCGATCGGGGACGCTGCATGGGATGCTGCGCGTGCGCGGGCTCACGATGGACGACGCGCACATCTTCCTGCGCGAGGACCAGATCGAGCAGGAGATTTTCCAGCTCCTCGATATTGTGGAGCTGGTTTTCGGGAAGACCTTTGGGCTCTCCTACCGGCTCGACCTAGCGACGCGCCCCGAGAAGAAGCTGGGCACCGACGCGAACTGGGATGTGGCGGAGCGGGCACTCGAGCAGGCGCTCAAGCACCGCGGCGCCACGTACCGCGTCGACCAGGGTGGGGGGGCGTTCTACGGACCGAAGATCGACATCAAGTTCAACGACGCCATCGGCCGCGAGTGGCAGGGCGCCACGATCCAGCTGGATTTCGAGCAGCCCGAGCGTTTTGGACTCGAGTACACGGGCGACGACAACCGGCCGCACCGACCGGTCATGATCCACCGTGCGATCTTCGGCACGCTGGAGCGGTTCGTCGGGTTCCTGATCGAGCACTTCGCGGGAGCGTTCCCGCTCTGGCTCGCCCCCGAGCAGGTCCGCGTGCTGCCCATTTCGGACCCGCAGACGCCTGCTGCGCGCGCGCTACACGAGCGGCTGCGCGCGGCGGGCATCCGCTCGCATCTCGACGAGCGCAGCGAGACGCTCAACTACCGGATCCGTGACGGCGAGCTGCAGAAGATCCCATACATGGCGGTGGTGGGGCAGCGCGAGGCCGAGGCGGGCTCGGTCGCGGTGCGGGGACGGGGAGAAGGGAAGAAGCAGGTGGTGCTGTCGGCTGCCGATTTCGTCGCGAAACTGCAGGAAGAGGTTCGCACCAGGAGCCTGGTCCCGTTAGTTTGAGATCTGTGATCCCCGGGCTTGAACCCCGGGCTGGCGCCCGGGGTCGGTGAACCCCGGAGGAGACTAACTAACCCCGGGCGCGAGCCCGGGGTTAAACCGAAGGCCGGATGAGTACGAGCGACCAAACCACCCCCGTCATTCTCTCCGCCGTCCGCACCCCGATCGGCAGGTATCTCGGCGGCCTGTCCGCGCTGCCGGCGCCCCGGCTCGGTGCCCTCGTGATCCGCGAGGCCGTCCGCCGCGCTGGAATCGAGGACGGCGCGGTCGAAGAAGTGATCATGGGCAACGTGCTCCAGGGCGGTGTCGGCCAGGCGCCGGGCCGCCAGGCGGCGATCCACGCCGGTCTCCCGGGGACGATCCCCGCGCTGACCGTCAACAAGGTGTGCGGCTCGGGACTCAAGGCCGTGATGCTCGCCGCCCAGGCGATTCGCGCGGGCGACGAGCAGTGCATCGTGGCGGGCGGGATGGAGTCGATGTCGAACGCGCCGCACTACGTCTACGGGATGCGCGGCGGGATCAAGGCGGGCAACAGCGAGCTCGTGGACGGTATGATCCACGACGGGTTGTGGGACTCGTTTTCAAACACCCACATGGGTAACCTCGCCGAATACACGGCCAAGAAGGCCGGCGTGTCGCGCGCCGACCAGGACGCGTTCGCACTGGCGAGCCACCAGAAGGCGGTGGCCGCGATGGCGGCGTGCCGCTTCAAGGCGGAGATTGTCCCGGTCGAGATTCCCGGGAAGAAGGGGCCGACCGTGGTCGAGAAAGACGAGGGTCCGCGCAAGGAGACCTCGCTCGACGCGCTGGCCGCGCTCAAGCCGTCCTTCGAGAAGGACGGGACGGTCACGCCGGGCAACGCGCCTGGGTTGAACGACGGCGCGAGCGCGCTGGTCGTCACGTCGCTGGCGTTTGCCAAGGCGCACGGCCTCGAGGCGCTGGCCCGCATCACCGCGTACGCCAGCGCCGGCGGCGAGCCCAAGGATTTGTTCTTCGCACCCATCGTCGCGGTGCAGAATCTCATGAAGAAGGCCAAGACCACCATCGGCGATTACGATCTGATCGAAGCGAACGAGGCCTTCGCCGTTCAGGCCATCGCCGATGGGCGCGCCCTTGGCTGGGACTGGGACCGGGTGAACGTGAACGGCGGCGCCATCGCCCTCGGGCACCCGATCGGCGCGTCCGGCGCGCGCATCCTCACCACCCTGCTGTTCGCCTTGAAGGACCGCAAACAAACAACCGGCCTCGCCACCCTGTGTCTCGGGGGCGGCAACGCCGTGGCCCTCAGCGTGGAGATGCTCTGATGCAGGCTCAGACCGCCGTCGTGTCCGTTCCGTCTCTCACCGGCCGGCGCGTGCTCGCCGTCCTGCTGGGCGTCGCCGTCGTGGCGCTCGCGGCCCAGGTTGCGATTCCGCTGCCGGGCACGCCGGTCCCGATGACGCTGCAGCCGCTGGCCGTGCTGATCGTGGGCGGCTTGCTCGGGCCCCGGCTCGGCGCCGCCTCGCTGCTCTTGTATCTCGCACTTGGCGCCGCAGGCCTCCCGATCTTCACACCGTTCGGCGCGCCGGGCGTCGCCCGGTTGTTCGGCCCGACGGGCGGCTACCTGCTGGCTTATCCGATCGCCGCATACGCCGTGGGTCGGCTCGCGGGCGATGGGCGCCGATGGGCCCGACTGGCTGTCGCGGTGCTCACGGGCCTCGCGCTCATTCACCTCGGTGGCCTGGCGCAGCTGCTGATCATCACGCACAGCCTGCACGACGCCGCGCGACTCGGCACCTGGCCGTTCCTGCTGGGCGACCTGGCAAAACTGATCATCGCAGGCGCCCTCCTGCGGCCCGCCCTGAGTCCCCTGCGCGCGCGCCTATGACGGCGCGCGGCTCGTTTACGGCATGAGCCGCGTCGCGGTGGTGGGCGCCGGCACGATGGGAAACGGCATCGCCCACGTGTTCGCCCAGCACGGCTGGGACACCACCCTGATCGACGTCGCGCCCGGTCTGCTCGAGCGCGTGATCGCCGTCATTCGCGCCAACTTCGAGCGGCAGGTGAAGAAGGGAACCGTTACTGCTTTGCAGCGCGACGCGGCGCTGGCGCGGATCCGGACCTCCATGAGCCTCGACGCGGTGTCGGACGCCGAGCTGGTGGTCGAAGCCGCGACCGAGCAGCCGGAGGTGAAGTTCAGGATTTTCCGCGACCTGGACCGGCTGGCGCCGCCTGCCGCGATCCTCGCGAGCAATACGTCGTCCATTTCGATCACCGCCCTCGCCGGCCAGACCAAGCGCGCTCCCCAGGTGATCGGGATGCACTTCATGAACCCGGTGCCGGTGATGCCGCTGGTCGAGGTGATTCGCGGGCTCGAGACGCGCGACGAGACCGTGGCGAAGGTGGTGGACACGGCGAAGGCGCTCGAGAAGACGCCGGTCGTGGTCAACGACGCGCCCGGCTTCGTGTCGAACCGCGTGCTGATGCCGATGATCAACGAGGCGATCTTCTGCGTGATGGAGGGCGTGGCGACGCCGGAGGCGATCGACACGGTCATGAAGCTGGGGATGAACCATCCACTCGGGCCGCTCGCGCTCGCCGACTTGATCGGGCTCGACGTGTGTCTCGCGATCCTCGAAGTGCTGCACCGCGACCTGGGGGACGACAAGTACCGGGCGGCGCCGCTGTTGCGGACGATGGTGGCGGCCGGCCGCCTGGGCCGGAAGAGCGGGCGCGGTTTTCATGTCTACCGCGATTGAGCCGCCGGGCCTCTCCGAGACGCAGCGTCAGATCGTCGAGCTGGCGCGCGAATTCGCGCGCACCAAGATCGAGCCGTTCGCCGCGGAATGGGACCGTCGGGCGCACTTCGACCGCGAGGTGATCGACGAGCTCGGCCGGCTCGGGTTCCTCGGCATGTGCGCCCCCGAGGAGTACGACGGGATGGGGCTCGACACCGTCACCTATCTGCTCGCGCTCGAGGAGATCGCCGCCGCGGATGCGAGCGTCGCCGTCTCGCTCTCGATCCACAACGCCATTCCGACCACGATGCTGGTGCGTCACGGCAGCGCCGCGCAAAAAGACCGCTGGTTGAAGTCGATGGCGCGTGGTGAGATGCTGGCCGGCTTCGCGCTGTCCGAGCCGGAGTCCGGCTCCGACGCCGCGGCGCTGTGCACGCGGGCGGTGCGCGACGGCGATCGCTGGGTGCTGTCGGGCACGAAGGCCTGGGCCACCAACGGCGGCACGGCCGACGTCATGATGGTGATGGCCCGCTCCGAGCGCGGAATCTGCGCCTTTATTGTGCCCACCGACGTCGCCGGTTATCGTCCGGGGAAGCCTGAGGATAAGATGGGCCTCCGCGCCTCGAACACGGTGGCGCTCGCGCTCGAGGACGTGCGCCTGCCGGCCGACCACCTCCTGGGCGAGGAAGGGGAGGGGTTCGGGTACGCCATGGAGGGGCTCGACGCCGGTCGCCTGGGCATCGCGGTGCAGGCGGTCGGGATCGCGCGCCGGGCGCTCGAGCACTCGGTGGCCTATTGCGCCGAGCGGCGGCAGTTCGGCCGGCCGCTGCGAGAATTCCAGGGAGTGCAGTTCAAGCTCGCCGACATGGCGACGCGGGTCGAGGCGGCACGCGCGCTGACGCACGCCGTCGCGGCGCGCCGGGACCGGGGCGAAGACACCACCACGCAGGCGAGCATGGCCAAGCTGTTCGCCTCGGAGGCCGCGATGTGGGTGACCACGCAGGCGGTGCAACTGTTCGGCGGGTACGGCTACATGCGCGATTTCCCCGTGGAGAAGCTGTTCCGGGACGCCAAGGTGACGGAGATCTATGAAGGCACCAGCGAAATCCAGCGGATCATCGTCGCCCGCGGTCTCTACCCCCGCGCCTAGCGCTGCTGCTGACCCCGGGCGCAAGCCCGGGGAAGGCGAGGGCTTCGATTTCTTCTCCCTCCTCGCCGAGCACGAGCACGAGCAGGTCAGCGCGTACTACGATCCCTCCACCGGGTATCGCGGCCTCATCGCTATTCATTCCACGGTGCTGGGGCCGGCGCTGGGCGGCACGCGCTTCTGGAATTATCAGAGCGATCGCGACGCCCTGATCGACGCGCTTCGCTTGGCGCGCGGCATGACCTACAAAGCGGCGGTGGCGGGGCTCAACCTGGGCGGCGGGAAGGGCGTCATCATCGGCGACAACCGCACCACGCGGCGCGAGGCGTTGTTCCGCGCCCACGGGCGCCACGTCGAATCGCTCAAGGGGCGCTACATCACGGCCGAGGACGTGGGCACCAGCACCGCCGACATGGAGTACATCAAAGCGGAGACGAACCACGTCACCGGCCTGATCGGCCGGTCGGGGGACCCGTCCCCCGTCACCGCCTTCGGCGTGTACCGCGGCATCAAAGCCTGCGTCCGCTACCGCTCCGGGTCCGACAGCCTGTCCGGCAAGGCCGTCGCTTTGCAGGGATGCGGCTCCGTAGGCTATCATCTGGCCAAGCTGCTGCATGCGGAGGGGGCGAGCATCACCTGCACCGACATCGACCCGCAGCGCGTGAAGCGCGTGGTGGAAGACTCCGCAGCCAAAGCGGTCGCGCCGGACGCGATTTACGACGTGCGGGCCAGCATCTTCGCCCCCTGCGCGCTCGGAGCGGTGATCAACGACGACACGGTCCAGCGGCTGCAGGTCGAGATCGTGGCCGGCGCGGCGAACAACCAGCTCGCCGAAGACCGGCACGGCGATCTCCTGGAACAGCGTGGCATCACCTACGCGCCCGACTATGTGATCAACGGCGGCGGCCTGATCAACGTCAACGCCGAGCTGCACGGCTGGGCGCCCGAGCGGGCCCGCTCCAAGGCGGGAGAGATCTACGACACGCTGCTGCGCGTGTTCGAGATCGCGCGCGAGGAGGGGTGCCCCAGCTACCGGGCGGCGGACCGGCTGGCGGAGCAGCGCATCGCCGCGATCGCCAAGGTGCGGCGCAACTTTGTCTGAGAAGATCTATGTGGGCGCGGACCACGCGGGCTTCCTGCTGAAGCAGAAGCTCGTGGACGAGCTGAAGCGGCTGGGCTACGAGCCGGTGGACGCGGGCCCCAAGGCGATGGACCCCGCGGACGACTATCCCGACTTCGGCCGCCCGGTGGCCGAGGCGGTGAGCAAGGGCACCGTGAAACGCGGCGTGCTGACGTGCGGGACGGGGCTGGGTATGGCGTACGTGGCCAACCGCTTTCCGCGGGTGCGGGCGGCGGTGGCGTGGAGTCCGGAGGTGGCGGAGCTGGCGCGCAAGCACAACGACGCGAACGTGCTGGTGCTGCCGTCGCGATTCGTGAGCGAGGAGGAGGGGATGGAGATCCTGCACAAGTGGCTCGACACGGCGTTCGAAGGCGGACGCCACGAGCGGCGCGTCGCGAAGATCGACGCATGATCGATCGCCGCGCCCCGCTCGCCAAGGCGGACCCGACCGTCTTCCAGCTGATCCGCCGGGAGGTGGAGCGGCAGGAGCACGGGCTGGAGCTGATCGCGAGCGAGAACTTCGTGTCGGTGGCGGTGCTCGAGGCGATGGGCACGGCGCTCACCAACAAGTACGCCGAGGGGCTGCCGCGGAAGCGGTACTATGGCGGCTGCGAGATCGTGGACGAGGTCGAGCAGCTCGCCATCGATCGCGCCAAGGCGCTGTTCAAGGCCGAGCACGTCAACGTGCAGCCGCACGCCGGGGCGCAGGCGAACATGGCCGCCTACCTCGCCGTGGCGAAGCCGGGCGACACGCTGCTCGGACTGGCGCTACCGCATGGCGGCCACCTGACCCACGGCGCGCCGGTGAACTTTTCGGGGACGCTGTTCCGCGCGACGCATTACGGCGTGCGTGAGGACACGGGCCGCATCGACTATGACCAGGTGCGCGACGTCGCGCGCCGCGAGCGGCCGCGCATCCTGATCGGCGGCAGTAGCGCCTACGCGCGCATCATCGATTTCGCGACGCTCAAGAGCATCGCCGACGAGGTTGGCGCGATGTTCATCGTGGACATGGCGCACATCGCCGGGCTCGTGGCCGCTGGGCTCCACCCTTCGCCCGTGCCGCACGCGCACATCGTCACGACCACCACCCACAAGACCCTGCGTGGTCCGCGCGGCGGTTTGATCCTCTGCCAGGAGCGGTTCGGGAAGGACGTCGACAAGCAGGTGTTTCCCGGTC
>WNFO01000167.1_pt1 | contig 44365 bp, 30 predicted proteins | sample 5400251 | NCBI WGS metagenome assembly WNFO01 (sample SAMN13153354, study PRJNA577476) | soil metagenome | isolation source: 100 cm saprolite under Madrone tree | place: USA:California | collected 2016-06-14 | reverse complement strand
TGCACTCCTGGAGTCAGAAACTCGAACTTCACCCACACGTGCATTGCGTGGTGCCGGCCGGTGGACTTTCTGCCGATCGCTCGCATTGGATCAAGCCACGCTACGCTTTCTTCCTTCCTGTCAAGGTGCTCAGCCGAGTTTTTCGCGGCAAGTTTGTCGCGGCACTCCAGCGCGCTTTTCAAGACGGCAAGCTCAGTTTTCACGGAGGCTTGCAGCCCCTCACTCAGCCGAAAACCTTTGCTGCCTGGCTGAGACCACTATTTCGAAAAGATTGGGTGGTCTACGCGAAACCACCGTTCGGAGGCCCAGAGCATGTGCTCCGTTATCTGGGCCGTTACACCCATCGTGTAGCCATCTCCAATCACCGACTGATCTCCTTCGCCGACCAAAAAGTCACCTTTCGTTGGCGTGACTCCGCTCACAAAAATGAACAGCGACAGATGACTCTCTCACTCGATGAATTCCTCCGTCGCTTCCTGTTGCACCTGCTTCCGGACGGCTTCGTGCGCATCCGGAACTTCGGCTTCCTGGCCAATCGCAAACGTGCCACCAACTTGCCACTTTGTTTTCAGCTGCTCGGCGCGGCTGCAACTCCGCCGACCGAACAAGACAAGTTAGGCGCCGGCAACGCGAACGATCTTTGGCTCTGCCCCAAGTGTGCTGGACCGATGGTGGTCGTTGAGAGGCTAACGGCTGCCGAGATGCAACTTCGTTCTCCACCTGTGGTCACCGCTGCCCCATGAAACAACTTTCTCCAACTCAAATCTTTCGCGTGTCTCGGCACGCTCCGTCCCCTATTGCCTTATCGCCGAACCAATCTCTTCTTCTGGCTTCCTCACACACTCTCTTCGTAACATTTTTCCGCAATAGCCAGTTTCCGAGCGCGTCGTATCATCTGCTGTGCTCCACCGCACAGTCCCGACGCACCGCGACGCCGGCCCTTCGCTCCATTCAATTTGCATAGCGCCCGCATCCGCCGCAAACGCGGGCGGCTTCCTTCAAGTCGTTGAATCGAAAGCGCGCAAACACGCCACACTCTGTGCACGCCTTGCCTCCTCGCGCTTCCGATTCAACACTAAGACAAATCGGGACTTACATGCCCTAACATTCTCTTTTGAAAATTCGATAACTCGCTTTACGATTCACGAGCAATGACCAACAACGATTTGAGAGCATCGAGGTCCCGAGCCTGGGCATTTGCTATCGCGACCCTGTCGGTACTTTTGGTCGTGAACTTCCTGCATGAAATACTTTCGCGTTTCGCCGCATACCGCACCCTGTACAAGAACCATGCGTTCTATGTGCCCGAGGGGATAGACAAGATCGGCGGTATCATCCTCTGCGCCTTGGCAGTGCAGGTACTCAGGCGCGTGCCTTTGAAGGACGTCGTTGACGAAATGGGGCTCGCCAACTCCCCGCTGCCAGCGTTGTTTTTTGCCGTAGCAGCCTCCGCCCCTATGCTCATCGGGTTCGCGCTGACACGCAGTCTCACTGCCCACATGGAACCGTTGACCATACTTTTCCTAACCGTTCTCTCTCCCGTGGCGGAAGAAATCGAATGTCGGGGCCTTGGCGTGCGTGTCCTTCAACGCGGAACGGGCTGGCCCTTTTGGATATTGGTGTGGCCACAGGCCCTGCTATTCGGGTTAGGGCACATCGAGCAAGGACAAAGCTACCTGGAGATGACCGAGCTTATGCTACTTACCGGCTTGGGAGCGGTTGTATTCGCCTGGTTGGTCTACCGGTGGCAAAGCCTTTGGTTTCCTGTTGCCTTTCACATCTGCGTGAATCTCTGGTGGGAACTATTCAGCGTAGCGAGAAATGCGTTGGGTGGTTGGTTTCCGTTCGCCTTACAGTTGGCGAGCATCGCGCTGGCCATCCTGATCACTCTGTATTGGACGAAGGGAAAGCCACGTCTGGAGTAGGGCGACGCAACCGAGGAAGACTGGCAAACCCCCGCAGCGCAAACCGGACATTTGAAGTTCTGGTACTCCACATGTCCGGAAGGCGACTTATCATGGCACAAGTTGACACACCCACACTGACTGATGGAGGTGGTCGAATGAACTGGAACAAATGGGTTCGGCAAACCCACCGCTGGCTGTCCATTGCCTTCACGGTGGCCGTCATCGTCAACGGCGTCGCGGTGGCACAGCGTTCAGCCGAGGTAAAGTCGGTTCGTGCGCAGCGGGAGAATGAGAACTTCGGGAAGTAAATTTGGATCGCCTCCCGTTGAAAGACTGTCGCGATCGGCAATCCGATTACTCATGAATAGGGGGCGCGGCCCAGATTCGGGTCGCGCCTAAACATCTCCAAAAAACGTGCCCATGCTCCGATAACGTTTCTATTGGCGCGGAGTCTGAATAGATATGGAGCGGAGTTTAAGCAACCATGAATGATACTAAGTCGCAACCAGCGACCTCGAACGATGAACTGGAGATTCGCAAGCTTATTGAGCAATGGGCCAAAGCGGTGCGCGAAGAAAACCGGGCGGCCATTCGTGCTGACCATGATCCCGGCATTTTGATGTTCGATGTACCGCCCCCGTTCTTATCGCGGGGTTTAGATGACTACATGGCGACCTGGGAGAAGTTTTTCTCGTCGTCTGAAAAGCCTGTTGCCTTTGCTTTTCACGATGTGCAGGTCACTTGTGGCCAGGATGTTGCCTTTGCTACGGCAGTAGGACAGTGCGTCAACATTGATACGAGCGGCAAACGCGAACCTCTCGAATTTCGGTTGACCATGGGTCTGCGCAAAATTGACGGCAGGTGGCGCGTCATGCACGAACATCATTCGCTGCCTGCCACGTAGAATCCGCAACGTGCGACGTTCAACTAATCTGCAAGCGCGACGTGCGTCTCCGCATCGCAAACACTATTCTTGCATGCCGTGCACCCGGAAACTACAACCCCTTTGCCGCCTTGCGCGAGTTAGGGCGGATCGCTAACGAAATAAGAAAGGTCGTGACGGTGAATTTCTTTTTGGATTGCCGAAAGCAAAAGAGATTTCTGCACGATCGAACTCCCTGGTGGTGTGCAGAGGAAAGGGATTCCAGTATACGCCTTGGGGGGTAGCGGGTCAGTTTGTAGCGCACTTTTGGATTGCTTTCTTTTTAGCCATGAGCGCATCATGGAATATATCACTACCAATTTGAGTAGCCCTCAGACTTGTAGCGGTCAGAGGTGTCTCTTATGGTCGGCCTAAACGAAGAACGCTGGCGCGAACTGTGCGAACAAGCCGCAGTCGAGCAAGACCCTAAAAAGCTAGTAGAACTAACCACAGAGATTTATCGCTTTTTGGAAGAAATGAGAAGACGCCTTCAGAGAAGAAGCCTTATAGATGCCACGCGAGAACAGAATTAAATTTTCAAACTAACCAACTACCCCTTAGGGCCCGTGGGTTGATACGGCTGCCGTCAATGATAGTCTCAAGCCGTGAAACCGAAAGTCCAACCGATCCGCGAGTCCACGCTGTTCAAAATGGGCAAACTGTGAGTCAACACTAGATTTAACTGTGTACGCTGGCGGACACTAACGCGCACCCTTTGACAGCGGATTCCGCTGGCGTCGAACAAGAAAATGTAACACTGTTCTTACAACGAAACCGCTGGAGAGCGTGTTGCCCATCGGCCCAGGGCTGGTTGGCCGAGAAGGGACACCGTGCGCGACATAGTTCTGAAATATCCTATCTGGCAGGAGCCATACCGAGCAGCGATAATAGAAACCAATCCTAAACTGGTCAAACAGAAAATCGCAGGCGCAGAACAGGCCGTCATGTTGCGATTCAAGCAACTAGAAAACAACGCAGACCATCATCGTGAACTGACAGCACTGACAGACGCGCTGTCAGCATTGAAAATACTCGGAGAAACAATCTGGGCTGAGTGAGATGAAGACAAATATTTACGGTTCGAGGGTAGCGAAATGGCCGACACGTACCGAATCACTTCCCGCGGCCCAAACTTCATAATCAATCACAGCGCTGGCATGACAGTCGGGGTATACAGCACACAGCAAGAAGCATTACGCGAAATCGAAGCGTTCGAACAAGATGACTTGATCCTGGAAACAGCGAAAAGTTTAGTGAAGAGCGCGGTCGATGTGTTAGTGCAAACGCATAATATCGACCGCCGGGCTGCGCATGGTTGGATTAGAGAGGCGGCGGAATAACCATACCTTAGCAGTGTGACCCGTCGCAGGAGTGGCATCGTGCAAGAAACAATCATCTTTAGCTGAACAGTGATCGGCGAGGGCCAGCGATTGGAGTGCGAGGTTCGAGCAACCAAGACCACGCTCGACGGAGACCCACCATTGTTTTCTGGTTACAGGATTATGGAATCTGATGTAACGGATAGATTACCGGATGGGAATTACGAATTGCTGGCGAACGGTGAAAGAATTCGATTCAGGCGAAGCGACGAACGGTTTCTCTCGCGCCCATATCTCCGTTGCACAGCCTAGGCGCTCCAAGTTGGGGACGCCGCATTTGGCGGGAGCAAAGCATCAACCCGTTCGAGCAGCTTCGAAACACCGTCCGCCTTTGAAATGAAATCAACGCCGATGGCTGCGCACACAGAATCGGCAAGCAGGTCCGTATACATCGTAAATAAGATGACTGGCGTTTCCGGCATAGCTTTCTTCAGAATCGAAGCTGCTTCTACTCCGTTCAACCGAGGCATAGCAAGGTCCAGAAGTATCAAATCGGGTTTGCGATGTTTGGCCTTCCGGATTGCGTCTACGCCGTCAACAGCTTCACGCACTTCAAGTTCCGCGTGTCGGCCTTCGAGCAATATCCGAACGGACAGACGCATGGATGCGCTGTCGTCGGCAATCAATACTGTTTTAGCCACGAATCAAGTTAATGCTTATTCTATTTAGGATGCAATACACAAGAGCCCGTATTTTTAGGGAATGGGACTCGGTCGCCTTGCTATTTCGGCTAGTTCGGTTAATTTGTCCTCTAGTAATAAACCGACGTACCATTGGTACTTCCGATTGATTTTTTATATTCTTGTATGTACAGGTCTGGGTGTGAAACCCGTTACGCTTCAAGCCGGCAACGGGAATCTAGCGAACACTCGGAACCAAGTTGGCACTCCACGAAGACAATGGAGGCTGGCGAACGGCGATAAGTCATAAGGCACTGTGCGGTTGCAAGTCCGCATGTCACCTGTGGCGTTATCGGTTCGGCTATATTAAGCGGCAGAGGTCAAGCAGACTCTCCGCATCCCACGCACGAGCAGCGTTGGGCGCTAATCCGAATAAGGATTTTTGCCCCATGCCGATCCAACGTAAATTTGAGAAAGCAGTTTTACCTGCGCAGCCAATAACAGCCGGCCCTCGCCTGCTCTCCATCAAAGATGTTGATTCCGTCAGACAGGACGTTATGACCAAAGAGGAAGTTGCTGCGTTCCTTCGAGTCGAGCCAAGCACGGTCTATGAACTCACACGAAAGCGTAGCAGGCATCCGTTGCCGTTCCGCCGTGTTGGAAAGTATTTGCGTTTCAGCCGGACAGAGGTTGAGCGCTGGTGGGATCAGGCAGCTTGAGAGTTTTGGTGGGCCCACTAGGATTCGAACCTAGAACCAACAGATTATGAGTCTGCTGCTCTAACCATTGAGCTATGAGCCCCTATTCTTTAATACCATACTTTCGACGCAAGGTCTGGCCGAGCTTCCTCATTCCAGCTTTCGCGCGTTCCAGATTTGACAAAACGTAATAGGCCATAGTCGTTGATGCGTCCGCGTGTCGCAGAATACTTTGAATGTCCTTGTCGTTGACACCGGCCTCATTCAATCTCGTTCTGAGGCCTCGCCGGAATGCGTGCCAGCCGAACCAGGCGCCATTGATATGCTGAGGAATCTCCCTCCGCGAAAGATTGTCCAGATCAAGGGGCCGAAGCATTTTTTCTCCCCTAAACATCCAGCCATCGCCGATCGGCGGAAAACTTGCCTTGTACTTAGTCAAAATTTTTCTAAGTATTGGGATCACATAAATTCCAGCTTCCCGCGCTTCAGTTTTTGGCGCTCCGATGTGATCGTTCCAAATTTTTCGCTGCACGCAAACCGTCTCACCGTCATAATCTGACCACTTCAATCCGCGCAGTTCGCTTCGAGTCAGGCCCGTGAACGCCGCAACCGCACAAACTGTCCGGCCGGGCTCCGGTAGCTTGTCGAGCATCTCGGCGACTTCTTCAAGCGTGTAAGCGTGCTCATTTGAAGCCTGAATCTTTTTCTCTCGCTCCGTTAGCTTCGACTCATCCAATCTCTTTGTTTGCCCTCCAGCTTTGGTCTCTTCCATTGGATTAGAGCCGTCCAGTGATCCGCTCACAATGGCCCAAGTAAAAACACCCCTCATAAAATTCTTGATCCGAAGGTGCGTCTGATGGGACAGATTTTGTGGCAGAGACTCAAGGAAGAGTTGGCCGTCTCTTGCTGTAAAGTCTCGGAGCCTTATCGATGCGACAGGACTCTCTTGCACGTGAACTTTCCAGATGTCTTTGTAGCCTTTGATGGTCGAGGGCTCGATATGCAGTTCATTACCCGCAGGCTGTTGCAGTCTCCAGTCAAGCCTAGGAAAGTAGCTCCGTTCGATGAACTCCCCTAACGTTGATGTACCGTCTGCCTTGCTGCCTTTCTGGTTGTTCACCGGTGCAAGAATATTTCGGATTTTGTCATCTAGTTCACGCCGAAGTCGTTTCTCGTCTGATTCCTTGTACGGATATTCCGAGTAGGGCGCTAGCATCTTGGTCGTGCGAACGCGTTTGATTTGTCCGTCTTGAGTGCGGTCTTCGTAGTATCGTAATATCCAGTTTGATCCGCGTTTGCGGATTTGGCCCGTCTGGTGTCGCGGTCTCATAGGCTGGGTGACCTCCGAAGTTATGGGACCATTATGGGATCAGAAACGCAAAAAGGCAAGGGAATAGTAGTATTTCCAGCGGACTCATAATCCGTTGGTCCCAGGTTCGAATCCTGGCGGGCCCACCAAGACAAGATTTTGCGATTGCTTCGATGAAAACATGTCTCCTCGTTCGTCCCGCTCCCGTAGAAACGCAACCGCTGCAGTACACTGACGTTACAGCCCGCCAACCGGATTCGCGCGAGGTTCTGGTGCACGTGCGATATTGCGGAGTTTGCAGGACCGATTTGCACGTCGTCGAAGGCGAACTCGCTCCGAAAAAGTCTCCCGTTATTCCGGGACACCAGATTGTGGGCATTGTTGAAGAGACCGGAAGCAACGCCGCGCGATTTCCTGTGGGTTCCCGCGTCGGAATTGCCTGGTTGCACAAAACAGATGGAACGTGCCCTTACTGCCGGATGGGAGCGGAAAATCTGTGCGACCATCCTGAGTTTACCGGTTACACCGTGGACGGCGGTTATGCGGAATATGTGGTTGCGCCGGAGCAATTTGTTTACACGATTCCAGAGAAATTTCTAGATGAACAAGCCGCGCCGCTCTTATGTGCGGGAATCATCGGCTTTCGCTCGTTGCGCCTTTCAGGAATTAAATCTGGAGGAAGGCTTGGTTTCTATGGATTTGGCGCTGCGGCTCACGTGGCAATTCAGGTGGCGCGCCATTGGGGTGTAGATGTTTACGCGGCGACGCGTGACGCGCGGCACCAACGGTTGGCTATGGAGCTCGGCGCGAAATGGGCTGGCGGAACGTTTGCCGAGCCTCCCGTGAAACTTGATGCCGCCATTGTTTTTGCGCCGGCCGGTGAAATCGTTCCGGCAGCGCTCAAGGCTTTGCGCAAGGGCGGCGCGCTCGTGCTCGGCGGAATTCACATGAGTGCGATCCCCTCATTCGATTACGAACTGCTTTATCAGGAGCGAACGATAAAAAGCGTGGCCAACAACACCCGGCAGGACGGTGAAGATTTTCTACGTGTCGCCGCGGAGATTCCAATCAAAACGCGAGTGCAGCTGTATCCGCTGGCCGAGGCGAACGAAGCGCTCAACGCGTTGAAGAATGATGCGATCGAGGGAGCGGCCGTGTTGCAGGTCTCCTCGTGACCAAGAACGAGTGAGCAAGGAACGTTCTGACGGGGACTCCGTCAGCGGGCTATTTTTCTGTCTTCAGTGCGAATCGGAAAATCCAGCGTAGTCCATTGGCAGACCAACGTAATTTTCCGCCAGGGTTTGCGCAGCGGCGCGGGAGCTGGTCACGTAATCGAGTTCAGCGATTTGCCGGCGTTGGTCGAATGAATTGTCGTTCGCAAAGCGGTGCAGCATCGAAGTCATCCACCAGGAAAATCGCTGCACTTTCCAGACGCGGCGCAGGCAGATCTCAGAGTAACGATCGAGGAACTCCGTCTTTCCGTTTTTGTAGAATTCACCCAGTGCGCGGGCTAACGCGCGAACGTCGGCTACGGCAAGATTCAGCCCTTTGGCTCCCGTTGGAGGAACGATATGAGCTGCGTCGCCCGCCAAAAACATTTTGCCGAACTGCATCGGCTCGGTCACGAAACTGCGCATGCCGGTCACGCCTTTTTGGATGATCGGGCCTTCCGTCAGTTGCCATCCATCCGTTGTTGCCAGACGTTCATGCAACTCCCGCCAGATTCGTTCGTCGGGCCAGAGCGCAATATCCTCGTCCGGTTCACATTGCAGATAAAGACGGCTGATTTCTGGCGAACGCATGCTGAGCAATGCGAACCCGCGATCGTGATTCGCGTAAATCAATTCATGCGAGGAAGGCGGCGCCTGCGCCAGAATTCCCAGCCATCCGAATGGATAGTCTCGATCGTAAATTTGCAGCGAGCCGTCCGGGATCGATGTGCGGCAGATGCCATGGAAACCGTCGCAGCCGGCAATGAAATCACACTGCAACTGTTCCGCGACTCCATTTGCGCGGAAATGAATTGTGGGGGACGTGCTCTCCAGGCCGTGAACGCTGACATCCTCCGCTTCGAAAATAATCGGCCGGTTCGCCGCCAATCGAGCTGCAACCAAATCCTTGATCACTTCATGTTGCGCGTAGATCGTGACGCACTTGCCGCCGGTCAGTTCCCGAAAATCGATCCTGCGTCCGCGCCCGGCGAATCGCAGCTCGATTCCGCCATGCTCCAGGCCTTGCCGCTTCAGCCGCTCGCCCACTCCGAGTTCGTGCATCAAGTCAACCGTACCTTGTTCAAGTACGCCGGCGCGGATCCTTTCTTCGACGTACTTGCGCGAATGCATTTCGAGCACGACGGATTCGATGCCCAGGTGCTGCAGCAATAGCGATAAAAAAAGCCCCGCCGGACCCGCTCCGATAATTCCGATTTGAGTGCGCATGTTCTTCTGTATCGCTCGTGTTTGGCCCAGTCTTCGCAAGATTAGGGAGTCATCGCCGCGCCACTGAACCCGCCCATTGAAAACGATACTCCACCAGGCCCAGCGTTTCCATTGCAGGCATGGTTCGGCACAAAGGGACACCTGAAAATAACTCTCCCGACGTAGTCGCGAATCCCATACAATGCCGCGCTGGCAGAGTACAACCGATGTTCAACTTGTTGGTTCGTCGTTACGCAGCGCGAGGCACGAACGCGGAATCCATCTTTTTGCGGAAAGAGTGCCAGTCATGAAATTGAACTCAGTCCTGCTCCGCAGCACCGTAGTCGCTGCCCTGGGGGGATTGCTTTTTGGATTCGACACCGTCGTAATTTCCGGAACCACGCAAGCGCTCACTGAATTGTTCCACTTGTCTCCGTGGGCGCTGGGCATAACTGTTTCGAGTGCGCTGGCCGGCACCATCATCGGCTCCATGCTCGCGGGAATTCCCGGCGACGCCTACGGACGCCGAGACAGTCTGCGCATTCTCGCAATTCTCTATTTCATTTCGGCGATTGGCTGTGGCTTCGCATGGGGTTGGAGTGCCCTGGTCGTTTTTCGCGTGATCAGCGGCCTGGCCATTGGCGGATCTTCGGTGCTCGGTCCGATGTACATCGCGGAGATCGCGCCGGCAAAATATCGTGGAAGGCTGGTCGGGCTGTTTCAGTTCAACGTGGTGTTCGGAATTTTGCTTGCCTATCTTTCCAACTACGTGATCGGCACTTTGGACCTCGGCACTGCGGAATGGCGCTGGAAGCTGGGCATCGCTGCGCTGCCCGCGGCTTTTTTCCTGACGATGCTGTTCGGCATTCCGCGCAGCCCACGCTGGCTTGCAAAAAAAGGCCATATTGACGAAGCGCGCGAAGTGCTGCGCATCACTGGCGAGGAGAATTACGAGCAGGAATTGCAGGACATCGTAGCGTCCATTGACGCGGAACATCACGCGGGCGACTCGCTCTTCAACGGTAAGTATGGCTTTCCCATTTTTCTGGCTGTCTCGATTGCGATGTTCAATCAACTTTCCGGCATCAACGCGATTTTGTACTATTTGAATCAGATTTTTGCGCAGGCTGGGTTCAACAAAGTCTCTTCCGATCTGCAGGCGGTTGCGATCGGAGCCACTAATTTGATCTTCACGATGATCGCCATGACATTGATCGACCGCGTTGGCAGGAAAAAGCTATTGCTGACTGGCGCGGTGGGAACAGCAGTATGCCTTGCAGGAGTCGCGTACGTTTTTCTGTCGCACAGCCACGAAAATATTCTGGTGGCGCTGTTAGTCTGCTACATCGCGTTCTTTGCTTTTTCACAGGGCGCAGTGATCTGGGTTTACATCGGAGAAGTGTTTCCGAACCGGGTGAGAGCGTCGGGGCAAAGCCTTGGCAGCTTCACCCATTGGGTGATGGCGGGAATTATTTCCTTGGGTTTTCCAACGGTCGCGGCAAAGTCTGGTGGTTACCCGTTTGTCTTTTTCTCGCTGATGATGGCCGTGCAGTTCTTTGTTGTTCTGCTTTGGTATCCGGAGACCAAGGGCATCACGCTTGAGGACATGCAGAAAAAACTTGGCATCGCCTAGCTTCACCCACCGGAAATGGTGGGCAGACGCTGCCCCTTATTTCGTTAGCTTTTCGATGTAAAAACCAAAGGGCTCCAGAGTCACGGTGTGCCCGTCCGCTGCCGACGCGCCACTCGCCAGCGCTGGTTTTGTTTTCCCAGCGGCAAAACCTTGTGGCGCGAAATCAAATTCGGCCGTCTGTTTTTCGTTCGAAACATTCAACACCACCAGAAACGCCTCGTTCTTGTATCGCCGCAAATAAGAATAAACATTCGGGTCGTTGTTGTTCAATGAAACATAGTCGCCTTCAATCAGCGCCGGCTCCGTGTGCCGCATCGCTAGAACTGTTTTGTAAACCGAGAGAATCGAATTTGGATCTTTTTCCTCCGTCGCGACGTTATGCGTCTTGGCGCTCGCCGGAACTGGCAACCAGGGTTTGCCTTCTGTAAATCCGGCATTCTTGCCGTCGGTCCATTGCATCGGCGTGCGTTCGCCGTCGCGTCCTTTATCCTTCGGCCAGCTTAGCTTTCCCACGGGATCCTGCACTTCGTCGCGCGATTTGGGATCATTGTTTTCCATTCCCAATTCCTCGCCGTAGTACATGATGGCCGTGCCGCGCAACGTCAAATAAAACGCCGCCATCAATTTCGAAATTTCGTCGTTGTGCTTTCCATCGGCGTAGCGCGTGTAAGACCGCGTGATGTCGTGATTGGTGATCACGTACACTGGCCAGCCGCCGGCGGAATCCATGGCCGCCACATGTTTGCGATACGTTCCGGCGGAAAACGGCAGTCCATTCAGCAGCAAATCCATCGGCAGTTGCAGTTCGTCATTGTGATTCCCGTAATACTCCTTGAGCTGGGAAACGTCCGACGTCCACGTTTCGCCGATGAGCACTGCGTTATATTCATCGGCTACTTTGCGCAGACCCTTCAGCGCCGTGTGCACCTCGGGAAGTTTCTTGTTGTATTTCTCATCCATGTTGGGCCGGCCAAATTTGTCCTTACCGGGAATAACCGGGTTGTCTTTCAGTGCCGGATCTTCAAATAGCGTGTCCACGGCATCCAGCCGAAAACCCGAAACGCCTCGCCTGTACCAGAAGCGCGTGGTGTCAAACATCGCCTTTTCCACCGCTGGATCGCGCCAGTTCAGATCCGGTTGCTCCGGATAAAAATAGTGGTAGTAATACTGTTTCGTCGTCGGATCGTATTTCCACGCCGGAAGTCCAAACGTGGAAAGCCAGTTATTGGGCGGCTGACCAGGGCCTTTACCGTCGCGCCAGATATACCAATCGCGATGCTCCGATGATCGCGACGACTTCGAATCCAGAAACCATTTGTGCTGGTCGGAAGTGTGATTCACCACAAAATCCAGAATTACGCGGATGTTGCGCTTCTTCGATTCAGCAGAAAGTTTGTCGAAATCCGCCATCGTGCCGTACATCGGGTCGATCGCCTCGTAATCGGAAACGTCGTAGCCAAAATCCACCTGCGGAGAAGGGAAGCAGGGCGTAATCCAGATGGCATCCGCGCCAAGATTTTTCAAGTAGTCCAGCTTGGACGTAATTCCATTCAGATCGCCGATGCCGTCGTTATTGCTGTCGGCAAAGCTGCGCGGATAAATTTCATAAAAGACTGCGTGTTGCCACCACGGATGGCCTTCGGTATCCAATTCAGGTTGCTGCCCGCTGGCGCCCGGAACCAAAAGAACTGCCATCAATACTGGAATTGCTAGAATCTTTGCGCGTGCGGACATAGTTCCTCCTCGAATCAAAAGTTTCCGTGTTAATTGTGCGCGCTTGCTTGTCGCGGTTTTTGTGCCTGACCAATGAAATGAATTGTGATCGTTTGGCTCTGCGATTCGGAGGCTCCACTGGCCGTCGCAAACGTTTCTTCGATCGCGCCGCCGGGCGTCAGGCGTGCGCCATCGGTTGACTTGATCTGCTCTTTGCCCCAAACAGAGAGCGCATACGTGTGGCCGGCAAGTCCTTCCGTCTGCAGCGTTAAAGTGTCGCGCGAATCACTCCATGTTTCAGAAATGATTCGCAAGCCCTGGCTCGCACTGCCCAAAGCCGGAAGGTGCGGCTCATACGTGATGGCGAAATCGTTTCGAAGGACAATCCTCAGAGTATTTCGGCCCGATGCCAGACTCGTCTGCACGACCACGTGCTGATCGCTGTCGTGCGCCTCGATACGGAACGGTACCCGCCGGCCATTTAACATAGCGCCGAGGACCTCCGTCCTTGGACTGACAGCTGGCTGAAAATCCATCTTCAGGTCCGCGCCACCTTGGCGGTCCGCGGTCACCGTTATCGAATCGACCGTCCGCGAAAAGTCCAAATCCAGAAAATCGTTCCCAGCCGCTATGTGATGAATCGCGAAGTCTTTCCAGAACCCCGGAACGTGCGGAGTAAGAGTGAGCGTGTGAGCCTGCGCGTCAAACTGCAGTCCAAACATTCCGCGAAGCATCGGGCTGATCACCATTGCCGCGGACCAGATCTGGTGCGGCGAACTGGTCGAGAGCGGTTGGTAGTAATCGCCGGACAAAACTTCGGTAACGTGTCCTGGCGATCCATCGAGCGCCAGCAGCGCGTTCGCGCGCAAATTATCGTAAGCAGGCTGCGGCCGGTGATACCGGTATTCCGCGACGGACGCCCACCCTGTGAAGAGCGGCCACACTGAGCCGTAGTGATATCCGCCGCCGCTATATTTCGGCGCGCGATTTGAAATAATCCGCATGCCCCAGTCGGTTTCGTGTTCGGGCTTCGCAAGCTCCGTGATCGTCTGCTGCGATTTTGCTTCATCCGTCAGGCCAAACCACATTGGAACCGTCGTCAAGACCGTCGGCTCGTCCACACGTCTGTTTTCGCGGTCCACAGCAAACGTGAAAAACTTTTTCTCGGGTGACCAGAATGCTTCGTTCAGTTGTTTTTGTTCCTTCGCAAATTCCTCCGTCAGCGATTTCGCTTCGGCCTCTTTTCCGGTGAGTTGCGAAAGATGAGCCAGCCCCCGAATCGCTGCAACGGCCAGACCGCTGTGATAGAACTCGCTCTCGATCGGCAACATCGGACCGCCTTCGATCCAGCCGTGCCCAACGCCAAAATTCTTCGGGAATCCGTTCGCATCGTAGGTGGAACGCAGAAATTCGTAGGCTTTTGCGATATGTTCCGAGTTCGCTTTCGCAAAAGCGACATCACCGCTGCTCGTAACGTAATCATCCACCGCGGCAATATAGAGTGGCGTCGCATCCGCCGATGCGAATGCGTACGGATAGCCCTTGAACCAATCCACAAAACTCGCGCCCTGCGCAATCTCGTGCGGGATTTTTCCATCTTCCCGCTGAAACTTGGCAATGAATTCAAGCGCCGTCTTGGTCGTCGCAAAATCGCCTTCGCTATTCAAAGCCAGTCCGCACCAGAGCGAATCTCTGCCAAAAAACCACGCAAAACCGGGCCGGTAACTTTCGCCGGAAGCCCGGTAGCCGGCGATCAATCCGTCTCCCATCGTTGGATTTGAGACCAAACCCTGAATCAAACTCACGCGCGACCAGTCGTAAGCCTTCTGCAGCTCTTGGTCAGGAAGTTCCACGCTGGTCGTACGTTGCAAATATTGCTGGTAAAACTCCGCGGACTCTTTCCAAAGCCGCTGATAATCCGACGTAAGCAAGCGATAACTTTTTTCCGCGTCGGCGCGGCCATTCACCGATCCGGAAATCACGATGATTTTCGTATCGCGGCCCTTGCTGATTACCCCCAATTTCATCGAACTGGTATGCGTCCCGCCATAATTCGTTTCGTACTCGAGTCGCGGTTCGGCGGCCGTGGGCGATCCGGCAAGCCCTGCAAATTTCTGGTGATCTTCCCCAAACACGAATCCATGGAGCTCGCTACTCCAACCAACATAGGTCCCGCCCATAGACGCCGGCCATTCCAGCTGAAAATCGCGAATGAAACTTGCCTGCAGTTCGAGCGGTTGCTCGGTTTCCACTTGAATCTCAATCACCGCTCCCGGCTGATCCACCGGCACAAAAAATGTTTCGCGAATCGAAAATGTGTCTCCCGTGTACACCAGCGTCGTCGATTCAGGATGCGCAATCACCGTTCGAACCAGTGTTTCAGCGGGAATTTCGCGTCCTTCGGTAAGCACGGTCAGCTTCAAGTCCCGCAAAATCTTCAGCGGGTAAACCCACGCCTCCACTTTTCCCGATTCGTTTCCCAGCAGGCCAGCGCGCTTTCCGAGCGCAGCAAGGAACTCCCATGGCCGCGCCGTGCGCGATATTTCCAGTTTTTTCGGGACTGCTGCAGCCTGCGCTGACTGTTGTCCGGCGAAGCTAACTATCGAGCCGCATGGAAGCAGAATGAAAGCCAACAGGAGGACACGAACAATCATCGAACGGGACCTGTGAATGAGTGGTCGCATTTTGGTTTGCATGAGAAACTTTTGAACAGCGTGCCTCGCTTGCAAAAGCCTCGCTGCACTGTCTATAAGCGAAACGGCCAGAGTGTAGCACGCGACATTGCCTGACAATAGCCAGTCCGCTTCGGGCCCGCTTCGGAAAGGTATCACTCGATTGTTTTTTCCGCGCCGCAGCTTCCTAAAGTCTCTCAGCCGTTCCGCGCTGGTTCTGTCGCTGGAAAATATCCTTGCAGGGGTTCGTCCGCTCTTCGCGAGACGAATGCAATCACCAGTCGCATCGCAAAAGCCGCCCACGCCTGTGCCGACGCCATCAGCGGCGCCATCCCTCGGCGTAAACTTCCTGAACGTCGCCAAAGAATCCGGCCTCAATGCAAAAACGATCTTCGGCGGCGAACACAAAAATAAATTTTTGCTTGAGACCACCGGCTGCGGAGTCGCTTTCTACGATTACGACAACGATGGCTGGCTGGATATTTTCCTGGTCAACGGCTGGCGCCTGGAGGGTTTCCCCAAAGATCAGGAACCACATTCGCATCTCTTCAAAAATAATCGTGACGGCACTTTCACTGACGTCACCGCGGCCGCTGGTCTCGCGCATTCCGGCTGGGGACAAGGCGTCTGCATCGGCGACTACGATAACGACGGCTTCGACGATCTTTTCGTGAGCTATTTCGGCAAGAACGTTCTCTATCATAACAACGGCAATGGCACTTTCAGCGACGTCAGCGAAAAGGCCGGCATCGCGGGCAATGGCAAGCGCTGGAACTCCGGCTGCGCTTTTGTGGATTACGATCGCGACGGCAAACTCGATCTCTTCGTCGCCAACTATATTGATATGGATCTCGCGACTGCGCCGGTCCCCGAGTCCGGCCCTTGCCTATATAAAGGTGTAATGGTTGCGTGCGGCCCGCCCGGGCTGATCGGCGGAAAAAATATTCTGTATCACAACAATGGTGACGGCACGTTCAAGGATGTTTCCGAGTCCGCAGGAATTTTCTCTGCCAACGGCACCTACGGCCTCGGTGTTCTCACCGCCGATTTTGACAACGATGGCTGGCCGGATATTTATGTCGCCAACGATTCCACCGCCAGCGCTCTGTATCAAAATCTGAAAAATGGAAAATTTTCCGACATCGCCATGGAAGCCGGCTGCGCCCTGAGCGCCGACGGCAAGCCGCAGGCCGGCATGGGCGTCTCGGCGGCCGACTACGATCTCGACGGCAACCTCGACATCGTCAAAACAAATTTCGCCGGTGACACTCCTTCGCTTTACCACAATCTCGGTAGCGCTACGTTTGAAGACACCACGTTCAACGCCGGCTTGGGCAAACACACGCAATATCTCGGCTGGGGCTGCGGTTTTGTTGATCTTGACAACGATGGCTGGCCGGACATTTTAATCTGCAACGGCCACGTGTACCCGGAAGTTGAACAGCTTACTACCGAAGCAGGCTATCCTCAGCGCAAATTGCTCTACAAGAATCTACGCAACGGCCGCTTTGAAGACGTTTCGCTGAACGCTGGCCCCGGAATCTCCACGCCTTCTTCTTCGCGCGGAGCAGCTTTCGGCGATTTCGATAACGATGGCGACATCGACGTAGTCGTTAACTGCGTCAACGACTACCCGCAGCTACTGCGCTGCGATTCCTCGTTGAAAAATAATTGGATAAAGATCCGCACCATCGGCACTAAATCCAATCGCAGCGGCATCGGCGCGCGCCTACGCTGCGTTACCCACGTAGCAGGTGAAGCAAAACAGCATCAGCAAATTGACGAAGTGCGCAGCGGAGGCGGCTATTTCTCTCAGAACGATTTGCGCGTGCACTTCGGCATCGGCTCCGCCGAAAAAGTCGATGTACTTGAAATCCGCTGGCCCAGCGGCCAACTCGATACTCTAAAAGACCTAAAGCCCAACCGCCTTTACTATGTAACCGAAGGCCAGGGAATTACCCGCACCGAGACTTTTCCGCCCGCAAAGCGTTCCTGACGCCGGTTGCAAACCGCTTCCCGCCCTGCTCAAAATCCTTCCATTAGCCACACGTTCGAATCGCCCGCCGCCTCCAGAATCGCCAGCCGTTTTCCGTCTCGCGAAGGAATGGCCCAGCCCACATGCGGGGTTTTCTCTTCGAGCACAGACTTGGTACGGCCTTGCAGATCAATGTTCACCAGCGTGCGGGTTTCTCCGCGTAGTCTTGCGCTGGCCCACAAGCTCTTGCCATCCGCGGCCCAATCAATCGTTGAAAGTCCTGCCCATTCCGTGACATGAAGCACTTTCTCGGCTCCTCCCTCCAGAGGCACCAACCGAATATCCGCGCCCGTGGAAACGTGCATCTTTCCCTTGGACAAAGCTACCACTCTGCCGTCGGGCGACAGCGTCCAGTTGTATCCTTCCCACTCCGGACTCGCATCGGACACGCGGATCCATTCTTTTGTCGCTCCGCTGACAGGATCGAACTTGAAAAATACCATCGCGCCCTTCACGAACTTGCTGAAAAGACACGCCTGCGATGGCGCCCGAGCGCACTGAAAATTATTGATCCCCGGCTCTTGGAAAAGCACTTGAGGCGTTCCTCCCGAAAGCGGTACGTGCATCATACGCATCATCCGCGAGCGGAATTCATGACCTGTTTCAGACTCGGCCTGGTTCTTTCCGTCCGTCTTTACTGCTGCCCGAGTTTGTGCATGGCCGCGATCGTCTTTGCTTTCCGTCGCTGGCGATTCATTCGTGAAGAAAATCTCAGTTCCCTCAGGATTCAGGCGCAGGATGTTTGTGGAATACGGTGCTCCAACCACCTGCTCCGGCGTAGTCGAATCAATGTCTTGCCGGAATATGTGAAAACCTCCGTCACGGTTCGACACATACAAAACGGCTTTGCCGTCCGGCGTCCACTCGTACGGGCGATTCTGCAGTTCGTCCAGCGTCAATCGCTGCAGCGGGCCGATCTGTTTCGTCCGCTGATTTACTTCCGTGATGTACACCGTCGGAACGATATTCGTGCGGATGAAAGCCATGCGCTTCCCATCCGTCGAAACACTTTCGAGAGGTTTGGCGTCGGGTCCGCTCGTGATCCGCTCCGCCTTTCCCACGGGTTCCCCGGTGCGGCCGTCGATGTGAAGCGCCCAGACGTTGGATTCCACTTGGTTCGGTGGCTCTTCGGACAGCGAGAACAGAAGCCTTCCATCTCGCGTCCAGGCCACACCCTCTTCCAGCCGATAGTCGGACAGTATGGTTTTCGTCTTTCCACTCTTCAGTTCGAAGCTTTCCAACTCAACTTTTTCGTCGCTGTATCCCTGCCAGAAAATTGCTTTCGGATAAGCCAGCCGCAGGCCGTCCGGCGACCACGCAGGAGGCGCAAACACGTACCCGGAGATTTCGGCCACCTTCCGTTCGTCATTTCCCTCAGCGTTTGTCAAATACAAATCCGTCTGGCTTAATCGGTTGCTGCGAAGCAGCGCAATCGTCTTTCCGTCTGGAGAAACGCTTCCACTCCCCGAGCCTTCGGCTATTTTTCTTGGCGGCCCGCCCCAAACCGAAACATTCCACAAACTCGGCCTCTCCATCGGACCATTCACTGCCGTCACCAGCAGGTGCGCTCCGTCAGGGAGCCAGGACAATCCGTGGACTCGAAATCCTTCCGGTACCGAGAGCGGATGCGACTCTTCGGTATCCAGAGCGCGAAGAAAAACTCCCCGCGGGTCGGAATACGCCAGGAATTTTCCGTTTGGTGAAATGGCCGCGTTATACACGGGCAAATCCGGCGAATTTGCGGTCAGACGCCTTTCCCGCAACGCGGGCGTGGCGGAAGTACTGCGAACCACATGCCAACCTACAACCATACAGACCACGACGATTACCAGCGTGCCCACAACCCAGCGCGCGATGTAGCCGGGACCGGGCCGAGATATCACCTCGGCTTTTCCGCCGTTCGCAACAGTGCCAGCCACCGGAGCCACAAACCGGTATCCGCGTCTTGCCACTGTCTCCACAAAACGCGGATTGTCCGCCGAATCTCGCAGCGCATCCCGCAACCTCTTAATGGCTGCATTCAGGCTATGGTCAAAATCAACAAAGGTGTCCGCGGGCCAAAGCCTTCGCTGCAGTTCTTCCCGCGAGATCACTTCCCCAGGACGCTCCAGCAGCATCGTCAACACCTGGAACGGTTGCTCCTGCAGCTTGACCTTCACTCCGTTCCGGCGGAGTTCCCCTGCATGTGGATCCACTTCGTACGCGCCGAATCGCACCACGCTTGCCAAATTCCCGTTGAGCCCAGTCGCCACTTGAATTCACCCTGTTCGATTACTTAGACGCTCGACATTCGCTGCACGGTATCTCTCTTACTTCTACGTACGCAGTCGGATTCCGTTCCGTTACATGTTCATAAAACCATGCATTTTTCATGTCATGTCGCTTCGTAACATCCTGCAAAGACGGCCCTTAGCTCGTCACCTACGTTTCAGTATCAAGTTACCCGTCAGGCCTTGAGGTACCCCGCTGCTCGCCGCACTTTTGCGCATTCCAGCAGCGATCGGCTTCATGAAAACTACGATACTGGGTCTTTTGGTTCTGGCATGCAGCATTTTTCCAAAAGCACTCTTCGCCCACGCGCACGCCGCATCCTCCGCAGTAAACCTTACCGTGTCTGTATTCAATGACGCTGGCGTCGAGCCATCCGTCTGGTCACAAGCGCAAAGCCGCGCCACCGAAATCATGCGGCACTCAGGAATATCGCTGAACTGGCTCGACTGCGGGTCTCGAGCTAGCCGAATGCCGGATCCGAATTGCAGCGCGATTTCGTACCCGACACACTTGTCAGTTCGTGTGGTGCCCAAGGTCAGCCCGGTAAAAGAACACATTTTCGGGCAAACATTTCAGGACGCCGCAGGAGAAGGGAATTATGTGCTGGTGTATTACCCCAGTATCGAAACTTTTAGGGCCCCTACCACGGTCCCTACTGGCGAGTTACTTGGATGTGTGATTGCTCACGAACTGGGGCACCTTTTGCTCGGCACCGCTTCTCACTCCCCGACCGGCTTGATGTCCGCCGTTTGGCAGGATGCCGAGTTGCAGCAGGCGGCGCGCAGTAACCTATTTTTTACTGGCCGTGAGGGAGAACGCATGCGGTTCCGGTTTGCCGCCGCCACCACCCGTCTGCGAAAGCTGTCCGAACAGCCTTCCGTCTCCGGAAAGTAAATCCGCCCAACGCCAAACCACATCACCGAGCAGCTTTGTTGATCGCCGCGCCTGAACCCTCTTGCAAATTTCGAATTCCGTTTACACGCAGGCCCGTGAATTTCTCCGTCATTCCGCTTGGCCAGCGAACCTCAACCCATTCCACACTTTCATTTCGCCCAAGTCCAAAGTGCACGCGCATATCGTTGTTCGAATCATAGCTGGAGCCGCTGCGCACTTCGTCTACCAATATCCTCTCGCCTGCTTTTACGCGAATCTTCGCCCCAATTCCATCGCGATTTGATTTTGTTCCAACAGCCTTGAACGCAATCCAGTGATTTCCTGACTTCGCTTGGTTCACCAGCAGGCTCATTGGCGCATTCATGTTGCTCACCAGCGCGGACATTCTTCCGTCATTCCACAAATCTCCTACCGCTAGTCCGCGTCCTGATTTAGCGGTAGTAATGCCCGGCCCCGCATTGGCTGAAATATCTTCGAACGCTCCGTTGCCTTTGTTGTGATACAGAATTCGCGGCTCTTGATAGTCGCTCCCGAGATGCTGCGTATCAACCTCTGGATAGACGTGTCCGTTGATCAAGAGCAGATCCGGCCAGCCATCGTTGTCTACGTCTATAAACATCGTGCCCCAGCCCAGATATTTCGTGTACAGACCCAATCCCGCCGCAAACGTCACATCATCAAATGTGCCGTCGCCATTGTTTCTATAAAGCGTTGCGGTATCGTCGGAAAAATTCGTTTTGAAAATATCCAGTCGTCCATCTCCGTTGTAATCGCCGATGGTCGATCCCATCCCCGCTTGCTCTTTTCCGTCTTCGTTAAACGCGGCTCCCGCTACCACCGCCACATCGGTAAATGTTCCGTCGTGATTGTTGTGATAAAGAATGCTGGGCGTGCTATCGCAAGCGACGAAAATATCCGGCCAGCCGTCATCGTCAAAGTCAAACGTGGATACGCTGAATCCGTAGTGCCCATTCGTCCGGTCAATTTGCGCCTTCTTAGTTACGTCCGTAAACGTGCCATCGCCATTGTTGTGGTACAGCACGTTATTTCCCCACGGCAATCCGCGCGGCCCGCACATCACCGGAACGCCCTTCCACATGCATGAAGCGCGTTCGCCCGGACCCGGCGCCGTTTTGATATCAAAGTCCACGTAGTTCGCCACGAACAGATCCAGCTTTCCGTCGCGGTCATAATCCACAAACGCGCATCCGGTGCTCCACGCGCCATTTCCCGCCACACGCGCTTTTTCGCTTACGTCCGTAAATGTTCCGTCGCCGTTGTTGTGATACAGAACATTTTTTCCGTAATACGTCACGAACAGGTCTTCATATCCGTCGTTCTCGTAATCTCCAACGCAAACTCCCTGTCCCCACCCTGTATGCGCCAGTCCCGCTTTTTCCGTCACGTCCGTAAATGTTCCGTCGTGATTGTTGTGGTAGAGATGATTCGTCGGTGCTTTCTTTCCCGGCAGCGGATCAAGCGTCGTTCCGTTTACCACAAAAATATCCGGCCATCCGTCGTTGTCGTAATCGAAGATGGCCACCCCCGTGCCAGTCGTCTCAAGAATGAATTTCTTGGTATCCACTCCGCCAAACGTGTTCGGCGCGCTCAGGCCTGCTTTCGCCGCTTCATCCACGAAGTAGGCGATTTTTTTTGGTTCTGATTTGCCGGTGCGATCCGACGTTTGCGCGTATGCGGGCGAAACCAATGTGCTGGCCAATATCGTCAAGCACGACGCCACGCTCTTGAGCCGCACCGCGATGTTCGTCAATTCGCGCCTCGATCTCCGCTTATTATTTTGTATAACGTGAAGCAGCTGCCCATTTTGTTTTTTTTGCGCTGCGCGCAACGTCAGCAACGTACTGGTTCTTATCTTAATGCTAGTATGAAATTTCTCAGTTCGCATAATAGCCGGAGGCGAAGAACTTTGTACCCACGCGCTCGGATGATCAACGGAAAATGCTTGCTTCGTCTGCTTCCGCTGTTGCTTATTCCGATTTTGCTCGCCGCGCAGACCCCTCCACCCGCAAGTCCGCCGGAGAATAGCAAAGCATTTTCGGAGGGCGCCGCGGCTTTGCAGCGAGGCGATCTTCCGGCTGCTCGCGCCGCTTTCGCGAAAGCGATTCACGAAAACCCTCGTAATGCCAAAGCCGCCAATGCTCTTGGTCTGGTCATGCTGGCACAAAACGACGCGGCTTCCGCGATTCCGCAATTCCAAGCCGCGCTTCGAGTGCAACCTTCTTTCGTGAATGCACGCGTCAACCTGTCCAATGCACTGCTGCAAACTCATGATGTCGAGGGCGCCGTAAGGGAAGCCCGCTCCGTCGTACGCATCGCTCCTAACCAAGCGGACGCGCACGTCGCGCTGGCGCGCGCTTTGGAAGCTGCGAACGATCTCGATGCCGCCGTCGCCGCAATCCACCGCGCCCTGGAATTGTCTCCCACGAGCCCCGATCTGCATGACAACCTCGGTACTCTGTTCGTCCGGCAAGACAATCTTTCCGGCGCCACCGTGGAATTTCAGAAAGCGCTCGAATTACATCCGCAATTGCCCGCAGCGCTCTTTCATCTTGGCGTTTTACAATTCGAACAAAAGCAATTCGAATCGGCCGCAAAATATCTGGCTCGTGCCGTCGAACTCGATCCACAAAATTATCTCGCGCAAAATTTTCTTGGAAGGAGCCTGCGCGAATTGGGAAACCTGCCGGACGCTATTTCCGCGTTCCAGTCCTCTCTCAAACTTCAGCCCGGCCAGCCGGATATCCTCAATTTGCTTGGCCTATCGTTGCAACGTGTCGGTAATCCCGCGGATGCCGCTGCGGTTTTTCGTGCATCGCTTCGCATTCAGCCGCAAAATGCCGAAGCCCAGAATAATCTCGGCTTGGCCCTTCTCCAATCTGGCGATGGCGATGGAGCTATCGCCGCTTTTCGCGCGGCTTTGCAGATTCATCCAGGCGATTCCGCCTATCTTGGCAATCTCGGAGCAGCCTATCTGCAGAAAGCAGACTACGCCGCCGCGACCACCGTGTTTCGCGACGCGCTCGCGGCGGCTCCGAACAGCCAGTTGCTGCACTATAACCTCGGCCTGGCGCTAAAGCTTCAAGACAAACTTCCCGAAGCCGTCGCCGAGCTGCGCGCCGCCGAAGCCATTGATCCATCGCAGCCAGATTCTCCTTACACGCTCGGCGTAACGCTCTGGCAAATGGGCGACGCCGATGGCGCAATCGAGGAACTCACGAAAGCCACGCGCGTAAAGCCCGACTACGCGGAAGCGTTCTACACCCTCGGAACCGTTTTAAAGCAGCAATCGAAATTTCAGGAAAGCGCCGCCGCATTGCGCGAAGCCATTCGCCTGCAGCCCGACTTTGCCGGAGCCCACACTACGCTCGCGGCTGTTCTCCGCCAATTGGGCGACGCGCCTGGGGCGGCCAGCGAATCCCGCGCAGGCGCCGAACTTGCCAAACAAACCACGAACCTGCAAGCCGCGTTATTCGCAACAAACTCTGGCCGCCGTTTGCGGAATGCAGGCGACTTGACGGGCGCCATCTCGCAATTCAGGGCCGCCATACAATCTGTCGCGGACTACGCGCCCGCGCATTTTGAATTGGCAATTGCACTACGCCAGGCAGGAAAAAAGGAAGAAGCCGCAACCGAATTTCAGAAAGCTGCCGCGCTTGATCCCAAACTCGTCGCCCCTGCACAATAATTTCAGTAACTCAACTCCAACACAACTCAGCCGCCGCCCGTAGACGTTCAATTCAACACCCGCAGCGCCACCAGTGACGACTCCACCGGCACTCCTCGCGCCACCTTCACATGAATCACCGCTTCGAACGGTCTCAGTTCGCTCGGCTGTGTCACGTTCATCCTCTTCAATAGTTCATCCAGATAATTTTCCCGCGTTACGTACTCCACCGCAGCTTGCGTCCCAATCGTTGTCGTACCAGCCAGAATCAACTCCGAATGTTCCGGATTGATTCCTTTCACCAACGCCACAACCGCATAATCATCCGCCAGCGAAGTGTTCGAGGGGCCCAGCACATATTTGTTAGCCTCGCCTTTTGCAGGGTGCACATTCACGATCTCGACGTTGCCCTCTTGCGGCCCACTCTCCACTCTTTTGAACACAAATTCCGTGGTACTCGGGATTTCCAGCAGCGTCAGGTTTTCCGACGGCGATCCCATGAAAATCAAATCGTTATTTTTGGCATCATCGAGAGAAAACAAGCTGCCGCGTTTCACGCGCAAGGCCTGGTGCAGTTGGCTGAATACAATATCCAAGCTGTGCACCGCCAGCACTTCTCCCACACCCGTGTAGTGGTCCAGGATCGGCGATTTCGCGTCTTTCGCTGCATCGTAATACCGCATCCCGGTGTTCGGCCGCCCAACAAACGCCGCATTGCTGAAAATTACCCACGGTTCTTCCGGCCCGCGCACAAATCCCTTCCAAAATATCCGAATCGGCGCGGGCGCCAAAATCTCTCCGGCAGCGTTGGCCGATGAAACACCCAACTCGCGCCGCGTCCACAACAGCCACCCTATCGTCGCTAGCGCCGCGATCAACGCGACGCTCAACGCCGACGCCAGGTACCGCCTGGTCGCTGCCGCCCCGGTACTTTCTACGGGATCGTTAGCCCAGATTCCGGTGCTAGCTCCGTTTCCATGCGCAACTGCCGCATTCGCTCGTTCATGGAACGCTACGGCGTAGTTGCCTTTTGGCAACTCCACCACGATTCGATCGGTAGCGCCCGCAGTGTTGTAATACTCCGCAAGTTTCGTTCGCAGCCTCCCCGCCTGCACCCGCACCATCGAGTCCAGCTGAGGGTCAAAGTCGGCCTGTCGTCCAAACACCTCCGTCGCAATTTGATATTCCTTGACCGCGGTTCCTGGATGCTCCAACGCCTGCTTCCCCAGGTAGCGCAACAGTTTGCACAAGGACTCCGACCCGTGCAGCGCATGGCTCGCTACGAGTTTCTCAATTTCCGCCTGAAATTGGGTTCTGTCGGTCAACGAAACTCCTGTTACCTTGATGTAACAGGAGCCTATCAACTCGTGCATCTCCTTGCAAGATCGACCTTTAAGTGATGTAACGGTATCAGACGCAGAGAGACTTGCCTCTTGCCGTCAAAAAGCCGATAAGTTGCATCATATTTTTCTCTCGAAGTGTCCGGGTGCGAAAGGGCGCGACTGGGTGTGTGTCGTTATTTTCGCTTTCTGTAACGATCACTTCACCGCGAATACCTTTCACGGTTCATTTCGATCCTGTCGAGTGTTGGAGCGGGTGATTTTGGGGACGCGCTGGTGTGCGCTTGTTTTTGGTCACCCGTCTCGTAGCGTTCTCCCTGTCTTAGTGCGTCAAGATTTTAGTGTTTTGTTTCTCGCAGCAATGCCTTTTGCGCGACTGGGGTAGCCGACGCAATCCGGCATGCAGGCATATCAGGAGGGGTGGAATGAGAAGTCGTGCGTTATTCGGCTGTTTCGTAGTTTTTTGTCTCGTCCTCGCGATGTCCGCACCAAATTCGTCCGCTCAAGCCGTTTTCGGCAACGTCATCGGTACCGTCACTGATGGCCAGGGCAACGCCGTGGCTGGCGCTAAAGTAACTATAACTTCACTCACAAAGAACACGGTCTTTGAAACCACTAGCAATGACAGTGGAAATTACGCGGTTACTCACTTAATTCCGGACCAGTACAAGATTCACATCGAAGCCGCAGGCTTCAAGTCCTACGATGTTGCTAGCGTTACCGTCACCGCCGATTCATCTTCAAACGTGGATGCCGCTCTGCAAGTGGGTGCGGTTACGCAAACCGTCGAAGTCACCGGCGACATTCCTCAACTTAAAACCGACCGCGCCGATGTGGACATCGAGTTCAACCAGAAATACGTCGAAGATCTGCCGGTTCTCAACCGCAACTTCACCAGTTTCGAATTGCTCTCGCCCGGCACACAAAAATTGCCCGGTTTCAACCACGCAGCCACGGAAAATCCTCAGGGTGGTGGCCAGATCAACGTCAACGGGCAACACTTCTCCGGTACCAACTTTGAACTTGACGGTACCGACAACCAGGATCCCATCCTGGGCATTATCGTCGTGAACCCTAACCTCGATGCCATTGAGGAAGCCAAAATAGCTCTGCAGGATTACGACGCAGAATCCGGCAAGAGCACCTCTGGAATCATCAAAGTGCAGACCAAGTCCGGCTCAAACGAGTTCCATGGGAGCGGCTTCTACTACTACCGCGATAGCGCCCAGCAGGCGCGTGACCCGTTCACCAATAAGCCCGGCGTTGACCTTCCTGCGGCAACGTGGAAACAGTTTGGCGGATCTGGCGGCGGTCCGATCATCAAGAACAAACTTTTCTTCTTTGGCGACTATCAGGGAACCAAGCAAACCGCCGGCATTACGAACCTATACACGGTCCCCACCTCGACAGTAATCCAGTCCTGCAATCCAGCGACGAACGCGCAGAGTTCCACTCCCGGCTTTTGCAATCTAAGTGAGTATCTTAATGCGTACGGGGGTCCAGTAGGCGGCGTTCCCAGTGGCCAAGTTTTCGATCCGAGGAGCAGTAACTCTTTGACCGGTTCAGGACGTACGCCATTTGTCGGCAATATGATTCCGATCGCCGACATTCCCCAGAACGTTGGCAATGTTCTCGCTTTATTCCCGACGCCAACATCCGGCGGCGTTAACGATAATTTTGTGGCCAGCGGTTCAGGTCCTTTTGATCAAAAGTCGTTTGATGTCCGCATCGATTACAGCGCTCCACATAACTATCAAGTCTTCGGGCGCTTCAGTCTCGACTACTTCTCGCTTTCCGGCAAGGGCGGACTCGGAGCTCTTGGCTCAGAGGGGTTTGGCCCGGGCGGCCTGAACGGGAGTTCTATCGTTCATAACTATAGTTTGGCTTCGGGCTTCACCAAGCCCATCGGTACCAAGTGGCTTACCGATTTCCGCTTCGGATACTTTAAGTACAACCCCAAAACGGCCTACTCCGATGGCACGCAAACGGTGATGGATAAGCTGGGCTTCCCGTGTTTCAATACCAACAGCACTACTGCCGGAACAAATTGCGCTTCGGGAATCTCTGGCCCGCCAACCACCGGAGGCATCTCCGGCTTCCTCTTCCAAAGCAATGGCGGAAACAGCCTGAACGGTCAATTGGGTAATAACAACGCTGGTACCTTCGCCTTCGGCGATGGTTTGGACCCCGCCCGTTGCAATTGCCCGCTCACCGAAAGCGAACAGCAATTCCAGTTTGTAAACAACTGGACGCGCACCCAAGGTAACCACACCATCAAGTTCGGGGCCGACATTCGCTACGCCATGAATCTTCGCGTACCCAGCGATCAAAGCCGCACCGGTCTGCTCTTTTTCGATCAGCTGGACACCGGCAATGCGGGATCCAATGGCCTCGGGCTGGCTACGTTCCTTCTTGGCGATGTCACACAGTTCCAGCGCTATGTCAGCACCAGCTTGAATGCCGCCGAGCGCCAGAAGCGTACCTTCTTTTACGGTCAGGACTCTTGGCGCGTCGGCCCGAAATTCACCTTGACCTACGGTCTGCGTTGGGAACTCTATTTCCCCGAAACCGTCAACGCCAAGGGTAACGGCGGGTTTGCAAATTTGAACGACGGCCTGATCAGGGTTGCCGGATTCGGCGGAGTGGGATCAGATGGAAATGTCAACAACACATACAACGCATTCGCACCGCGCCTCAGTGTGGCCTATCAGTTCGATTCCAAGACCGTCCTTCGCCTGGGTTATGGCCGTGGGTTCGACATTGGCGTGTTTGGCTCCAATTTCGGCCACGTAGTCACCCAGAACCTGCCGGTTCTGGCGCGACAGGATTTGTCGGACACAACCTTCAATACCGGCGCGTCCAACAATCGCAGCGCGATTTTTACGCTTAATCCTGCTAACGCCGGCCTGCCTTCACCTCTTACTGGTCTACCCCTGGGGCTTAGTGCGCCAGCGTTTGATTTTTCGCCGGTGTTGGGTTCCATTTCTTCCAGTGGCACTTTGCCTATTAACGGCATAGATGGCAAAACGACTGCCGGAGCACGACCGCTCACGCAGCGGCTGCCCACCATTGATCAGTGGAATGCCACCCTTCAGCGTCAGGTGACTTCCACCATTAACATCACTGTTAGCTACATCGGCAATAAGGGGACCCACGTCTTTGCTGGCGAGGGTCCATCCTATAACGCCAACGAAGTCGCAATCGGACCGGGCACCAATCTCGTGACCTGTCTCACCCCCACGACTTGCCAATTGGGAGGCTTTACTCCTGCGCAACCGGCAGCGGATCGTCGTCGCCTATTCCTGAACGGCGTTCCGGCTTTCAGTTATCCGGGATTCACTTTCACTACGGCTCCTAGCGCCGCCTTCCCGAACGGTCAAACGCTTCCGACTCCCCCGTGCTGCGCGGTTGATACCAGTTACTACGGCAATGATGCCGACGATAAATACAACGCCTTGCAGGTGAAGGTCGAAAAGCGCGTGAGCCATGGTCTCCAGTTCCTCGCGCACTACACCTTCTCCCACGCTTACGTATACAATGACAGTTACTACTCAGTAAACAGGGCGATTGCTTGGGGGCCAAACCCCTTCAATCGCAATCAAGTGGTTGTGGTTAACGCTATTTACGAATTGCCCATCGGCAAAGGGAAGAAATTTATGGGCAATATCGGCCGCGCAGCTGATCTGCTTATTGGCGGTTGGCAAATAACCAACACCACCACCTACGGTACCGGTCTGCCGTTTACTCCCAGCATTGGGGAGTGTGGCACCATCTCGGACGCCGGGCCTTGTCGGCCTAACCGCGTGCCCGGACAGCAATTGCATACGGGTAAAACGACGGCGCCGTGCCCGAGCGGTGTTGGCAACTGCACCTTCTGGTTCACGCCAGTTGCGCCCCTGGCCTACAACCTAACTCCGGCTCAAGCTGGACTTGACTCTTGCACCTTCGCGCGACCGAGCTCCGGCCCGTTTACTCTTCCTGGTTGCGGACAAATCGGAAATGCGGGTTACGATTCGTATCGCGGTCCGCATGCGTTTTACGATGACATGGCACTGTCCAAGACCTTCAGCATCACCGAGCGCATCAAGGCCCAGTTCCGCTTCGATGCCTACAACGTCTTCAACCATCCAGTGTTGGGCTTTAACTCCAACCAAGGCAACACCTGTGTGGATTGCCGCGGCAGTGCCGGCCAGATCACCGACATCGAGGCCGATTCGGCCCCGGGTGCTCCCATCGGCATGCGTCAGCTCCAGTTCGGATTCAGGGCTACTTTCTAACCCCTAACACCCCAAACAAAACGGGGAGCCCTCGCGGGCTCCCCGTTTTTTATGTTCTAATCCTTTTTTGCAGTGTGGTTCACCTTTGGAGTGCGGCAGCCCAGCTGCCGCTTTTTACGGTTTATGCGTTTCCGCCAAATCGCAATTTACGCCCGCAATCTACCGCTTCTCCTGATTCTCTTTCTCCTATTCCTGCCATCAGCGACCCCGCAATCCTCCGCCGGCGCTCCGCCCGCCACATCTTCCTACGATCAGGTTCACCGACTTACCGACCAGGGCAAATTCGATGAAGCACTCTCCGCCCTCGAAGAAATCTCCAAGTCCAATCCCACCGCGAAAAATCTCTCCCACGAATTTGGCGTCACCTACTACCGCAAAGGCGATTATCCCAACGCCATTACTTCACTTCAGCGTGCCATCGCGGAAAATCCTAACGACACCGAAGCTACTCAGCTCACTGGTCTCTCTCTGTATCTCGCAGGGAAGTCCGCCGAAGCCATCCCTTATCTCGAAAAAGTACAATCCTGGTATCCCAGCGCCAGCGTGGACGCCTCCTACATTCTGGGCGTCGCCTATATTCAGACCAAAAATTATCCCAGCGCCCGCGCCGCTTTCGCAAAAATGTTTCAGGTCCCGCCCGATTCCGCAGCAGCCTATCTTTTCACAGCGCGATTACTGCTTCGGCTCGATTTCGGTCCTGTCGCGGAAGAATACGGCAAAAAAGCCGTCGCGGCCGATCCCAAGCTTCCCCTTGCGCATCAACTTCTCGGCGAGCTCTATCTGTATCAATCCAAAATTCCCGAAGCCATCGCGCAACTCGAACAGGAACTAGCGATCAACCCAGGCAATCCCGCCGCATACTACAAACTTGCCGATGCCTATTCACGCGTCCAGAAGTTCGACGAGGCCGAAAAACTCCTGCAGCGCTCCATCTGGCTTGACGCAACTTCTACTGGTCCATACATCCTTCTCGGCAAAGTTCTTCAGAAAAAAGGTGAAACCCAACTCGCTATTCGCGCGCTGCAACGCGCCATTTCGATGGATCCCAACAATGATATCCCGCACCATCTCCTTGGACTCGCCTACCGCGACCTCGGCCGCGCCGAAGACGCTCAGCGCGAACTGAAGCTCGCCGAACAACTGCAATCCGCCACTCCCAAGCAAAATCCATGACCACTTCCAACGATTTCGTTTTTGTAGCGGCCACCTTTAGGTGGCCATCTTTCTTTTTCCACCGGACCATTCCCGCTCGCGCAAATTGTGGTTCCGCCACCTGATGCCCGCCCCGCGCCCCACTGTCGTCGGTCTCGGCGAACTCCTTTGGGATCTTTTCCCCAGCGGGAAACAACTTGGCGGCGCTCCCGCAAATTTCGCCTACATCACCGCACTGCTCGGCGATTCCGGCGTCGTCGCCAGCCGCGTTGGCGACGATCGTCTCGGCCAGGAAGCGCTGTGGCATCTCAAATCCTGCAGCCTGGAGGTCAGCCGAATCCAGCGCGATCTCTCTCATCCCACAGGCACTGTGAAAGTCGAAGTTGATTCCAAAGGCCAGCCCGAATATCAGATCATCGAAAACGTCGCGTGGGATTTCCTGGAATTTTCCGAGGACTGGATTTCACTTGCTCGTTCCGCGCATGCCGTCTGCTTCGGCACGCTCGCACAACGCAATTCCGTTTCGCGCGCCACTATCCGCGCCTTTCTTTCCGCGCTTCCGTCCTTCGCGATAGGTATATTCGATGTAAATCTTCGCCAGTCCTTCTTCAACTCGGAAATCCTGCGCGATTCCTTGCGTCACGCCAAAGTCCTTAAGCTCAATCATGAGGAATTCCCGCGCTTCCTCGATCTTCTGCACTGCCCGTTAAAGAATTCCGCGCGCGCAGCGAGCGCGCCAGACGACTACACGGCAGGCGCGCCAAGCGACTACTCCGATATTTCCGCCGCTCGCTGGATCTGCCGCGAATTCGGCATACGCCTGGTTTGTATCACCCGCGGGGCCAACGGCAGCATTCTAGTCACTACGGAATCTCACAACGAACATCCAGGGTTCTCCGTAAAAATTGCCGACACCGTCGGTGCTGGCGACGCCTTCACCGCCGCGCTTGTCCATCACGCGCTTCGCGGCTCCTCGCTCGCTGCCATGAACGCCGCCGCCAATCGCATGGGCGCCTGGGTTGCCTCTCAGGAAGGTGCCATGCCCCCAGCCGATCCAGAAGTCCTGGCCCAAGTCCGCGTCCCGTGATTGCTTGCGATTTTCTTGCTGGTTTATGATCGGGGATCTCTGCTCGCTCTAACTAAAATCCCGCTTCCACTGGTACCTGCTCTTCCGCTAGCTTTTCCGCCATCGCTTGCGGCAGGTCGTGCAGGAACACCAGAAATACCGCGTTCGTCCAGCCGAATCCTACAACATTTATGTTGTAGCCTGCCTTCACCGCAGTCTCAGAAGATCGTGTTACCGCGTTGTATTTTTCCCGGATGGTTCCATCGTGGCGGAAGTTTTGCGCTACCATGCTCGCGAAGTTGTAGCTGATACGGTTCGCATCCGTGTTGAATCCATACTTGCGCATTCCTTCGATCGCCAAAAGTTGCGTCGGCGCCCAGGCGTACGGGAAATCCCACTGCCCTTCGGTCTCGTACGGGCTCATCACCAAGCCGCCCGGTTGCTCCAGTTTTCCTACATTCTTCATTACTGCCGCCGCCTGCTCCTTCGTCGCCAGGCCCGCCCACAACGGGTAGAACGTCGTGATGTATTGGTACGTCGAGCGCTCTTTACGGTCAATGTCGTAATCGAAAAAGAATCCGCCTTGCCCATCCCATAGAAATTTCCCGATGTTTTCTTTTCGCTGCTCGGCCCGCCTTTTCCATTCGCCGGCATCTTTTCCGTTGCCCAGCGTCGTGCTGATTTCTTCCAGATCTTTCTCGTATTTGAACAGCAGGCTATTCAGGCACACCGCGGCATAATGATGAGTCGCCGCGCCGTGCGGACCGAATCGAAAGGACACATCGAATCCCGATTCACGCATAGAGCGGTCTCCACGATAGAAATCTCTGCTCAACGTGATCTCCTCCGCTTCATCGCATCCGGTTCTCTCCATCGTGGTCGCCGCATCGCAGATCTGCACGGAATAGCGCCTTCCCACCGCGTCGTGCGCTGGTTCTTTCGCATCAACCGTTTTGCGCACCAAATATCCGCGATCCTGTTCCGGATGGTTCAGAAAGTAGGCCGCCACCCTGCGGTAGTGATCCGTCTCATCCTTCAGGCTCTCCGGCGCAGGCACGTCGCCGAAGTCGTAGTAGCGCGCCAGGCCGGTATCCCCAGCAACATGCGGCGCCCGCAACCACATTTCCCAATCCTTCGCAGCATACCCGTACGCCCGCTCCAGCCATTTTTTATCGTCAACTCCTGCTGCTTTCTCAGCGTCATACACGGCGAGAATCATGGACGTCAGAAACGGAGGTTGCGAGCGGCTCAAGTAGTAGCTGCGATTGGCATTCAAGACCGTTCCGTAGTGCTCGATCTCGAAGAAAAAATTCTCGATCATTCCTTTCGCCAGCTCGATGCGCCCTTCGCGAACCAGTCCGCGCACAATAAAATAACTGTCCCACCCGTACATCTCGTTGAATCGTCCTCCCGGCACCACGTATTTATGTTCCAGGTAGAGCAACCCCGGGGGATCGAGTTTGCTGGTGTCCAACTGCCCTGGGCGGACAATTTTTTCTGGCAGCGCTTTCACCTGCACGTGGCACCGTCTCTGCATTTCTTCCTCTTGCGCCGATACCGGCACATCCGCGGGAAGGTAAAGCACGGAATTTTCAGCCAGCTTTGGGTCCACCACGGTTGTGCAGTCTTCCATCGATCTGGTGAGCGTATCCCAGGATTTCGAGATGTAGCTCAGGATTGGTTCCAGGCCTTTGGTCTTCGCAGCCGCCGTCTCGTCACTCTCTCTCGCAAAGACGCTGGCGGGCAGAACGACGCAAAACAGTGCAAGCGCAAGAACCATCCGGCACCCAAAAATAGAGCTAAATTTTGTCATTAGAATTGGACTCGGCTACGCTGGCGTCCCGAGACTTAGAATATGGCCAAACTATTGAAAAGTAAAGGAGTTAGTTGGCGATTGATAACCTGAGAGCAGGTCCCATTTTGACCATAAGCGGGTCAAAGACTGGCGCAATTTTACAGCGCAAGATACAGCACTTTTTAGCTATGCCCGGCGCCGGAAAGTTCCCGCACAATGTTGCCGACAAAACCTTTCGCATCGCCAAAAAGCATCAACGTTCGATCCAGATGGTAGAGCGGATTTTCAATTCCCGCGAAGCCCGCGGCCATGCTGCGTTTGATCACCATTACCGTGCGTGCTTTATCCACATCCAGAATCGGCATTCCGTAAATTGGGCTGGTGGTATCGCTGCGCGCCGCCGGATTGGTCACGTCGTTCGCGCCGATAATCAGTGCTACGTCGGTCTGCGGAAAATCCCCGTTGATTTCATCCATGTCCAGCAACTTGTCGTAGGGAATATCCGCCTCAGCCAATAGCACGTTCATATGGCCAGGCATGCGCCCAGCGACAGGATGAATGCCAAATTTAACGTCCACTCCGCGCTTGGTCAGCGCGTCGTAGAGTTCGCGCACTTTGTGCTGCGCTTGGGCTACGGCCATTCCGTATCCCGGCACGATGACAACTTTGTTGGCCGCCGCAAGAATCGCCGCGGCTTCTTCCGCGGTTGCGCTGCGAACCGGCTTGGCTTCTACTTTTCCCGCGGCCGTAGCTTGTTCCTGACCGAACGCGCCAAAAAGCACATTGCTGAACGAACGGTTCATGGCCTTGGACATGTTTACGGAAAGAATGAAGCCGGAAGCTCCGTCCAGTGCACCGGCCACGATAAGAAGTTTATTATCCAGTACAAATCCCATCGCGGCAGCTGACAAGCCGGCATACGAATTCAAAAGCGAGATTACTGTGGGCATGTCCGCGCCGCCGATGGGCACGATCATCATCACCCCGAAAATCAACGGAATCACGATGATCAGCGGGAACAGCGACATGCGCGAGGGATCAAGTACCAGTAACACTGCAACGATAATCGCGATGCCCAGTAGGGAAAGATTGACCAGGTTCTGTCCCTTATAGGTGATTGGCCGTTGCGGCAGAACTTCCTGCAATTTTCCCGCCGCCATCAGGCTACCGGTCAAGGTCAGCGAACCTAAAATAATTTCCAGCGAGAGCACAACCATCATGAATTTTGGAACGGCGGGTGCGCGCAAATAAAATTCCGCAGTGCCGACGAGTGTCACGCATAGCGCGCCGAAAGCGTGGCTCAGCGCTGTTCGTTGCGGAACGGCAGTCATTTGCACAAAGCCGAGTGGAACACCGATGACCGTGCCAAGCACCAGCGCAATCGCGATCCACGTGTAATCTACGATTCCGTGATGCAGAAGGGTTCCGACCACGGCGAGAAGCATGCCGATTTCGCCGGCTCGCACTCCACGTCGCGCGCTGGCCGGAGAGCTAAGCCACTTCAGCGACAGGATGAACAGCATGGAAGCGATTAAATAGATCGTTTCGAGAAGAAGCTGGCTGTTCAGGAGCGCTCTCATGCCTTTTTCGACCCGCTGGCCTTGAACATTTTGAGCATGCGGTCGGTGATGAGAAATCCGCCTACGATGTTGCTGGTAGCCGCGACGATGGCAATGGTGCCGAGCACTTTGGCCAGGGTGGCGTGATGTTGGTGGAATTCGCCGGCCAGGATGATCGCTCCAACCACCGCAATCGCGTCAAGAGCGTTGGTCAGCGACATTAACGGGGTGTGTAACAGCGGCGAAACGCGGCGAATCACCTCAAACCCGATGAACGCCGCAAGCATAAAAACATACAAACTCGTCAGCAAATCGAGCTTCATTCGCTTCAGGCTCCCGTTGGTTTTTCCGCGGAACGAGCAGGCAATCCCAGAAATTCGCGCACTCGCGGATTTACAATTTCTCCGTCGCGCGTCAACAAAGTTTCCCGGTGTATCTCATCCGCTTCGTTAAATTGAAATTTTCCATCCTTCACCAGGTTCAACAAAAACGCGCTCAAGTTTCGCGCATACATCTGGCTGGCATGGTAGGGAACTGTGCTCGCCAGATTGGTCTCTCCGATGATGGTGACGCCGTGTTCGACAACGGTTTCGCCCGCCCGCGTCAGCTCACAATTGCCGCCGCGCTCCGCCGCAAGATCCACGATCACCGAGCCCGGCAGCATTCGCGCCACCATTTCCTTGGTGACCAGTATGGGAGCTTTTTTCCCGGGAATCACCGCGGCTGTGACCACCACATCGTTCGCCGCCACCGCATCCCCAAGCAATTCGCGTTGCTTGCGGTAAAATTCCTCGCCTTGCGCCGTGCCATAGCCGCGCGCATCCTGCGCGTCTTTTGCTTCGATCGGCAATTCCACAAAACGACCGCCCAGACTCAGTACCTGCTCTTTTGCGGCCGGCCTCATGTCGTATGCCGATGTCACCGCGCCCAACCGCCGTGCCGTGGCAATGGCCTGCAATCCGGATACGCCCACGCCGATAATCAGCACGCGTCCGGGCGTAATTGTTCCTGCCGCGGTGGTCAACATCGGAAAAATTCGCGGAAGCGTATCCGCCGCCAGGATCACCGCTTTGTAGCCGCTCATGGTTGCCATGGACGAAAGCGCATCCATGCTTTGCGCGCGTGTGGTGCGCGGCATCAATTCGACCGCGAAGGATGACACTCCAGTCGCGGCCAGTTCCTGCAGAATTTGCAATGAGCCCAGCGGCCTCAGGAATCCAATGAGAATCTGGCCACGGCGCAGCAGCGGCAAATCCGCGTGGCCCGTTTTGTCGTTGGCGCCATCGCAAAGAACCTGCGTGATGATTTCCGCCTGGGAAAAAACTTCCGCGCGGCTGGACGCGATCTTCGCACCCTTGTCGGAGTATTCGGCGTTCGGGTATCCCGCAGCTGTGCCGGCGCCCGCTTCGACAAGCACTTGCAGTCCGGCTTTGGCCAGATTGGCGAGAACCGCCGGCACCAGCGCCACCCGCTTTTCTCCGGGATAAGTCTCGCGAGGCACGCCGACGATCATGAGCAGGCTCCGCCGACCGCGACAAATCGCCAGTAATAAATCGATTTAGCTATGTTTAGAATGGCGATGGCCGCCAAGCTGAGAGCGCCAATTCGCGCATGCCGTGGACTGAATGGTTCTTCATGCCAAGCGTCTGAATCCGATCCGAACACCATCATTCCGTGTACACCAACCCCGCATTCTATCCGCTATTCCGGGAATGTCCACCAAAACCTGTTTGCCAAATCTTGGCGGTGGTTATTGCATTTTTTCGTATATCTGCTTCGCTTCGTTGAGCCGGCGGAGTACGAGTTCCTTCTCTTCCACGGAATTCCAATCCGGATACGCCGTCGTTATTTCGATGGTTCGCGCGATCCATGCGGCGAAATACTTCGCGTCTTCAGGCGAGCGAGGTTTCGCGCCCGCAACGTTTATATAAATAGGACTCGTGGTCGCGTACGCGTAATTATCCATCACCGGATATTGCGCCTTGTCGCTCCAAGCGCGCAGCACGCACCATCCGCTCGCATTCAACGGAATCGTTCCGGTGGCGTCGGCGGTATAGAGCGAGTTTTCGAGCTTTAGATCTTTGACGACGTGCCCGTTGCAGAACACTTGCAGATGATCCACCGGCACGATTGAACGCAGCCGCGCGGTGAACGGGATTTCCTGCTGCGGTTTTTCCAGTTTCAGTTCGCTGCCGACGATCTGGCCATTCAGTGTGAAGTTGATCAGCGGGCCGTTGGTCGCAAAGGTTCTCCCGTTTTTTAGCGAATCAAACCATGAATCCAGATTCACGCCAATTATTCCGTCGGTTGACGCTTGTGCGTAGATCCGGTCGAAACCCTCGTTGCCACGAATGGGAGCGGCGTAATTCGGCATAGCATCCGTGCCTCCGCCCGCTGGAATGTGGAATCCCAAGTTCAGCAACCGATACCAGACAGCGGCCGTGGATTTGTGATCGCTGAATCCAACAATTTCCATGTAATCCAGTTTTCCCAGCGCCACATCGATCGGCAATTCGCTCGTAATTCGTTGCGGAGGATTTGCGAAAGGATCCGGCTCTTCATCAAACGGATGCACTTCTCCGACCAGCGCGCCCTGAGCGTGCGCCATGTCGTACACGTCCGCATTCATTGGGAACAAACTGGCAGCGGCGGTGTTTGGATATCCCGCATATCCGGGCATCAAGAAATGATCTCGCAAGCGCAGTATTCCCCGGTGCCCCCAGTAACTGGTGTGGAATTCCTGTCCGAGCACCGTTTCTGATTCCGATGAAGGGTATTTCAAGAACTCCCCGAAGTATTGCGAACGAATGTCCGGGAAGCGCTGCTCTTTATTGACGACCAGGTTGTTTACAAGTTGAAGGTCCTCCCCTTCGGCGTGTTCCAGAAGCTGTATCCGCTCGATTCGGTAGGTGCCGCCGTAATTCATATGCACGTGCAGGTCGCCGCTTATCCAACTGGTTTTCCCGTCGTGCTCCCAATCGATACTTTTTAGAACAACGTCCAGCTTATTTGCGGCGGCTGTCCCTGCCTCGATGGTTCGTTGCTGAGGCTGATATCGAAGGCCTTTCGATACTTCAACACAGATTTTTCCTCCAGGAACCTCAACGGTTGCGTCGCGGCCCCGCAGAGAATAGAAATAGTGCGCCTCGAACGGCTTTTCGCTCCGGTTGTATCCGTCGTCAGCGTAAATCAGCGCAAATGTGGGCGCGTAGAATCTTCCTGTTTGGTCCAGGACGGAAATCCGCGCTGGCACGTGGTGCCCTTTTTCATCGTGGACGGAAATGCTGACTGACATCCGGGGCTGGAGCCACTTCCGTTTTTCGTTCGAGAGCGTTCTCTCGCCTCCTCCTTCTGCTTCCGTGAGCACAATTTCTGTGTTGAACGCCCGATTAGAGATGAAAGCCAGGAGCTTGCCGTCCGGGGACCAGCGAACGTTCGTGTGATCAAAATCGCCATACGAAATCGGGAACGCATCGCCGCCATTCGCCGGCATCAGCCATAAGTTGTGCCACTGCCCGCCGAGATAAGAGCTGTAAACCATGCGCGAACCGTCCGCCGAAAAGTCCGGCCGCGCTTTCCAGTTTGTTTCTTCGTAGTGAATTTCTTTCGCTTCCGCTCCCGGCTCCGCGTTCATGCGCCAAAAGCCGCCGGTTCCGTGAATGTGTCCTTTATTGGAAATGAAAAGGATTTCTTGGCCGTCGCGCGCCCATACCGGATTGATTTCCGTGTCGTATTGGCTGTAGTAGTAGCGCGGCAGATCGCTTTTTGTTTCGCCGGTGAGTCGAACAACATTTTCCAGTTTTCCATCGCGTACATCCGCGCGAAAAATATGAAAGCGTTTATTGAATTGCGTCGAAACAAAAATGATTCGTTTCCCATCTGGCGACCAGCGCGGTTCCGCGTTGACCGCGCCGCCGCTCGTTAGTTGGGTACTTTTTCCGCTCGCAACATCCAGCAGCCAAAGCTCCATCGCGTCTTTCTGGTACGAAACGTAAAGAATGCTTTTTCCGTCCGGCGACCAATCCGGCTGGTAATCGTAGCCGGCGCCATCGGTAAGCTGCAACGCTTCCTTCGAATCAAGCTTTTGCCGCCAAAGAGAGCCCGCCATCGAGTACGCAACTTCTTTCGAATCCGGCGCCCACGCAACGCTGCTTGGACCGCTCGTCAACTGCGGCAAATAGAATTCGCGATAGTAATAAGGATGAGGAAGATCAATCTGCGGAAGCACAGGCCTGCGCTGCGCGAGCAGCGGCGAATCAAAAATGGCAATGGCTAAAAGGAAGAACGGAATGTATTTCTTCACGGCGCAAGTATCGTGCCCGCGCAGCTCTTTATGCAAGCCCGAGCTTGCTGAATGGCAAATCGCGCACGCGCTTGCCAGTGGCCGCAAACACTGCGTTGCACAGCGCTGGCGTGAATGGCGGAACGCCCGGCTCGCCAATTCCCGCCGGTCGCGCTTCACTCTCCACCAGATGCACGTAGGTTTCGCGCGGCGCAGTGTTCATGCGCGCCATCGGATAAGTGTCGAAGTTGCCCTGCTGGATTACACCATTCTTCGCGGTAATTTCTCCGTAGAACGCGAGGCTGGTCGAAAACGTCGCGGCCCCTTCGAATTGTTGCCGCGCCATTTCCGGGTTGACGATCGTTCCGGCATCCACGGCGGAATCTACGCGCCCAATTCTTACCTTGCCGTCTTTGTCCATTTCGACTTGTACAACGGTGGCAACATAAGTCAAAAAGCTGCGGTGAATCGCGAGGCCCATGCCGAATCCATTGCCGTTTTTCTTTTTGCCCCAGCCGGCTTTTTCCGTGGCGATTTCCAGTACGCGCCGGAATCGCGCGGTGTCGATCGGATATTGCTGGTAATCGCCATCATAATTGGTGTAATCCTTCGGCAATTCCGTCTTGGGAATAATCCGGTCCGGACCGAGCAGCGCCAGAACATAGTCGCGCGGATCTTTTCCCGCCGCGTGCGCCAACTCGTCTGCAAAGGAATGTTCAGCGTAGGCGTGAAATACATTGGAAACGCTACGCAGCCAGCCGATTCGAACGTGGGTCTTGGCTTCGCCATTTTCCGCGCGATGGTTCGGAATGGCGTAGGGCAAATCGCTCCAGCCTAGGCCAATTTCGCCCGCGTCCGCGGTAAGCGCGGCGGCGTCAAACGTCGAGGCGATCGGCGGGAATGTGCTGCGCTGCAACCATGCGGTGGGTTTTCCGTCCGCGCCCAGCGCAGCTTTCAAATACATCGCTGCCACGCTGTGATAGGTGTCGAATTGAATGTCGTCTTCCCGGCTCCAGACAACTTTCACCGGCTTTCCGGATTTCTTCGAGAGCACTGCCGCTTCCACCGCATAATCGGGGAAGGATTTACGACCAAATCCTCCGCCGAGCAGCGTTACGTTTACCGTCACGTCTTCTTTTTTGGCGCCGACTGCCGCGGCGACCGCCTCGCGCGCGCCTTGCGGATTCTGCGTCGCGGCCCACACGTCCACTTTTCCATCCTTGTAGTGAGCTAGCGCCGCTGGCGGTTCCATCGAAGCGTGCGCCAGCATCGGCGCATAGTATTCCGCTTCGATAGTTTTTCCGCCTTTCGCAAAAGCGTCGTCCACATTGCCGATTTCGCGCACCACTTTTCCAGGTTTGCGGGAAGTTGCTTGCAGCTCCGCCCTGTAAGGATCGGACGAATAGGATTTGTTATCGCTGTCGGTCCACTCGATTTTCAGTTTTTTCTTGCCCTGAATCGCGGCCCAGGTGCTGTTCGCCAGCACGCCAACTCCGCCGTGCGCTTGAAACAGTATGGGTGGCTTGAAAGGATCAATCGTCGCGGTCTGCTTCACTCCCGGCACTGCCAGCGTCGCTTTGTCATCCACCGATTTCACAGCCGCGCCAAAAACGGGCGGATGGGCTACGTTCGCGTAAAGCATTCCATCCATTTGCGCATCTATACCGTACGTCGCCTTGCCGGTGATCATATCTTTCAAGTCGTAGCTGGCGACGCCTTTGCCGATGTAGCGCCACTCGCTGCGCGGCTTCAGTTTCAATTCTTCTTTTTTCGGGACGGGAAGTTTCGCCGCCGCAGTCACCAGCTCGCCGTAGCCGATTTTCTTCCCGGACTTGGTGTGCAGCACTTCATGCACTCCGGTTGAGCACTCCGCTTCTGGCACGCCCCATTGTTGAGCAGCTGCCCGCAGTAGCATCAGTCGCGCCGAAGCGCCCGTTTCGCGAAGCGTATCGAACGAACCGCGCACCGAATGCGAACCATCCGTATCCTGATCGCCAAATTTTTCATCGCCCGTGGCCTGCACGATTTTCACTCGCGCCCAATCGGCGTCGAGTTCATCCGCGATGATTCGCGGCAGAGCCGTCCTGCTCCCGCTGCCCATCTCTGAGCGATGCGCGACCGCATAAACCGTTCCGTCCGTATCAATCGCCAGATAAACACTCGGTGAGAGCGGTCCCTTCAGGCCAACGTCGGCGACTCCGGCGGGCGTCCCCGCGGCCCCGCCCGCAGCGAACACGTCGCCAGGCAGGTAGCGCGCCGCCAGCACGAACGCTCCCGCGCCAACCATCCCGCGCAAAAAATCGCGCCGCGTACTTCCAGCTTTGCTTTCAGGCAACGAAATGTTTTCGACGGCAATCAAGGAACCCTCCGCTTTTTCGGCGATTTCCAGCTCATCATCCTACCGCAATTTCGATTCGCGCCACTAACCGAAGCGTGTCTATGAAGGGCACGGCATGTTCACCGCGGAGCGCTCGCGCCGTGCCCGCCTTTTTTCTAGCTTCCTGATCCCGCTGACGCCTATGACGGTTTCCAAGTTCCCAGCGCCCGCCGCAAATCCACGATCTGCCCAACGTGATATGCATTGTGATCCGCCAGCAGCAAAGCTTCCCGCAGCAAAGTCTGTCCGCTGCCCCACGGGAACGGCGCGTGTAAATCAGAACGCGGATTGCTGACCAATGCGATCATCGCGCGCAAATCCTGCTGGATGGCGTCGACACTTTTCTTCCAAGCAGCATCATTCGGCGGCTCGGCTGTCTTCGGCCAGTAGCCACCTGGAAAATCCGGTGATTTGTGTTTCGGATCGCGGCTGAATTCGAGTATGTCCCATTGCGCGATGCGGATATGTTCCAGTAATTGCCAACCGGTGTGCTGTAATCCATTCGCGGCAACACCGCGTTTCTCGGCAGGGAAGTCAGCCACAGCATCGGAGATCGATACGTGAGCTTCCCCTCCCTTCAGCAGTTCAACCAGATGCTGCCGGAGCGATGCGTCAGGGTCATTTTTTCTGGGGCTTCTGCTCCCGCGAGACTTTTTCATTTCTACTTCTCCGCCATCACCACCTGCTGCGGCAATTCCGGAACCGGATGCAGGCTGCAACTCTTGAAGCCTGCCGCGCTAAACATTTTTTGGTATTCCGCAAAGGTGTAGGCGTCTCCGGAATCGGTGTGAGCCAGCATCACCAGGCTAAAGGCAGCCGCCATTGGCGGCGTTACGCGATCCGGGTTGGGTACAAACTCAACGGTAAGAGCCTTGCCACCAGGCTTGAGCGCGGCGTGAAAGCGGCGCAACAGTTTTTCGTTGGTTGCCGAATCGAAGTGATGCAGGAAGTTGGTAATGAAAACATAATCGTAGCCTACGCCAAGGTCCGCGTCGAAAGCGCTTCCGGGCCGCGTCGAAAAGCGGTCGGCAACGCCGGCCTTCACGGCATTCTCTTTGGCCACTTCCAAGACCGCCGGCCAATCGACCGCGGTGACATGCACGTTGGGAAGATTCCTGGCGACGGTGACGCCGTACATCCCGTGCCCCGCCGCGATGTCCAGCACCCGGATCGGCCCGCTGCTGGGCGCGAGCATTTGGGTCAGCACTCCGGCCATGGGCACGGCCATGGCCGACATCGACCGCGCGAAATTTACCCAACGGTCATCTTCGGGTTTGCTGTTGTCACCAATCTCACTGGCGGTGGCGCCTTTGCGCACCGACTTGGTCAGGATTTTCATATTATCCAGGTTCTGATCGCTGACCAGAAACTCCGCCATCCCTCCCATGTATGCCGGCGAGCGCTTGTCAAGAAACACCGCCGAATCCGGCGTCAAGGCGTACTTGCCGTTCTCCTTGTTCAGGAATCCCTGAACCGTCAGATAGTCCGCCAGAATCCGGATTCCGCGCTCCGCGGCCTGCGTACGCTTGGCCAGCGATGCGGGTTCGTTTGCGCCTTCACCGATGGCCGTGAAGAGGTCCACTTCGACGCCGGCTTTCAGGGCGAAGGTCTGCTGATACCGTGTCAGTGCTTCAAAGATCTTTTCCGGGCTTGGTCTGGACGCGGCTGCGGTTGACATGAATGTTCTCCCTCCGGTTTGCACCGGCGTATTGGGTTAACTGCATTAGGTTAACAACGATGCGCCGCGGGGAGCGGGCATCAAATTCGTCGCTCTCTTTATACGCCTTTTTGCGCCGCGGTGTTCAAGAGATTCTGCCGGGAACCAGCACCGGTAGTGGGCAGATTTCGATTAGCGCGTTTAAGATACTTGCCAGCGATGAAAAGCTGAATTCATCAATCGGGGAAACTCGAGCAGCAGCACAAAAGGAGAGAGGCGCTGGGTAGTCTCACAAGCGCCTCCTCTACTGCGTCAACGTAAACCGTACCTCACTGGATCACCTCCTTCTCGGCAAGAACGCCGATGTCGACCAGATGTCGAATAATCCGAGTATAGCGCGGGATCGGAGAGATGTCAGAACGAGCGTTCCCTTAAGCAGTTTTAGTTGATTGCATAACAATGTCGGCTATGTGGGTTGCTTGATGACCGCAGAAGAGTCGGCTCCTTGACCCGAGTAGACTGTGGTTTATCGACGACCTCAGGCTCGGGAGAAAGGAGCCGAACATGATGATTATAGTAGATTACCACCCGAGCTTTCAGGCAATTGCATTTTTAATTGAAGAGACTGGTGAGTGCGGTGAACAGGAACTGAACCACAGTGATGGACAAGCCGAGAAATTCTATCGAGACCTGCAGCAACGAGGA
>WNFO01000248.1_pt1 | contig 44402 bp, 40 predicted proteins | sample 5400251 | NCBI WGS metagenome assembly WNFO01 (sample SAMN13153354, study PRJNA577476) | soil metagenome | isolation source: 100 cm saprolite under Madrone tree | place: USA:California | collected 2016-06-14 | reverse complement strand
GCCCCGGCGATGGCCGGGACCGCGACCGCGATGCGCACCAGCAGGTTGCGAGACATGTCAGGCGGTGACGCGGCCGAATCGCCGCTCCCGGCCTTGGTAGTCCAGGATCGCCTGGAACAGGTCGCGCCGCGTGATGTCGGGCCAGAGGACCGGGGTGATATACAGCTCGGTGTACGCGAGCTGCCACAGCAGGAAATTGGAGAGCCGGCATTCACCCGACGTGCGGATCAGCAGGTCCGGATCGCTCCAGGGCGCGGTGTACAGCTTGGCGCGGATGGCGTCTTCATCGATGTCTTCGAGTCGCTTGACGCCCTTGAGCACCTCCTCGGCGAGGAGGCGCGCCGCCCGGGCCAGCTCGCCGCGCGACGAGTAGGAGATGCAGAGATTGAGCGCCAAGCGCGCGCCGTCGCGGGTTTCCCGCTCGATGCGCTCGACCGCCGCGCGCGCGCCGGGCGCGAGCCTGGTCCGGTCGCCCAGGACGTGGACTGCGACCCCCTGGCCCCTGAGCTCCGCCACTTCCCGCGCGATATACTCCTCGAGCAGCCGCATCAGGGCGGAGATCTCGGTCACCGGGCGCTGCCAGTTCTCTTCGGAGAAGGCAAACAGGGTGAGCACCTCGAGACCGGCTTCGAGCCCGCCTTCCACCACCTCGCGCACCGCCCGCATGCCCGCCCGGTGGCCCAGCGGCCGCGGCAGGCTGCGCTCGCGCGCCCAGCGGCCGTTCCCGTCCATGATGACGGCCACGTGCCGGGGCACGGCCCCATTGAGCCGAATCTGAGAGAGCAGCTCGTCCGCCATCTCAGACCTCCATGATCTCCGCTTCCTTCGCCTTCACCGCCTCGTCCACCTGTCGCAGATGATCGTCGTGCAGCTTCTGAACGTCCTTTTCAGTGTGCTTCTTTTCATCCTCGGAGACGTGCTCCGTCTTCTTGACCTTGCTGATCGCATCGGTGCGCGCGCGGCGGATCGCCACCCGGCCCTCTTCGGCGAACTTGTGCACGACCTTCACCAGCTCCCGACGCCGCTCTTCGTTGAGCGGGGGGAGCGGAATCCGGATGAGGTTGCCGTCGTTGGAGGGGGTGAGGCCCAGATCGGACGCGAGGATCGCCTTTTCGACCGCCTTGAGGAGGCCCTTGTCCCACGGCTGGATGGTCAGGAGCTTCGGCTCGGGCGCCGCTACGCTGGCAACCTGGTTGAGCGGCATCTCGCTGCCGTAGGCGTCTACGCGCACCAGGTCCAGCAGTGACGTCGTCGCCTTTCCCGTGCGGACGGTGGAGAACTCGCGCTTCACCGCTTCCACGGCCTTGTCCATCGAGTGCTTCGCCTGCTTGACGTGGTCCGCGAGCGTTGCCGTAGGAGGGCTCATTGGACGATCGTGCCGACGCGCTCTCCGGCCAGAACCCTGGCCGTCGCGCCGGGCTGGTTGATGTTGAAGACCACGATGGGAAGCTTGTTCTCCTTGCAGAGGCCGAAGGCGTTGGCGTCCATCACGGCATAGCCGTTCACCAGCGCGTCGCGGAACGACAGCTCCTTGAGGAACTTCGCCTTCGGGTCCTTCTTCGGATCGGCGGTATAAACGCCGTCCACATTCGTCGCCTTGAGGAGCACGTTCGCCTCGATCTCGAGCGCCCGCAGCACGGCCGCCGTATCGGTCGAAAAGTACGGGTTTCCGGTCCCGCCCGCGAAGATGACCATGCGTCCCTTTTCGAGATGCCGTACAGCGCGGCGTCTGATATAGGGCTCGGCCAACTCCTCCATGCGGATCGCCGTCATCACCCGGGTATCGACGCCCTTCTTTTCGAGGATGTCCTGCAGCGCCAGGGCGTTGATCACGGTCGCCAGCATGCCCATGTAGTCGGCGGACACCCGATCCATGCCCTGCTCGCTCGCGGCCGTGCCGCGCAGGATATTCCCCCCGCCCACCACCAGGCCCAGCTGGACGCCGAGCCCGGCGACGTGCTTGAGCTCGTCCCCCAGCTGGTCGATGACGGAAAAGTCGATCCCGCCGCCGGCGCCTCGCGTGCCGGCGAACGCCTCACCCGAGATCTTGAGCAGGGCCCGCCGATACGCCAGCGCCACTCAGCCTTCCCCGACCTTCAACCGGGCGAACCGGCGCACGTCGATCTTTTCGCCGGTCTTGGCCGCGAGCTCTTTCACCAGCTCGCCCACCGTGCGTTTATCGTCCTTCACGAACTTCTGCTCGAGCAGGACGTTCTCCTCGTAGAACTTCTTCAGCATCCCCTCCACGATCTTGGCGCGGATGTTCTCGGGCTTCTTCTGCTCGGCCACCTGAGCCTCGTACACCTGGCGCTCCCGTGCGACGGTTTCCACCGGCAGGTCCTCGATGCGCACCGCGAGCGGATTGGTGGCCGCGATGTGCACGGCGAGGTCGTGCGCCAGGGTCTTGAACTCCTCGGTGCGCGCCACGAAATCGGTTTCGCAGTTCAGCTCCACCAGCACGGCGTTCTTGCCGTTATGGTGGACATAGTGGCCGATCAGGCCCTCGGACGCCTCGCGCCCGGCGCGTTTATCGGCCTTGGCCGCGCCCTTGGTGCGCAGCACGTCGACGGCCTTCTCCAGATTGCCCGCCGTTTCCTCCAGCGCCTTCTTGCACTCCATCATGCCGGCGCCGGTGCGGGCGCGCAGCTCGGCCACGAGCTTGGCCGGAATCTCTTTCACGATCGCCACTCCTCCTCCTCCTCATGAAAACGCCGCCCTCGCGCCGTTGGGCTGGGAGGGCGGCGGTCGGTTGTCCACCGGAACGCATGCGTCCGGTGTGCTTAGACCTCGCCTTCGCCTCCGCCGCTCGATTCCGCTGGAGCTGGGGCCGGCGCCTCGTCCGTCTTGAGCCGTGCGGCGATCGCCTCCGGCTTGGGGCGACGCTTGCGCCGCGCCGGCTTCTTTTTCTTGTCACCTTCCGCCTCGCTCTCGACGCCGGTCTCCGTCGAGTAGGTCACCCCTTCGCCTTCCTCGGCCGCCTCGCGCAGCGGCATCTGGTGGCGGGCTTCCGAGATGACATCGGAGATGGCCGCGGTGATCAACGAAACCGCCCGGATTGCGTCGTCGTTGCCGGGGATCGGGATCGTGATCAGCTCCGGATCGGCGTTGGTGTCCACGATGGCGACCACGGGAATGCCGAGCTTGTTCGCCTCGGCGACCGCGATGCGCTCCTTCTTCGAGTCCACGATGAACAGCGCCCCCGGCAGCCGGCTCATGTTCTTGATGCCCGACAGGTACTTCTCGAGCTTCACGCGCTCGCGCTCGAACAGCAGCTGCTCTTTCTTGGTGTAGTTCTCGAACTCGCCCTCGGCGGTCCCCTGCTCCAGCTCCTTCAGCCGCTTGATCTGCTTCTTGATGGTCTGGAAGTTGGTGAGCGTGCCGCCCAGCCAGCGCTCCGTGACGTAGAACGCGCCGCAGCGCTGCGCCTCCGCCAGAAGGATGTTCTTGAGCTGCTTCTTCGTGCAAACGAAGAGGACGTTCTCACCCTTCAGGATGACACCGCGGAGCAGCTCTTGCGCGGCCTCGATCTGTCGGAGCGTCTTTTGGAGGTCGATGATGTAAATCCCCGACCGCTCGGCGAAAATGAACCGGCGCATCTTGGGATTCCAGCGGCGCGTCTGGTGGCCGAAATGGACACCCGCTTCCAGCAAAAGCTCCAACGTAGGCTGCCCCATGCACTCCCTCTCGTGGGTTCGATCCGCCGCCGCCCTCATCTCCGATGCAACCCCTCGGGGGGGACCCAGCACCGGATCAGGCGACGTGTGTGATTTATCGCTTACTGAACTGGAACCGCTTGCGCGCGCCCGCGCGGCCCGGCTTCTTGCGCTCGACCACCCGCGGATCCCGCGTCAGCAGTCCCTGCTCCCGCAGCTTCTTACGGTGCCGCTCGTCCGCCAGGCACAGTGCTCGAGCGATCGCGAGCCGCATCGCCCCCGCCTGCCCCGTCACACCGCCGCCCCGGCACAGCGCCCGCACGTCGAAGGCGCCCAGCGTGTCGGTCGCCGTGAACGGCTGCTGGATATGCGACACGAGCGAGGGCCGGGGAAAATAATCGCCCAGCGTGCGCCCGTTGACGTTCCACTTCCCCGAGCCCGGCGTGAGATACACGCGCGCCACCCCCACCTTACGGCGCCCAACAGCGTGCCAGCGCAGCTCCGGCGTTATGGCCGAACTCATCAGGCCTCCGCCAGACTGAGCGGCTCGGGCTGCTGGGCCGCGTGCGGGTGCTCGGGACCGGCGTAGACTTTCAGCATCTGCTTCACCTTCTGACGTGAGAGCGTCGTCTTCGGCAGCATGCCCCACACCGCCTTCTCGATCACGCGCTCGGGGCGCGTCTCGAGGACCTTCTTGACGGGCGAGAAACGTTCGTGGCCCATGTAGCCGGTATGACGGAAGTAGCGTTTCTGCTCCAGCTTGCGTCCCGTGAGCTTGACCCGAGCGGCGTTCACTACCACCACGCAGTCGCCGCCGTTCAAGTGCGGCGTGAACGTGGGCTTGTGCTTGCCGCGCAGAATCTGCGCCACGCGGCTGGCCAGCCGGCCGAGCGGCAGCCCTGCCGCGTCGACGAGGAACCAACGACGTGTCACGTCCTCTTTTCTCAGCGTGAACGTCTTCATTCCAGCCCTTCCAAATGGAAACCCGGTCGGTGACAGCCGCGAACTATACCCGAGCCGTAAGGGCCTGTCAACCCGAGGGTTCCGGGCTCGCGAGGGTCACGAGCGAGGCGCCTTTTTCGACCGCTTGCCCAACCGCGACATGGACCGTCTGCACCGTCCCGGGACGCGGCGCGCGCAGCTCGTTCTCCATTTTCATCGCCTCCACGACCACGAGTCCAGCGCCGGCATCCACCTGCTGTCCCTCGGCGACTTCGATCCGCACCACCAGACCAGGCATTGGCGCGCGCACCGTCCCGCCGCCGGGGGCGGGCTGGCTCTTCCTGCCGATCGCCTCGCTCCTGCTGCTGCGTTGGTCCTGCACCACCACCTCCACCCGCTCCCCCAACACTCCCAGCGCCCACCGCCCATCGCCCTCCAGCGGCTCGGCCGCGACGGTCCACGACTCTCCGCCGAGCAGCAAATGATAGAGCGGCGTCCCCGATACCGCGGCGAGATCGCTGTCGAGCCCCACCCCATCCACGGTCACGCGGTTCCCGTCCACCTCGACCTCGTGGGTCTGCGAGCCAATCGTCACGAAGTACTTCATTCCGCCTCCATCACGGCCACCGTCTCCACGTCTGCCGTCTGGGGGAACAGGTCGAACGCCCGCACCGCGGTCACCCGGTAGGTCGCGCTCAAGCGGTGCAGGTCTCGAGCAAGGGTCGCCGGGTCGCAAGACACGTAGATCAACCGACTAACCGGCTGGCCCGTGAGCCGAAGGGTGACATTCCAGTGCAGGCCCGCCCGGGGGGGGTTCACCACCACCGCGCTCGCTTCGGGAAGCGTGGGCAACACGTCCTCCGCTTTGCCGGCGATGAACCGGACCGGACGCGCCGCCGGGCGCCCCCGTGCCCACTCGATTGCCTTCTCGTCCGCGTCCACGCTGACGACCTGCGCCCCGCGCTCCGCCAGCGCCACGGCCGTGTCCCCGATGCCCCCGTACAGGTCCCAGACCACCGCGCCCCGTACGTCGCCCACTTGGTCCACCGCCCAGGCGCGCGCGATCATGCCCATCTCCGGATTGACCTGTTCGAACGCGGTGGGCGGGAATCCGGTGGCCGGGCCGGCCACGACGCGCGCGGCGCCGTCCACTGGCTGCCACCAGCAGATCACGTTTCCGCCGTCAGGGAGCGCGGCCCGCAGCGCCTCTGCGGTACGCCAGGGCTCACCGCTCGACTCCGCGATGATGTGCCGGTGACCCTCGCGGTCAATCCGCAGCGTGAGTTGGGTGAGCCGCGGCGGCAGGAGGTCCAGCCGCTGCTTCACCTCTCGCCACAGGGCCATGAGCTTGAAGTCCGCGATGTGACAATCCCTCAGGTCGAACACCGACCCCGGGCGGTCGTATGGATGGAAACCCACCGTCCTCCCCCGCCCTCCACCGCCGCCTTTCACCGCGAGGCTTATCTTCGCCCGATAGCGCCACTCCTCGACCGCCTCGACGATCTCGGGGTCGCCGACGTCGAGCTTGGCGATCCGTCGCAACGCGTCGCCCACGATTGCCCGCTTGGCGGCCAGCTGCGCTTCGTACGTCACGTGCTGCAGCTGGCAGCCGCCGCAGTGATCCTGCACGTAGTGCGGACACGGTGCCGTGACGCGGGCCGCGCCGGCGGCGACGATCTCGGCCAGCTCGCCGCGGGCGAAGCTTTTGTGCAGCTTCACCCCCTCCCGCAGTCGGATCCGCTCGCCTGGGGCGGTGCGCGCGACGAACACGGCTCGCCCGTCCGCGAGCCGGCCCACCCCCTCCCCACCCGCCGCGATCGCCGTGATCGCCACGACGTCGCTCATTGACCCACCGCCTCCCGGCGAGCCGCGAGCAGCCAGGGGGACGGCCGGACCAACGGTCCGGCGGTCGGCGTCGGTGGGGGTGTGGCCGCACCCCGCTCTTCGGCGAGCAGTGCGGCCACCACCGCGAGCGGCCGGGTCAGGGCGGCCGGCGGCTCGCCTACCAGCAGGCGTGCCCCCGCGCGCTCGAGGTAGGTGACATCGATGTCGCCGCGCTGGAATTCGGGGTCGTCCATCACCCGCAGGTGAAACATCTGGGACGTTGGAATGCCGACGATCGCCAGCTCGCGCGTTCGAGCGCGACGGCGCGCGTCTCGCCCCACACGATCAGCTTCGCGATGAGCGGGTCGTAGTAGAGTGTGACCTCGTTGCCCTCCTCGATCCCACCGTCCCACCGCACCCCGGGGCCGCCGGGAACCCGCAAATAGCGCACGACGCCCGTCGCGGGGAGAAAGTCGTTGAGCGGGTCCTCCGCGGTGATGCGACACTCGATTGCGTGGCCCCGCGGCTGCAGTGTACCCGCGTGCACGCGCAGCGGCTGGCCCATCGCCACACGCAGCTGCTCGCGCACGATATCCACCCCATACACGAGCTCGGTCACCGGGTGCTCGACCTGAATCCGGGTATTCATCTCCAGGAAGTAGAACTCGCCACTCGGCGCGAGCAGGAATTCGATGGTCCCGGCCCCCAAGTAGCCCACGGCGCCCGCGGCGGCGGTGGCGGCATCGCTCATGCGGCGGCGCAGTGCGGGCGTCACGGCCACGGACGGCGCTTCCTCGATGAGCTTCTGGTGCCGGCGCTGGATGCTGCACTCGCGCTCGCCCAACGCGACCACGCGTCCGAACGAGTCCGCCAGGATCTGGATTTCGACGTGTCGCGGCCGCTCGAGGTATTTTTCGAGGTACACTTCGCCGGCCCCGAACGCCTTGACCGCCTCGCTCGCCGCCGCCTCGAATCCCGCTTCGAGCTCCGCCTCCTCCCGGATCAGCCGCATGCCCTTGCCGCCGCCGCCCGCGGCCGCCTTGAGGAGCACCGGGTAGCCGAGCCGCGCCGCCTCGGGCCGTGCCTGCACGTGGTCAGCGAGCGGCCGCGTGGTCCCCGGAACGATCGGCACGCCCGCCTGCTGCATGCGGCGCCGCGCTTCGGTCTTGTCGCCCATGGCCCGGATGGCGGCTGCCGGCGGTCCGATGAACTCGAACGACGCCGCCGCCACCGCCTCCGCGAACGGCGCGCGCTCCGAGAGGAAGCCATATCCGGGGTGCACCGCCTGGCAGGCCGCGCTCTGCGCCGCGGCAATCAGCTTTCCGATGTCGAGATAGGACTGGGCCGCCGCCGGGGGCCCGAGCGGCACGGCGAGGTCGGCGGCGCGCACGTGCGGCGACAGGCGATCGGCCTCGGAATAGACCGCCACCGCCTCGAGGCCTTCCTCGTGGCAGGCGCGGATGATCCGCAGGGCGATCTCGCCGCGGTTGGCGACGAGGACGCGTTTGATGGTCGTCATGACGCCGTTCTCAGCGATGACAACTCCCCACCTCGCTCGACACTTTGAACGTCGCCATTGGCTCGCACAGCGCCGGTATGATGCGGGCGGCCCGCGTGTACGCGGCGAGCGCCGGCTCGGCCCAGGGGTCATAGGCGTCCAGCGCTACCCGCAGCGCCCCGAACACGAAGTCGCGGGGCGGGACCGGTGGGCTCTTCCCCTCCGGACCGGCCACCCAAACGAGCGACCGGGCCTGCCAGCGCAGGCGCGGGCGGGTTTCGGGTGGCCGCTCGAACGCCATGCTCACGCACACCGGGCGTCGCCGCGCCAGCTCCGTCAGCCAAGCATCGTCGCTGCTTCCGCGCCGCCCGAGCTTCAAGTCGGCCGCGAGTCGCGCCCGCAGTGCCGGATCGGAGCGCCATGCGGCCAGCGGGACCACGAGCAGATCGGGCCGCAAACCGCGCGCGAATCGCATGTACCAGGCCGCGTAGAAATCGGCATCTCCGGCCGTCAGCAGCACACCGGCGGCGGGACAGGCGCGCAACAGGTTCTCGCCCAGCTCGTCCAGCACCGGTGGCAGACGGAGATCGATGGGCAACGGCCCCCAGGTCTCCACGCCGGCATCCACGCCGCCGGACTCCCAGGCGAGCCAGGAGCGCGAGGCCCACGCGCCGACCCGCAGCACCCGGGCACTGTCGCCCACCGCGCTCGTACCCGGCGGCCCGGCGAGCGCGGCCGCGCGAGCCAGAGCCGCTTCCGCGGTGTCGAGCACGGCGCGCGTCCACTCGCTGTCCTCGCCCGAGCGGTGCGTCGCGCCGTGGGCCTCCGCACCCAGGCCCAGATACGCCCGCCCCATCAGGAGCCACAGCTGTGCGTCGGTCGAGTCCCGCGCGGCCCGGCCGCGCAGCGTGACGAGCGAGTCTGTTCGCGGCGGCGGGGGCGCTTGCAGCAGCGTCACCAGCGCCAGCGCGCTACAGAGGGATGTTGCCATGCTTCTTCGCGGGATTGCGATCGCGCTTGGTAGCCAGGGTCGCGAGCGAGTCGATCAGCCTGGGCCGGGTGTCGCGCGGATCGATGATGTCGTCCACGTAGCCGCGCGCCGCCGCGAGATACGGATGGGCGAATTTCTCGCGGTACTCCCTCTCCCGCGCCTCGGTCGCGTCCTCCTTGTAGAGGATTTCCACGGCGCCCTTCGGCCCCATGACGGCGATCTCCGCGGTGGGCCACGCGACGTTGTAGTCGCCGCGGACGTGCTTCGAGTTCATCACGTCGTAGGCGCCGCCATAGGCTTTGCGGGTGATGACCGTGAGCTTAGGGACGGTCGCCTCGCAGTAGGCGAACAACAGCTTGGCGCCGTGCTTGATGATCCCGCCGTGCTCTTGCGCCACGCCGGGAAGGAATCCGGGCACGTCCTCGAACGTGACGAGCGGGACGTTGAAGGCATCGCAGAACCGGATGAACCGGGCGCCCTTGAGCGAGGCGTTGATATCGAGCACGCCCGCCAGCACCGCGGGCTGGTTCGCGACGACGCCCACCGGCCGGCCTCCGAGGCGGGCAAACCCGACCAGCAGGTTCCCCGCGAAGTCCCGGTGGACCTCGAGGAACTCGCCGTCGTCCATCACGCGTCGGATCACGTCGTGCATGTCGTACGCCTTGGTCGGCTCGTCGGGGACCACGTCGAGCAGCTCTTCGTCCCGCCGGTCCACCGGATCGGTGCAGGGGCGCAGCGGTGGATCATCGAGATTGTTGGAGGGGAGATAGGACAGGAGCATCCGGATCGCGGCGAGACTCTCGCGCTCCGAGCCGTGCACGAAGTGCGCCACGCCCGATGTAGCGCCGTGCACATCGGCGCCTCCCAGACCCTCGAAGTCCACCTCTTCGTGCGTCACGGTTTTCACCACGCTCGGCCCCGTGACGAACATGTACGAGATGCCTCGCACCATGAACACGAAGTCGGTGATGGCCGGGCTGTACACCGCGCCGCCGGCGCACGGGCCCAGGATCGCGCTGATCTGCGGTACCACACCCGAGGCGAGCGTGTTGCGCAGGAAGATGTCTGCGTAACCCCCCAGGGAGGCGACGCCTTCCTGGATGCGCGCGCCGCCCGAATCGTTCAGGCCGATCACGGGCGCGCCGTTCTTGAGCGCCAGGTCCATCACTTTGCAGATCTTCTCGGCGTGCGTTTCGGAGAGCGAGCCGCCGAACACGGTAAAGTCCTGCGAGAATACGTATACCAGCCGCCCGTCGATCCGCCCGTAACCGGTGACCACGCCGTCACCCAGGTACTTCTCGTCCGCGAGCCCGAAGTCGGTCGAGCGGTGCGTGACGAATCGGTCCAGCTCCACGAACGTCCCGGCGTCCAGCAGGACGTCGAGCCGTTCCCGGGCGGTCATCTTGCCCTTCTCGTGCTGCGCCGCAATCCGCTCGGCGCCGCCGCCCAGAGCGGCCTCGGCGCGTTTCTGCTGCAGGAGGTCCAGCTTCTCGCGCATAGTCATGAAGGCAGAATCTAGACGGCTAGACGTCGAGACGGCTAGCGGATTTCAGCGTTGAGGGGCCAGGAAAGCGCGTCCCTGACCCCTCACCCCTACAACCCGCTAGCCGTCTAGCCCTCTAGCCGTCTGCCTGTCCGTCTGCCTGTCCGTCTGCCTGTCCGTTTGCCTGGCCTTGCTTTGCTGCTTCCTGTATGTCGTCCTTGGGCCAGCCGGTGGCCGCCAGCACGATCCGATGGTGGATCGGATCCACCTCCAACACCTTGAGCTCGACCGCCTGCCCGTCTTTCACCGCATCCCCGGGATTCTGAATGTCGGGAATCCCGAGCTGGGACATGGGGACGAACCCTTCGATGTCGCTTCCCAGGTCCACCACCACGCCCTTGTCCATGAGCCGCAGCACCCGGCCCCGCAACTCCGTGCCGACCGGGTAGGTCTCACCGATGCGCAGCCACGGATCTTCCTGCGCCTGCTTCAGGCCGAGCGAAATCCGTTTATTCTCGGCGTCCACGTTCAGGATCAGCACCTCGACCTCGTCGCCCTTCTTCACCACTTCGGAGGGATGCTGCACCCGCTTGGTCCACGACATGTCGGAGATGTGGATCAGGCCGTCGATGCCGGGCTCGATCTCCACGAACGCGCCGAACGAGGTGAGGTTGCGCACTTTCCCCTTGATCCGCATGCCGACGGGGTACTTCTGCGGCAGCGCCATCCAGGGGTCTTCCTCGGTCTGCTTCATGCCGAGCGAGACCTTCTCTTCGGTCTCGTCCACCTTCAGCACCACCGCTTCGATGGTCTCGCCGATCGACACGATCTTCGACGGGTGCCGCACGTTGCGTGTCCAGCTCATCTCGGAGATATGGACCAGCCCCTCGATCCCCGGCTCGAGCTCGACGAACGCTCCATAGTTCGTGATCGACACCACTTTGCCCTGCACGCGCGTGCCCACCGGGTACTTGGCGGCGACGTTCTTCCAGGGGTACGGCTGCAGCTGCTTCAGGCCGAGGCTGATGCGCTCGCGCTCCCAGTCGATGTCGAGGACTTTGACTTCGACCTCCTGGCCGATGTGGACCATCTCGGACGGGTGCGACACGCGGCCGTAGCTCATGTCGGTGATGTGGAGCAGTCCGTCCACACCCCCGAGGTCGATGAAGGCGCCGAAGTCGGTGATGTTTTTCACGATGCCCTTGCGGGTCTGGCCGACCTGCAGCTCCTTCATCAGGACATCGCGTTTGGTCTTGCGCTCGGCCTCGAGTAGCACGCGGCGGCTCACCACGATGTTGCGGCGCCGCTTGTTCAACTTGATGATCTTGAACTCGAAGCTCTGGCCCAGCAGCTCGTCGATGTTGGGCACGCGCCGCAGGGCGATCTGGCTGCCGGGGAGGAACGCGTCCACCCCCATCAGGTCCACCACCACGCCGCCCTTGATCTTCTTGACGAGCGTGCCCGAGACCGCCTCGTCCTTCTCGTGGGCTTCGCGGATCCGCTCCCAGACCCGCATGAAGTCGGCCTTCTTCTTCGAGAGGACGACCGCGCCTTCCTGATCCTCGAGATGCTCCAGGAAAACCTCGACCTCGTCCCCTTCCTTGAGAGAGCGCGCGTCCTTGAACTCGTCGATCGGCACGGCGCCTTCCGACTTGAATCCGACGTCGAGAATGACGGCGGTGTCGGTCACGCGCAGCACCTTCGACTTGACGATCTCGCCTTCTTCGATGTTGGAGAGCGTTCCCTCGTACAGCTCCGTCATCTTCGCGATTTCGTCCGACGAATACTCCTCGTGCAGGTCGGAGCGGACGCGGAGGTGGGAGTGAGCGGGAGCGGCGGCTTCGGGCTTCGACTCGGGCAGGTTTTCCGTATCTACCAGCATTCAGGACACCGGTTCGGTTGCGAGTTTGGACCAATGGGCCCGGGGACGATCCCCGGGCTCCGGAACACAAGCAGGAAAACCTAGCCGGGCAGCCGCGTCCGCGCCAGCGCCACGACGGCCTGGACTTGCTGCTCGAGTGAGAGCCGCGTGGTGTCGAGCACCACCGCGTCCGCGGCGGCCTTGAGCGGGGCAACCGCCCGGGTGGAATCGGCGCGGTCTCGCGCCGCCAGCACTTCGGCCTCCCGTCGCAGCTCGTCGCCCCCGCCCCCGCCCCCGCCCCCCACAACCCCCGGTTCGCGACCGTGGCGCTCCGCCACCCGGCGCCTGGCCCGCTCCTCAGGACTCGCCGTGAGAAACACTTTCAACGGGGCGTCCGGGAACACCACTGTCCCGATGTCACGCCCGTCCACCACCACCCCCCGAGCATGGGCCTGCACCGCCTCCCGCTGCTGCACATTCACCCAGTGGCGCACCTCGGGGATGGCGGCGAGCTCGGAGACCCGTTGCGTGACCCGCTCGGAGCGGATCGCCTGCGCTACGTCCACGCCCGCCACCTCAGGGCGGAACACGTCGCCCACGAGCACCAACCGCACCGGTAAGCCTTCGGCGAGCGCCACGATCTGTTGGGCGGACCAGGGGGAACCGCTCCCGGCTCCCCGCTCGCCGATGTTGTCGAGCACCGCCAGCGTAATCGCCCGGTACAGCGCCCCCGAGTCCAGGTGCGCCCATCCCAGCCGGCGTGCGACCAGCGACGCCGTCGAGCTCTTTCCTGACGCCGCCGGGCCGTCGATCGCGATCACTCGGAGGGTCACGTCTCCTGAAGGCTCCGCAGGTCGTGGAAGAACCGGGGATAACTGATGGCCACCGAGCGCCGTTCCGACAGCCGGACGTCCGCCCCCGGCACGGTCCCGAGCACCGCGAACGCCATGGCCAAGCGATGATCGCGCGCCGTGTCGATCCGGCCGCGCGGGGGTCGCTTCGTGCCGCACACGAACAGATCATTGCCGCGGGCTTCCGCCTCCGCGCCCACCGCCCGCAGGTTGGCCGCGATGAGCTCGAGCCGGTTGCTTTCCTTCACCCGAAGCTCGCCCACCTCGCGGAACACCGTCTCACTCCCTACGGCGGCCCGGCTCGCCAGGACGGCGAGCACCGGCACCTCGTCCACCAGCGTCGGCACCTCAGCGGCGCTCACTTCCGTCCCGCCCAGCGCCGCCGGGCGAGCCACGAGATCGGCCACCGGCTCGCCGCCCTGGTCCCGCAGGTTCACCCGCTCCACCCGCGCGCCCATGCGCCCGAGGACTACCAGGAATCCCGTGCGGGTCGGGTTGACGCCGACATTCTCGATCACCAGCTCGCCGCCTTCGGCGAGCACGGCGGCCGCGACCAGGAACGCCGCCGACGAGGCGTCACCGGGGATAGAAAGGCGGAACGGGGGAAGGTCGGAGCCACCGGATGGCTGGTATACGATCGCTCCCTGGCGCTCGTGCAGCCCCAATCCCAGATGCACAAACAGCCGCTCGGTGTGATCGCGTGAGCGATACGGCTCGCGAATCGTGACCGCGACCCTCCCTGTGAGTCCCGCCAACAGCAGGGCGCTCTTGATCTGCGCGCTCGCGACTGGCGTCGTGTAAGTAAGCGGGCGGAGCCGGCCGCCCCGGATGGTGAGGGGCAGCGCGTCTCCGCCCCGTTCCTGGATTTCCGCCCCCATGGCGCGCAGCGGCTCCGTGACCCGCCGCATTGGGCGGCGGCGCAATGAGGCGTCTCCGGTGAGCGTCGCCGCGAAGCGCTGACCCGCGAGGATGCCGAGCATGAGCCGCGCCGTCGTGCCGGAATTCCCGCAGTTGAGGCGAGACGCGGGTCGCGAGATGCGGGAGGCCTGGACCGTCACGGTGGAGCCGTCGCGGATGGACGAGATGTCCGCTCCCAGCTGGCGCAGGACTCGTGCGGTGCTCTTGACGTCCGCGCCGGTCAGCAGGCCTTCGAGCTGGCTCGTGCCGCGAGCGAGCCCCGCCAGCATGACGGCGCGGTGTGAGATGCTCTTGTCGCCCGGCGGCCGGACGACGCCTCGTACCTTCACGCTTCCGCCTGCCGGCGCCACCGGGCCGCGCGGCTGAGCCACGCGGTCAGGGCCGGGGCGTTCCCCGTCTCGAGGGCGCGCTCGAGCTCGCCCAATGGCTCCTCGAGGGCGCGGAGCACCGGCAGTATTTCGTCCCGGTTCATGAGCAGGATCTCGGACCAGAGCCCCGGCTCGCTCGACGCGAGGCGGGTGGTATCGCGCGCCCCGGGCCCGAACGTCGCGCCCGGGGGCGCGGCCAGCGCGAAGACGTTGGCGAGCAGCGATGCCATGGCCTGCGGCAGATGGCTCGTGAGCGCCAGCTGGTGGTCGTGCTGCGCCGCGTCGATGCGCACCGGATGAGCGTCCAGCACGCTCTCCCAAAAGTGCGACACCTCGCGGGCCGCGCCGTCCCCGTCGCGCGTGGCGGTGATGTACACGGTCGCGCCCTTGAACAAATCGACCCGCGCGGCGGCGAAACCGTGTGCATGGGTGCCGGCCAGGGGGTGGCCGCCGGCAAAGCGGCTTCCGATCCCAAGGGCTTCCGCCTTGGCGACGATCGCCCGCTTTACCGACGCGACATCGGTGATCAGTGCGCCCGCGCCGACGTGTGGCTTGAGGGCGCCGAGCAGCTCGAGGTTGGCGGCCGGTGGCGCGGCCAGCACGAGCAGCTCGACCGCGCGCGCCACGTCCGCCGCGCGGGGCGGTGCGTCGTCGAGCGCGCCCTGGCGTGCCGCGGCCACCCGCTCCGCGGGCTCGGGCGACCAGCCGAGCACCGTGGCGACGCCGGCCCGCTTCGCCTGGAGGGCAAGCGAGCCGCCGATGGCACCGAGGCCGATGATGCCGAGTTTGGAGGGGCGCACGAGGGGAAACTAGCGTCGAAACACGAAGGGCGGCACTCACCGTGCCGCCCTTGTACGAATCGGTCGTTCAGCCGTCAGTCGCTCGCGGGCGCGGTGGTGAACGACAGGTTGTCGAAGACGGCGCGTGTCGCCGCCGAGCCGGCGAACCGAACGTGGAGGATGCCCGGCGCGCCCGGACCAGCCGACTCAACGCACAGCACCTGGGCTACGTCAGGAGCCGACGTCACTGTCTGGAGCGTCACTTCTCCATCCCACACCGAGAGGAACCCCGTCGATCCTGGGTCGCCCGGCTTGACATCGATGCATACCTTGGACGCTCTCGCGTTGAAGTCTGCCTGGATGATCCCGTCGTTAGCCGCGCGGAACGCCGGCGAACCAGAGCATACACTGACGGCGTTCGTGGCCAACGACCCGTCTCCATTGGTCGCGAAGACGCTCGTGCCGCTGCCGCAGCCCTCTCCGCCGCTCACGCGGGTGAAAGTCACGAGGCCTTCGTACGTGTTGTTCACCTGCGTGCCGGATGGGATCGCTTCCGGCTGCGAGCCCGGCGTGGAATCGAAATTGATCGTCGTCGGCAGCATCCAGCCGATGCGGCTGAACGAGCCGGTCAGACCTCCTACGCCGACGTGCGCCGCGTAGGCGGACGAAGGTGCGAACCACGTTCCCAGTCGACGCAACGCACGGGCCACATCCGCAAAGGGACCGGGCCGGGAAGCCGCGGAGGCAAACCCTGAACACGAGACGAATGTCGCGGGTGCATTCTCGAGCGCGGTGACCGCTCCCAGGGTGATCCCTTCGCCGAAGAACTCTTCAACCTTGAACAACTGGGCGGCGTCGTGCTGTGCGATGTGCTCGATTTCCACGCAAATGCCGACCGTGACGGGTGTTTCACCTGCGAAGTTGCCGACGTCGGGGAAAGTTCTGAAACGATAGCATCCCTCCGCTTGTGGCTGGCTGAGGGGGATGCAGCTGGCATCGAGGCTCGCCAGATTCACCCGCTCGATCGTCACGACCACATCGGTGAATCCCGCCGGCAGCCACCCTGACGGGAACAATGCTCCCGCGAAGCCCGTGTTGGTTACCACGACGCCACCAGTACCGGGGACGCTGGTTTCCGCACAATCGCTTGTGCAATTCGTCCCGAAGGCGCCCCGCTCGATCCGGAACTTGATCGGCAGGGTCCGCCCGTCCACGAGGCCGATATACTCGTTCGTATTCACGTTCTTCAGCCCGCTCCCGTTGTTCACGGGATCCACGTCGGCAAAACCCAGGGGATCGCGCTGACCGGCGCCCCCGAACACCTGAATGCGGTAGAACAAGTCAGGATTGATTCCCGACTGCTTCGTGTCCCAGTTCACCTTGTACTGCTGGCCCGCCACGTCGGCCTCGACCGCCAAGACGACGACTGGAGGAGCCGCAGCACAACCAATTGGGGTGTTCAGCGGGGCTGGCCCCACGTCGAGCTGGCAAATCACGACGACCGGCTTGAGCGCCGGATTGAACGTCCCCGAGAACGTCCGCTGAGGAACGATCGGTGGCAAGAAGAAGAAGTGATCGTGTCCGGCCTCGACGAGTTGGAATGAAGGAGGTTTCACAGCGGTCGGAGTGCGCTGGTCCTGACACGCAACGACCAGGGCGCAGGTGATGGGCAAAAGGACGATGCGCTTCATAGCTCGGCTCCTTCAGGCGTCGGGGACGGCAATCCGGACTCTGGAGGGGCCGATGGGGCAAGATCTGCGCCTCCTTGTTGCCGCCGGGACCCTCGACGTAAGAACGGAGGTTTGTAACACAACTGCTACAGTTTGCGCTTGGCTTCCGTCAACTGAACGAAGCGCGGATCGGACTTCAGGTCGCGCCACCACCAGGAGATGTCCCCGCCGCGTGTGAACGCGTGGGTGGGGTTGGCGGCGATGTAGCGCTGCAGCAGGGCGATCGCCTGATCGCGGTCGCCGAGGATCGTGCGAGCGAATGCTTCGATCGACAGGATCTCTTGAGTCGCATCCACGTCCCGATCCGCACGGGCGCGCAGTAACACGTGACGCGCGCTGTCGGCCAGCCCGGCGCGTGCCAGCGCGACGCCCACGATGGTTTCGGCCCGATGGTGCTCGAGCGCCTTGCGGGGCGCCGGCGTGAGTGAGTCAATCTGCGCGAGCAAGCGCCATGTGGCGGGCGGATCCGGCTGTGCGCCGGGCGTCGTCATGAGCCACAGCCGGCACTCCGCGAACCGGAAGTCGCCGGCGAACCGCCGCGCTCCCTCGAGGCACCAGCGCTGCGCCTGGGTGAGTTGCTCCAGGTCGTACGACCCGAAGAAGAGACGAGCCAGCACGTCGGGTGCGACGGCGAGATAGGCATCTTCTTCGTACGCCTTGCGCGCCGTCAGCACCGCGAGGGGCACGTCCTCGGTCTGATAATACAGGTGGCTCAGCGTGCTGTACCCGCTCGCGAGCGACGGATCGGTCTGGATCGCCGCCTCGAGATCCTGCTTCGCCGCGGCCAGCAACTTCGGCAGCGCGCCCGGATCCGGAGCGAGCTCCTGCAGCCAGCTGAGGTAACGGACGGTACCTCGCAACTCCAGCGCGCGCGCGTCGTTCGGCGCCAGGGTCAAGGCGCGCTCCGCGTGTCCCCCGGCCACCTCCACCCAGTGAACGAGCGCCTTGCGGTCTCCCGCCAGACGGGCGCGACGGTATGCAAGCCAGCCACGTTGCGTCACGGGCTCGGCCCACGATGGGTCCGCTCGTTCGGCGAGGGCGAGCAACGAATCGGCGCGGGCGAACCCCGAGAACGCGCCATCCACATCGTCCCGCGTGAGCCGGGCCTCGGCATCCTTGCGGGCGTGCTCGCCCTGCTGCACGAGTGACCATGCCGCGACGCTGTGCGTGCTCGCCTGCTCCTGACGCAGCCGCAGCTCCTCGCCCAGCCGCACCCGAAGAAACTCGGCCACCTTGCTGGCGAGGCTGTCCCGAATCGCCAGCACGGCGTCCGCTGGCTGGTCGAAACTGGCGCGCGTCCCTAGGTCGGCGCCGCTCGCCCCGTCGATCAGACTCACCGAGACGCGGTAGCGTCCGCCCACCTCGTCGACGCCGCCTTGCACGATCGTGCCGACGCCGAGTGCGCGCGCCACGCTGTCGAGCGGCGCGCTGGAGCTGCGATACGGCGCTACCCCGTTCTTGGACACGATCGTGAGCGAGCCAACCGGCCGTAAGGCGTCGATCAGCGCCTCGGTGAGGCCGTCCGCGACATATCCCAGCGTATGGCCGCTGCTCTGATCCGTGAAATACAGCACCGCGATGCGCCGCGGGTCGAGCCCGGTCACCGCGGCCCCCCGACCGGGGCGGGCCGAGCGGAGCACGAAGTACCCGGCCAGCGCCACCAGTACCACGGCGATCGGCGCGAGACGCCACACCCTGGGGCGCTGGCGAGCGGCGCGCTCGAGCGTCGCCCGCCGGTACGCCCCCGTCGCTGCGGACGGCGTGTTCAGCGCTTCCGCGAACAGCGCGGTGGTCGGATAGCGGTCGGCCGGCACCTTCGAGAGCGCGCGTAGAATCGCCCCCTCCACCGCATCGGGGATGGTGGCGCGCACGATCGACGGCGGCGAGACCATATCCAGCGAGTGCCGCGCGATGATCGCCTGCGCGGTAGGCCCCGTGAAGGGCGGCGCGCCCACCAGCATCTCGTACACGACGCACGCCAGACTGTATTCGTCGCTGCGGCCGTCGATCTCACCCGCTCCCGCGGACTGCTCGGGGCTCATGTACGCCGGCGTGCCGATGATGGTCCCGGTCTGTGTGAGGTGGTGCTCATCGCCCGCCGCGCTCACGGCGCGCGCGATGCCGAAGTCGGTCACTACGGCCGTGCCGCCCGAGAGCATGATGTTCTCTGGCTTGATGTCCCGATGTACGACTCCGCGGCTGTGTGCGTACGCCAGCGCCCCCGCTACCTCGGTGGCGATGCGGAGCGCATCCTCCTGCGGGAGCTGCTTCTCGCGCGTCAAGCGGTCGCGCAGGGACTCCCCCTCGACGTAGGGCATCACGTAATAGAGGAACCCGGCCGCCGCCCCGGAGTCGTACAGGGGCAGGATGTGGGGATGCTGCAGCCGCGCGGCGATCTCGATCTCGCGCAGGAAGCGCTCGGCGCCGAGCTCCGCGGTGAGCTCCGCGTGGAGCACCTTGATCGCGACCGACCGATGGTGCTTCAGATCCTGCGCGAGGAACACCGTCGCCATGCCCCCCCGACCGAGCTCACGCTCGACCGCGTAGCGGTCGGCGAGAGCCTCACGAAGGGAGTCGAGCAGATCGGGCACGGGATGTGGGGGCTAGCTTACAGCGCGCCACAGCCCCACGCCAGCGTGGCGGCGCCCCCGCCGCTCTTGTCCTGCCGCCCGCCATTCCCCTATTTGTAGCGCTCGCATGACCGATCCATCGCCGGTTCGCCCTTCGCCCGTTCCGAGCATCAGCCGCCTGTTCGCCGCGGCGTTCCTCGTCATCGCGATCGCCGGCGTTGCCGACCAGATCGCCATTTGGCGGAGCGCCCGACGCACCCAGGCCGACATGATCGACCTCAGCCAGCGGCTCGAGCAGCTGGCCCGGATCGCGCCTCTCCCCGCGCTGCAGCCGCCGATCGCGGCCATGCGGGAGCTTGCCGCCGAAGTCGGCGACAACGCGATCCAAGCGGCGGCGCAGACGACGGTCATCTTCGTGATCGTGCTCGTGGCGCTCGGCGTGGGCCTGTGGTACAACCGCCGCCGTCTCGCGACCCCGTTCGCCCACGTCGTGGGCGCGCTCCAGCGAGTGGCGGCGGGCCACTACGACGAACGCCTCGACGAGAGCCAGCCCGAGGAGTTCGGCAGGATCGCGCACGGCGTGAATCAGATGGCGGCGGCGCTCGCCTGGCGTGAGCGGATGCAGGACCAGGTCGGGCGCCTGCTGACGGCGCTGAACGCGCCGCCGCGCGAGGCCAGCGCCGGGGGCAGCTTCGGCCCCGCGCTCGACGTGATCGCGGGCGCCATCGACGCGGCGGCGCTGGCGCTCTACCAGCCGCAATACGACACCAACGAATGGGGGCCGACGGCCGTGCGCCGGGCCACGGCCCGACCCCTGTCGCGCGACGTCGTGCGCCAGCTGGTGGGTGACGCGGTCACCGTCATCTACTATGCAGGCACCGCAGCCGAACCTGTACGGACGCAGCTATACCTCGCCACGGCGGACGCCGATGCCGGCGGAGGGCTCGCGCTTGCGCCCCTGCGCTCCCAGGGTCGGCTGGTGGGGCTGCTGGTGGCGACCGTGCCGGGGGAGCTGTCCGCCGACGCACGCGTCGCGCTCGAGCACGCCGCGCCCAACCTGGCCATCGCCTGCGAGCGCGAATCGGCACATCAGCATACGCGTCGCCTGGCGGTGGAGGTACGCCGCGCCGCGCAGCGCCTCGAGTCGCAGAACGCCGAGCTGGAGGAGCAGCACCGCGAGCTGTCGCGCCTGAACGCCGAGCTCGACCAGGCGGCTAAGCTCAAGGACCAATTCCTCGCGAATGTGTCGCACGAGCTGCGCACACCCCTCAACAGCGTAATCGGGTTCAGCGACCTGCTCCTGACGATGGCGGCGCCAGAGAGCCCTCTCACCGAGACGCAGCGCGACTACCTCGAGACGATCGCGCGCAACGGCCGCCACCTGCTCGAGCTGATCAATGAGCTGCTCGACCTCTCGAAGATCGCGGCCGGCCGGATGGAGCTGCGGCTCGAGCCGCTGGAGATGGGCGCGCTGTTCCGGGACGCCGCGGACACCGTCCGCGCGCAGCTCGAGGCCCGGCGGCACACGCTCGTGATCGAGCCGCTGCCGGATCACCTCGTCGTGACGGCCGACCGGGGTCGCCTTCGCCAGGTGCTGCTCAACCTGCTGTCCAACGCCATCAAGTTCTCTACCGATGGCGGCCGCGTCACGCTGAGCGCGCGGCTCGAAGACACGGCGCGCGTGCGTGTCGCCGTGACCGATATGGGCATCGGGATCGCCCCCGCGGACCAGAGCAAACTGTTTCAGGAATTCGTGCAGCTCGACGCGAGCGAGAGCCGCCGCTACGAAGGAACAGGCCTCGGGCTCGCGCTCTCCAAGCGACTCGTAGAGCTGCACGGCGGCACCATCGGGGTGGACTCGGAGCTTGGCACGGGCAGCACCTTCTGGTTCACCCTGCGGCGCGCCGAGAGCCGCCCGGAGCACGCCTGATGGCAACGATCGTGGTCGTGGAGGATCAGCCCGACAACCTGAAGCTCATCACGGCTCTGCTGACCATGAAGGGCCACCGCGTCATCGGCCTCATGTCGGGCGAGCCGCTGGTCGCTACACTGCTGGCGGAGCAACCGCCCCCCGCTCTCGTGCTGCTCGACATCCAGCTGCCTGGACGCGACGGTTACAGCGTGTTAGGGGATGTCAAACGCATCGAGGGCAACCACCCCTGGAAGGTGGTCGCCCTCACGGCCCACGCAATGCCGGGCGACCGGGAGAAAGCGCTGGCAGCCGGCTTCGACGGCTACCTCTCCAAGCCCATCGACGTCCGCACCTTCCCGGACGCCGTGGCTAGACTGCTCTCTTCATCTTGATCGAGCCGTTCACGGTTTCGAGGTGGACGTCGCGCCCGCCCCGCCCGAGCGTTCCCTTCACATGGCGGCCCGTGAACTGACCGTTCACCGTCAGCGGATAGTCTGTGGTAATGGAGCCGTTCACCGTGTTCGCTTCCACTTGCGCGTCGAGTTGCGCCGGGAGCTCGGCGGTCAACGAGCCGTTGATCGTGCGGGCGGACACGCCACCGGTGTCACCGAACGCCTCCACACGGATTCGCACGTCGCCGTTCATCGACTCAGCCTTTACGGGGCCCTTCGCAGTCGTCACATCGATGTCGCCGCTTACGGTGTGGATCACCAGGGGGCCACGCGCCCCCGTCACATGCACGTCCCCCACCATCGTCATAGCGCCTAGACCGGCGGTGCGCGGCAGTCGCACCGTAAAGTCCACAGCCACGTCGTTGTGGCGCCTGCCTCGCAGCTCGATGTCCTGATGCCCGGGGGCGCACGCGCTGTCGTTGCCCCACAGGGCGCAGACGGCAACGCCGCCCTGATAGGGCACGGCGACTAGACGTACGCTCGCGGTGTCCGACGACCGGTAGGTCTTCACGGCGGAAACCTGCAGCGAATCACCCTTGGCGGGCTCCACCGTCACAGAACCCCGTGTGTTCCGGATCCACACCCACTGTTTCGCGGGGAGCTTGGATCGGTATGTCCAGCTGGCCCCGGTCAAGCGACCTGGGCCACCGTCGTCCCGACCGAACTCACTCCGCAAGTCGCGCAGCGCCGTAGGGAGCTCGTTCATCACCCCGTTACGCACACGTCCCGCGGCATAGTGCACGAAAAGACCGATCGCGAGCACGGCACAAAACAACGCCGACCCGCGAATGATTTCCTTGCGCCAGGTGTCCCAGAATGCGCTCACGGCCCCTCCCTGCTGCGGATAGGCTTCATACTGGCACGTCTTACGGGCCTTGGCGAGGTGGGGTTTCGAGCGTAGGACGGCGACTGACGGTACGCGTAAGGCTGGTGAAGGGGGCCGAAGCCCCCCTCGGAAGGTTCAGGACACCGCGTGGAATCGGGATGGCGCGGCCTCGGTACACCGGACGGTTGGTCGGCTCAAGACTTTGCCCTGAGTCGCGCCGGCTCTGGTGCCGTCGCTCCGGGACTCGACCGTTACGGGAGCGAGGACTCCACCATACCACACCCCGTCGAGAGCGCCGCCCGCCGGCACCGTGGCCGCGGGCTCGGTCGCCGTCGCCGCATTGGCCTTCAACGAGGACACCGCGATTTGAGCGGCGTAGCCGTAGCCGGTGGTGAAAAGAATGCCGAGCAGCAAAGCATACACGCGCATTGAGTGCCTCCCGGACTGCTGGTCATTACCGCACGCTTCGACCTGTAAGACGTACGGAGGCCTCAATTGGTTGCACTGGAGATGTCAGGGGCCTGTCACGCTTCGGACCAGGCAACCTCGAAGTCCTCGCCGCACCGCCGGCACTTCATGCGGCGCGGCCGTCCGGCGAGCGACTGCCGCTCACGGCAGCTCGGGCATACGGCGTAGCGGTCGCCGCAGTCCGCGGGGAGGTGCACGGCGTCGTTCGGCCGCGGGACCACCGTCCACCTGCGGGGCGGCCGCTCGATCACCTGCAGAAACGCGGAGGGGACCTCCAGGAGACGGCCACCGACCTCCAGAACCGCCTGGAGCGGATCGAGCCGCGTGATACGGTACCATGCCCCGCGGCGCAGCTTCAGGTTCAAGTCGGCCCGCAACCGGGCCCACATCCCAGCCATCCCGACTCCTGGCGATCAATCCCACCTCATTGTTGTGCCATCGGGACCCGCGGCGTCAACCCCCCCCGGTCGTGCCGCCCGGTCGCCGCATGCTGACACGCCCCGGACCCAGCGGGCGCAACCTTCGGCGCCGCCTCTACGTCTTACTTGTGGAAGACCGGGGGACGCCGTCCCACGACTCTCAGCCCCGGATGTCGCCGCACGATCGTTAGCTCCAAACGCACCGGAGGTGGATCCGTGGGGTTCTCGCTTCTTGAGTTCCGAGGAAAGACCCGCAGCACGGGGTTTCTCCGCGTCGGCTTAAGCTCGCTCGCAATTCATTCCGCCTTGATCGCCGGGGTCGTTTACGCGACGCTGCACGCCGCTCCGAGCGACTCGCGTGTCAGAATGGACACGACAGTAGTGCTGCTGACACCAGAGACGCCGCAGAAGCCGGCGGACCCAACCCCGGTCCAGCTGGTGGACGCGCTCAGAGGGTTCAAGACCGTTACCATACCGGCGCAGATCCCCAGCGACATTCCACCGGTGGATCTGCAGCAGCGCTTCGATCCCAAGGACTATTCGGGCTCAGGGATCGAAGGCGGCCGGGCGAATGGAATCGTTGTGAGCGGGAGTGAGGTGTATGCGGAAGCCCTGGTGGAGGAGCGGCCGGCATTGCTGTCGGCCCCACCACCCCAGTACCCCGCGCTTCTGAAACAAGCGGGAATTCAGGGTCGCGTGATCCTGCGCGCTGTGATCGACACGACCGGGCGCGTGGAGCCCGCGTCGGTGAAGATCATGAAGAGTCCCAACCCGGCGTTCGACCAACCGACCAAGGACTGGGTGCTGAAAGCGCTGTTCCGTCCGGCTCGGTTGCATGGTCGGGGCGTGCGCGTGTTCATCAACCTGCCGGTCGACTACTCGCTCACTCCGGCGTCGGGGTCACCCTAGGTGCCACCGCGTCGTTCATAAACGGCCGCCTCAGTTTTTCGAGGTGGCCGTTCTCGTTCGGTGCGTGAAGTGTTACAGGTTGGCACGTTCGCGCCAACCCCATTATCATTGTGTTGCATACACGACTCCCGGGGTCAAGGCCCCACGGGGGAGGTGGACCTGTGGTTCTCATGCTCCTCGAATCCAAGTGGAGGACCGGGAAGCAACGCCTGTTCGGCGTCGGTTTCGTGTCGCTCGCGATCCATTCTGCGATCATCGCCGGGGTAGTGTATGCGACGCCCCACGCCGCCCCGCGCGGCGACCAGGTCAGGACGGACACGAGAGTGGTACTGCTCTCACCTCAGGAGCAGCCGCGGGCGGCCGACCCGCCGCCGGTGGAGTTGGCCGACGCGCCCCAGGGGTTTCAGACCGTCGCTGTATCGGCGCAGATCCCTATGGACGTGCCTCCGGTGGACCTCCAACAGCGCTTCGATCCCAAGGATTACTCCGGTAGTGGCCTCGAAGGCAGCCGGGCCGGCATTGTGGCGACCGGGATTGTGGTGAGCGGGAATGAGGTGTATGCGGAGGCGCTGGTGGAGGAGAGGCCGGCCCTGCTGTCTGCCCCGGCCCCGGTCTATCCCGCGCTCTTGCAACAGGCGGGGATTCAGGGCCGGGTGATCCTGCCGGCCGTCATCGATACGACGGGGCGGGTTGAGCCCGCGTCGGTCAGAATCATGGGGAGCTCCCACCCGGCGTTCGACCAACCCACCAAGGACTGGGTCCTCAAGGCCCTGTTCCGGCCGGCCCGACTGCATGGGCGGGGCGTGCGCGTGTTGATCAACCTGCTCGTCGACTACTCGATCACGCCGTCGTCGGGTTCGTATTCGATCACGACGTGGTCGGGCTCGCCGTAGTGCCGAGGACAGGACTCGAACCTGTACGGGAGTTGCCTCCCAAGGGATTTTAAGTCCCTTGCGTCTACCGATTTCGCCACCCCGGCTGCCTTAACCTACCCGCTCGCGTCGCACGCCGCCCGACGGATGCACCGCGTCGATCGCCGGCTCACGTCCGTACGCGGCGCGGAATTCACGCCGAATCTCACGCGTTACCTTCTCCTCGCCGGTCGCACTGCTGCCCCTGCCCTTTCCCAACAGGACGATCACCGCACCGCCCCATCCGGCGCCCGTGAGTCGGGCACCGAGCGCGCCCGCCCGCCGAGCCGCGGCCACGATCGTATCCAGCTCGGGGCTGCTGCAGTCGAACAGTCGCCGGCACGATTCGTGGGACTCGTACAACAGTTCACCGAAGCGCTTCAAGTGCCCGCGCGCGAGCAGCTGCGCGCCGAACCGCGCGCGCGCCGTCTCGCCCACGACATGAAGCGCCCGGGAGCGCAGCGGCTCGGGCAGCGCCCGCTTGAGACGCGGCAGCCAGGTTGCAGGCCAGCTCGCGAGCCATTGCAGCTCCGGGAGCTCAAGCTTGAGCCGGGCGACCGCCGCCTCGCATTCGGCGCGCCGCTGGTTGAGCGCTCCGGCGGTGAGCTCACGCCGCACCCCCGAGTCCACGAGCAACAAGCGCGCGGCGATCGGGATGTGTCGCGCCGCCAGTGAGGCGCATTCGAGCAGCAGCGCCATGCCCGGCCGTGCGAGCGCCGCGCTCATCTGATCCATCAGGCCGCAGCGGACGCCCACATGGTCGTACTCGGCACGAAACGCCACGCCCGCGAGCTGGCGGGGCCGTAGGCCCGTTCCCGCAAGCAGGCTCAATGCCTTGGCGGCGGCTACGGTGAGCGCGGCGGACGACGCGAGTCCCGCGGCGACCGGCAGGTCACCCGCTACCGCGATGCGAGCCCCACCCTCCGCGGGTGCCGCCCCGAGCGCCACGAGCTCGCGCATCACCCCCGCGATGTACGCGCCCCAGCCTTGCCCTCCTCCTTCTCGATAGTCGATGCGCGTGACCTGGCCGTCGCGTGCCGAAACCATCTCCAGGACACCCGGTGCCGTCGACCCGACGGCGACGAACGTGCGTGCTGCGCACGCCACCGGCAGCACCGGGCCGCCGTTATAGTCGGTGTGCTCGCCGAGCAGGTTGACGCGCCCGGGTGCCGAGGCGGCGGCCTGCGGGCCCACGCCGAAGGTGGCGCAGAACAGAGCTGACGCGTTGGCGCGCATGGGTTTGACAAGGGTTGGGGCGAATGCTACAGTTGGCCTGCCCGTTCCACCATCTCTCGTAAAGCCACCCGGAGACAAACGTATGCAGCGGTTGTTGCGGTACGTGCTGGTATTGTTCGCCGGGCTTCCGGCCCTGCTCCCAGCTCAAGGCTTCGGGATCTACGAGCAAGGCACCTGCGCGATGGGGCGCGCCGGCACCGGGGTGGCGGCACCGTGCGCCGACGGCTCGGCGATCTTCTTCAATCCAGCGGGGTTAGCCGGCCTCAAGGGGGGGCGGGCCACGCTCGGCGTGACCCTGCTCGACGTGCAGGGCGGATTCACCGACGATATCTCCCGGCAAAACAACAGTCTGGACGATCCGCTACTGGCCATTCCCCAGGTGTATGCCGCGTACGGGGTGACGCCTAAGCTGGGCGTGGGTATCGGCCTGTTCGCCCCCTACGGGCTCCAGACTCGCTGGCCGCTCACGTTCGACGGCCGATTCGCCGGCTACGACAACCTGCTGCGCTCCGTGTACATCCAGCCCACCGTTGCCTACCAGGTCACGCCGTGGCTGTCGCTCGGCGGTGGCCTGGACATCGTGCTGGGCAAGGTGGAGCTGAACCAGCGGCTCGATCTCGCCGATGCACCGGTGCCGACGACGCTCGTGCCCGTTCCGCCGGGGAGCCCGCCCGCTGTGTTTGGCCAGTTCGGCATCGCCCCTGGAACGGACTTCGCCGATGCGCACCTCGAAGCGACCAAGACGACGGTCACGGCCCACTGGGGCGCCATCGTCAAGGTCAGCGACAAGCTGTCTATCGGCGGCCGCTATTTGATGCATGCCAAGTTCGACTACGAGGGCACGGCCCGGTTCTCCCAAGTGCTGACGAACCTCACCATCCCCGCGACGCTCGCGGTCGGGCCGCTCATAATTCCCGCGGGCACGCCGGTCGATGCGCTGCTGGATTCGCCACCGCTTGACTTGTTCAACACCGTGCTCGTAAGCCAGACGGTCAGCACCTCGATCACGAATCCAGAGCAGCTGATCCTCGGGCTTGCGTACCAGCCGCGCAAGGACTGGACGCTGTTCGTCGACTACCAATGGACGCGCTGGGGCGAGCGGTTCGAGACAGTCAACATCGACTTCGCAAACCCGGTGCTGAACCGCGTGCTGCACGAAGATTACCAGAACACCAATGGAATCCGGCTCGCCGCTGAGTGGGCCAAGGACGCGAAGTGGACGTTCCGGGGCGGCTACCTGCGCCACCAGGGGGCAGCACCCGACCAGACGGTGACGCCACTGCTCCCCGAAGGGAGCCGCAACGAGTTCACCGGCGGCTTTACCGTCAAGCTCTCACCGGGCTTCAGCGCGGACGTGGCGTATCAATACATCAAGCAGAACGACCGGCGCGGGCGCACCCGTGAGGCGCTGTTCAATCAGGCACCCACGACGCTCCTGAACCACGGCGTCTACGATTTCCACGCGCACCTGTTCGGGGTGTCGCTCGGCTACGCGTTCTAGAGGAGCCTGGACGATGACGCAGCGTCGTTTCGTGTTTGCCGCCGGCCTGGGCTGTGTTCTCTTGGTCGCGGCCTGCCAGAATGATGTGCTGAACCCCCCGCGCGTGCCGAGCTACGCGGGCGGCGCCATGTTCCAGCGGTACGTGGCGATGGGCAACAGCATCACCGCCGGGGTCCAGTCGGGCGGGATCAACGACTCGACGCAGCGTCAGTCGTACGCCGTGCTGGTGGCGGGGCAGATGGGCGGGAATCGGTTCTTCTATCCGAGCCTCAACGCCCCCGGGTGCCCGCCGCCGTTCACGAACATCTTCACGCAGGCGCGTGTGGGCGGGGGCACCGGCACGACCTGCCTGTTCCGGAACGCCGCCATCCCGCCCTACGTGAGCAATGTGGCTGTGCCGGGCGCGGAAACGATCGACATGCTCGTCAACGGTCCGGCGCCCGGCACCAATTCTAACCCGCTCACCCAGCTGTTCCTGGGGGGACGCACCCAGGTCCAGGCAATGATGGACGTCAACCCGACCTTCGTGAGCGTGTGGGTGGGCAACAACGACGTGCTTGGCGCCGCCGAGGCGGGCGACACCACGCTGGCCACCGACACGGCCGCGTTCCGCACCAGCTACTCCCAGGCGCTGGACTCGATCCAGGCGACGGGCGCGAGCGCGATCCTGATCGCGGTGGGGCTGGGTCACTTTGCCAATAATGTGGCGGTGCCGTTCTTCTCGCGCGGCACAACGTGGTACGGCCTATGGGCGAGCGGCGCGTTTGCGGCACAGGCACCACTCTTTACCGTCGCGGCCAACTGCGCGCCGCCGCGTGGCGACACGGTGCTGGTCTCGTTCCCCTATGGCTTCGGGCTCCTCGCAGCGGGCGCGAGCACGGCCACGACGCTCGATTGCACCGCACCCCCCGTCATCGAGCCTGCCGAGACGAGGTTCTTCGCGCTGCTTCAGCTCCGTTACAACGCCATCATCCAGGCGCAAGCCACGGCGCGGGGATTTGCATACACGGATAGCGTCAACTTTACGCTCGATTCACTCGCGGGTATCGCGAATCAGTTTGCGCCGTTCCCGAACACGGCGGCGGCGTGCAGCGGGTCGCCATTCGGCCTGGCCTTCAGCTGCGACGGGATTCACCCGAACCAAGCGACCCAGCTGAAGATCGCCAGAAAGATCATTCGCGCGATCAACGCGCAGTACAACTCGGCGATCCCGAACATCCCCTGAGCGCGAACCCCACGGGCGTCACGGGGTAGCGAACACGGCATCCGCCATCCGGCGGGTGCCGTTTTGCTGATGCGAACGCTGCGAATCGCCCTCCTCCTCGTGTGGCCCGCCATTACCGGCGGGGCTAGTGTCGTCGCCGCCCAGGCCGTCGACCGCACCGACGCCCCGGCGCGCGGGGTGGTGCGCGTGACGTTCGATCCGCGCATCATGACGTGGAACGATCAGTTCACCGACGCTGGACGCATGAAGCTCGGGGCGCCACTCACGGGGGACACGGTGGGCGGCCGCTACATCCCCGTGGTGTCACGGCTCGAGCAGAACGTGCGCGTCGTGAGCGGGATCTCGAACTTCGTGGCGAGCCTGGGCGCGGGACTGTTGAGCGTGCGGCAGGAGCGGCGCACCTATCCCACGACCGCCGAGATCGGTCTGACCAATCGCCTTTCCGTGAGCCTGATGGTGCCGATGGTTCGGGTGGCGACGCGAGCGTCGTTTCAGTATTCCGCCCGCGGCGCCAACCTCGGCGTGAATCCGCTGGTGTTCAACGCGCTAGGAGCGCGCGGTACGGATTCGGTCTTCTTCGCGCAATTCGACACCGCCCTGGCGCAGCTCGATCGCCAGATCGCGGCGGGTCAGTATGGCTGCGGCGCATCAGCCACGTGCGGCGCGCGGTCCCGCTCTGCGGAGTGGCGCGCGGTGCGCGATGCACTCCACGGCTCCGTGTACGGCATGGGGGAGACCGGTTCGCCGTTTCTGCCGCTCGATACCTCGACCGCGGGCCGGGCCATCGACAGTACCATCGCGCGCATCCAGCAAGGCTTGAGCGTCACGTTTGGGATCGCGGGGTTCGACACCACGGTGGCGCTCGCGTCGGACACGCTCAGCGGCGCCGCGTTCGAGCAGATCCTCCTCAACCCCGATCCGAACGGGTTCGGGTACGCCACCGTTCCGTTCATCCGAAACTTCCGCTACCGCTTGGGGGACGTGGAGCTCGCCGCCAGGTACCGGCTGCTGACCGGCGCGCACTACGCGGCCGCCGTACAGGCGCTGGTGCGCCTGCCGACGGGGGCGAAGGATTCCGCCAACGATTTCCTCGGGCAGTCGGTCGGCGATCACCAGCTGGACCTGGAAGGGCGTCTGACGCAGGAGCTGGCGGTGGGGCCGCTGTGGCTCAATGTGGCCGTCCGCGCCGGGATACAGCGGCCGGGGACGCGGGTGCGACGCGTCGCGCCGTGGGACGCGTTTCTGGTCCCGGCCGCGGCTACGGCGGACCTACGCTGGGATCCGGGAGACTACGTCGGCGTGGACGTCGCGCCGCTGGTGCGTCTGGCGCCGGAATTCGCGGCCGGGTTCACCGCCGGCTATTTCTCCAAGCAGCGCGACCACTATGCCTTTCAATCGCCGCAGGACTCGGTGGCGCTCGCGACTCGCATGGGATTCGCAACGCCGGCCAGCGTGCTGGACGAGGGTACCGGGCAACGCTGGCTGCGCCTCGGGTTCGCGGTGACCTACCACACGCCGGGAGTGGAGGGCGGCTTCTCGATCGAGCAAACCGTCAGCGGCGCTGGCCTCGTCCCCGGGGCAACGGTGTATCGGCTCGTGCTGCGGGCGACTCGGAAGCTTTTCTAAGCAGCTCGGTCGCGTGACTGAGGGCGGTCCGCATGTCGGGGTCGCCCAGCATGCGGGCCAGCTCGCGCGTGCGGGCCTCGCCCGTGACGACCTGGACGTCGCTGGTGGCGATCCCACCGCGCGCCCCCTTGGCGACCACCAGATGATGATTGGCGTACACCCCGATCTGCGGGAGGTGGGTGATCACGAGCGCCTGGCGGCCCCCCGGCGTTCCCTGCGCCACCGTCGCCAGCGCCTCTCCCACGCGGGCCCCGACCTCACCGCCGATCCCCTGGTCCACCTCGTCGAATACCAGCGTCGGCACGGAGTCGTGCTGCGCCAGGACGACCTTCAACGCCAGCATCAGGCGCGACAGCTCGCCGCCTGAGGCCACTTTGGCGAGTGGTCGGGCCTCGAGTCCGACGTTGAGCTGGACTTCGAACACGAGATCCTCGACGCCATGGGAGCGGGGAGCAGGGAGCGGTACCAGCCGTGCAGCGAAGCGGCCTCCGTCCATCCCAAGGGCCGGGAGCAGCTCGTTCACAGCTGTAGCAAGGTGAGCCGCGCCCTTCGTCCGCTTGGCGGTCAGCGCAGCGCAGGCGCGTGCGAAGTCGGCGGCGGCGGTTGCGCGCTGCGCAGCGATGTCGTGCAAGTCCAGGTCCGCGGTGTCGAGCAGCTCGAGCTCACGGGCGGCCCGATCGCGCGTCGCGAGCACGTCAGGGAGTGTGGGGCCGTACTTCTGGGTGAGGCGGAACAACACGTCGCGCCGCTGCTCGACGGCGCCGAGGCGTTGGGGATCGCTTTCGATCGCAGCGGCGTAGTCTCGCGCGGCCTGGGAGAGCTCCGTGACGTGCGCGAACGCTCCGTCCAGGAGCTCCTGCCACTTGGCCACTGAAGCATCGAGCCGCGTAAGGCCAGCGAACAGCTTGGCCGCGCGCGCCAGGCTGGAGGTGTCGAGCGCCTGCTCGAGCTCGCGCGACAGGCGGCCCAGCTCGTCCGCGTGCGCGAGCCGCTTGGCTTCGACGTCCAGGCTCTCCGCCTCGCCGTTGCGCGGCGCCGCGCGCTCGATTTCTTCGACCACATGCCGCAGGTAGTCCGCCTTGCGGCGCACTTCCTCGCGCCGGGCCGTGAGGTCCTGCTCGCGTCGCTCGAGCTCGTGCAGGCGCTCGTATGCGTCGCGCACCGCGGTCCGCTCCACGGCCGCAGCGGCGTAGGCATCGAGCATGTCGCGCTGAGCGTCGGCTCGCAGCAAGGACTGGGTTTCGTGCTGACCGTGCAGGTCCACGAGGAGCGCACCGAGCTGGGCCAGGACACCGACGGTCGTCGGGCTGCCGTTGACCCACGCGCGGGATCTCCCTTCCCCGCTGATTTCCCGCTTCAGTATCAGGCGACCGTCGTCTGGCTCGACACCGAGGGCGGTGAAGGACGCTGAAAGGCGCTGGAGGGCGGTGGAGGTGAATTCGAACGCACCTTCGATAACCGTCTTCTGCGCGCCCGGGCGAACGAGGTCGCTCGAGCCGCGTTCGCCGAGCAGCAGGGCGAGGGCATCGACCAGCATGGACTTGCCGGCGCCAGTCTCCCCGGTCAGGACGTTGAGGCCGGAAGCCAGGGGGAGCGTGACGTCGGCGATGACGGCGAGGTCGCGGACGCGCAGCTCCGTGAGCACTACTTACGCTCGCGGTCGGTGAGGTCGCCCCACTGCAGCTTCTTGCGCATGCGCGCGAAAAAGCCTTCGGGCCCGAGCCTCACGAGGAGCACCGGGTGCGCGGCGCGTTTGACGACCAGCCGCTCGCCCGTGCCCATCGTCGTGCCAACCTGCCCATCGAAGGAGACGAGCACATCCTCGGTCCAGGGTGGAATCGGCTCGACCGTGATGGCGGCGGTGGAGGGCACGACAAGCGGCCGGACGGCCAGGGTATGCGGGCAGATGGCCGCCACGACAATGGCGTCGACGCTCGGTACGACGATCGGCCCGCCCGCCGACAGCGCATACGCGGTAGATCCGGTGGGCGTGGCCACCACGATCCCGTCCGCCGAGTACTGTCCGACCTCGTCGCCGTCCACCGATACCCGAAGCCGGATGACGCGCGCCACGCCGCCCTTGTGAACCACGGCGTCGTTCAGCACCATCGGCTCGGCGCGGCTCCTGCCCTGCTTGTCCTCGATGAAGGGAGCCAGCGCGAGGCGCGACTCCGTGGCGTAGGCCCGGCGCACCAGCGCGTCGAGTGCCCAGTCCAGAGTCTGCGACGTGGCGGTCGTCAGGAAGCCGACCCGCCCGAGGTTGACGCCGAGAATCGGCGTCTGGGTGCCGTGGAGAATCCGGGCTCCGCGCAGCAGCGTCCCGTCGCCGCCGAGCGTGATCAGGCAGTCGAGCTGGGGGGCGCGATGGAGCGGCGCGGGCGCGGGCTCGGGCCAGAGCGGCGCGATCTCCTCTTCGGTATACAGCGTGACCCCGACCCGAGGCGCGACCTGCGCCAGACGCGCGAGGATGTTCTTGAGGTCGCGGTAGCTGGGGTTGCCGACGACCCCGACGTTCATGAGTGGGTGAGCGATTCCTCTGCGGCCAGCGCCCGCACCCGCGCCGCGATCCCGGCGCCGGTGAGACCGACTTCGGCGAGCTGCTGCGCGCGCGGCGCGTGCTCGTAGCTGCGGTCGGGAGCGCCGAGCGGCACGACGCGGGTCTCCGGGGCAACGGTCTGCACCAGGCCAGCGAGGTAGGCGCCGAATCCGTTGGTCACCGTGCCGTCCTCCACGGTGACGAGCAGCTTGTGGTCGTGGAGCAGCCCATCGAGCAGCTCGCGGTCCACCGGCTTGAGGAACCGGCAGTTTACGACCGTGACGTCAAACCCTTCCCCCGCGAGCTCCTGGGCGGCCACGAGTGCCGGCTGGCACATCGCACCCACCGCGAGCAGGGCGCACTCATGCCCCTTCCGCAACACGTCCCAGGTGCCGTAGCGAATGGGCGCCACCTCGGCGGCGGGCGGCGTCTCCCCCGGTGCTTTGTCGCGCGGATAACGGAGCGAGAACGGCCCATCCGTGTGCTCGAGTGCGCATCGCAGCAAGCCGATGAGCTCCGCGCCGTCCTTGGGGGCCGTCACCGTCATGTGCGGAACGGCCAGGAGGTAGGCGATGTCGTACAGGCCCATGTGCGTCTGCCCATCCTCACCCACCATGCCCGCGCGGTCGAGGCAGAAGATCACGGGCAACCGCTGGATCGCGACGTCGTGGATGATGCTGTCGTAGGCGCGTTGCAGGAAGGTCGAGTAGATCGCGACCACGGGCCGGACGCCCTGCGTGGCGAGCCCCGCCGCAAAGGTAGTCGCATGCGCCTCCGCGATGCCGACGTCGAAGAATCGGTCGGGCCACTTCTTCTGGAACGTGCCGGTGCCGGTCCCGGACGGCATCGCCGCGGTGATCGCCACGAGCTTGGGGTATTCGCCCGCGAGCTGGGTGAGCGCTTCACCGAACACGGCGGTCCACTGCGGCGGACCGCCCTTGACCGCGCGCAGCTCGCCCGTCACGGGGTCGTAGGGCGCGCGCGCGTGGTACTTCTCGGTATCCGGCGCCGGCAACGGGAAGCCCTTCCCCTTCTCCGTGATCACGTGCACTACGCGCGGCCCCTTGAGCGTCTTCACGATCTCGAAGGTCTGCACCATCTGCCCGATGTTGTGGCCATCGATCGGCCCGAAGTAGCGGAAGCCGAGCTCCTCGAACAGCATTCCCGGAGACCAGAAATTCTTGATGCTCTCCTCCATGGTCTTGGCGAAGTCCACGAGCTTCTGGCCGCCGACAATGTGGGAGACCGATTCGATCAACGCCTTCACGCGCTCCCGGATCCGCACCGTGATGGGGCTCGCGATGATGGAGCCCAGGTACTTGTTGATGGCCCCGACATTGGGGGCGATCGACATGCCGTTGTCGTTCAGGACCATGATGATGTCGCGGCCGGAATGGCCCGCGTTGTTCATGGCTTCGTATGGGAGCCCGCAGGTGAGGGCGCCGTCGCCCACCACCGCAACCACCTTGAACTGCTCGCCCACCAGGTCGCGCGCCGCCGCGATGCCGTAGGCGGCGGAGAGCCCGGTTCCCGCGTGCCCAGCCCCGAATTGATCGTGCGGACTCTCACTGCGCCGCAGGAACCCGGACAGGCCGCCCGGCTGGCGCAGGGTGGGCAGACGCTCGTTGCGCCCGGTGAGGATCTTCCAGGGGTAGCCCTGATGGCCCACGTCCCACACGACCTTGTCGCGCGGGGAGTCGAAGCAGTAGCCCAGCGCGACGGTCAACTCGACCACTCCCAGGCCGGCGCCGATGTGCCCGCCGGTCTGGGACACGACGTCGATCAGGCGGCGGCGCACCTCGTCCGCGAGGGGCTGCAGCAGATCCTTCGCCAGCGCCCTGATGTCTTCCGGTCCGTGAATCCGCTCGAGCAGTGCCATGTCAGTTGGGTCGGGTCACAATGTAGTGAGCCAGCTCCGCCAGCGTAGGAGAAACTAACCCCGCTTGCCGCAAGCGGTCTACCGCCCGCGCCGCCAGCCGTTCCGCCTCCGCCCGGGCGGCGCCGACGCCGAGCAAGGTGACGAAGGTGGACTTGGCGAGCGCCGCGTCCTTGCCCGCGGTCTTGCCCAGCTGATCGGACGTGGCCGTGGCATCGAGCACGTCGTCGTAGATCTGGAACGCGAGCCCCACGTCGCCGCCGTAGTCGCGCAGCGCCTCGCACGCCGCGGGAGGCGCCCCGGCGGCGAGTCCTCCGATCACGCACGCCGCCGCAATCAAGGCTCCCGTCTTACGCCGGTGCACGCCCTCGAGGCCGGCGGCCGGCAGCCGCAGGCCCTCCGCCTCGAGGTCCAGCGCTTGCCCCCCGATCATGCCCCCGGCGCCGGCCGCGCGGAACAGCTCGAGAGCGATCGCCCGGCGGCGGGACGGCTCCAGGGCAAGTGCGGCCAGGCCGGCGTCCAGCACTCGGGCGCCGAGGGCCACCATGTGGTAGCCGGCCACCGTGGCGGTCCGGACATCGAATGCGCGGTGGGTGGTGGGCCGGCCGCGACGCAAGTCGTCGTTGTCCATGCAGGGGAGGTCGTCGTGCACCAGCGAATACGCGTGCACGACCTCGACGGCGGCGGCGAGCTCGGCCACTCCTGCTTCGCCTCCGCCGCCAGCGGCTTCAGCCGAGGCGAACACCAGCGTCGGGCGTAGTCGCTTGCCGGTCGACAACAGACTGTATCGGATGGCCGCGGGCAGGGGTTGGCGCCACCAGGCGTCGGCGCGGGCGCCCCATGCTTCGAGGGTCGCATCCACGCGGGCGCGGGCGTCCTGGAGGTAGGCCTCGAGGGCGCGGTTAGCCGTCGAAATCCTCGACCCTGAAATTGCCGGCTTTGTCGGAGAGGACCTGCTTCACTTGCGCCTCCGCCGTGGTGAGCCGTTCGCGCGCTTCGCGGAGCCGCTCGATACCCTCCTCGAACAGCGTCAGCGCCTCGTCGAGGTCGAGCTCCTCGGCTTCGAGCCGACGCACGATTTCCTCGAGGCGGTCGAGCTGCTGTGCAAAGCTCAGGGGCTCCCGGGCGGGTGGGGTACGTGCCATTACGATTCTCCGGCACGCGCTGCGACGTCACCGTCGGTGACCCGCAAGCGGAACCGCAGGCCGGCCGGAAACTGCGCGATGCGCTTCAGCACCCGGCCCTGTTCATCGCGCGCGAGCGCGTAGCCGCGCTCGAGGATCTTGAGGGGCGACAAGGCATCCAGGCGGCCCGCCAACCCCGACAGCTCGTGGCGGTGCCGCTCGAGCCGGCGTTCCAGTGTCCCGGTCAGCCGATCGAAGGTGCCGCCCAGGCGCTCGGCCATTCGCCCGGAGCGCCCGGCCAGACCGCGCGCCAGCCGCGCGCCCAGGTGCGCCAGCTCGGCCAGGACGTCGGCCCGGTCGGGCGTGGCCGCCTCCGCCGCCGCGGACGGCGTGGGAGCGCGCACGTCGGCGACCAGGTCGCAGAGCGTCACATCGGTCTCGTGGCCGACCGCCGAGATCACCGGCACCGGGAGCGCGGCCACCGCTCGAGCCACGCGCTCGTGATTGAAGGTCCAAAGATCCTCACGCGAGCCGCCGCCCCGGCCGATGATCGCCAGGTCGACTCCCTCGATGCGGCACAACAGCGCGAGCGCGGCGCAGATGTCGCGCTCCGCTCCCTCTCCCTGCACGCGGGTCGGCAGCACCAGCAGCTGTGCCACCGGCCAGCGCCGCGCCGTCACGGCGATGATGTCCTGGAGGGCGGCTCCGTCGGGGCTGGTGACGACCGCAATGCGGAGCGGGTAGTGCGGCAGCGGTCGCTTGCGTGCCGGATCGAGCAGCCCGTCCTTGGCGAGGGCGGCCTTCGCCTTCTCGAAGGCGACCTGCCACAGCCCGCCCGCTTCCGTTGAGAGCAGATCCACCACGGTCAGCCGGAACTCGCCCTTGGCCTCCCACATGGTGGGCCGCGCGAACAGGAACACCTGCATGCCGTCCTGCGGCGGCGCCGGCAGACGGCGGTTGTCCTTCTGGAACATGACGCAGCGGATTTGCGCGGTGCGGTCGCGTAGTGCGAAGTACCAGTGACCGCTTTGCCACGCCTTGAAGCCGGAGATCTCACCGCGGACCCACAGCGGCAGGAGCCCGGCCTCCACGACCGCGCGGGCCCGTCGCATGACCTGCGTGACGGTCCACGCGCCGTCCGGCGAGACGGCCGCAAACAGGTCTAGGCTTTGGCCCATTGGCGCGCGGCCTGCACGGTGTTGTAGAGCAGCATCGTGATGGTCATCGGCCCGACCCCGCCCGGCACGGGAGTGATCGCCTCCGCCACTTGCTGCGCCTCCGCGAACCGCACGTCGCCCACTAAGCGGTAGCCCTTCTTGGTGGAGGGATCGTCCACGCGGTTCACGCCCACGTCGACCACTACGGCGCCAGGCTTGATCATCTCCCCGGTCAGGAACTCGGGTTTGCCGATGGCCACGATGAGGATGTCGCCGAGGCGGGTGACCGCCTTCATGTCCCGCGTGCGGGAGTGGCACACGGTAACGGTCGCGTTGCCGCCCGGACCGTCCTGGAGCAAGAGGGCCGCCATGGGCCGGCCCACAATGTTGGAACGGCCCACGATCACGGCGTGCTGGCCCTTGGTCTCGATGTCGCTCTTGACGAGCAGCTGCTGGACGCCGTACGGGGTCGCGGGACGAAAGCCGGTCGGGTCGCCGATCGAGACTTTCCCCACGTTCTCCGGATGAAAACCATCCACATCCTTGCCCGGGGACACCCGGCGGAGCACGCGCTGCGCCTCGATCTGCTTCGGCAGCGGCAATTGGACCAGGATACCGTGAATCTTCTGGTCCGCGTTCAGCTTGTCGATCAGCTGGAGCAGCTCGGCTTCGGTGGTCTCCGCCTTGAGCCGAATCGTCTCGTGGTACAGTCCGGCCTCGTCACACGCCTTCCCCTTCATGCGGACGTAGGTCGTCGACGCGGGGTTGTCGCCGACCAGGACCGCCGCGAGCCCCGGAGTGATCCCGAGCGCACGCAGCCGGCGGATCTCGCCCTGGAGCTCGGCGCGCATGGCATCGCCCACCGCAGTGCCGTCGATGAGCCTAGCGGGCAAAATCCACCGCGCGGGTCTCGCGGATCACCACCACCTTGATCTGTCCGGGGTACTGGAGCTCGCGCTCGATCTTGCGGGCGATCTGCTCGGAGAGCACGCTCGCCTTACCGTCGTCGATCGTGTTGGGGGTCACCACCACGCGTACCTCTCGCCCCGCCTGGATCGCGAACACTTTTTCTACGCCCGCGAACTCGCTTGCGATCTGCTCCAGCTGGGTGAGCCGCTTCACGTAGGTCTCGAACGCCTCGCGGCGCGCCCCCGGCCGCGACCCGGACACGGCGTCGGCCGCCTGCACGATCACGCTGATCGGCGACTCGTGAGCGACGTCGTCGTGATGTGCCGCAATGCAGTTGATGACGGTCGGGTGCTCACCGTGCTTGGTGGCGACCTCCACGCCCAGCTGGACGTGCGTGCCGTCGTGCTCGTGCGTGAGCACTTTGCCGATGTCGTGCAGCAAAGCGCCGCGCTTCGCGAGCTGCACATCGAGCTTCAGCTCGGCCGCGAGGATCCCCGCCAACCAGGCCACTTCCTTGGAGTGCTCGAGAATATTTTGGCCGTACGAGGTGCGGTAGCGCATCCGCCCCACGAGCTTCACGAGCTCCGGGTGCATGCCCTTGATGCCGGTTTCGTACACCGCCTGCTCACCCGCCTCGAGGACGGAGGCGTCCACCTCGACGCGGGCCTTGTCCACGATTTCCTCGATGCGCCCCGGGTGAATCCGTCCGTCCGTGATGAGTCGTTCCAGCGCCAGCCGACCCACCTCGCGGCGCACGGGATCGAAGCACGACACCACCACGGTGTCCGGCGTGTCGTCGATGATCACGTCCACCCCGGTCGCCGCTTCGAACGCGCGAATATTGCGACCCTCGCGTCCAATGATCCGGCCCTTCATCTCGTCGGAGGGGAGGGCGACGGCGGACACCGTGGTCTCGGCGGTGGACTCGGGCGCGAGCCGCTGGATGGCAAGGGCGAGGATCTTTTTGGCTTCCTTGTCCGCGCTCCGGCGCGCCTGCTCCTTCAAGTCCCGGGCGAGGGCGGCAGCTTCGTTGCGCGCCTCATCCTCGAGCTGTCGCAGGAGCTCCTGCTTGGCCTCCTGGGCGGTCAGGCCGGCGATCTGCTCGATCCGGGCGCGCGCTTCCAGCTCCTGGGCGGCGAGCGCTTGATCCCGATCCTCCAGCGCACGGCCACGCAGCTCGAGACCGCGGGCACGCTCTTCCAGGGCGCCGAGGCGCTGCTCGACGAGCTGCTCATGGCGCTCGATGTCGCGGCGCCGGCGCGCGGCTTCCTCCTCGAAGCCCTCGCGCGCCTGCATGAGCTCTTCCTTGGCTGCGAGGACGACGCGCTGACGGGCTTCCCCCAGGAGGCGCTCGGTCTCCGCGGCGGCCGCACCGGCCGCCGCCTCCGCGGTTCGGCGCTCCACCCGGCGCCCGATGGCGTAGAATGCCACTCCCGCGGCAACAGCTCCGCCGAGGAGGGCTGAGACGACGACCAGCCAGTCCGCCATAGGATCTATCTCCTGCATCGCCCCGCCGGAGGCGGAGCGAGTGTCTTCTAACCGAGAAACGCCACTCCCTAACCGACGACGGAAGACGGATGACTGCTGACCGCTTTACGCTTCCCCGGTGGCAGCAGCTTGGTCAGGTCGTCCGCCAGCGCCGCGAGACGAGCCGCCACCTCGCGCTCGCCCTTCTTTGCCTGGAATAATTCGTTCGTGATGTCCAAGGCGGCCAGGATCGCGGCCTTGTGCGTCTCGACGATCGGCCCCTGCGACAGGACTTTCTTCAGCGCCTGGTCCACGTAGGCGGCGACTTCCCGCGTGTATTCGGGCGGCAGGTCGGAGCGTACCGTGTACTCCTCGCCGCCGATCATCACCTTGACTGCGTGCTTCTTGGTGCTCACTGAGCCCCTCCGCTGGCGCCCGGAGCGCTCCCACCCGCCGGAGCGGCGCCGCCCGCCGAGCGCACACCGCCGTTGCCGCCGGTCTCACGCGCCTGCTCCTCGAGAAACGTGAGGCGGGACAGCAGATCGTGAACGCGCAACCGCGCCGCCTCGACGCGCTGGCGCAGCGTCTTGTTCTCCTGCTCCAGGTCCGCGACCCGGTTCCGCGTTTCGGCGTCAGGCTTCGCGGCGGCCCCGCCGCTCCGCCCGCCGCTTTCTTTCAGCTCCCCTTCAGCCTTGACGGCGCGCGCGCGCCACACGGCCAGCTCGTCCGCCACGTGGCGAAGGATGATCTCGAGCTGGTCGAGCACCTGCGCATCAGCTCTCTCTCCGTCGTATGCCAAGCTCACCCTCCAGCGCGGCGACACCCCGCGCGAGCAGCGCATCCACGTCCCGCTCGCGCAGCGTACGCGCGGGATCTCGGAACGTGCAGTGCCAGGCCACGCTGCGCTGCCCCGCCGGGACCCCAGGCCCGCGATACTCGTCGAACACCTCGAGCCGCTCGAGCAGGGGACCCACGGTCCGCCGCAGGATGTCGGACACCTGCGCAGCCGTCGCTCCCGGCGGCAATACGAGCGCCACGTCGCGCTCGACCGGCGGCTGCAGCGGCAGGGGCCGGTACGCGACCAAGCTCCGCTGGGCCGCGGTCAGGCGGACCTCGAACCCAAACAGGGGAGCGGCCCACACTGGGGCGTCCGCCTCCAGGGGACCGGCCCAACCCACCACACCGCCACCAGCCCGTTGCACCGCCTCCCAACCCACCGCCCCATCCGTTGCAGGTTCCACGCTACATTCAGGTGCCGCCCCGCTCACTGCTAACTCAAAGTGGTACTTCAGGTCCCATATGTCCATATCAGGTACTTTCGCACCCTCCGACCAATGGGGCGGCCGGCGTGCCCCCGTGAGAACCCCGGCGACGGAGGTCCATTCCTCGGGGGCCCCCGCCCCTGCCCCCCTCCGGAAGACGGTTCCCACTTCGCAGAGCCGGATATCACGGTTGCGATTGGCCCAGTTGTACTCGACCCGGCGCACCAAACCGGGCACGAGCCGCCGTCGCAGGTACGCCTCCTCGGCGGACATGGGATTGAGGATCGGCACGGCGTCGGGCCCGTCCGGCGGGCCGAGCGGCAGGGTGCGGGCCTCGAGCAGTCCGGCGCGCACCAACCGCTCTCGTATCCGGGCCCGGGCTTGCTCGTCCGGGGCGTCCGGCACGGTGCCGGGGCGGTAGGCGCGCAGCTCGTCGGGGAAGGCGTCGTACCCCTTCAACCGGGCCACTTCCTCGATCAGGTCGACCTCACGCGTCACATCCGGACGCCAGCCCGGGACCTGTACGGCGAGCCGCCCGTCCTTCGGCGCGACGAAGAACCCCACCGTGGTGAGCAGCCGCTCGACCTCGGCGCGCTCCACCTCCACGCCAAGCAGCCGGCTGACGCGCTCGGGGCGCAGAAAGATCGCGCGCTCCTGCTGGGGGGCGGGCCAGAGGTCGATCGCCGGCGCGCGCACCTCACCTCCTGCCACGGCGATGATCAGCTCGATGGCGCGCCGTAACGCATCCGGCATGCCGAGCATGTCGATGCCACGCTCGAAGCGATAACTCGACTCGCTCGACAGCTCGAGCGCCCGGCGTGTGCGGCGGATACGGGTCGGCTGAAAGTAGGCGCACTCGAGCACCAGATCTTTCGTGTCTGCGCACACCTCCGACTCGGCGCTCCCCATCACACCTGCGATAATCGTGGGGTGCTCGGCGTCACAGATCGCCGTCATGTCCGCGGTCAGCGTGCGCGTCACGCCGTCCAAGGTGACGATCTTTTCGCCCGGCCGCCCGCGCCGCACGACGACCGCGAGTCCACGCAGCTTGGCGAGGTCGAACGCGTGAAGCGGCTGGTTCAGCTCCAACAGGATGTAGTTGGTCGCGTCGACCACATTGTTGATCGGCCGCTGGCCCACGGCGGTGAGCCGGCCGGCGAGCCAGGCGGGGCTCGGGGCCACCCGTACGCCGCGGATTACCGCGATCATGTAGCGGGGCGCGCCCTCGGGGTCTTCCAGTCGCACCTCCACGCCGTCCACCACACCCCGGGCGGACTGGCGGACCGGCGGACTGAGGGACGGGGGCTTGGCCCCCGGGATGGGCGGCAACTTGACCGGGGCCCCGAGCGACGCGCCCAGCTCTCGGGCGACTCCCTTGTGACACAGCAAGTCGGGACGGTTGGCCGGCACGTCGATCACGATCTGGTGATCGGCGATGCCCAGCGCATCCACGAAGCGCGTTCCCGGCGCGGCCGCGGTGTCGAGCTCGAGGATTCCGGTATGGTCGGCGCCGAGGCCGAGCTCTTTCGCGGAGCACAGCATGCCGTTCGATTCCACGCCGCGGATTTTCTTGCGCTCGAGCCTCAGCCCGCCCGGCAGCACGGCGCCCACCGGAGCGTAGGGATAGGTCTTGCCGGCCTGTACGTTGGGTGCACCGCACACGACTTCGACGGACTCGGCCCCTCCCGAGTCCACAAGACAGAGCGACAGCCGGTCGGCATCGGGATGCTTCTTTACCTCCAACACGCGGGCGATCACGATGTCGTTCAGGTCCTGGTGCAGTGGGACGACCGCGTCGACCGCGGCGGCGTGGAGCGTCAGGCGCTCCGCGACGTCGCGCGCATCGAGCGGTCGCTCCAGCAGCGCCTCGAGCCAGCGACGCGAGACGATCATCGCGCCCCTCCCGCGAACTGCGCGAGGAACCGCACGTCGCTCTCGAACAGCACCCGGATATCGGGAATGCCGTGGCGGGTCATGGCGATACGCTCGGGCCCCATGCCCCACGCGAAACCGGTGTAGCGCTCGCTGTCCAGGCCGCAGTTCTCGAGCACCGCGGGGTGCACCATTCCCGAGCCGAGGATCTCCATCCAGCCGCTCTGCTTGCACGTGGGGCATCCCGCGCCCTTGCAGATCTGGCACTGCACGTCCATCTCGGCCGACGGCTCGGTGAAGGGGAAGAACGACGGCCGGAAACGGACCCGGGTGTCGGAGGTGAAGAAGCGGCGCGCGAACGTGGCCAGCGTCGCCTTGAAATCGACGAAGCTGATCCCTTCGTCCACCGCCAGGCCCTCGATTTGCTGGAACACCGGGGAGTGCGAGGCGTCGAACGGGTCGCGCCGGTACACCTGCCCCGGGATCACGACGCGGATGGGCGGCGGGTACCGCTCGAGCGTCCGGATCTGCACCGGCGAAGTATGGGTACGCAGCAACACGTCCCCGCCCAGATAGAACGAGTCCTGGGCGTCGAGGGCGGGGTGATCCTTGGGGAAGTTGAGGGCGAAAAAGTTGTAGCGCTCGGTCTCGGCCTCGGGACCCACGGCGCGCGTGAATCCGAGCTCGCGAAAGATGTCGCAGATCTCGTCCACGACCTGGGTCACCAGGTGAAGCCCGCCCTGCCAGCCGGCGCGGCCGGGCATAGAGGCGTCGACGCCGGTGACCGCGACGGCGGCGTGCTTAAGCTCGCGCTCGCGCGCGTCGAAGGCAGCCTCGAACTCGCGCTTCAGCGCGTTCGCCGCGGCACCGACCTCCTTCTTGGAGGACGGATCGAGCTTGGGCAAACGCCCGAGAATCTGGGTGAGCGCGCCGGCCTTGCGTCCCAGGATCTCGGTCTTGAGATCGGACAGCCGGCGTTCGTCCGCCTGCGGAATTTCCTTCAGACGCTCCCGCAGCTCGGCGAGGGCTGCCAGGAGGTCGCGCATGATCAGAGCGCCTGCTTGGCGACCTCCGCGAGCTGCTCGAACGCGACGGGATCGCGGACGGCGAGATCGGCGAGCACCTTACGGTTGATCTCGACGCCGGCCTTGCGGAGCCCGTTCATGAGGCGGCTATAGGACAGCTCGTGCAGCCGCGCGGCGGCGTTAATGCGCGTGATCCAGAGCCGGCGAAAGTCGGCCTTCTT
>WNFO01000452.1_pt1 | contig 44486 bp, 44 predicted proteins | sample 5400251 | NCBI WGS metagenome assembly WNFO01 (sample SAMN13153354, study PRJNA577476) | soil metagenome | isolation source: 100 cm saprolite under Madrone tree | place: USA:California | collected 2016-06-14 | reverse complement strand
AATCGAAGCCCTCAGGGCTGATAGACTCCATGAAGGCCCGGCCGGTGCCGGTCAGAATCACAACGCGATTGTCAGGGTCGGAACCGATGGTGTGAAAGAGATCGACAAATTGTTCATGAACGTGCCCATCAAAGACGAGGGTGCCGCCGTCAGTGTGCAGCGCCACTTCCAGCACACCACTCTTCGAGCGTGCCAGCCGGGCGTTGTGGAAGCTGTCGCGATAGGCTTCGAAGCGGGACATGGTGAAAGTCCATCCTGTTTCAAATTTGCAGATGCGCCGCCAAATCTGGTCGCAAGGCTGAGCTCATACGCAGATGAATTGATTTGGATCGCTTTAATTTTTTCGACGTTGTGGTCCTCGACCGTGCACACTGTGAACTTCTCATTGTGCGATCCAGCCTGCGATTGGTTTTCGATAGAAGCTTACAACGCGCCCAAGGACGGGGTAGTGCCCGCAGCGGACTATCGATTATTCCTGTTCGGAATAGGCCAGATGATGCACGAGCTCCTTTGATTTTCGCTTGTGGCTGGCATTGTCCCACGCACGGGATGCGTGTTTGTGAATGCTGAGCCGCGATTTCCCGTTAGCCGCGAAAGAGGCGTGGTACGGGAACAAATCCGCACTTGCCAAAAGCTCCTCGTCCGCGCACCGGAGCAAGGTTTATACCTGCCAAAAGTTCCTCGTCCGCGCGGTCCGTGCTACGGATTTTCGCCGCGGCGCTGCCACGGTTGCCCCTATCTTGGGACTCCGCCCTGTTCGGAAAGAGACAGTAGCCACGCCGTATATTGGCGTGGCACTTATTCCACGCCGAGTGATTTATTCCTGCGGAGCATGAGCATGGATCGGCTGGTGGCGATGGAGGCGTTCGTCCTCGTGGTTGATACCGGGTCATTTTCCGCGGCGGCGCGCCGCCTCCACGTGGGGCAGCCGGCGGTGTCGAAGTTGGTGGCACAACTGGAGGAGCGGCTCGGTGTCAAACTACTGGTGCGTACCACACGAGGACTGACAGCAACCGAAGCCGGCCTCAACTACTATGAACGGGCACGACGATCGATCGAAGAGGCCGACGAGGCGGAATTGGCGGCGCGTGGTGCGGGCAGTAGCCTCACCGGCAAGCTGCGCATCTCCGCGGCAGTGACCTTCGCACGCATTCACTTGATGCCGCGCCTACCGGAGTTCCTCGCGCGCCATCCGGCTCTCGAGATTGACTTTGTGCTCGACGATCGCAACGTTGACCTAGTGCAAGAGGGGATCGATGTTGGCCTGCGCATGGGACGGCTCGTCGATTCCAGCTTGACAGCCCGGCGCATCGCGAGCGTCCGGCACGTGGTTGTCGGAACGCCGACCTATTTTGCGCGCGCCGGCGAACCCACGGCGCCGGGGGAACTGAGTGCGCACCACGCGGTGATCTACGCTCAAAAAGGCGGCGGCGCGATCTGGATCTTCCGACGCAACGGAGTTGAAATTTCGATCACGTTGGAGGGCCGCTTGCGTGTCAGCGCTGCCGAGGGCGTGCGCGCGGCCGTATTCGCCGGCGCCGGCATTGCGATCGCTTCTGAATGGATGTTTGCACCCGAGATCGCAGATGGCACTGTCAAGCCAGTCCTTCAAAATTGGGAATTGCCGCGCATCGATCTCTGGGCGGTGTTCCCGGCTGGTCGGACGGCAACGACTAAAGCGCGCACCTTCGTCAGCTTCGTCCAGGAAATCCTGAACCCGTCGAGCAGTGGGGCAAACGGCTAGGAGCCTGTCTGAGTAGTGACTGGTCAAGAGGGTGCGAGTCTGATTCCTTGCGTGGCCATGAGCAAGGAATTTCGCGCCTGGAAGATCGACGAGGTCCAGCTTCTGCCGCCGAGCGTGCAGGACTATGTGCGGCAGGACCACGTTTCGCGGTTGATCGTGTCGCTGGTCAAGGAAAGCCTTGATCTATCGGCGATCCTAGGCAGCTACCGGAGCGGGCTGGGTCAGCCGCCGTTTGATCCGCGGATGATGACGGCGCTGCTTCTGCACGGCTATGCGAGCGGCATCTACTCGTCGCGGCGGATCGCCAGGGCGACGGTGGAGCGGGCGGATTTCATGATGATCGTGGCCGGCGACCCGCCGGACTTCCGCACGATCTCGGAGTTCCGGCGGCGGCACCTTAAGGCGCTGGCCGACCTGTTCGTGCAGGTGTTGAAGCTCGCCGAGAAGGCCGGGTTGGTGAAGCTCGGGCACGTGGCGCTCGACGGCACCAAGATCAAGGCGAACGCGTCCAAGCACAAGGCGATGAGCTACGATCGGATGAAGAAGCGGGAAGCGGAGCTTGAAGCGGAGGTCGATCGCTGGCTCAAGGCCGCCGAGGCTGCCGATGCGGAGGAGGACAAGCGCTACGGCGACCAGCGCGGCGACGAGATGCCCGATTGGGTGGCCGACAAGCAGAAGCGGCTTGAGAAGATACGCGAGGCCAAGGCCGCGCTGGAGGCCGAAGCCAAGGCCGCAGCCGAGGTGGAGCGCAAGGCGCAGGCCGAGGAGCGTCGCGTCGCCGAAGGCGGCAAGAAGCCAACGAAAACGGAGCCCGACGGCAAGGCGCAACGCAATTTCACCGACCCGGAAAGCCGCATCCTGAAGACCAAGGACGGTTACATCCAGGGCTATAACGCCCAGGCCGCGGTCGATGGTGCCCATCAGATCATCGTGGCGCAGACGCTGACCAGTTCCTCGAGCGATCAGGCGCAACTGGCGCCGTTGCTCGACGGGATCAGGGCCAATCTGAGGACCAATCCCGACGAAGTGTCGGCCGACGCCGGCTACTGCTCCGCCGCCAATCTTCGCACGATCAAACGGCGGCGCATTGAGGGCTACATCGCCACCGGGAGGCAGAAGCACGGCACCAAGTCCGCCACCGCGAAAAAGGCTTCAAGAGCCGGCTCGCTGATCGCCAAGATGAGCACCAAGCTCAAGCGCGCCGGCTACCGAAGTCGCTACCGTTTGCGTAAGCAGATCGTCGAACCCGTGTTCGGACAGATCAAACAGGCAAGAGGGTTCAGGCAATTCCTGCTGCGCGGCATCGACAAAGTGAAGGCCGAATGGGCCCTGATCTGCACCGCTCACAACCTCGTCAAGCTGGCGAGGGCCGCATGAGCCGCCATCATTCGGATAAAACCGGCTTCCCGATGCTAACTGGACAGGCTCCTAGCGTCTATGTGATTGTTCCAGGTATCCCGCCAAACGCCTGGGCAGCGCTCTCGACCGCGCCCTTGCTCGAGATGGCACTTTTCGGACCTCGCGCGATATCTGACTTGAATCCCGGAATGCGCTCAAAAGCGGAGGTTGGTCGGCCGTCGCCGACCAACCTCGATTTATAAGCCGATCGGACCACAAGCCCTTTCATGCCTTGCAGAATGATCACGCTCGATCACCCCGATTGATGGATCAGCCGTGACCAAGGGTTTTCTGTTTCCGCGGCTAGGCCTAAACTTTCGCTTGTGGAAGAGATTGGAACAGACGGGTCGTTTACAGGGCCTCACGCCGCCAACCTGGCAATCGCTCGCTCGACCAATCGCAAGAATCGGGTGTTGCGAGTCGGGGATTTGAACCTGTGGCGCACAGCGGGCCTGCCGAACTGGGCGGATGCATACTAGGTCCGTTGGAGCATCACCCGTCGGACCAAGGCGGTTGCTACCGTTCCCCCTGAGAACGCCGCAACGAAATCGCAACGATTTGGGTGAAACGACGTGAACAAAACGTGGCGGAAACGCCTGCCGCAGCAATAAAAATCAACAACTTAGAAGATATTCACTGCGTTCGGGACACTGGCGCCGCAGGCTCGGCTCTGTTCATGCAACAAGCCTTGGAATTTCCCGTTCAACCAACCGCAAGAACCGGGTGTCGCGTGTCCCCGCACCACCGATCCCGACGATATTAAATTGCCAAGCAGCCCGGCCACCGAAAGGAGGTCGGGCTTTTTTTGCCGGCGGCAAAGCTCAGGAACGCGGCTAGATCGCCCCGAAGCTCCAGTTTCTTCGCGGGCGAGCGTGCGGATCGCCACCTGGCTGCCCCGGCTTCTGCCTCGCGCTGTCGTTGTCCGTCTCGCGGCGGCGACGGGCAAGATGGGGTTGGTTGGCTCGCGGAATGACATCCGCAGGGGTAGAAGAGCCCGAGCGTTTCTCCGAGCCGGCGCTCTATCTGATACGGCCGGACGGCACGCTCTACTTCGGCAGCGTCCAGACGATGCCGTTCGCGCGACCGCACTTCGCCGACATTCTTGCGGCAGTCGACTATGTCTTGAAGAACAACTACCCGGCGCGCGGTGAAGTGAGAGACCTGTAAGGCGCCGATCCAGGCCACATTGATTCACCGTCAGAAGTGTCTCGGCGGAGTTCTTTGCGAGCCGCGTGGACGCGTGGCTGACGACGCTGGCCAGCCGGCGTTGGATCGCCGGCCTGATCGCTCCCGCAGCCTAAGCTGTGTACTCGACCCAAGACGAATCAACGATCACGTAGTCAGCTGGGAACCAAATGTAGGTATCAGTAAGATCGTCATAGACCCAATAGCCGTAGTAGTAGACGTCGGCTTGTGCGAGTTGCATGCTGGCAAGCGTTATGCCAGGGGTCGTCTCAGCCAACTTCTGACGTGACCTCACTTTCTTCACCTGCATTCCAGCGGCGGTAACGGCGGTAACCTTGCCGTTGTTCACTTCGGCAAAGACATCGACTTTCTTTCCAGTCGTATGGATCTTGTGCTTGCCATTCTTTTTGATTCCTTCGCCAAGAAGGTCCTTTCCGTTAAGATGGTGTTTCTCCTTCGCGAAGGCGATGCGAGACGCGTCGATCGTGGTAGCTGCCGCGATCATTCCGAGTACGACACGCCGATTAATCATGAACTTGCTCCCTTTGGAATGGCTCTACGCCCACAACGCCGTCAGGATTTTCCTGCAAGCATTGCGACCAAGTCAGCTTTGTCATTTTGGACTGAACCCGCGATGAACGGGCCGACCACAGAAAAGTTCCAAAGATTTCCAATTGCCGGCATCGAGTCATACTGGACGATTACTAATCGACGACTTCATGGACTTGCACGTTAGAGGTGCGAGCGGGGCCGTCGGAAGCAACATCGAGTGAGATTCATTTGGCGCCTACGGCGGCCGAAATCGGAAGCGTCGAAGGCGGCAGACAGATTCGGTTGGTGCAAGCTTGCACGGTAACGGCGCCCTCGATCGAGCTGTTTTCGCTCAGACTGCCCTTGGGAAACCTGGCGACGACAGCGACCGAGCCCTCGTAGACGTCAAGGCCCTCGCGGACGAACTCGGCGGTAAATCGGACAGGCTTGGGATAGTCGACCTTGTTCGGCTTGATACCTTTGAACTCGACGGTGGTCGGGATCAGGAAGTCGAAAGAAGCTGGGTTCGCATTGATGTGGAATTTGTCGTCCACCTTGATCGTGACAAGCACCTCGTCTTCGTCCGGGACCGATATTGCGGAGGCGGTGGCGCCAACGTGATCGGCCGTGACGGGAACATGGATTCCATCAGTCGCATTCGTCTGTGGCGGTCCGATTGTAGCGGTCGTGCCGGCACTGCCTAACGGCAGCTGATGACGATTGAGGGTGGCAACCGATGCCGCCCACGATTCCGGGTGATCCTGAAACTGACCACTCAGCCGCGTAGTGGCGCGAGTAATTGCTTCGAGATAGCGCCTCTCAGCGGACGTCTCATGCAGTCGAAGCAGGAGGTCGATCGCCATCGAGGTGCCGGAGGGCGCTTCCGCATCTCCGTCGTCAGCGACCGGAATCAGCAGGTCCTTTTCGTCGGAGGCCGTCGAGAAGGCGCCGTCCGCTCGGACAAATCGGTCGAGAATGCTGTTCGCTAGCAGCCTCGCGCGATCGCGCCAGATCCCTTCACCCGTCACGTCTGCGAGCGACATGAAGGCGGCGCCGAGGGAGGCGTAATCCTGCAGGAATCCGCTGGTTTGGATCTGGCCACGATAGATTTCGTGCTCGAGCAGGCCGGTGCGTTGGTCGTACGCGAGTGCCCAGATTCGTTCCGCTGTCTTCTCCGCCCAATTCAGCAGTTGAGGATCGTGAAGGACTTGACTGCTTTCGGCGAGCGCCGCAATTGTGAGCCCATTGAGCGAAATCACGATCTTTTCGTCTCGCGCGGGTTGTGCGCGTTGCTCCCGCGCGACAAGAAGCTTTTGCCGATCGGCTGCGAAGGAGGCGAGCATCTGTGTGACTTCCTTGAAGTCAGCGGTCTTGAGCGTTTGATCGATCGGGACCCGTAGCCTCAATACCGCCGGCGGCTCGCCGTTGACGTCGCGAGGGTGGACGACGTCCGGAACATCCGGCCGCGGCACCGACGTCAATGAATAGACGCTGAGGAAATGCGTTGCTTCTTTCTCGCCGAGCAGGGAGACGATCTCGCCGCGGGTCCACAGATAACCCTCGCCCTCCACGCCATTGAGCTGAGCATCCCGTGCGGTATAGAAACCACCGTCGGGCGCCATCATGTCGTGCCCGAGATACCCCGCAGTCTCAAGGGCAATTTCGCGGTACAACGGCAAGCCCGTGATGCGAAATGCTTCCGCGTAAAGCTGCAAGAGCTGGGCGTTGTCGTAGAGCATCTTCTCGAAATGCGGGATCGACCAACTGGGCTCGGTGCTGTAGCGATGGAAGCCACCGCCGAGCTGGTCGTGGATTCCGCCGAAGACCATGGCGTCGAGCGTATTCAAGACGCCCGATAGAGCGGCGGAAGTCTGGTTGATCCGATAATCGAGCAGCAGCAATGCGAGCCGCGGCGGATTCGGGAACTTGGTGCCGCTTCGGCGATCGGCAAGGCCGCCGTCCGTTTGGTCAAATTGCGGCAGCAGCGTATCTCTCGCCTTTGCCAGCCATACGTCTGGCTTGATCGGCACCCCTGCGCCGCCGGCGATGGCTGATTGCACGCGACGCATTGCTGCCATCACGTTGTCAGCGACGCCCAGCGCCTGAGCGCGATCGGTCCTCCAAGTCTGATCGATCGATTCGAGAACGGTGGGGAATCCCGGCCCGGCTCTGGGATCGTCCCTGGGCGGAAAGTAGCTTCCGGCAAAGAACGGCTTCAGATCAGGCGTAAGGAACAGGTTGTTCGGCCATCCGCCGCCGCCCGTCATCAACTCCCGAGCGATCATGTAAATTCTATCGACGTCAGGCCGCTGCTCGCTATCGACCTTCACGTTAACGAACCGCTGGTTCATCAACTTGGCAATGTCCGGATTCGAGTAGATCGTCCGCTCGGCAACGTGACACCAATAGCAGGTGCTGTAGCCGATCGAGAGGAAGATCGGTTTGTTCTCTTTCTTCGCCTTCGCAAATGCTTCGGCGCCCCATGGATACCAGTCGACGGGGTTATGGGCATGGAGCAAAAGATATGGATCGTGAGAGTCGATCAGCCGGTTGGTATAGGCGTACGGACCGGAAGCCCGATCGGTCGGGAGGCCCGATCCCGCCACGTCATCCGCCAAAATCGGACTAGCCCAGATCAAGGCAGTGACGGCGAGCGTGGCAACGATGCCAAGATCGGCAGCCGTGCTGCGATGCTGGTCTGCCCCGGTGCGAAGCCGCATCATCATGCCTCTCCCGGTCGATATAACGAAGTATAGCCTGCGCTAGTCCGTTTGTGACTGGGATTATGGCGAATTTCTCTGGACAATGACAAGATCCGGCGGCGATAGCGCGCCTGCAGCCGCTTACCGGGCTGGTTCAAAAGCCGTCCCGGCCGCGAAAGAATTTCCTCGAAGGGGTAACCTCGGCGTCAGTCGTGGCGAACTTGCAAGGAGGCGCAGTCGGCTTCGCAATCGACCCGTGTGGTCAACAGGCTTCCGGGTCATCGGCCGATCGGCGCTGCGATCGTCGATACAATCCATGCAACAAAGGTCACCCTATGAAATCTCGCAACATGAGAGTGGCTGCCATTCTTTCAGCAGCGGCAGCTTTGCTTCTCGCGTCAGTCGGCGGAGGGTTCGCTGCGTCGCCCCTCAAGATGGATTTCGTTACGCATGCCGCTTTCTTTTCCTCGGAAACCAAGCAGCCGAAAACCATTGATCCCCAGGTTTTCATCCATGATGCCGTGGCGCAAGCAGCAATTGGTCCGCAGGGAATCAAGCACATGGCCGGGGTGCGGCCTCCGCTGATCGACGAGGATGCGAAGTCCTCCACGCTCTACAACGCCGAAGACAAACCGCTGGGGTTCGATCTGCAGGCGTGGCTTTCGGCCTCCGGAAGCGTCACCATCACCGAGCAAGGCGGAAAATCGCTGCTGGAGGCAGATTTCAGGGGTCTCAGGCCGAACGCGCATTATAGTCTCTTCGAAAACCATTTTGACCAAACGCCGGTTTCCTTTACCCCGATGGATGGGCTCGGGAAGACCAACAGTTTTGTGGCGCAGCCGGACGGCAGCGCAAAGGTATCAATGACGCTACCGGACTTCCCAACGCATGCGAACGCAGTCCTGCTCGTCTACCACAGCGATGGTCAGACGCACGGGCTCGAACGAGGCCGCATCGGAATTGACGCTCATCATCAGCTGATTGCGCGGCCGGAATGAAGCAACCACCGGGCCGGCGCGAGTTTCGACATATCTCGGTGAGCCGAGCGGGAGGAGAGGCGACTGCAATTTTCACGGATGTCGCGGCGGAGCGGCTCGGGGCTCGACGCGTTTCTGCTCGAAACCGGCCGCCGCGATTCGCTGCATCATTGGGACAATTCATGAGCCTTGAATCGCCGGAGATAGCGTTCCCAGCAGACCGACGATTCCCACGACGAGAACACCAAGGATTTGCTCCGCAAGAATGTTGCGGCGAAGCCTCGCGAGTGCGAGGTCCGACTGGCTGATGGTCGCCGCTTTCGCCAGAGCCGGGACGAGCCAGAGCCGGTTGGATGCCGCAAGACACAGCATCAGGCCAAATAGGCCAAGCTCAGCAGTAGCAGCTCGCCGTAAGTCGTGCCGATCAAGGCCGACAAAGAGGCCACCAGAAACCAGCCGTGGATTAACCCGGAAGCGACCAGCGCCACCTCGGCATGTTTCTACCATTCAAACCCTGGCAGCCAAACGCTGATGATGGTCGCGCTGGCCGTTGGCTTTGCCTTCAATCGTCGGAAGGCTGCGTAGGTAGCCAGCAGGATGTCGGCGGAGAGCACGCGATCCTGATGCGCTCACGCGCGTCCGGCAATCTACCGATCCGCGGCAGACGACCAGGCACGTGCCGCCGCGGCGACGACGGTAAGTGTCGCGGTGGCTCCGTCGGCTTCGCCCTTTTCAAAGTCGCCGTCGATCTGCGCCATGGTGTTCGTCACATGCGCGAAGCACATGACCGACCGGCATTTCGCGGTCGCGAAGGCATATAGGGCCGCTGCCTCCATCTCCACGGCGAGCGCGCCCGCGTCACGCGCTGATGCAATTGCCGCATCGGTTTCTCGATAAGGCGCGTCCGTCGTCCAGGTCGCGCCGCGGTGGACCGCAATGCCTGGCAGTGCCGTCAGAGCTGCTTCAACGCGAGCGATGAGCGTCGCATCGGGCGCCTCGGCGAACGTCGCCGGTGGAAGATAATGATAGCTCGTTCCTTCATCGCGCAGAGCGCGGTCGATCAATACGAAATATGGCGGTGGTCCGTTGTCGGTGATTTGTCCCGCTGACGTGACGCTAACGAGCAGCTGGCAGCCCGAGACAAAAAGTTGCTCAGCCACGAGCACCGCGAACGGAGCACCGACGGCGCAGCCAACGATGCCGACCTCTCCAATGTCATCCAGATCGAAGGCGAGCAACTCGGTATGGTAACAGGCCCATCCTTTATGGATTCGCCCGGCACGAGTTCGCTTGAGGTGCTGCACGACATCGCCGTCAGGATCGAGCACGCAGACTTGTGGAACGTCGAGGAGGGACATGCCTTTCTGCCGGCGCGCCTCGCGCAGCAGCGCTTCCGGCTGAAACACGGAAGGAGATGCATGCTCCTTGCCGTTCACGATCGGCCACGCGGAGCTCGCGCGATCTGCTTTCTGATCCATGGGGCTTGCTGCACCTTTTTTGTCAAGCGATCGCCTGGACCGGCAGTCCGGCGGCTTTCCACTCGGGATAGCCGTCTTCGAGCCGGCGGACCAGATATCCGCGTGCCCTCAGAGCTGCGACGGCCTCGAACGAGAGAACGCAGTAGGGACCGCGACAATAGGCGATCACCTCGCGATCCGGCGGAAGTTCGCCCAACCTGCGTTCCAGTTCGGCAAGCGGAATGTTGAGCGCGCCGGGAAGATGCCCGACTGCGAACTCGTCCTCTGGACGAACATCGAGGATCGTGACAAGCCCATCCTGCAGCTTTGAGACCAGGTCATCGCGCGATACCGGTTCCAGTGTATCGCGGGCGCGGAAGTAGTCCGCCATGACGCAATTGATCTCAGCCGTATTCCGCTCGCCCACGCGGCCGAGCGCGCCCATCAGCGTCACCACTTCGGTGTCGCCGGCAAGGCGATAGAGAATGTATTTGCCGCGGCGCTCGGTCTCGACGAGGCGGGCTCGCCTGAGGATCTGCAGGTGGCGTGACGTGTTGGCGAAGGTCAGATGCACGCGGGCGGCGAGTTCTTCGACATTACGCACGCTCTGCGCGAGATGCTCCAAAAGTTCCAGCCGATGCGGATGTCCAAGCGCCTGCGCCACCTCGGCAAGGCTTTCGTAGATGGTCTGCTTCGGTCCGGTGCTTGACACGGCAGCCTCTCAGTGAAACATTCAGCGGAATGATTGAATGTTGTAGCCATTCATCGAGAGGAACGCAAGCGCATGATCCTCCGTCAGTTCCTGCACACCGATCCTGTCGGCATCTCCTATCTGTTCGGCTGCGGCGGCAAGGCGACCGGTGCCGTCGTCGATCCGGCCGGGCCCATCGAGCCTTATCTGCGCGCAGCCGAAACGGCTGGCATGCGCATCCACTTCGTCATCGATACGCATCTGCATGCCGATCACCTCTCTGCGGGACGTGCCCTCGCTGACGCGGCCGGCGCCGAATACGTGCTGTCGGCCGAGGCGAAGGTGACATTCCCGTTCAAAGGCGTGCGCGACGGAGAGGTGCTTCCGCTCGGCAACGTCACGGCGACCGTGTTGCATACGCCGGGCCACACGCCCGAGCATATCTGCCTCCTGGTAACGGACCGCACACGGGCCGAAGAACCGTGGTTCGTCCTGACCGGCCACACGCTGATGGTCGGTGATCTCGGCCGAACGGAACTCGCTGTCAGTGCCGAGCAAGGCGCCAGAGACCTCTTTCGGAGCGCGCAAAAATTGAAGGCGCTGCCGGATTATGTCGAGGTGCTTGCCGGAGCTTACGCCGGCTCGGTTTGCGGTCGCCGGTTGAGCGGCAAACCATCGTCCACGATCGGATTCGAAAAGCGTCGCAACGAAGCCTTCAAGATCGAGGATGAGGCCGAGTTCGTTCGTTTCATGGTCGCCGATATTCCGCCTGCTCCGCCGGAGGCAGCGCGGACCAGGGCAGCCAATTCCGGCGACGTCGCCGCGGCAGCCTGAGCCGTGACGGACGCGGCGTCCCTCCGCCAGCCTGCAAACCCTCCGGTCAGCCTGGGGCTCAAGGAGAACTGGCAGCAGTTCTCGCTCCTCGTACTGATCAACGCCTTCGTCGGTGGGATGGTCGGGATCGAGCGAACCGTCGTACCCCTGATCGGAGCCGAGGAGTTTCATATCGTCTCCACGACGCTCGTGGTTTCCTTCATCATCAGCTTCGGCGTGGTGAAGGCCTGCGCCAATCTCGTCTCGGGCCAGCTTGCCGATCGATGGGGCCGCAAACGCGTCCTCATCCTTGGATGGCTCGTCGGCTTGCCGGTGCCGTTCATGATCATCTGGGCGCCGAGCTGGGGGTGGGTCATCGCCGCCAATGCGCTGCTCGGCATCAACCAGGGATTTGCCTGGTCGATGACGGTGATTATGAAGGTCGACCTCGTCGGTCCGAAGTCGCGCGGCCTCGCGGTGGGCCTGAACGAGTTCGCAGGCTATCTCTCCGTCGGCGTGACGGCGTTCCTGACCGGCTATCTCGCCTCGCAATATGGGCTGCGGCCGGCGCCGATCTATCTCGGTGTTGGCTACGCGGTGCTGGGGGCGGCGCTTTCGATCCTGCTTGTCCGTGACACGCGCGATCACGTGCGGCTGGAGGCGGCTGCGCATGCGCAGCCAGCTTCAATCAGTTTCCGGGAGATTTTCGCACTCACCTCGTTCAAGGACCGCAACCTGTTCGCGGCCTCGCAGGCCGGGCTCGTGAACAATCTCAACGACGGGATGAGCTGGGGCATCTTTCCGCTGTACTTTCTCTCCTTCGGCCTCGGCGTCGAAGCAATCGGAATCCTCAAGGCAGTATATCCGGCGACCTGGGGCATCCTGCAGATCATCACCGGTCCCCTGAGCGACCGCTGGGGGCGCAAGAGGCTGATTGTCGCCGGCATGTGGGTGCAGGCCGCCGGCCTCTTTCTCACCGCGGCGACGGCGCAGTTCGGATGGTGGCTCCTCGCCAGCCTGCTTCTCGGACTCGGCACTGCGATGGTGTATCCGAGCCTGATTGCCGCCGTCTCGGATGCTTCGCATCCGACCTGGCGGGCCCGTTCGCTCAGCGTCTACCGGTTCTGGCGCGACCTCGGCTATGCCATCGGCGCGTTGTCCGCCGGCCTCATCGCGGATCGCTTTGGTCTCTCTTGGGCCATCGTGTCGATTGCCGCGCTCACCTTCGTCTCCGGTGTCGTCGTCGCCGTCTTCATGCGCGAGCGAAAGGCATGAACTCGGCGTCGTAGCACAGAATAAAGTTGACGGTCTGATTCCATGGCTTCGATTTATCTCGACTACAATGCAAGCACATCGATCGATCCGGCGGTCGCCTCCGCCATGCAGCCGTTCCTGGATCACGCCTTCGGTAACCCGTCGAGCGGCCATTGGGCGAGCGTGCCAGCGAAAGCCGCCGTGGAACAGGCCCGCGGCCAGGTTGCTGCGCTGCTCGGCTCAGCGCCGGATGAGATCATATTTACGAGTGGCGGCAGCGAGGCCAACAACCTCGCCATCAAAGGCACGTTCTTCGCGCTGAGGCAGAAGGGCGAGCACATCATCACGACGGCGGTCGAGCATCCCGCAGTGCTCGCACCCTGCCGGTTTCTCGAACGGCTCGGTGCGACGGTCAGCTGTCTACCCGTGGACCGGTGCGGCCGCGTCGATCCCGAAGATGTGCGGCGCGCGACCACGCCGCGCACCATCCTGATCAGCGTCATGCATGCCAACAACGAGGTCGGCACGGTCCAGCCAATCGAGGAGATCGGCGCCATCGCTCGCGAACGCGGTATCCGCTTCCATACCGATGCCGCCCAATCGGTCGGCAAGATCCCGACCAAGGTCGATGCGCTCGGTGTCGATTTGCTCTCGATCGCGGGCCACAAGTTCTACGCCCCGAAAGGTGTTGGCGCGCTCTATGTCAGACGCGGTGTCGAGCTGGAGCCATTAATTCACGGCGCCGGCCATGAGCTGGGCCGGCGCGCCGGCACCGAAAGTGCGCTGCTCGCAGTTGGTCTTGGGGTAGCCTGCGCGTTAGCGCAGGACCTGGCACCGATGGAGCGCATCCGGGCTCTGCGGGATCACCTCTGGCGGGCGCTGCAAGATCGATTCGGCGATCGCGTCCTGCTCAATGGCCACGCCACACAGCGGTTGCCCAACACTCTCAACGTGTCGTTCGTCGGCAAGATCGGCGGGGATATATTGGGGCAGTTGAACGGTATTGCAGCATCGACGGGTTCGGCGTGCCATTCGGGGCGGATCGAGCTCTCGCCCGTTCTCGCCGCCATGGGCATACCCGAGAGGATCGGAATGGGAGCGATCCGTTTCAGTTTGGGAAGGGGCACCACGTCGGACGAGATCGATCAAGTGATCGCACGTCTAGCCAGGATTGCATCGGCCTGATCAGTTGTATGCGATACTTCGGATGCCGTCCGAGGCGGCCGTTTCTCTGCCAACAGGAGGACAGGCTCGTTCGCGTAATCGGTACCAGCATGGACGTCCAGCGCCACTCGTTCGAGAGCTGCCGTCACGTCAGCGAGCGCTGCAAAGCGGTAGATCTCGGGCGGGAACGACGTAACGGCTGCCAAGTCGGCTTTGGTCCGGAACAGCAATCCCAAACGGCCGCCCGGCTTTAACACGCGGGCGATCTCGCGTAGGGACAGGTCGAGATCTTCCCAGAAATAGAGGACGTGAACGCACAGCACCTTGTCGAAGACGTCATCGGAAAATGGCAGCGATTCCACGGTCGCAAGGACCACGTCGACGCGAGCGGCCTCGATGAGCGCTCGGTTGCGTTGCGCCGCGATCTCGACCATCAGCTCAGAGGGATCCACGCCAACGACACGTCCCGTCGCGGCGCGGATGGCCAGGTCGGTCAGGCTGCGCCCGTGTCCGCATCCGAGGTCGAGGATTTGATCGCTCCAATCGATGCCGAGAGCATCCATCACCCGCAGATTCTGGCTCCGGGTTTCTTGAGCCATGACGAAGGCAATTACCCGGCCCAACACCCCCCGCGCATTTCGGGCGTGTTCGGCGATAAAGCGGGGGCGGCGCATGCTCAGCCCCCTGCGACCGCAGCGGTCACCACGAGCGTGGACAGTCGCAACGTGATCTTGAGCGTAGCGGCCGAGACGACCGCAGGTCGGGCATTCTTCAGCAAGGCACTGAGCTTCATCGGTCCACGGCTCCGATTCATGACAGGCGGATCGCCTATCTGATGACATCAATATCTGGCCGCAGTGTGCCTTATGGCCAGGCGGCTGGCTGGCTCGCCGAAAATGAAAGGCGGCTGGCCGTTTCCGAAAATGTAGCTGCCAATCAGCGCGTTGGTCGGTTCTCCGCTGCACACCCGTGCTCGGCAAGCCTATCTTCGCGTACTTCCCGCGACCCCAGATCTACAGGGGCCGCTTTTGAAATCGCGCGAAATTGCCCGCGAAGATCTAGTTTGCAGGTTGGCGCGTGAACGTCTGCCGTTGCGCGCGATGCAGAAGCCAAACCCGGCCGTTCAGGAACGGGCATTGGGTTCGCGACGAGCTTATCTACTCGCCGACCGCCAACCATGCAGGTATGAGGGGTGCCTCTGCGATCAGTCCGAGGTGCTGCAAAATGCGCTCACGGGCCGACCGCACGTTCCTCAGCTCCAGCCGCGCTCGCAAAGCCATGATCTCGTGCGCGAGCACCGCGGTCAAGAAAGCGACCATTTGGGTTCTGCTAATTTTAGTGTTGACTTTCGTTAGTACAGACTTAAATTTAAGATGGAGCGATTGGCATGCGCTCCCGTGGATAGCTGGAATGATCAGTGCAGAGCGAGCTCTTGACGCGCTCGGGGACCGGACGCGGCGTCGCGTCTTTGCACGGCTGCGCAACCGTACCTGCTCGGCGGGAGAGCTGGCGCAAGGGATGGGGGTGACCCGGTCGGCTATTTCGCAGCATCTTCAGGTGCTTAAGGCGGCGGGACTCGTGGTGGTCAGCGCTGATGGTACACGGCGGCTGTACCAGGTGGACAGGCGCGGCGTCGATGCATTGCGCCGATGGCTCGATGGATTCTGGGACGAAACACTGGGCGCGTTCAAGGAAGCGGCTGAGCGGGCGGCAGCGAAGGCAAGGAGATCGTGATGGTCGAGCAGATAATGTTGAACTGGGCTGACCCGAACAGCGTCCGCAAGGTCTTGAAAGTGCAGGCCGCCCGCGAAGTGGCGTGGCAGGTTTTCACTGAACAGATGGGAACTTGGTGGCCGCTGGCCATGTACAAGATCGGCAAGGCGAACGCCGTGGATGCCATCATCGAGCCGCGCGTCGGTGGCCGTTGGTATGAGCGCGGCGACGATGGAAGCACATGCGACTGGGGTCGCGTGCTCGTGTGGGAGCCGAACTCGCTAATCGTGCTCTCCTGGGATATCAACGCCGAGTTTCAGTATGACCCGACGCTGCAAACGGAAATAGAGGTGCGCTTCATCGCGGAGGAGGACGGCTCCACGCGCGTCGAGTTGGAACATCGGCGCCTCGACCGCTATGGCGATCGTCGCGACGAAATGCGGACGATCTTCGACAAGACCGGAGATTGGGGCCAGTTGCTCGCGTCCTTCGCGCAGAAGGCCGAGACTTCGGCGAAGGCGGCGGAATGACCAACATCAGCCAGCAGCGCAAGGCGCTTACCGAGCGGATACTGGACGGAGCAGGGACCGCATCGCAGAGCGAACGGCAAGCGGCGTTCGAAAATACCGGACTTGCGGAATCGACGGTTAGAATGCTGAGCCAGAAAGTGGCCACGCAAGCTGGTGCGGTATCGGATCACGACGTCGCCATGGCGAAGGCATCGGGCCTCACCGAGGACCAGATTTTCGAGATCGTCGTATGCGCGGCTGTCGGCCAATCCACACGGCAATATGACTCGGCGTGTGCGGCTCTCGACGTGGCGACAGGCAGGGGGTGAGCATGCGTCTTGCGATCCTGGACAAGGGGCACAGCTTCGGCACCAAGGCGTTGTTCGCGTTCATTCGCCTGGTGACGCGCCAGCCGACACCCGAAATAATCAAATTGATCGGCTACCGTCCCGGCTTCTTCGGAGCACACATGAAGAAGGTCACTCACGAAGCCATGCGAGGCTCCTCGGCGTGGTCGGTTGGGGACCGTGAGCTGATGGCCGCATGGGTGTCGCGCGTGAATGACTGCGAATTTTGCATCAAGGCACATAGCGCGGTGGCGGCGCGAGCCTATGGCGACCAGCCGAAGGTCGCGGCGGCGCTATCCGATCTCGAAGCCGTGCCCATGAGCCGCTAAGGGCGACCTTGCGCATGCTGGGGAAACTGACGCGCGAGCAGACGGTCACGGCCGACGACATGCGTTTCGTGCTTGCAGCAGGCGTTACGCCGCAGCAGATCGAGGATGCGCTGGCGGTCGGCTTCGCTTTCAACACTATCAATCGATTGGCCGAAACCTTCGCCTTCTCGGTCCCCGGCCCGAAGGCCTTCGAGGCCGGCGCGAAGTTCCTGCTCGCTCACGGCTATCGCTAAGGAGCGAATGGGAAGAGGCAGCACGCGGTCGTTGGCGCCTCCTCGCTTCCTCGCCAGGCGAGATGCCACGGTCGCCTTGGGGTCATTTTCGACCGAGTCTGTGGATTTTGCCCGCACCTGCGCGACCGTACAGTACCAAATGCGGTACCGGGCGAGGTGGCAAGCTTCCTTGAGCGAGTGCTCTCGTAGCCCTGCGTTCGTTCGGCGGCTGTCGCGCAACGCCAATCCACACTGCCGCACTCCTTGGTGCCGGTGATCGCCCCAGACTGACTTGGATTCCCTGCGGAAGAACCTATAGTTCACTGCATGGGAACGAACGCGAACGTTGAACTCGACGCCGGCACCAAGACATTTGCCTCGGGCCTCCTGCCGGATTTGATAGCTTTGCTACGGCGATGCCATAAGGGCGACCTTGTGGCCGTAACCAGCGGCGATCCAAGCATCGGCTCCGAACTCGAGGCATGGTGTCGCTTCACCCGCAACAGTTTGGTCGGTACGGAAGTCGAGGGAGGTCGCACCCGTTGGGTGCTGCGCTATGGAGAGGCCCCTGAAGATGCCGGAGAAGATCGGCCCGTCGGCTCGCGCCTATGGCTTTACACCAACTTCGACTGCAACCTGAGCTGCGACTATTGTTGCGTACGCTCGTCACCCACGGCGCCGCGGCGGGCGCTCGGCGTCGAGCGGGTGCGGCGGATTGCGATCGAGGCGGCGGAGCTCGGCGTAAGTGAAATTTTTGTGACCGGCGGTGAGCCATTCATGCTGCCGGATATCGGCGAAATCGTTGCCGCTTGTGCTACGGCTGCGCCGACGACGGTCCTCACCAACGGCATGCTGTTTGCCGGAGTCGGGCTGGCAACGCTGCGCGCGTTGCCGCGCGGGCGCGTCACCTTGCAGATCAGCCTCGACAGTCCGACGCCGGAGCGCCACGACAGTCATCGTGGAAAGGGGGCGTGGGCGCGCGCCTGGAGGGGAATCGAGCGGGCCCGCGCCGAAGGATTCCGCGTGCGTTTGGCGGCGACGGTATCAACCGATACGGAGGCCGAGGAGTTCCGTGGCTTCCTCGACTCCCATCAAATCAGCGAGGAGAATCGGGTGGTCAGGCGAATTGCGCTGCGAGGCTCCGCCACACAGGGCATCGCTTTGGCAAGGGCAGACCTCGTTCCCGAGGTGACAATTACGGCGGAGGGCGTGTTCTGGCATCCGGTCGGAGCCGAGGATAACGACCTGCTTGTCAGCCGCGAAATCTTTCCACTCGCCAATTCCTTTGCAGCTGTGCGCCGCGCCTTCGATCGCGAATTCGATCATCAGCGCAGGTTGGCGAAGATTTTCAATTGCGCCTGAGATAGCGGACGGCCCGCTTGGACAATATGACGTCAGCCCTGGCTGGTGGCCGAAGGCCGTGTCAGAAAACCCTGTTGAGCTGACGCTTCCCGCAATTCCGCATACGCCTCAAGCTGCGGCGCTATCCATTGCCGCAGCCCTTCCGCCTCGAGCACGGGACGATGGGTCGGGTTGTCGAAGCTCATCGCGAAGAGGGCCTTGGCAAACTGCTGCTCCAGCACGGGGTCGAGATCGGACCGTGCCGTGAACATGCAGTGATTGAAGGGCGGCGAGGTCCATATCTCCATTAGCGCACCCTCCGGTACCAGGCGCTGGGTACGTACGGCATTCCAGAACGGGCTGCCGATCGCGCCAGCATCGGCACGGCCGTCGAGCACCGCACGAATGACATCGGATTCGCTGGTGCCGGTGTCACCATGCTTGCCGACGTCGCTGTTGAAGCGCAGCGCTCGGTAGTCTTTCTCCTCAGCCAGTCCCTCGCGCTGCAGAAAATAAACCGGAAGGATCGCCGCATGGCCGCTGTCGCGGCTGCCGAGGGCAAGGGTGCGGTTTCTAAGATCGGCAAGCTTGGCGACTTGCCCGCCGGTCACCGCGACGATCTTGGTCATCCAGCCCATGTCGGTGTCGCGCATTGCGATAGGCCGGCAACGGCGATCGCTCCAGGCATCGGACTGGATAAAGGCGAGGTTCGTATTCCATCCGATGTCGATGCGCGGCAGCGGATCGCCAGGCGAGGCGAGGAGGGCAGCGACCTGCGCCTCGTAGCTCTGAAACAGCACCACCTCGACGGGCACATGCGCTTCTTCGTGAAAGTACCGCCGCATGCCCTCCCAGATACTGACCACTTTCGGATCATATGCGACGGCACCTACCCAGATTGTTCGGCTCATGATGGTTTCACCCGTCAGGCTTGATATTCACGTATGGTCACTTCGCTTGCAGAGCGCTGCGAAGCGTTCGTGCTCAGAACAGCGGTAGTCCCAAAATGGCCTTGCCGATGAAGTCGCGCAGAACGTCGCCCGTCGGCGCCATGACAGCGCCGGCATGGGCATCGCGGAACAATCGCTCGATGGCCAAGTGCTTGGAAAACGCAGCGCCCCCGCACACTCGCATCGCCGCCGAGGTGACGGCGATAGCGACTTCGCCTGCCGCGGCCTTGCTCTCGAGTACGCGCAGCATGGTGGTATCCCGCGGACGCTCAAGGTGATCGATGAGATCGTCGACACGCGCCGCAAGCCCGTCCGTGTCGATCTGCATTGTCGCAAGTTGCGCGCGAAGCGTCTGCAGGCTTTCGCCGAGAGTCTGGCCCAAATGATCGAAGCGCGCGCCGTTGAGATGGGCCGCGGTCCCCGCCACTGCGGCCCGGCAAAGGCCTAGCGCGACAGCCGAGGTTCCGAGGTTGAACAATGGAAGCACGATCTCCAGCATCGCCTTGAAGCCGGCGCCGTCGTCCGTGAGCTGGAGACCGGTCGTGACTTCGCAATCAACGAGGGTCATCGGCGCAGAAGCATTGGCGCGCATCCCGAGACCATCCCACGGGCCGGCGACCGACAGTCCGGGCGTGTCGCTGACGACGAGATAGAGGGTCGAATCCGTTGCAGTCTTGCCTTCAGGAGACAGCGCCGAGACGATATAGCTTTGCGCGTGACCAGCGCTCGTCACCCACGATTTCTTGGCGGTGAGGTGCACGCCAGCGGCGTTGCGTTTCGCTCGCGAGATGGGCGCCCAGAAGTGACTGCGCGATCCAGCTTCGCTGAATGCCAGGGTAGTCAGGTGTTTTCCCGCCGAAATGTCCCTCAGCGTTCGCGCGACCTCGGCACCCGGACGGGCCGCCGCGATCGTTGCGGTCGCGCACACGTGCATCAGGTAAACCATCGCGGCCGACGCGTCCGCTTCCGCGAATGTCGTGATGACCGCGGCGAGGGTCCGCGGTCCGAGCGCGGAGCCGCCGACCTCAGTGGGCAGCGTGATCCCCAGCAATCCCGCCGGACCAAGCGCCGCGATAGCCTCGGATGAAAATCTGGCTTCCTTGTCGTTTTGCCTCGCCGCCGGCGCGAGGACGCGATCGGCGATGTCCTTGGCATTCGAAACTGCGGTCTCGTGATTCATGACGACCCTCGACACCTAACGCTGCCCAGTAAGCTCGAAATATCGAACCCGCTCCTTGACCGATGCTACGCGACCCGCACCGTCGGATCAACACGACCAGCTTCGGGCAAGGCAAGCTCTTGCCATGCCAGCAGCGAGTACGAGCCTCGGTAATTACGTGCTGAGAGCCATTTAGTTACACCACCTGAATTTTTTTTTACGTCGGTGACGCCTGTCTTCGAGCCTCGGTCGGCGGGCGGCGCTTGCCCACTGTCGCGTGGAACGTTACCAATGACCGGCAACGGCGTGGCGAGGTCTGGTGATGGCGATCAATGATGAAGACGCGCTGCCAGGAATCGGGATAGTCGCCGATCGCCTGCGATCCCGGCTTCTGCCGTGAGCGGCGCGGCGATCGGCATCATCGGCAAGGCGCCACAACCCGGCCGCTCAAAGACGCGGCTCGCGACCGGCATTGGCGCCGCCGCCGCTTCCGAGCTATCTGCCTGCTTTCTGCGCGACGTCGCCGCTTCCATCGAGGCGGTGCCGGAGACGCTCGGCCGGCGCGGCTATGGCGTTTATGCGCCGGCAGGCGCCGAAGACATCATGCGGCAGCTGCTCCCTTCGGGGTTCGGACTATTGTTGCAGGCCGGCGTTGATCTCGGACACGTGCTGCTCGGTGCGACGCGTGCGCTCCTCGACACCGGACATGATTGTGTCCTGCTCGTCAACGGCGACAGCCCGACATTGCCACCTCGTTTCCTCGCGCAGGCGATCGCAGCGCTACGAGAACCCGGTGATCGGATGGTGCTTGGGCCGGCGAGCGACGGCGGCTATTACCTCATCGGGCTCAAACAGCCGCATCAGCAGCTGTTCATGCGCATCGCATGGGGAACGGAAACGGTTGCCCGCAGCACATGCGATCGCGCCGCCGAGATAGGCCTTGCCGCGATGCTGCTTCCGGAATGGTACGATGTCGACGATATCGAGACGTTGCGTTGGCTGCAGGAGGAACTGGCTGGCCATTCGACCCGCTTTCGTGGCGGCGGTTTTGCGGCGGCGAGCCGGGCCTTTCTCAAGGCCGGGCTCGAGATAAGCCCGTGAAGCTGATGGCAGGGACCGTTCCGAGTCAATTCGGTGGACTGGCGCGCGCAGCCAACCATGTTGCTCCGCCTTACCTGTTGGCCGGCATCGGCCTTGTCATCGTCGGCATGACGCTGGTGACCCCCTATGCCTTCGAGAGGCTCGGTGACAATGCCTTCATGGCGCTAACCATCCCCGCGGGTCTCTTGACGATCGCGGCGACTGACGTCGCCGAGCGCGCGCCGCTGAAGCACGCGGTCTGGCTCGTGGTTGGATTTGCGATCATGATGAGAGCCTATGTGCTGCTGTTGGATCCGCTGCTGTCCAGTGACATTTATCGCTATGTCTGGGATGGCAGGGTTCAGGCTGCAGGCCACAATCCCTACCGCTATTTCCCGGCCGACGAGGCGCTGGCATTTCTGCGCGACACCACGATCTTCCCCCATATCAACCGGGCCGATACGGCCGTCACCATCTATCCACCGGTGGCGCAGTTTTTCTTCCTCATTGTCACGCGGATCGGTGAAAGCGTGACGGTGATGCGCCTCGCGCTGGTGGGGTGCGAGGCCGTTACCGTGACACTGATCATGCTGTTGCTGCGGCGTATGAACCGCCCGATGACGCGGGTGGTCGCCTATCTCTGGCATCCGCTTCCCCTGTGGGAGATTGCCAACAGCGGCCATGTCGACGCGCTGATGGTTGCGCTGATGCTGCTCGGCATGTGGATTTCCCTGACTGGACAAGCGCTTCGCGGAGCGGTGGTGATCGCGTTTTCGGCGCTGGTAAAGCCCTATGTCGTGCCGGTGCTGGCCGGGATCTGGCGGCCGTGGGATCTCAAAATGCCGCTCGTCGTGATCGCCGCCATTGCGCTTTGTTATCTTCCCTATTTGTCCGTCGGTTGGGGCGTTCTCGGATTCCTGACCAAGGGCTATCTGACGGAAGAGGGCATCAGTGCCGGCAACGATCTCTGGCCGCTGTCGCTCTGGCGGCTTGCGTTTGGCGAGCATCACGGCGATGTTGTCGCCTATGTCGCCATCGCCGCCCTGGTCCTCTTGTTCAAGGGGTTTTCCGTGGCCCGCAATTCTGATCGCGCCATCAGCTCCCGTCTTGCCGACATCAACATGCTGTTACTCCTCACGCTGCTGTTGTTGTCGCCCAATTATCCTTGGTACTTTCTGGTCGTCACGCCGTTTGTCGCTCTGTGTGGCTCCCTGCCAAACTGGGTCGTTTCGATAGGCGCACTGTTGTTGTCCGAGCAACTCGACTGGGACTTTTACATTCCAAGAATAGTGACCAAATCAATTCTGTTCGGAGGTCTTCTGTCGGCTTGGGCCTTCACGGCCTGGAGAGCCCGCATGCTGCGTGCCGCACAAACGGGGTCATCGCCATGACCCGCTCAGCGAAACGTATTCAGGCGCCGTTCGATCCGCGCCGCTATCACGAGTCGGTCACGGGCGAGCGCACCGAGGTCGCCCAGCGACCGCCGGTTTGCCTTTATCTGGAAGTGACCAACCGCTGCAATCTCCTGTGCACAACCTGTCCTCGCACCTACGAGGATCTCGAGCCGCCGGCAGACATGGACTGGGACCTGTTCACGTCGATCGTCGACCAGGCGCCCGATCTTGCGCGGGTGGTTCTGCATGGCGTTGGCGAGCCGATGCTGGTCGCGAACCTGCCCCGGATGGTCCGATACCTGAAGGACCGCGGCGTCTACGTGCTGTTCAATACCAACGGAACGGTGCTGAGTGAGCGCAACGGCCGTGCCCTCATTGACGCCGGACTTGATGAGCTGCGTGTGTCGCTCGACGCGTCGAACCGCGAAAGTTTCAAGGCGATCCGCGGCCGGGATTATTTCGGTCGCATCACCCGCAACGTGCGCGCGTTTCGCGAGTTGCAGGAGCGGGAAGGACACACCAAGGCGCAGGTTTCCGCCTGGCTCACGGGTCTGAAAGAGACTGTCGAGGAGCTTCCGGCATTCGTGAAAGTTGCTGCCGAGATCGGTGTCAAGGAGGTCTATCTGCAGCGGCTCGTGTTCTTCGATGAAGCGGCCATTGGCAAGGCGCGCCCGGATCAGACGCTGTTCGGGCGCCTGACCGAGGGGGAAGCTGTCTGTCTGAGACAGGCCGAGGAGCTGGCGCGTTCCCTTGGCCTGACCTTCAGCGCATCAGGTGCCGCGAGCGAGCCGGGGCTCAGCCTGAAGGGCAGCGGCGACGGTTCGCCGTGGTCGCTGTGCCGGCGGCCGTGGTCGTTGATGTATTTCACAGCCAATGGCCGCGCCTTGCCGTGCTGCATCGCGCCGTTTTCGCAGCACGGCTACGACAACTATACCCTTGGTCATGCAGGGCAGCAGTCCTTGCGGGAGATCTGGAACGGGGGTGCTTATCGCGATTTTCGCGCGGCGCTGCTTTCGGACAAGCCGCCGGAAAGCTGTGCCAATTGCGGGCTGCGCTGGAGCCTATGAACGAGGTGCCCATCGTCTCGGCGATCATTCCGTGCCTCGACGAGGAAACGGCGATCGGCCAGGTCGTCGCCGCGGTGCTGAAGCAGAATGTGAGCGAAGTCATCGTGGTCGACGGGGGCTCGCGGGACCGTACCGCCGAGCGGGCAGCGGCTGCAGGAGCTCGCGTCATCGTCGAGCCGCAACGCGGCTATGGTCGTGCCATCCTGGCGGGTATTGCTGCGGTGCACGATGACGCCGAGATTCTCGTCTTTCTTGACGGCGATGGCAGCGATTCCGCCGAGTTCATCCCTGATCTGGTGTCGCCGATCACAGCCGGGCAGGTTGTCTTCGTTCTCGGCTCGCGGGTGCGCGGGTCACGCGAGCCTGGCAGTCTCTCGCCACAGCAGCTCCTCGCTGCCCATGTCGGCGGGCTGCTCCTGCGCCTCGTCTATGGCGCAAGCTTCACCGACCTGTCGCCGTTTCGCGCCATTCGGCGAGATGCACTCAGATGTCTCGGCATGAAGGAAGAGACCTATGGCTGGAATCTGGAAATGCTGATGCGGGTCGCGGCTGCCCGTTTGTCGGCGCTGGAGGTCGCTGTCGGGCAGCGGCGCCGGATCGGCGGAGTATCGAAGGTCTCGGGCAATCTGATCGCCGGCATCAAGGCGGCCGGGTCTATTTCAATAACGTTCGTTCGCCTCGCGCTTGAGCTGCGCGACGAAACCCCGTGCCAACGATAGTCGCCTGGAGTGGTGATCAGCGGGGCCCGGCACGATGCCCGCAGGCAACGATATCCTTGGGAGATTTTCGCACTGCCAGCCCCGGCGGCGAAAATACCGCGAGGTATCCACTGTCGCCCGCGAGCTGATGCGTGGCGATCTCGCGATAGCCGACGGCGGCGAGCTCGCAACGCAGGAGCTCAATCGGCGTGCCGTGCTCGGACGTCGGGCGCTCGAGGTCGACAATTCCGATCCGCGCGCCGGGCTTCAGGGCCGGCGCAAGATTGTAGAGGAAGGCATAGGGTTGAGCGATCTCGTGGTACATGTGCACGAGGATCGCGGCATCGAGCGATGCAGCGGGCAGGCGCGGGTCGTGGGGTTCGCCCAGCGCGAATACGACGTTTGTCAGCTTCAGTTGCTCCGTTCGCTTGGCGAGCTCGACGAGGTACTCCCGCGTGACGTCCTCGGCGACGACGGAGCCGGTGGGGCCGACGAGCGGCGAGAGACGAACAGTGTGGTAGCCGCTGCCTGCGCCAATGTCGCCAACCGTCATGCCTGGCTTCAGTGCAAGAATTCGGGCGATCGCGCCGGACTCGTTCAGGGAGTCGCGGCGCTCCTCGCCGGAACGGCTTGGGCTGACGATCGGCGCCACCGAGCGCCGGGGCGAGGGAAAATCCTTTGCCGGGGCGCCGGGCGGAGCCAGATAACCGATGTCAGCCGCGTAAGCACCGGTTGCGACCAGTACTACAAAAAGCGTCACTGCGCTGGCCCGTGCCATCATAAGTTCGTCTCACGGAGAACGATGACTAACCCGCCATGTTGAAGAACCAGCCAACAAGGCCCGTCCCGTCGCGCATCGCCGGGACTTCGCGGCGCAGCCAGGCATCGAAACCGAGACTGCGGCCGGCGCCTTCGAGCGCGAACAGGAACATCAGCAGCGCGAGGAACATGTACGTCCACGGCCACTCGGAGGAATTGCCGTAGAGGCCGAGCCAGAGTTGCAGCGTATAGACAAGAGCCAGCACGCCCACCAATCGTACCGCAAGCCCGAGAATCATGGATCCGGCAAACACCAGCTCGGCCAGAAAGACGACCGGCCCAAAGAGCATCATGTGAGGCGGCACGACATCCTTCAGGAAGGCGCGATGAAACTCGAATGCCGCGCTGGTCGATTCCTGTTCGGTCCAGTATTGCAGACCGTCGGATACGGGCAGCGGCAATTTCCACAACATGCCCTGGAACCACATGCAGCCGATAAGAACCCGGACCAGCCAGATCCCTAAGTGCCGGCCGGTGCGTTGCGCCGGATCTTCCTGCCAATTCCGCACCGCCACCGCAATGCTGGCGAGCAGCAGCACCCAGAACAGCGCCAGGATCAGGTAGCGCCAGCCTCCCTGATGGAGATAGTCGTTCGTCGTCGCGGTCAGGAAATGCCAGATATCGGTGAAGGGATTGGTGGGCATGCGCGGGCTCCCGGGAGATTGACTAGTTGCTCTACGTATCGATTGACCAAATCGTTACTTTGCGTGTCGGTTGGACGAGGCGCACCACCGCGCGGGCGATCGGGTGGTGCGCCCAAGCCTACACGATCAGGCGCTCGAACGAACCCTTGCGAGGTTCACTGAGCGTCGATCCACTTGTCGGATCCCGTCAGCTTCACCGACACGTCAGTCAGCGTGATGCGGAAGTCCTTTCCATCCACGACTCCGGGATGATCCGTTGAAATCAGGAGGGGGCCGGCTTTCTTGTAGCCCGCATAGGTCGCGCTCACGAGGTGGGGCGGGTTGGGGGCACTCCGGTGGTAGGTGATTTCCACGATACGCTTGTCGGGACCAACGTAGAGGTCCCAGGTGTCACCGGGCTGGTAGCCGCCCTCCGACGGATATTTCATCGCGACCTTCTGGGCGGACCCGTCACCTATCGGTAGCTTCTGCTGGCCCTCATCGGTTGCAGCCGCGCCGTCCCATAACAGGTGGAACGGGAGCAGCGTCCAGTACTGATCGTTGGCGAATGCCGGCTCGACTTCCTTCTTGACGACATCGCTTTGGCTGTCGATCTGCGAGCGCTGATAGGTCACCTTGACGGGATTGCCTTGCTTGTCTTTCCCCTCATAGGAGACCGTGTTGGTCTTCGGGCTCCATTCCCATTTGTTGGAAACCTTGTGGCCACCAGGAAATTCCGCGTTCCAGGCGTAGCGGATGGCCTCGATTTGCCCGAACGAATCAAGGCCGTAGGTCTTGGCGATCTGTTGGGCGATCGGCGGGCTCTCCGCTGCTCTGGAAGCCGCGGGGAGAACCAGCACCAGGCCGAAGGCCAGAAGGAAGATCAGATTGAGGCGGCTGATCTCGTCGCGCGCCAGAGTACGAGTCGTGCTCATGTCGAGCTCCTTAGGTTGGGGGCGAATGCGTTGACCGGGCTTGGGCTCGGTCCGCCGGGAATTTAGGCTCGGTCAAGATATGAGCCAATATACGTCAGGTGACGGACACTCTTTCGCGTTGCGCACGACTGTCGGTTCGGTAGGAGCGTCGCCGCGGGACTGCTCGAACATTTGCACAAATGCCCGGAAAATCACCCGTTTTATCTTGTTAGAGGTCGTTGGCAGTTGCGCTCACGAAGCTTGTCGGCCTTGCCCAATGAAGAAACTTGAGACAGCTAAATGAGCTGCGGAACAAAGTCAGGCATGAACCAACCAATGTAAGGACGGAGGCGGCCGGCCGTATATTGACCTGCCGCAGTAACCCGCTCTCGGGAGGAGGGCGGGATGAAGTCACCGGGTATTTGCAGGCTACGCGAACTGGCCATGGTGCTGCTATCCTTCGCGTTCGCAGCCGCCTGGACGGGTGACCTCGGATAGGGCCGCCCATCTGCCGCGGATCGTTGAGGCTTTCAGTGCAACGCCTGCGCAGGCCGTGTTCGCTGGCATGACCCAGTTCGGTCGGGCTCTGCATGCGCTGAACATCGACATCATTTGCGCCAACTCATCTCAGGCCAAGGGCCGAGTCGAGCGCGCCAATGGAACGCTGCAGGACCGGCTGGTGAAGGAGATGCGGCTATCCGGCATCGACACCCTCGTGGCCGGCAATGCGTTCCTGCCGGCCTTTATGGAGAAGTACAATGCCCGCTTTGCCAAGGTCCCTTTCGATGATCGTGACGTCCACCGCACGCTGGTCATCGGGCACGACGACCTCGACGATGCCTTTGCCTGGAAGGAAGAACGCACGGTCTCTGTGAACCTGACGCTGCAATACGACCAGGTGCTGTTCATTCTTGAGCCAAGCGGGATTGCGCGATCGCTGGCACGCAAGCGGGTTACGGTGATTGACTATCCCGACGGGCGGCTCGCGATCCGGTACAAGGGGGTCGATCTACCCTACCGCACCTTCGACAAACGGCCGCAGGTAAACCAGGCCGCGATTGTCGAGAACAAACGCCTGGGCCCGATCCTGGCCTACATCGCCGAACAGCAAAAGCAGCTCGACATGTCCCGTTCGGCCAAGGCGCCGCGGCGACGTGGCCAGAAGAACCACATGTTCAAGGTCGGATAGAGCGACGCCCGGGCGTCGCGTTGCGCGATCTGGAAGCTTCACGCGCCGCCCTCTCGAGGCGAGAGAATTCAACCCCAGCACACGAAAGGACGGCTAAGTTACCCCCATCCGAGTGACATTTCTAACTGGCCCAAATCGTGACGTCCCTAAACGGCGGCGACACGGACGGGGGATCATTCAATTCAGATTCCACGGCACGATGTCGCTGACAGCCTCGACCGTCGGGTATAAAGCCGGGTACCGAGACTCTTGGTGTTGATAAGTAAATAAATAAAATCAATGTCATAGCTCGATCAGTGCGGCGGTCTCCCTCTCCGCCAAATCCTATTGAAATATAAGGTAAATTGTTGTTTTTCGATGGTTGACTCTCGGATTGCGTCTGGGTTGGACAGGGTTTGGAAAGCCAGCATGATCCATTCTGAAATTCGCTCGAGAGCCGAGCCCAACTGCGCTTTGCCTTCTGCCCGCTTCACACCAACGAGATACCGCGGACAGACCCATTGGTACAGGTCGACTACGCGCGCGTCGTAGATTTGGATATTGGCGCGAGCAAATCGGACATCTGCGCGATCAGAGTGGTCACCATTTCGGAGCGCGCCAGCAGAACTCGAGCCTGCAACCGCGGGTTGGTTTAGAAACAGCTATGGAAAACGTTGAGTCTACCGGTCGTCCGGCGACTGGTCGCTAAAGAACAACACCAAGGTCGGGGTTCGAGTCCTTCCTCCGCTACGCGGCGCCACGATTTCCTGTGCCGAACTACGCATTTTATGCGATTGCGTTCGCCGGATGGTGGCACTCAGGCGTCTCAACGTGCCGCAGCCGGTTCGCCGCGTTCCGAGGAATGCCAAGCCACTACTGAAGGGCTCACTGCAAAGACCATCGACCGACCGACGGCTACGGCCACTTGGGATGCAGGTCGTCGATTACGAACGCATGGGCGTGGGCATCCGGCTCCTCGCGAAGATGCGCATGGTCCGCCGGCAACTCTGGGTGGCTGTGCATCACGGCTTCAGGATCCGTCGCCGACCGCTAGAGCCGCGAGCGCTAGGACGGTCGCAACCAATCCCACGGTCGGCCCGAGCCAGCCGGCCAAAGGATACGTAAGCAACCAACACGCGTGCGAAAGAGCGAACTGGGCCGCGAACACGGCCGGCCGATCCGCCGGATGCGCCGATCGACGCAGCAGACGTCCGGACGGCGTCATGACCGCCGAGTAAGCGATGCCAAGCAGCGCCCACGCGACCAGAAGGCCAGGCCAGAGCGGGCCGACTGACGTAACGCCGGCGAACGCAATCAGCACAACCCCGAGCGCCGCAGCCGCGACCAGCATCACGGTCCGATCCGCAACCTGTTCAAGAAGCCTCGGCAGCAGCAAAGCGGCCGTCATCGAGCCACCGCCAAAGCACGCAAGAGCGATCGCGAGATCGCTATCCGAGCCGCTGAGGACGCCCTTCACGACGAATACCGAATTCACGATCACCATCGCGCCTGCAGCGGCGACCGCGAGATTTAGCGCAAGAAGACCGCGCAGCCGTGGCGTGCCGAGATAGATGCGGATGCCACGCGTCGTATTGTCGTAGATGCCGGCCTTGCGCTGTGATGGAGCGGGTTGAGGCACGGAGACCGACACGACAAGGGCCGCCGAGCAGAGGAAGCCGATGACCGTGCCCGCGAACAGCCAGTTGAAGCTGATTAGCGTCAGAAACGCCGCCGCGAGCACCGGACTGATGAGACTCTCCATGTCATAGGCCAGGCGCGACAGCGACAATGCGCGCGTATTGGCTTCCTCTTGGGGCAGAATGTCCGGGATCGTTGCCTGAAAGGTCGGCGTAAACGCTGCCGAAGCTGATTGCAGCACGAAGATCAGCGCATAGACCTGCCAGATATGGTCGACGAACGGCAGGGCAAGTGCGACGGCGGCACGGGCAATATCCATCGAGACGAGGAAGGCGCGACGTGGTAGCATGTTAGCGAATCCGCCGACGACCGGGGCGACACCGACATAGGCGACCATCTTGATTGCCAGCGCTGTGCCGAGCACTGCGCCGGCTTTGTCGCCGGCGATCTTGTAGGCCAGGAGTCCCAGCGCGACGGTCATCAGTCCGGTGCCGACGAGCGCGATGACCTGGGCGCAGAACAGATGACGATAGGTGCGGTCGGCGAGGACGGAGAGCATGCGGCTACTCCGCTGCGCGCACGATGTCGACGGAAGAGAGCCGGCGCTCCGCCGCCCGCGGTGCGAAGCGGGCATACAGTGCGGGAAGAACGAGCAGGGTCAGCACTGTCGCCGTCAGCAGCCCGCCGATGACGACGGTGGCGAGCGGTTTTTGCACCTCGGCGCCCGTCCCGGTGGCAAGCGCCATGGGAACGAACCCGAGCGAGGCGACGAGGGCCGTCATGATCACAGGCCGGAAGCGCATCAGCGCGCCGTCGCGGATGGCCTCCCTGGGGTCTGAGCCTGCTTCGACCAACCTGCGGATTTGGGTGAGCATGACCAGCCCATTGAGAACGGCGACGCCCGAAAGCGCGATAAAACCGACGGCTGCCGAAATTGAAAACGGCATTCCCCGCAGCCACAATGCCGCGATGCCGCCGGTGAGCGCGAGAGGAACCGCGCTGAAGACGAGCAGCGCATCGCGCGGCAAGCCGAGTGCGCCAAACAACAGCAGATAGATCAGTGCAAAGCACGCCGGAACGACGATGATCAGCCGCTCGCGGGCAACCGAAAAATTCTCGAACTGACCGCCCCAGGTCAGAAAACTTCCGGACGGAAGGGTCACCTGCTTGGCGACCTTCGCCTGGGCTTCGGCGACCAGCGAGCCGATGTCACGGCCGCGAACTTCGGCTGTCGCCACGACGCGGCGCTTGCCGTTCTCGCGGCTGATCTGGTTGGCGCCCACCGTCTGCTCGAACGCCGCGACGGCGCTGAGCGGGTCGTTGGCGCCGCGGTATCGGCTCGGGCATGAGGCAGCGGAACGGGCAGGTTTTCCAACGAAGCGATGTCGTTGCGTAGCGCATCGTTGAGCCGGACGACGATCTGGAAACGACGGTCGCCCTCGAACACCAGGCCCGCCGTGCGGCCGCCGACCGCCGTCTCGATCAGGTCCTGAACGGATGCAAGGCTGAGGCCTCGGCGGGCGATCTCCGCTTTGTCGATGCGAATTTCCAGGAAGGGTAGGCCTGAGGTTTCCTCGACCTTCACGCTCTCCGCGCCATCGATCTTACGTAGTACATTGGCGATTCGGGCGGCCGTTCGCTGCATGGCTTCGAAGTCGTCGCCGAACACCTTGACTGCGAGATCTTCGCGGACGCCCGCGATCAGCTCGTTGAACCGCATTTCGATGGGCTGTGAGAAGCCGACCTTGTTGCCCGGAAGCTTGGTCGCCTCAGCCTCGATCTGCCTGATCAGCTCGTCCTTCGTCATCGAAGGATCGGGCCACTCATTCTGAGGCTTCACGATGATGTAGGTATCGGATGCGCTTGGCGGCATGGGGTCCGCCGCGAGATCGGGCGTGCCGGTGCGCGAAAACACAAACGCGACCTGCGGAAACTTGCTGATCTGCTTCTCGATCAGAAGCTGCATTGCTTGGGCTTGTGCGAGCGCGGTGCTCGGTACGCGCTTGACCTCCATCACGATGTTCTTTTCGTCGAGGGTCGGCGTGAATTCCTGTCCAAGCCTGGAGAAGACGAGCAGGGCTGCGACAAAGAGCAGGCATCCGCCCGCGATGATCGGAACGGGACGGTCGATCGACCACCCAAGCAGCGGCGCATAGCCTTGCTTCAGCCGACGGACGATGACGTTCTCGGTCTCCCTGACGGGCTTGGTGATGGCGATGGCAATTGCCGCCGGCACGAGGGTCAGCGACACGACGAAGGCGGCCGCGAGCGCGATCATCACGGTTAAGGCCATCGGCTCGAAGGTCTTGCCTTCGACACCGGTGAAGGCAAGCAGGGGCACGTAGACCAGAATGATAATGATCTGACCGTAGACCGTGGGGCGGATCATCTCGATCGTCGAATCGGTGACGGTGTGCAGCCGCTCGTCCCGCGATAGCACCCGACCAAGGTCTCGCTGTCGTTCGGCCAGATGACGCAGGCTGTTCTCCGCGATGATGACGGCGCCGTCGACGATCAGGCCGAAGTCAAGGGCGCCCAGGCTCATCAAATTCGCGCTGATGCGGCCCTGCAACATGCCGGTGGCCGTGATCAGCATGGTGACCGGAATGACGAATGCCGTGATCAGCGCCGCGCGGAAGTTGCCAAGCAGCAGGAACAGGATGGCGATCACGAGCAGCGCGCCCTCGGCGAGGTTGCTCGCGACCGTGCGGATCGTCGCATCGACCAACTGGGTCCGATTCAGAACCGTGCGTGCGTAAATGCCGGGTGGCAGTGTCTTGCTGATCTCCTTGATTTTGGCGTCGGCCGCCGCCGCGACCGTGCGGCTATTGCCCCCGATCAGCATGAGTGCCGTACCGAGCACCACTTCGCGGCCGTTGACGCTGGCGCTGCCGGTTCTCAATTCCTTGCCGATTGCGACATCGGCCACGTCCTTGACACGCACCGGAATGCCGCTTCGCGTCGATACGACAATCTGGGCGATGTCCTCGATGGTTTCGACGCGACCCGCAGCCCGCACGACATAGCCTTCGCCGTTCTGCTCGATGTAGTTGGCACCGCGGCTGACATTGTTCGCCTCGATCGCCGCGATCACCTGCTGGAACGACAGGCCGTAGGCAACGAGATTCTGCGGGTCAGGCTGGACCTGATATTGTTTCACGAAGCCGCCGATGGCGTCCGCTCCGGCCACCCCCGGCACCGTCTTCATCTGCGGCCGCACGATCCAGTCCTGCACGGTCCGAAGGTAGACGGTACGCCGGAAATCGTCCGTGAGGCGCTCGCCATCCGGGGTGAGATAGCTTCCGTCACTCTGCCAGCCCGGCTGCCCGTCGCGTATCGGCGCAGTCGCGCCGGGTTTTTCGTATTCGACGGCCCACAGTAGACTTCGCCGAGGCCGGTCGACACCGGCCCCATCTTCACCTCGACGCCAGGCGGCAGGCTGGCCTTGGCGTCGTTGAGGCGCTCGGCCACCAATTGCCGGGCGAAATAGATATTGGTGCGGTCAGCGAAGACCACGGTGATTTGTGCAAACCCGTTGCGAGAAAACGAGCGCGTCGATTCCAGACCAGGCATGCCCGCAAGCGCTGTTTCCAAGACGACCGTGACCTGCTTCTCGATTTCGAGCGGCGTGAGGGTGGGCGCGAACGCGTTGATCTGCACCTGGACATTCGTGACATCCGGGACCGCATCGATCGGCAGCTTCGTCAGCGACCAGAAACCGGACGCGGCGGCTGTCAGGGTGACCAGCAGGACCAGCCAACGACGGCGGACCGAGAAATCGATGATGCGCTCGATCATCGTCAGTCCTCGTCCGCAGGTTTCGACAGTTCAGCCTTCAGCGAGAAGGTGTTCGATGTCGCGACCGTTTCTCCGGCCGATAGCCCCGACACGATTTCGAGCATGTTGCCGTCGCGCTGGCCAAGGACGACATCGCGCTTTTCGAAGCCGTCCGCGGTCCGGACGAAAACCGCCTTCCGCCCATCCACCGTCTGGACCGCGCCGGACGGAGCCACGACGCCGGCCTGCCTCTGCTCGATCGCGATAGCGGCGGTGACGAACGATCCCGGCCGCCAGAGGTGATCGGGATTGTCGAGAGTCGCGACCACGCGGGCGGCGCGCGTTTCTTTATCGAGAAGCGGGCTCACGAATATGATCCTGGCCATTACGGTTTGGCCGCCGCGCGTCGAAATGCTCACCTGCTGTCTCTCCCGGACGGATGGCAGGTCGGCGGAAGACACCGAAAGCTCGACCCAGACCCGGGTGAGATCGACAATGACGAAGAGCTCCGTCTCGAGATTGTCGTGGCCGACCGCGGTGCCGAGCTCGACCTTGCGTTCGACCAGCCGGCCGGAAATCGGTGCGCGAACGTTCTGCAGTCGCAGCGATCCCTGGGGCGCTTGTGGAATCTCGGAAATCTCGCCTTCCTCGACGCCAAGCGCCATGAGCTTTTGCCGCGCGATGTCGAACCGCATCGCCGTCTGCGCGGCGGCGTTGCGGGACTTGATGTATTGCTGTTCCGGAATGGCACGTTTTTCCCATGCCGACTTGTCACGTTCGGCCAGATCCTGCTGCAGTTCATCCGATAGTCTGGAGGCGAGATATTCGCTTTTCGCGTCTGCGACTTCCCGGCTCTCGAGCGCGCCGAGGATTTCGCCCTTGGTGACATCATCTCCGATGTTCTTGCGTAGTTCGGCAACTGTTCCCGCGAGCTTCACCGAGACATGCGCCACACGGTCTGCATCCGGCACAATGGTGCCGGGAACGATCAGGTGTCGTTCGATTGTGCCGGGACCGACCTTCGACTGTTCGATCTGTGCGAGCCTGATCCGTTCCTCGTCCATCGCCACAAAGGCCTTCCGGTCGGAGGGCGTCGCTGGCTTGGACTCGGTTCGGTTCGTCTCGGTCTTCGCCCCGGCAGTTTGCCGCAGGGCAGTCGTTACGCCCGCGCCAAGACCGCGAAGGCCATGCCTGCGGCAAATATCGCGACAACGATAAGCGGTCGGAACGACATCAGACGAAACTCTTCAATAATGGCCTGTCACAGATAGCGCGAGATCGCCTTGAATTCGGCCACGATGTTCTTCGTCGACTTCGAAGACCCGCCGTTCGCCGCGGTGTCCAGGCAGTTGTCGACGTGATCGTGGATCAACGTCCTTTTGGCCTCGCCGATTGCCTTTTCGACCGCGTGCAATTGCTGGGCGAGGTCGAGGCACGACCGGGCCTCTGCGAACATCTCGATAACCTTATGCAGATGTCCTTCGGCGCGTCGCAGCCGCTTCACGATTTCAGGGTGGGTTTCGTGAACATGGTCTTTTGCCATGCCAAACCCCATCCCCCAGGAGGGGATAGGGCAAGGATAGAAAACCTTCGAACGCAAAACCGCGTTATGGCTCTTTCATGACGTCGACCGCCGACGGAAATTGAAGGACTGGGCCAGAACCTGGATGAGCCATCATCAGATTCCGCGACTGGACGGCGATCAGGCTGAGCGGTGCGACGGCAATTTGCCTTTCGCTAGTCGCTTGATGGCACTGTTGTCGATGACGGGCCATTGGGCGGGACAGGCTTTTGTCGAAGGCGAAATCCCATTTTCCGGCGTAGCTCAAACGGTGGGTTTTGGTCTTGGAAGGTCGAAAATGCTCTATCTTTCAATGGGGATTGACTGACTCCCTCTCCGCCATATCCTATTGAAATATAAAGTAAATTGTGCTTTTCGATGTTGAGCTTCCGAACGGACCTTTGGGTTGGAAATCAGCGTAATCCGTTCTGAAATTCGGTCGAGTGCCAAGTTCAAATCGCGCTTTGCTGTTGTATCTGCACCCTTCACGCCAACGAGATACCGTGCACAGACCCATTGGTACAGGTCGACCACGTGCGCGTCGTAGATTTGGATATTGGGGCGAGCAAATCGGATATCTGCGCAATTTGATTGTCGTCTCGACTGCGCACGCGATGAAGGCACATCAAGCAGCACCAGTGGCGCCCTAGGCATCCTTGCAGACGTCTACCCATTTGGCGTGGACCAGCTGAGCAAAGCGATCCGGCGGGATACGGATAGCGGCATGAGTCGAGCCGCCTGCCGTCACAACCTCCTCGAAGCGCTTTAACTGAATGTCGAAGAACACCGGCAGCGGCGTTGCCAGGCAGAAAGGCGCGATGCCGCCTACCGGGTGACCGGTGATCTCCGAGGCCTCTAGCCCCGGCAGCATCCGGCCCTTGCCGCCGAGGGCGTCCTTCACTTTGCGGTTGTCGAGCCGCGCGTCACCGCAGGTGACGACAATCACCGCATGGTCAGTCACGCGCAATGTCAGCGTCTTGGCAACCTGGGCGGGCGAGACTTTCCACTCGCGAGCAATATAGTCGGTCGTATGCGCCTCAGCTAGTTTGACGATCTCGAGTTCTGGTGCATGCACGGCCAGGTATTCCCGCAGTGCTTCGGGTGTCATCGCTGCTCTCCTGTCACCCGATTCAAACGCGCTATCCTGCTACCGGATTGCGAAGACGACCGACGCCTTCGATCTCGATTTCGATAATGTCCCCGCGAGTCACAGCCTGCGTTTTGCCCGGTGTACCTGTAAAGATTATGTCACCGGGCAGCAGCGTCACAAATTGAGAAACGTAGCTGAGCAGCTTGTCGGGAGAATAGACCAGTTCGCTGGTCGACGAATCCTGCCGGAGATCACCATTGACCCAGGTGCGTAATCTCAAATCGGAATAATCAAGCCCCGTGACAATCGCTGGCCCCATCGGGCCGAAAGTATCCGCCCCCTTGGCGCGGAACCACTGAAGGTCGTTCAATAACCATTCGCGGTCGACAAGATCGTTGCAGACGGAAACGCCGAACACGTGGTTCTTGGCATCTATCTCGCTAACGCGCGTCGCCCTTTTTCCGACCACGAGCGCTAATTCTCCTTCGAAGTGGACGTTGGTCGCTCCCTCTGGAAAGACGATATCCGCGCCATCGGGAATCAGACTGGTAGGAAACTTGGCAAAAATCACGGGTTTCGTCATGTCGAGCGGCTTGCCGCCCGGTGTAGTGAAGCCGCCCTCTGCCGACGTAACGAATTCCTGATGGCTCGCATAGTTCAGTCCTACGGCAACCACCTTGGATGGCTCGCAGGGAACCAGTAGACGCACCTGTTCGCCGTGGAAGGTCGCTCCCGTTGGAGAAGCTTCCCCATAGATTGAGCCCTCGAGTTCCTCGATTACGTCGTCGCGCCACCGGCCGTAGGCGGCGCGACCGCCAGTTTCGAAACGGACATACTTCTGGATTTCGATTTGTGGCGCCATGCTCTCGCCTCCATTTTGCATCGGTGCTCTGCCGACAGCCCGGCCGCGATCGCGAAGATAGGAAAAGGGTGGCGACAGGTCTTGAACGATTGTGCAGCCGCCGCCGCTGGGATCAATCCGACGACTTTCTAGCGAGCAGTCTGCACCGTCTCGCAACGGGGTAAGGGCCATTCGGCTTCAGGACCGCAAAGCGGCGCCGTTGGCTTTCATCCAATCATCGAAGCAGCGCGCCAGCCGCACGAGCACCTTCCCTCACGGTTGGCGTTATCATATTGATATATAAAGAGATAACCTGTTTTCTGTCTCAATTGCTGACAAAGTCTCTTCTCGACTTCGCTCAAGCCGACCGCAATTCCGTACAAGGTCAACCCAAGGAACGTGTGATACGTTGACGCTGGGAAGAAGCGCCGCCGATGTCGGTCGGCAAGTCGATTTCAGACGACCAAGGTAGATGAGCAATTCCTCTTCAGCTCGTACCTGCTGGCGCGCTCCGAATGCATCGGACGTGCTGCTGTTCCGTTCGCGATACAATTGGGAATTCATACCGCATACTCACGACGCAACGACCGTACTGATTGTGACCGACGGAGCCGTCGAGGTGGGCGTCGGCGCAAATAGGTATATTACCGAAAAAGGGCAGATCGCAATCATTGGCGCGAACCAGGTTCATTCGGCGCGGCCAGTTATGTCGGGGGGGTGGGAGATGCGCAGTCTTCACCTGCCGTCATCCGAAATTTCGACTGCAACTTCACTACCGGCAGACCTGTGCGCCAGGATGCATTTTACGGACCCGGTGCATTCGATTGGTTCATTGGGTTCGATGTTCTTGGAACTGCACCGGTCTACGGAAAGGATGGACTCCAATCGTGACGATTTGCATGCTTTCGTCAAACGCCTCTACGCCAACATAGAAATCTTTGGCCCAGCCGTTTCCGAAATTGCTTCTCCCGACGAGCGTCTAATCAAGGCGATGCACATCCTTACGGAGCGCGTCGGCGATACAATCCAAATCAGCGAAATCGCCGAAGAAGTGGGCCTCTCGGTATTCGCGCTCATTCGACGATTTGAGAAGGTTTTTGGAATCTCACCGCATGGGTGGCGTATCCAGGCCCGTGCGAATGAGGCGGCTCGTCTGTTGCGCCAACGGACCGAAGCCGCGGCGGCGGCCGCCCTTTGCGGCTTTTCCGATCAATCCCATATGGTGCGAGTATTCAAGAAGGTCTTCGGCATCACGCCCGGCCAATATTGTATGTAATCGACGCGAAAAGGTCATCCATTCTGGACGACGGCTCCGATTTCAATGAGCCGATCGATTTCATCAGCCGCGAACTTCCATTCGCCGAGAATTGACCGGCTGTTATCGCCGGGGCCGCAGGGAGCACTGGGAACCGAAGGTACCGTACGGCTGAATCGAGGGGCTGGGGCCGGCTGAATTACGCCGTTGAAGTCTGAGTAGACGTGACGCTCTCTTATGTGCGGATGATCTGCAACTTCCGTCAATGAGAGAACCGGTGCGAAACACACGTCTTCGCTCTCGAGCAGTTCGCACCAATGGTCTCGCGTCCGCTGAGCGATGGCCGCCGCCAACTTGCTCGTTTGGGATGGCCATAGCGATCGATCCGATTGAGGTAGCATTTCCGGGTCGTCCGCAAGTCCAATTTTCTCCAAGAGCAAGTGGTAAAATTTTGGCTCGACGGCGCCAATGGCGACGTATTTGTGGTCCGCAGTACGATAGGCCCGGTAAAACGGCGCGCCGCCGTCGAGAACGTTTTTCCCGCGATCGTCCGTCCAAATCCCCGCGCGATGGAATCCGACAATCATAGTCAACAGCGCGGCAGCGCCGTCTATCATCGCGCCGTCGACGATCTGACCTTCACCGGTCTTCGCGGCTGAGAAAAGCGCACAGACGACACCAAATGCAAAATAGGCGGCACCGCCAAAATCTCCAACTAGGTTCAGTGGCGGCAGTGGTTGGCTGTCGGGCAGGCCGATGGTATGCAGAACCCCGGACAAAGCGATGTAGTTGATGTCGTGACCAGCGCGCTCGGCATATGGACCATCCTGGCCCCACCCTGTCATGCGACCATAGACCAGCCGTGGATTTCGCTTAAGACAAACATCTGGTCCCAAGCCAAGACGCTCCATTACGCCCGGACGAAAGCTTTCGATCACTGCATCGGCCTGCCCGATCAAGCGAAGGACAGTCTCACAGCCTTCAGGTTTCTTCAGATCGACGGCTATCGAGCCGCGGCCTCGACGAACGAGATCGTATTTCGGAGCGACTGGAATTCCCAGTCCTGAGCCAACAGCTCGGTCGACGCACACCACCTCCGCTCCCATATCTGACAGCATCATGGCTGCGTGAGGGCCAGCCCCGATCCCCGCGAGCTCCACTATTTTCGTGCCGACGAGGGGTCCTCTTCTCACCTGGTCGTATCCCTCAAGAAAGTTGCGATTGACGACATTTCGCGAAGCTTTCGCTTGAGAATCTTTCCGGTCGCTCCTTTCGGCAAGGCATCCAAAATCTCGATCTGCGATGGCACCTTGTACTCGGCGATGCAACTGCGACACCAATCGATCAAATCGATAGGCAGCAAATGCATTTCGGCTCGCACAACAACAAAGGCTTTGACGATTTCGCCAAAAGTGCGATGTGGAACACCGATGACGGCGCATTCCTCGATTGCATCGTGCGAGTACAAGACTTCCTCTATGTCGACTGGGTAGATGTTGGCTCCGCCACGGATGATCAGATCCTTCTTCCGCCCGACGATATAAAGGAAGCGGTCAGCGCCGAGCCTCCCGAGGTCTCCGCTCCGCATCCATCCGTTTACGAGCACTTCCGCGGTGGCGCGGTGATTCTTGTAGTACCCGTTCATCAGACCGGGCGATCTGGCCAAAAGCTCACCCACATCCCCAGCCGGAAGGTCGTTTAGATTGTCATCCACGATCCTGATTTCGCACGATGGCAAAGGCCGTCCGCACGAATCTGGCCGTCCCTCGCGATCATGAGAGGGGTCGTAGGTCGTTATGGGGCCGCATTCAGTCATGCCCCAGAGATCGAAAACGTCAATACCAAGACCTGACCGCACCCGCTTTGACAATGCTTCCGGAAAAGCGGCACCCGCGCTGATCGCGACGCGCAGAGACGGGAGCGCCGTGCTGCGGCCTTCAAGGAAGTTCAGGACCATCGTGTATGCGGTGGGTACCGCGATGAGGACTGTAATTCGGTGACTATCGATAGCCTTGAGGACTGCTTCAGGGTGGAATTTTTCCAGAATCACGATCGATGCCCCGCCGCTAATGGCAGTTAAGGCGTTCATCGTAAGATGCAAAATGAACGCCATGGGCCCAGTGATCAGCAGGCGATCTTCGGGTCCGATCGCCAAGTGCTGCGAGAACATCTCGGCCGTCGCAGCTATCGCCGCATGACTGATGACAGCGCCTTTCGGCGTTCCGGTCGTGCCGGACGTGTAGTAAATTAGCGCTGGGTCCATCGGGGAGACCGGCGTTGTCTGAAGCCGCGGTGCCGCAACGCCCGCTTGCCGGCACCCTTCGCTTGCTGCATCGATCGCGCAAATCGCGAAGCCGGATTGGCGTCCTTCTAACAGCGCCAGGAATTGGCTTTCGAGAACCACAACGGACGGCTCACAATGATTTACGATTACTCGAACCTCCGGCGCGGCTAGTGCCGGATTGATGGGGACGGCGACCGCCCCGATCGCCCAAATCGCGAATAGACTAGCGAGCAGCTCGGGGCTGTTGGTCGCAAGAACCGCGATCGTACAGTTCTTGTTGGCGCCCAAACGCCGAAATTCAGTTGCCAGCCAGTTTGCCTGAGCGGAGAAGTCGGAAATCGATATCTCGCGATCTCGAAAAGAACAGATCGGCTTCAACGCGTAACAATTTCCATTGCGTTCAAGCATCCTTGCGACGTTCATGAGCATCCCCGATCGCGGTCGTTCTGTGTATCGCGATCGCTGACCCCGTGCGGCAAGACACGGCCAGTTGGGGCGGACGCATCGGCGTTTAAGATATTCATCCGATTGTCGTTCGATTCATCGTCGGGGTATTGGACGAAATTGCACATCCGGCGAGTGCGCAAAAATTTTCAAGACAGTTTTCGAAGGATCGCGTAGACGGCGCGCAAGTTTTTGCGGCGCGCGCGAAATCTCGGTGTTTTCGAGGGTGGTTCATGTCGGATGGAATATATTCGATCGATTGGGTCGCCCATCATGCCTGCCGGTCGGGTCAAAGCATTGCCTGCATCGACATCCACTCGGATAGAACGTTGACCTACGCTGCATTCAACAATCGGATTTCGCGGCTAGCCAATGCGCTACGCGTGCTGTTCGAGATTCCGGTTGGAGGCCGTGTGTTGATCCTCGCGCGCAACGATACGGATGTATTCGAACTTCAGTTCGCCTGCCATCGAGCCAATGCGGTCTTTGTCCCGATGAATTGGAGGCTGAGCGCCGCTGAACTCGAGGCCATTGCTAAGGATGCCGCGCCCTCAATACTGTTTTATTCCCCCGAATTCCGTAGCGCCGCGGAGCGCGTGGCTGGGGTAGCGAATATCGGCAAATCGATCGAAATGAAAAGCGGAGCCGCGGGGGAGTATGAGGCTGCACTCGCACGATCGTCAGATCAGTTTACCGAGATGCCTCACACAAAGGACGATATATGGGCTCTGCTCTATACCTCCAGTACGACGGGGAAACCGAAGGGAGCGCAAATTACTTTTGGCATGGCTCTCTGCAATGCTGTCGTGCTCGGCCACCAATTCCGGATTTCGGAGGACAGCGGAAATCTCGTCACGCTTCCGACCTTCCATACCGCTGGGTTGAACGTATTTGCGAACCCCGTGTTCTTTGCGGGAGGCAGCAACCTCGTGGTTCGAGAATTCGAACCCGACGCAATCATTGAGCTGCTCAAAGGGCGAAGAGGCGACGTAACGCACTTTATGGGTGTTCCGACAACGCATTCGATGCTTATCGAGACCCCAGGCTTCGACCAGATCGGCCACAAGCTTCAGGAGGTTTGTGTCGCGGGAGCACCGTGCCCGATTTCGACGATCGATAGCTATGCAGCCATCGGTCTTTCGTTACGCCAATGCTGGGGAATGACCGAGGTCGGTCCGCTTGCGTTGTTCATGCCTCGACGGTCCCCAAGCGGCAAACGAAGCGCGTCCGGGTTGACACCTTGACGGTTGGACGCCTTCAACGGCGCGAATCCACCGGAGATTTGGAATTGGATCCGGTACCGGCGGTACACGCAACCTACACCTGCTGATCGCTTGTTGCGGGTCTCCCAAATTGAGAGCCGACCCGTGGGCGAAGGATTGCAAGGTCGAGGCGACACGTCCCTGCGCTCAACGCACGCGATGCTCGAACATTGACCTAACAGGAAGTATGATTACGGCTGCAGCGGGGGGCTGGGGTCGAAATCACCCAAGAGACGACGCCACAGCGTGCCTCCTTACTCCGCGCTACGTCGCCTTGCGAAACCGCGCTATGGCTCTTTCATGACGTCGGCCGCCGACGAACATTGAAGGGCTGGGCCAGAACTTGGATGAGCCACCATCAGATTCCGCGACTGGACGGCGATCAGGCTCAGCGGCGCGACGGCAATTTGCCTCTCGCTAGTCGCTTGATGGCAGTGTTATCGATGACGGGCCATTGGGCGGACAGGCTTTCGCCGAAGGCGGAATTCCATCTTTCGGCGGTAGATCAAACGGTGGGTTTTGGCCTCGGAAGGTCGAAAATGCTCGATCTTTCAATGTGGATTGACTGACTCCCTCTCCGCCATATCCCATTGATTCCTAATCCATTTTTGGATTTTTGACCCCAGGACACATGGAGGTCTAAACGTCCTCTGCCGCGCTGTTGCGATGGATCCGCTGACTCTTAATCAAGCAATGATCCTGGATCAGAGCGGACCTGTTGGGAGGGCGGCTTGATCCGTTCTAAGCTTCGGCCCAGAACTAGGCTTTAATCCGCTTCATCCTTTTGTTTCGTCACTCCTCATGCGAACGAGATACATTGCGCGCATCAATTCGCACAGGTTAATTGCACGCCGATCGTAGAATTGGATAGTGCGGCGAAGAAATCGGATCGTCCTAAGATCGCGGGTATATCGCTGAGCCGGAACAAGCCATTTCGGAAGTTCGCGCAATGAACGGTTATGGAATGGTCGCTTGCGGCGCAAAGCGGACCTTCGCAAACTATCGATGTCGGTTAAGTGTCAACATGCGAGATCTCGATTGCAGATCATTTGCAGACGTTTCTGGTCGGATGAGTCCTGGTCCACTCTACCCTGAAGGCTTGCATTGCAGCACGGACTGCACGATCGCGTTCAGACCTTGCCCATTGTCAAAACACCGAAAACCAACGCTAGAGTCACTTTTATTGGCCGCTGGCGAAGGATGCGACGAGTGCGTCGACTTCCTTCTGATCCGGACCCTTGCAGCGGGCGTTGACGCGCGGACCGGTGGCGTAACCGATCCACAGCACAATTTCGTGCGGCCGCGGCGCATCGTGGATCAGCACCGGGGTCGAATCGAAGGCATCGAGATCCCAACCCTCGTCGAGGGGTCCATAGATCAGATCGACGGTTGTGCCTGGCGGGCCCACCTTGGCGTGGCCCGGAATGATAACGCGACCGCGTTTGATCGCGCGGCGCATCGCCATGCCGAGTCTCGGATGTATCATCGCAGCTCCATGTTCGAGATCGCCTCCGATGCCGACCAGCGCGGCCTTGGTATAGGCGCGCAGCTGCGCTGGGCTCGCGCCGAGTGTCGCCAGTGCCGTCTTGGTGAGCGAAGCCCCGAGTTCGAGCGAATATTCGATCAGAGGTTTAAGGTCGGCGCCGGCCGCCTTGCCGGCGAGCGGGTTTTCGAACACCGCGCCAATCGCGACGCGTCGCAGCGGGGAACTGGCGGGCGCGCCGTACTCGCTATTGATTTCTTCGACGAGAGTGACGGTCTTGCGGATGGTCATGATGTGCTCCCTCTTCTAGCGTCTATCAGTCCCCAGCAGATACTATCGGTTCAAGTCAGTTGGACGAAGCGTCGAAGGTCACAATCCATCGACCGAAATAGTGCGTCGAAAACGGCCACCGATTTGAGCGGTCGATGGCCGTTTCCCTATACGTCGTCCTTAAATTATGCAGCAGGGACGAAGGTATAGCCTGCGCCGTCCGGCACGATCGTCCCGACGGCGGGAAACGGGAAGTGGTAGCCGGTAACGAGCGCCTTGTCGGACACGGCACGGTCGAACAGTTTGCGCCGCGTCGCCTCGGCAAGCACTGGGTCAGCATCG
>WNFO01000165.1_pt1 | contig 44522 bp, 46 predicted proteins | sample 5400251 | NCBI WGS metagenome assembly WNFO01 (sample SAMN13153354, study PRJNA577476) | soil metagenome | isolation source: 100 cm saprolite under Madrone tree | place: USA:California | collected 2016-06-14 | reverse complement strand
CCTGGATCTCGGTGCATCAGGAAGCCTGCGTGCATCTGGATCGAGTGCTGCACCACATCATGGATCGTGGATGCAAAGCCGGGGTGGTGCTGAACCCAGCGACGCCGGTGGAGACGTTGACCGATGTGCTCGATCTCGTGCATCACGTGCTGGTGATGTCGGTGAACCCGGGTTTTGGCGGGCAGAAATTCATACGCAACTCGCTCAAGAAGATGCGAGTTCTGGCGCGAATTCGCGAAGAGCGGGGTTTGGATTTTCGCATCGAAGTGGACGGCGGCGTAGGAATGGATACTGTTGAGGACATCGTACGCGCTGGCGCGGAACTATTGGTCGCCGGGAACGCCGTGTTTGGGCACGGCGACGCGAAGCAGAACGCGAGACAGTTGTTGGACGCGGCGAGAGCTGCCACCCTTACGCGCGCTTAGCGTTACGATTATTCTTCTGCGATCAATTCAATCTGCTGACAGGCATTCGAGCTGTCCAGCTCAGGTTCCGATGCGGCTTATACCGCGCACAGCCAAGAGACCTCAAGAGTGTGCAAGCAAGAAAAACCGATCCGGCGTGGGCTTTAAGGGATCACTTTGCTTTTTCCGAATGAGATTGCCTCGTTATCGTGATCGGTTGGGCTTGCAGGTTTTTCGGCAATTCAACCCACTGTAGGGTGGCGGTGTTGGTGCCTGAGATTTGCATTTGGAATTTGTCGCGGTCACCGTCATTGTCGACAAAGTCGAAAGACAGTGTCCTGTCCTGCAGCTTGATATTTTGCAGAGCGATTGGTGAATCCAGTCTTTCGTCAGTCACCGTCAGGATGGCCCCGTTGCCTTCGAGATCCAGTTGGAAGCCCGCCAGTCGGATACTGCCGGAAGGCGGTTCTTCGTCGAGATGAAGACGCAGGACAATAATAGTCTTGCCTTCATGGACGGCTTTCCAAGTACCCGCAAAGGCCTGCATGGGCGAATGAGCGACCTGAAACGAATAGGCAGAAACGGAAAGAGTCGCTGCGCACAAAAACGCAGCAGTGACAAACAGCAAAGAATATTTGCCGATTTTTCCCATATGGTTTTGTCCCTTCAACAGATTGATGATTCTTTCCTCTAGAATTGCGGCATTGAATAAGCCTAAGGCGTGAGATTGCGGCGCGGGATCCACGGCAACAGTTAAATATTGAGCGATATTGAGGAGCGATTTCGCGTAGGCGCGTGGCGCGGAGAAAACTGCAGCAGCAGATTCATCGCAAATAAATTCACGCGTGCAGCTTATCCGGCTTTTGATCCATAGAGTGACTGGATGGAAAGACGCTGGCAGGGAAACGATTTCATAGATGAGGTTCAGAAGAAAATCGTGGCGGCGGATGTGCGCTAGTTCGTGGCAGATCGCGGAGGCTTGATCAAGTGGCAAGGTGACTTCGCTGAACCGTGCGGGAAGAACCAGAACGGGAGGGCGAAGGCCCGCAGTAAAGGGAGCAGCAGCGAGATCTGAAGATCGAATGCTGAGCGAGACGAGCGCATCGCGAACGAGTGTGTTCGGGAGAATCTCGAGAACCGCAGACGAAACCCGCGTCAGCGTCGAGCCGCGCAAGAGCCGCGTGGTCTGGTAATACCGCCCAAAAGGCGGAAAACGCGATAGAAAAGCAAACAGAAATACACGGCCGTGAGAATTGCAAGCAGTCGCGGAGCAAGCGTGATCTGATAACGGCGACCGAGAATACTCCAAGAGAACGCGGACATCGAAGGTGCTGCGATTGGCGGAGGAAGATGCGACCTGGCGACCGATTGCTTGGAGGAAATCGCGTCAACGGCATCAGGGGTCAAGATCGGAGCGCGCAGACTCATGAACGGAACGAGCACCGACGCCAGCAGCGCAGCTACCCACAAGCGATGCAAATAAACCGACGGGAATCGGCGAAGAAGCAACGCTGAGAGCAAGCCGATCACCGCAATGGTGGGGATCTGCCATAGCGCGTTAACGAGGTAGGTCACGAGAATCTGGTTGATCGCGGTCATTTTCTAGTCCTTTTCCGGACGTGCTTCAGACTGCTTCAGCAAATTTTTGAGTTTGGCGAGCTTCTTTGGATCAATTTGATGAGTCTTGATGAGGCTCAATAGCAAGGATTCTGCTGATCCTCCAAACAGCCGGTCCACCATGTCCCCGATGGCGTCACGAACCGCCTTCTCGCGCGTAAGAACCGGGCGATATTCGTAGGCTTTTCCAGAGAGCTTGCGAGTGACGCGGCCCTTTCGCTGGAGAACGTTGAGCATGGTTTGCACTGTGGTATATGCCAGCGATTCGCCGGAAAGCTTTTTCTGTACGTCTTGAACGGTGGCGGGTCCGGTTTCCCAGAGAGCCTGCATTATCTGCAGTTCGAGGCGAGTGAGTTGCTGTTTCGATTTGCGTTTCGAGGCCAATACGATCCTCCTAAGACGTTAGGAGATTACGGCCGCTAAGTGCCGGCCGTCAACTAAAAGTTTAGGAGATCGGCAGCAGCGGCTTATTTGGCGTAGGACTTACTGTTCCTGATAATTCCAAGTGAGGCCGCCATCGACGAAGAAGGTTGTGCCGGTGGCATAGTTGGATTCTTCCGACGCCAGGAAAACTGCCATGTTTGCTACGTCATCCGGCGTGCCCAAGCGTTTCAGCGGAATATTTTCAAGCAGCGCTCTGAGCTTTGCCGGATCGTTCAGCAAGTTTTTGTTGATGGGCGTTTCGATGGCTCCGGGCGCGATGGAATTGATGGTGATGCCGAGCGGGGCCAGTTCGATGGAGAGATTGCGCGTCAACATTTTCACGCCGCCTTTGCTGGCGCAGTAGGAAGCAAAATGCGGGAAAGGAAGCTCTTCGTGAACCGAGCTGATGTTGATGATTTTCCCGCCGGCGTTTTTGTTTCCAGAACCGGCCGCGATGCGATTTTTTACGAAGGCCTGGGTAATGAAAAACAATCCTTTGAGATTGACGTTCAGCACAGCGTCGAAGTCCGCTTCGGTCACGTCCCAGAAATCGGCGCGGCGTTCGAGTCCGGCATTGTTTACAAGCACGTCGATTTTGCCGAATTGTGTGGCGGTGTCGGCGATAAATTTCTGGCCCTCGCTGACGCTGCTGACGTCGTACTGAAAACCGGCCACTTTGCGCCCGGTCTTCTGAATATTTGCCACCACTTCGTCGGCGCCGGATTTGTTCGAACGGTAGCAGAAGGATATGTCCGCGCCTTCTTCCGCAAAACGCTGCGCGATGGCCAGACCGATTCCCTGGCTGCCTCCGGTGATTGCTGCGGTTTTTCCGTTTAAACGATTAGCCATCGGTTCCTCCGTCCACGCCTCTGTTTCTGATACGCGTATAGGGAAATAGTTGCATAGATTGTGTTGCGGGAAGAAGAATGACGAGGGCCGTCAAGTCGATGGGCAGTGGCGTAACGCCAGGAGCCGGACTAAAGCCCGGCACCGCGCAAAGACTATTGGGTGCAGCTATTTGGAGGGGATTAAGGTGGAGTGGCTGGCAACACATTGCCAGGTTTGGTCATGCTTGATCCAGGTATCGGTGAAGCGTTCGCGATGCACGTATGGTTTGCCTTTTTCGATGCCCTTGATGCGGAAGATGCCGACCACGATGGCCGCGTCTCCATAAACCTGCACATTGACCTGTTCGTTGACGGCCTGGGATGGTTTGTATTCCGGATCTTTTATGCTGGCGAGGAATTCGCTTTTTGAAGAGATGCTGCCGTCAATTTCTACCGCGACAAACGTGCTGGCCAGAAGCATATCCAAGGCCTTGGTATCCTTGGCTTCGATCGCGTGATTCCAGGCGTTTTCCAAAGCGAGCACGCGGCCGCCTTCGTCACTGGCAGCATTTTGCGCGAAGCCAGCGCTGAACGCAAAAATCGCCAGCGCAGCTGCGCTGGCAAAAAGTACTTTCACTGTTTTTCCTCCGGTGCGCGGAGCATGCGACTGTTCAGGTGTTTTCAGCTTAGGGCACCGCTGGCGTTCCTGGCACGAAAGCTTGAGCGGAGTTTCTTGAGGTGCAAGTAGGCCAGACAAGTCGAGCGTTGAGTGAGATGACAGTGGCGTCAGAAAAAGCGGGCACGACCGAGAGTCGTGCCCGCTTCAAAGAAGGAGCCGGCTGAAGCCCGGCACTACGAAAGACTGACAAGTCAGGCGATAGTGACTTCAGGGCTCAGATACACGTCCTGAATCGCGTTGAGCAGTTGCACGCCTTCTTTCATCGGGCGCTGAAACGCTTTGCGGCCGGAAATCAGACCGGTGCCGCCGGCACGCTTGTTGATGACAGCTGTGGTCACAGCCTCTTCGAAATCGTTTGCGCCGGATGCGCCGCCACTGTTGATCAGCCCAGAACGGCCCATATAGCAATTCGCCACCTGATAGCGGCAAAGGTCGATGGGATGATCGCTGGCCAGGTCGGTGTAAATGCGCTTGTCGAATTTTCCATAGCTGGAATCGCCCATGTTGAGCGCCGCGTAGCCGCCATTATTCTCCGGCAACTTTTGCTTGATGATGTCGGCTTGAATGGTTACGCCGAGATGATTGGCCTGTCCGGTGAGGTCGGCGGAAAGATGATAGTCCTTATCTTTTTTGAAGGCGGGGTTGCGGAGATAGCACCAGAGTACGGTGGCCATGCCCAATTCGTGCGCGTGCGCAAAAGCCTGGCTGACTTCGGTAATTTGCCGGTCGCTATGATCGGAGCCGAAATAAATCGTTGCGCCTACGGCCACCGCGCCCATGTCGTAAGCCTGCTTCACGGTGGCGAAGAAGATTTGATCGGCCTTATTGGGAAAGGTGAGCAGTTCGTTGTGATTAAACTTCATCAGAAATGGAATTTTGTGCGCGTACTTGCGAGCCACCGAGCCAAGTACGCCGAGCGTCGAAGCCACCGCGTTGCACTGTCCCTCGATGGCCAGCCTGACGATATTTTCGCCGTCGAAGTAATCGGGATTTTTCGCAAAGCTTGCGGCCGCGGAATGTTCGATGCCCTGGTCCACCGGCAAAATCGAGAGATAACCGGTGCCGCTCAATCTGCCAGTGTTGAACATGCGCTGCAGGCTGGCCAGTACACGCGGGCTGCGGTCGGAGACCGACCAAATGCGATCCACAAAATCCGGCCCGGGCAGGTGCAGCCGTTCTTTGGAAATTTTCGGGGACTTAAATCCAAGCAGCAATTCCGCCTTTGCGCCCAGATAGGTTTGGATGGAACTGGTTGTTGCTGTAGCCATGTGCTTGCTTCTCCTGGTTTACGTCGTTTACGGCAGAATTCCTTTCGAGAGCATGGATCCCGCCGCTTGATCCACCAGCCACGATAATGTTCCGTTGGACGGCTGAATCATCTGCGCGGGCAATTGTTCCGGCTCATGCGGGCCTTCGAGCACTGCCTTCAAGGCGCAAGCTTTGTCCGCACCGGCAATCATGAAAATAATGTTCGCCGCGTTATTCGCCGCCGGCGCCGTCAACGTCACGCGCTCTGTATACAGTTTGCCGACCCAGTTGCGCGTCACGATGCGCTGTGTTTCATGCAGCGCCTTCGTTCCGGGAAACAGTGACAGCGTGTGACCTTCGCTGCCCATGCCAAGTAAAACTAAATCAAAGCGGGGAAACTCGCCGCCCTTAAGCCCGAATTCACGCTGAATCGTCACTTGGTACTCGGCAGCAGCTTGCGCGGTATCCGGATATTCTCCCTTAATGCGATGAATCTGCTCCGGCCGCAACGGCGCTTTGGATAGCATCGCATCGGACGCCATCTGAAAATTACTTTCAGCGTGGCCCGGTCCGACGTGCCGCTCGTCCCCAAAGAACACTTTCATTTTATCCCAGGGAAGGGAATTACGCAGCGAAGGATGTTCGGCCAGCAGCGCGTAAAGCACTTTGGGAGTCGAGCCGCCCGAAAGCGCTATGGTGAACACGCCGCGCGCGGCCGCGGCTTCACGTGCGATGCGAAGCACGTCATCGGCGGCGCGCCGCGCAATCTCCATTCCGTTGGCAAATAATTCGACTTTGCGATTCTCCGCCAAACCCGTCCTCCCCGTACGCTAAGCTTCTTTGGTTGAAGTCGCGGCAGTGTTTCTCGCGGCGAACTCTTCCATTTCAATGTCGCGCCAGGCGCGGCCGTCACGCTCCATCAGATCGTCGGCTTCATTAGGTCCCCATGAACCAGACGGATAATTCGGGAAACCGCGGGCCGGCAGCGCTTTCCAGACGTCCAGCAGCGGTTGGATCACGCTCCAACCCGCCTCGACCATGTCCGCGCGCTGGAAGAGCGTGGCATCGCCGACCATGCAATCGTAAAGCAGGCGTTCGTAACCGGTGCTGTGGGAAGCGCCAAAATCGCGCGCGTAATCGAAATCCATATTCACCAGGCCGAGCTTCATGATCGAACCGGGAACCTTCGCGCCGAAGCGCAATGAAATTCCCTCGTCGGGCTGGATGTGAATCACCAGTTGATTGGTGCGCGGATCTTTGATCGGCGTTTTGCGAAACAACATGAACGGCGTGCGGCGAAAAGTAATGGCGATTTCGGTTACACGCTTGCCGAGCCGTTTACCGGTGCGCAGATAAAACGGCACATCGCCCCAGCGCCAGTTGTCAATTTTCAATTTTAGGGCGACAAATGTTTCCGTGTTCGAGGTTGGCGAAACATTTGGTTCGCTGCGATACGCCGGCACCGGCTGTCCGTCAATCACGCCTTCGCCGTACTGTCCGCGCACCATATTCTGCAGAACTTCTTCCGGCGTCGGCATCTGGATCGCGTGCAAAACTTCAGCTTGCTTGTCGCGCACAGCGTCGGCTTCAAAGGAAATCGGCGGCTCCATCGCGGTTAACGTCAGCAATTGAAAAAGATGATTTGGCACCATGTCGCGCAAAGCGCCCGCGGTTTCATAAAACGCGCCGCGATGTTCCACGCCGACGGTTTCGGCTGCAGTAATCTGCACGTGGTCGATGTAAGTGCGGTTCCAGAGCGGTTCGATGATGCTGTTGGCAAAGCGAAAAACCATCACGTTCTGAACCGTTTCTTTTCCGAGATAGTGGTCGATGCGATAGATCTGCTTTTCGCTCAGGATTTCCTTTAGCTCTTTGTTCAACTGGATCGCAGACTCCAGGTCGTGGCCAAACGGTTTTTCCACGATTACGCGGGTCCAGTTTCCGTTGTTTTCTTTCGTGAGGTCCGCTTCGCCCAGTTTGCGAACGATGAGCGAGAAAAAGGTTGGGGCCACTGCGAGATAGTGGAAGCGATTGCCCTGCGTGTTGTGCTCTTTTTCGACTGCGGCAATCTGATCTTTCAAACGTTGATACGCGGCGGAATCGCCGAAGTCGCCATGCACGTAATAAATGCGTTCCAGGAACCACTTCCACAGGTCGTCGGTCAGCGATTCAGGCGCGAATTGCTTCATTTCAGCGGAGAGTTTTTCGCGAAACGCGTCGGTGGTCATCTGGTCAAAAGAAAAACCGATGATCGCGAATTGCCGCGAGAGCAGGCCCTCTTGCGCAAGATTCGCCAGCGCCGGAAGAAGTTTTCTCTTGGTGAGATCGCCGCTCGCGCCATAAATCACCATCACGCACGGAGAGGCTTTTTGTTGCACTTCATTGGATTTCAGTGTAGGCATGCTGTTTTCCCAAGCAGACTTCGCCGCGGCAAATTCCCGCTGGCGTTTACTGACCGGCTTTCTTTTCGAGGTGGCCGCCAAATTGAAAGCGCATGGCGGAAAGAATTTTGCCGGCGAAATCGTCTTCGCCGCGCGAAGTGAAGCGCTGATAAAGCGAGGCGGTGAGCACCGGAGCGGGAGTGGTGGACTCGATTGCCGCCAGCACGGTCCAGCGGCCTTCTCCGGAATCCGATACGCGGCCGGAGAAACGTTCCAGCGTCGGCTGTTCGAGAAACGAAATGGCCGTCAAATCCAGAAGCCACGACGCGACAACGCTGCCGCGCCGCCAAACCTCCGCGACGTCAGCCAGATTGAAATCGTATTGATAGTGGTCAGGCTCGCGCAGCGGTGTGGTTTCCGCGTCGGTTTCGCGGCGCTGCTTGCCGACATTTGCGTGTTTCAAGATGTTAAAGCCCTCAGCGTACGCGGCCATTAGGCCGTACTCGATGCCGTTGTGAATCATTTTCACGAAGTGTCCGGCGCCGTTTGGTCCGCAGTGCAGATAGCCTTCTTCGGCAGTGCCGCCAGCTTTTTCGCGACCTGGCGTGCGATCAATCGAGCCACGGCCCGGCGCCAGCGTTCTGAAAATAGGGTCCAGGTGCTTCACCACTGCGTTTTCGCCGCCGATCATCTGGCAATAGCCGCGCTCGAGTCCCCACACTCCGCCACTGGTTCCCACGTCAACGTAGTGGATGCCTTTCGGCTGCAGTTCTTTGGCGCGCCGAATATCGTCTATGTAGTAGGAATTTCCCCCGTCGATCAAAATATCGCCGGAATCCAGCTTCGGCACTAAATCTTTAATCGACGCATCCACCACGCCCGCCGGCACCATCAGCCAGATCGCGCGCGGCTTCTGCAACTTTTCTATGAAATCATCGAGCGAGTTCGCTCCGGTCGCGCCTTCTCCGGCAAGTTGCTTCACTGTTTCCGCGCTGCGGTCAAAAACCACGCAGCTGTGGCCATTTTTCTGCAGCCGCCGAACCATGTTGGCACCCATCCGCCCCAGACCGATCATTCCGAGTTGCATTCCGTCTGCTCCTGTAAACCAAGTTGTGAAAAGAAAATCGCCGCGCAGCGAAAAGCGTTTATAGACTTTGTGTCACAGCTTTTGCGAGCGTATTTAGTCCCGACTTCAGATTTTTGCCCAGATGCACGCGTAGCGCGCGGCGGCCGCGTTCCGCCAGCACCGCGAAATCTCCGCGTGCTTGCGCAGCCTTTACCACGCCAAAAGTATATTTTTGTCCAGGCACGGCGAGATCGGATGCATCGTCGCAAGTGATCTGCAGGAATACGCCGCTGTTTGGACCGCCTTTATAGGCTTGTCCGGTGGAATGTAGAAAGCGCGGGCCGAAGCCCAGGCATGTCGCAACTTTTTTTGCGTCGCGCACGGACATGCGAATGGCTTGCAGCGCTTTTTCGTTTTCAGCGTTCATCGGAATGTAGCCGAGAACCGCGAAGTAATCGCCGGCGCCGATGCGCGAAAGATGCGTTTTCAATATTTCGCCGAGCGTCTTTCCGCCGGAAAGCGCAGCCGCATTCTTGTCGTCGGCAAACAGTTTGGCGTCCTTCGCAACAAAAAACGGCGATTCCGGCGGAAGGCTGCCCGTTGCTTCGTACTGGCTGGTGAGTTTCTTGGTTTCGATTTTGCTGGCTTCCACGTCCGGCTGGTTGAACGCGTTGATGCCGATGATCGATCCCGCCACGGCGGTGGCGATTTCCCAGCGGAAGAATTCCTGCCCGAGCGCATAGCTGTTCGGAAGAGTGATTCGAATCACAGGATGACCGGCTTTTTCGATGGCCGCGACCGCTTCGTCCTGCGCCTTGTTTGGCTTGTTCGCCAAACGCAAATAAGCGAAGAGCCTGTCGTTTCCATAAACGTCAGGCTTGGCGAGTTTCTCGCGGTCCACCGGAATAATTCCCTTACCGATTTTTCCAGTGGATTCCGCAATCAGCTGTTCCAGCCACGCACCCAAATCAAAAATTCCCGGCGAAGTGATAATAGTAATTTTGTCACGGCCGTGAGTTGCCGCGACGCCCATGATCGTGCCCAGGATCACGCCTGGATTGCTGTCCGCAGCCGAATTCGGCCCGCAGGCTTTCACCATTTCCTGCGTAGTTTTCAGAAATTTGCCGAGGTCCAGCCCCATCGCCGCCCCTGGCACCATCCCGAAATTCGAAAGGGCCGAGTAGCGGCCGCCGATGCTGGGATCACCGGCGAAAATCTTCCAGAACTTGTCAGCCTCCGCCACTTGCTGCATTTTCGAGCCGGGATCGGTCACCGTGATGAACCGGCTGCCAACTAGTTTTTCGCCGACTGCTTTTTTCACGCGCTCGAAAAAATATTGTTTAAAAATATTCGGTTCAAGCGTGCTGCCGGATTTGCTGGACACGATGCAAAGCGTTTTTTTGAGGTCCAGCTTCTTCTCGATGGCCTTGATTTGCGTCGGGTCCGTCGAGTCCAGTACGTGCAGCTCGGGAAAGCCGGCGATTTTCCCAAATGTCATGCGCAGCACTTCCGGGCACAAACTCGATCCGCCCATGCCCAGCAGCAGCACATGTTTGAACTTTGCGTTTTTCACTTCAACCGCGAGTCGTTTTAATGCCCCAAGATTCGCAAGCTGCTGTTCTGTAATCGTCAGCCAGCCCAGCCATTTATTTTCGTCGGTATTGCTCCACAACAAGGCGTCTTTCTGCCACAGCCGCGCCACTTTATTATTATTCTTCCAGTCGTCCAGCGAAGCGGCGACGGCGGCGCTCAACTCTTTTGGCAGTTTGTAGGCCAGGCGATTTATGCTCACGCACGCACCCCGGCATGTTTTGCTATGGCATCGAGCAGTTGCTTGAAGGGGTCCTGAAAGAGTTTCACGGCGTCGGCAATCAACTTGTCCGTGACTTCCTTCATCGATATGCCTGCGGCTTCCAGATCGGACATCGTCTTGTGAGCGCCCGCGACGTTTTCCGTGAGGCTGTTGCGCAGTTTGCCGTGGTCGCGGAACGCGTCAAAAGTCGCCGGGGGAATGGTGTCCACGGTGTCGGCGCCGATCAATTCTTCGACATAGAGCACGTCGCGATATTTCGGGTTCTTGGTGCTGGTGCTGGCCCACAGAAGACGCTGCGTCTGGGCGCCCTTGGCAGCCAGCGCTTTCCAGCGCGGACCGCCAACCAGTTCCTGGTACTTGGCGTACGTCCGGCGCGCGTTGGCGATGGCGACCTTACCGCGCAGTGATTCCAGAAGCGCCTTTTTGCTGGAGTCCGTCTCGTTTTTCTGCATCGCATCGATCTTGCTGTCCACCAGCGAATCAATGCGGCTGACAAAGAAGCTGGCGACGCTGGCGATGTGCGAAACGTCCTCACCCTTGGCCGCTCGTGCTTCAAGACCCGCGATGTAGGCTTCGGCAACCTTTTCGTACGCGGATTGCGCGAAGAGCAGGGTGATGTTGATGTTGATGCCTTCCTCGAGCGTCTGACGGATTGCCGGCAGTCCTTCCGGAGTCGCGGGAATCTTGATCATGACATTCGGGCGGTTGACGGCTTTCCAGAGCCGCCTGGCTTCGTTAATCGTGCCTTGCGTATCAAATGCCAGGTACGGGGAAACCTCGAGGCTGACATAGCCGTCGCGGCCTTTGGTTTCCGTGTACACGGTCTTGAAAATGTCCGTGGCGTCCTGAACATCACGGATGGCGATTTTCTCGTAGAGCTCCGTCGCCGTTGAAGACTTCGCATCCGGGGCATTAATAATGTCCTTGTAGTCGTCGCCCGCGGTGATGGCCTTTTCAAAAATCGCCGGATTCGATGTCATGCCACGCAAGCCATCGTCGGCGATCATTTTCTTCAGATCGCCATTCAGCAAAACATTTCGCCGGATAAAATCAAGCCACGGAGATTGTCCGTACGCCAACAATCCTTTTAGTGGATTTCCGCCCTGCACCGCGTTTACGTTGGGCATCGTAGTTGTAGTAGTCATCGTCTTTCTCCTCAGATTCCTATGTGGCCGGTCCCAAAACTCCATTCTACGCCCGTGCGCTCATCCTGGTGTTACACAGGCGTGACAGCAAACTGTTAAGAATCCCTTAAAGAGCGCGTTTCTGCTCCAGCGCAACTATTTTCGCCAAGCGCCGCTTATGCCGCTCCTCGTTCGTGAAATTCGCTCCCAGGTACGCCTTCACCAGGTCTTCGGCCAGCTTCACGCCTATGATTCGCGATCCCAGCACCAGCACATTCATATCGTCGTGCTCGACGCCCTGGTGCGCCGAGTACGTGTCATGACAAACCGCGGCGCGAATTCCGATGAGCTTGTTCGCTGCCACACTTGCCCCGACGCCACTGCCGCAAATCAGCACGCCGCGCTCCGCCTTGCCATCCAGTACCGCGCGCCCGACAGCTTCGGCGAAATCCGGATAATCCGACGGATTTTCGTTGAACGCTCCAACGTCCAGCACCGCGTGCCCCAGCCCGCGCAGCACGTCGCCCATGGCGTTTTTCAATTGGAAACCCGCGTGGTCCGACCCAATCACAATTTTCATCGCACGGCTCACTTTCCCAACGCTTCTTTTGCAGCCGCAACCACGCTCTCAACCGTGAAGCCAAACTTTTTCAGCAAGTCCTTCAACGGAGCGGAAGCCCCGAAGGTGTGCATGCCGACCATTTTTCCCTTGGGCCCAACGTAGCGTTCCCAGCCAAATGTCGAAGCCATCTCAACGCCCACCCGCGCCGTTACCGACGCCGGCAAAACGCTTTCTTTGTAGGCCGCATCCTGCCGTTCGAATAACTCAAACGATGGGATGCTCACCACGCGAGCTTTGACGCCTTCCGCAGCGAGCTTTTCCTGCGCGGCAACACAAAGTGAAAGTTCGGTTCCGGTGCCCATCAGGATTAAGTCAGGCTTACCGCCCGGAGCATCGCTCAAGACATAGCCACCTTTTGCCACACCAGAAGCAGCCGCGAATTTTGTCCGGTCCAGCGTCGGCATAGCCTGCCGTGAGAGCACCAGCGCAGTCGGCCCGTGAATGTGGCTGATAGCCAGCTTCCAGGCTTCCACCACTTCGTTGGCATCGCCCGGACGCAGCACCAGAATATTCGGCATCGCGCGCAACGCAGCCAACTGCTCGATCGGCTGGTGTGTCGGCCCGTCTTCTCCCAGCCCGATCGAATCGTGCGTGAACATGTAAATGACCGGCTGCTCCATCAGCGCCGCAAGACGGATTGACGGCTTTACGTAATCGCTGAAATTGAAAAATGTTCCTCCGAACGGCCGCAGCTTGCTGATCGCCATCCCGTTCATCGCCGCGCCCATGGCATGTTCACGAACGCCGTAATGCACATTTCGTCCCTTGTACTCGCCGGGAAGAAAATCGCCCGCGCCCGGGAATTCCAGGTTGGTTTTGTTGGACTTCGCCAAATCCGCCGAGCCGCCGATCAGCCACGGAATATTCTTCGCCAGCGCGTTCACCGTTTTGCCGGCACTCTCGCGTGACGCCATACCCTTCGCATCCGCTGGGAACTCCGGTAAATTCTTGTCCCAGCCTTCCGGTAGCTCGCGTTTCTGTATCAATTCGAGTTGCTTGGCCAATTCCGGAAACTTGGCCTTGTAGTCTCCCCACAGCTTTACCCACTGCGCGTGCGCATCGCCGCCGCGCTTGCCGATGCCATCGTTGAAATGCTGGTACACGCCATCCGGGACCAGAAATTTTGCATCATCCGGCCATTCATAATTGTCTTTCGTTAATTTCACTTCCTCGGCGCCCAACGGCTCGCCATGCGCTTCATAGGAATCCTGTTTGTGCGGGGAACCATATCCAATGTGGCTATCCACCACGATCAAAGTCGGCCTGTCGGTGGTCTTAAGGAAAGTTTCGTACGCCCGCGCCAGCATCATCAAGTCATTAGCATCAGCGACGCGCGTCACGTTCCATCCGTAACCCAAAAATCGCGTCATTACATCTTCGCTGAACGACCACGATGCCGGCCCATCCAGCGTTACGTGATTGTTGTCGTAAATCCAGCAAAGGTTTCCAAGCCGCAGGTGGCCAGCCAGCGAAGCCGCTTCCGAAGCGACCCCTTCCATCAAGTCTCCATCACCGCATACCGCATATGTCTTGAAATCAAAAATTTCAAAACCAGGCTGGTTGTAGTTCGCCGCCAGCCATTTACTCGCGATCGCCATGCCCACGCTGTTCCCGGCGCCCTGCCCCAGCGGCCCGGTTGTCGTCTCCACTCCGCTGGTGATGTGCGACTCAGGATGCCCCGGCGTTTTGCTATCCAGCTGCCGGAAGCGTTTGATCTCGTCCATCGAGATCGCTGGCACCTTCAAAACTTCTCCTTCCAGCGTGTAAGCGCGCACGCCGGTCAAGTGTAGCGTCGAGTACAACAACATTGACGCATGCCCCGCGGACAACACAAATCGGTCGCGATTCGGCCACACCGGATTCGCTGGATCGTACTTCAAATATTTTTGCCACAATTCATACACCACCGGTGCCAAGCCCATTGGCGCACCGGGATGCCCGGAGTTAGCCTGCTGCACAGCATCCATGGAAAGCGTTCGAATGGTGTTGATACAAAGCTGATCGATGTTTTGCTTGCTCATAACTGCGCTCTGCTGGCTCACGATAGCTCCTGTGCGGGCAGGAGGGCTCCCGCAGGGAAAATCAGGATTTAGATGCTCCGGGGCAGGCTCCGGGTAAAGGAATTCTACGTCAACTGGCCTTCGATTGCAGAATCCTCCGGAAAGTTACCGATGTCGGTTACAGATAATCGAATGAGAGGTTCTTATTCGATGCTTATGCGCTCAGTCCAAGGCTCCGGGTCGGCTGCCGGATGGGCGTCGCCGGTTCTCGGAGCATCGCTAGCCCTCGCGGGAGTGATTGAAGCGGCGGTAGTCGAAATTTGTTCGCTCGCGTTGCGAACCGTTCCCTCGATTGATGCAGCAGCAATGGGCGACGTTTCGCCTGCCGGTGCAACTTTTTCCAGCGGCGGCGCAATGTCTCGCGCATCCACCGGAAAAAGCTGCGCATGCTGCTCCGCCCACTTCGCCGCGAGTCCGTTCAAAGGACTCTTCGTATTGTATTCCTGATAAGCGATCATGCGCCCGATGCGGACAATCAGGTCGTCCAGCCCTTCCGAAGCTGCCCAAAAATCGCCGATACACACCGTCGAATCATCAAAATTCGGGTGAAACACCGGCGTCAGCATACGGCATTGCGGCGCTCGCCTAGGATAACCCAGCGAAAGATTCACTTCCAGATAATGCTGCGCGCGCTCCTGAATTTCTCCGTTCGAAGCCACAAACAATCCCTTGATGTGATATGCGAACCGATATACTTCCGGCGGCATTCCAGCCGTGCCCGTAATTTGGATCAGCGGCCAGCCAGCAAACTTCTGCACCATCTGATCGTGGTCCAGCTTCAGTCTTCGAATGCGCGGCGATAGCATAACTGGGTTTTCGATACTCCTCAAAAAAATACCGGCGCGATGTCACGCACCACGGCAAAAATCAAAACAAACGCGAGCGCAGCTCTCCACGACCATTCCGGAACTTGCGGCCACTCAACACGATCCTCTCGCACCGCTGTCCAATACATCCTCGCAAAATGCCACAACAATACCGGCATCAGGACCGTTACCGCTGCATTGAAGTGCAGCGCCGCCGCAACATGCCCATGCAGAAGTTCCGCCACCGCACGAGTCGCGCCGCATCCCGGACAGTAATGATGCGTCAGCGCATAGAACGGGCAGCGCGGGTAAAACGAATGTTCCTGCGGCGAATAACGATACAAAAATGCCGCGCCAGCCAGGCCTGTGGCCGCGACAGCATTCATCGCCGCTCGCGCTGAAATCATCACGCGTAACCGCCCATCTGCCGCTGTTTCATCTCATTAATTCGGTTGAAGTGATATTGGAAGTAGAAGACCGCGAAGAAAAATGTCATGACGCCGCTGAGGCTGAGGCCAATGGGCTCAGCCGAATTGAAGTGCTCTTCGAGATCGCTCTTCATGGTGAAAACCGCGAATAGATACATAACGATGTAACCCAGGTTCAGCAATAGTGAGACTCCTTGCAGTCCAGGTGAGGGGTGCCCGCTCGCGGCGGACATCACACCCTGATAGAAACCAGATACGAGCACCGTTAGCCACAGGACGACCGCAATCGTAAGGTATGTCACGCTCTTTGCGTCGGGTTTCACTTTCTTGATCCACAGCACCTCCACCACCAGCCAGACCATGGAAAAAATTCCGCACGTCAGGAAAGTGAGCAACAGCACGATTCCCCAATGCAGCGATGGTGGAGGCGGGTACTGTTGCCCAACCGGCGCGGCGTAGCCGGCTTGCGCTCCATATGCGGGCGCACCCGCGCTACCTCCATAAACCGTTCCCGCCCCGGGTTGCGGCGCTGCTGGCTGCGGTGCTGCAGGCACAGGAATGTTCCCGATCACCTGCGAGACCGGCACCCATTCCGTCAGCCCTTCGCTTCTGCACAAATCCGTCAGCAAAATATTTCCGGAAGCGACATACTTCTGCAAATCAGACAACGAGTACGGCCCGTACTCGTTCACATCGCGCTTAATGAAATAATTCATCTCGTCGCTCCTCTTTCACAACACACCGGCAATCAATCGCACTGAATTCCTAGATCGTTGAAATGCGCCAGAGCCGTCATTCCGAACAAAATGAGGAATCTCTCTTCGATTGTGAACTCACTCACCCGGCAGCATCGGTCCCGCTACACGAATTGCGTTCCCTCAGCGTCCTGGTTCACCGTACAAATTTCAATAATTGCCCAAGGCCAACTGATTGCCGCTCCATATAAGCATGAGAGCAGCGTCACGCAAAGCTGAATCGCCCCCTTTTTCGCATATCCGGCATAAAAATTGTGCACCCCGAAAGCTCCCAGGAAAATTCCCAGCAGCACAAATATCACTCGCGTCTTCGGCTGCGGGGCAGGATAGTAGTGCGCCAACGAACTCGGCGCCCTTTGTGCTTGCGGTCCCGGCCCGGATTGCGGAGGCGGTGCAACTCCTGTTCCGGCCATCGGCGGCGGAGGAGTCGGCGGTAGCACTCCACTTCCTCCCGGCGCGGCCTCGGGTGCCGCTTGCGTTACACCCCCCAACGCCGGCGCACGAAACGTCGTATATCCCGAACCCAATGAAATTCCCGGACGCATCACCGGCGTCACTACCGGCGCCTGCCGCGTCACCGTATTTCCCATCAAGTCCGTTCCGCTGACCGTAACCTTCGCTTCATCCGACGGCGCATTCGCGCAGCCAAACACCGTGCAGCCACCGTTCTCCGCGAAACAGTCCGCGTGATGCGGCGTGCCGCAGCCCGGGCAATCTTTGCGTTCGCCCTCGGCTTCTCCCACCTCCGTTCGGCAATACGGGCAAATCGGATTCAATTCCGTTGCCTCTCTTGATAACGGAACGCGTAGCGCCCGATCTGCACCACCGCACCACTCATCAATACTTGTTGCCGCACCGGCTGCCCGTTGACGTAAGTTTCACCGATCGCTCGCAGCATAATACGCGACCCCGCCAGATCAATGATGGCGTGCTCTTTCGCAATGTTGTTGTCCTTAAAAAGGTAAATGTCGCACTTTTGGTCGCTGCCCACGATCGTTCGTGGCTTGTACAAAATAAATTGTTTGCCCGCCAGTGGCCCGGCCGTCACATACAGCCAGCGATCTTTCAGCGCGCTTTCCACCAGGCCCACGGCGACGCCGGTTGCCAGTCCAAGCAGCCCGAATCCCACGGCCCGGCTGGCTGCACCGCCATGCGTCAGCATAGCGATCGGATTGAAAACAATTCCGCCAAGTCCGGCTCCGATCGCGCCACCGAGCATCCCGTACAGCATTTTCTTCGAAGACATGCCCGCAATGCCATAAACAATGCCGCCGGCGAGACCCAAAACCATCCAGGCAATTCCGCGAGCAATCCAGAACGAAGGATTTCGCACGGTCTGCGCGCCAAGCTCTGCGCAAATCGACATTCCAATTGCGTAGACGATTTCCGCAACGAAGTCGAACATAAAGCCCAGGACAATTCCCAGCGGCAGGCAGATCGCGCCACGGATCAGCGCTTTTTTCGGCGATCTCTCCACGATGCTTTCCGCGATTCCGAATCCTGCGCAGAGCAGCGCCACGATCGCTGGCAGCAGCAGCCAGTTGCCCCACCGGCTTGATCCTTGCTGCCCGCTGTCTACAAAGCGTGGCTCGCAGATGGCCCAACCGATCAGCGCGCCCAGCAATCCCGCGGCGCCCAGATAGAACCAGCCCTGCAGCAGAAAATTGCCTTTTTCTTCCGCAATCTGGGTTTGCGGGTCGGAGGTTTCGCTGATTGACCCGTACACTTTCGCCCCGCCCGCTCCTTGCGCCACAGGGGCCAGTGCACCAGCGTCAGGCAGCGACACGTTCGCCAGGTCATCCAGCGTGATCTTGATCGACTTGTCCTTATTTTCTGGGGACATTTTGATCCTTCTGATCCCTTTGCTCTTTTTGCTTTGTCTGGTCGTTCGGATCTTTTCCGGAATTCGTGCTGCCGTCGTTGCTCAACGCGGGTTGCGGCTGCGCCTTCTGCGGCACGGCAGGCGAACTCATGCTGTCGCTGCGCCTGATTTCAATCGGCGGCATGCCGGGTACCTCCAGCGTGGTCCCATCGCGGCTAACGTGCCCTTGCCGCACGATCCCGGTAGTCGGATCAATCACCAAGATCAGTTCGTGAGGGAAAAAGATCCATGAGGCGATCGCACCGACCATTAGGATCAGCGCGTAAGAAATGATCGTCAGCATCCATTTCAACCACACCGGCGGTCCCGCTTCGCCTTCCTCGCTGCGTTTGGCAATTTCCTCGTCGTCTTCGATTCCGCTCACCGGTTCCGGCTTGCCCGTTTCTCCCGCTTCTTCGCCGCCTTTGTCGTCCTTCACGTGAATCTCAGAAACGCGTTCCAGTCGCTCGCCCGACCAGCCAAAGCAGCCTTCTTCGTCGCTGTGCGGGTCGTACACCCACGCCACCTGCAGCGCCGACGAGAAAAAATTCTTGTGTATGAACGTATCGTGATCCGATAGAAATACGCCGAATCCCGGATGCGAGTGATACCAGCCCACAATCCGCTCCTCCGGATATTCCTTGTCCTTGATCTTATAAATATGCTCCCAGGTATCCTGCGTGAACGTCACATACGTTCCCGCCTGTGCCGCATTCAGTCCCGGAATGCGTGCGCTGATATTCAGGCCATTGCCGTTTTCTTCTCCGATCAGCACGCCGCAAACTTCCGTCTTGCTGTTCGAACGCGCGTGCTGCCGGATCTGGCGAAGCACTTCGCCCTCAATCATCACTCGCGGCTGTCGCTGATCCGGTTTCCGTTTACCCATTTCTCCCACGCTTGCAAATCTTCTAGTCTGGCCGTCATTCCGGGCGAAGCGACCGAAGGCTCCGGCCTTGCCGGAAGGAATCTCTCTGCAACGCCCTACAATTCCTCTCCCAACACCACGCCCTTGTCACCAGCCATCAAATAAGCCTTTTCCTTTTCCGCCGTTCGAACCGTGAACACATCAAACAGCGGCAGCCCCAGCTGATCCAAACTCCGCTTGCCAAAATCCTCCCTGCCGTCATAGCTGTGAATCGTCTTCACCACGCGCATCTGCCCATCGCGCGGACACCGTCCTCGTTCATACTGAATGCTTCCCACTGGAGCAAAAATTTCTTCCTTGGTTCCGCACTGCGGACATTCCAACCCATGCACGATGTCCCGGCTGAATTCCACCACCACGTCCGCAGCACTCAAATCCTCCACACCACGCAGCCGCAAATCTTCCAGCGTCCATTCACTCGAGTTGCGCTGCAGCTCCGTCACATTTTCATACGTAAAGTGACTCATGCAGTCGGGATTCGCCGTGTAGTCCACTTTGTACGAACTGTGATTCAGCCCTTCGAAAACAAAACCGCTTCCTGCCAACGTCGGCATTCCGTGCAGCAGTTTCACCGCCTCCTGTACTTCAATCCCTGCAATCACCGAAGAAATCGTCGGCGTCGTCGCAACTTTTCCTTCCGTGTTCGCCTCGCGCAGCAGCAAATTGCAGGACATGCGCTGCTCCAGTAATTTCCAGTCCGTTTCACCCAATGTGCATTCGTAACACGGCGCGGCTCCCGCCACAAAAACTCGCGCCACGCCATTGATTCCCTCAATCGCGCCATCAATCCAGGGCCGGTTCATCTTCCACGCACAACGATTGATCCACAGCCGCGCTTCGCGATTGTCCAGACCCGCGATAATCACATCGCTCCACGCAAAAATTCCCAAGCCGCAGTCCTGCACCACGTTTGCCACCAGCGGCTTCACCTTCACATTCGGCGCCAGCGTCAAAACACTTCTCGCCGCGGCCTCCGCTTTGTACGAACCCACGTCACCGCTGCGGTACAAAATCGTGCGTGATAGATTCGACTCCTCGATCTTGTCCAGATCCACCACTACGATCCGTTCGAATCCCAGCAGCACCAGATTTTTCAGGATTTCGTTGCCCAGAGCGCCCGCGCCCACCACCAGGACTCGCGCTGACTGCAATTTCTTCTGATCCCACCACGGAATCAGCCGGAACCGGCTGTACCGGTCCTCATGCACTTCCTCTTCGCCGATGCGTACGGGAATCGGCGGCGTCATACTCAGCCTGCCGTGATTTCTGGCTGCAGTCGCAGGATGTCGCCATCCTTCACTCCCGCCTCGCCAAGCGTTTGCGAATCTTGAATCTGCCGTCCGGAATTCTTGTGGTGGAATTTGTAGCTCAATGGCGCGCCGTCCGGCCCGTTCGTCGGCAGCCGCAATTTCTGGATCAGCACCACGATGATCTTGTTGCACGGAGCGTCATCCGGCAATTCCACCGGCACTCTTTTATTTTCCGTCGAGTCGTACACCGTCACATTGATCGTGGCCATCGTTTACCGGTCCCCGTAAATTGAATCACCGCATCTTCCTTTTTCGGTGTCAGTCTCGATCGTGTAGAGGCGCAGCACTGCTGCGCCCCAGCTTGCCCGGGCGTCTACTTCTTCTTCTTGTTCTCCTGCGCCGTCAATGCTCTCAAATACGTTTCCAATCGTTCCTGCCCATCCTTCGCGAATTCCCAGCCGCTTTCCTTCAAGAACGCCTGCGCCGTCACCGCGAAATTCAAATTCTCCGCGTTCGGCTGATTGCTCTTGTCCATCGTCGAACTCACCACTCCCAGCAGATTTCCCTGCTGGTCATACACCGGTCCGCCGCTGTTTCCCGGACTCACCGGCGCGGAAATCTGCAGCGTGCTGTTTTCCATGCGCGAAATAATTCCTGTGCTCAGCGTGTACTTCAGTCCTTCCGGATGCCCGATCACAAAAATCGCTTCGCCCTCTTTGGGAGTGGCAATGGGCTGCACGAACTCCCCAGCTCCGGAATGTCGCGGCATCCACACCAGCACTAAATCCAGATTCGTGTGCCGCGCGACTACTTCCGCACCCGCCCAGACTCCTGAGGACAGGGAAATCATCGCACGGTGTCTATCCTTAATTGTCCATGTCCCCAGTCCAATCACGTGCCGCGCCGTTGCAAACAAGTATCCTTTGTCATTTGCATCGAGCAGAAGTCCTGCTCCGTAACTGTTCGAAAGCACTTCGCGTTTGCTGAAATACGATTGCGCCGTCGGCGCGATCACCGCCACCAGCGGCTTTAGCTCCGACGAAGCGTCCGCTCCGTTCAAATCTTTACTCGCTGGCAAGGCAGGGAACTCGTTCCGCTCGTCCAGTTCCGAAAGTCCGCTGGCCACAATCGCTGGGACCGAGCCGAACGAAAAAAGCAGCACCGTGGCTGCCGAGGTCAAGAATCCGCTGATAATCAAAAGTGTCGAAAGAAAAGCGGTCCACGCATAGCGAATCCTGGGCGCCTGCCCGCGAAACGCTACCCGCATAATAATGGTGACCAGGCACAACAGCGGCAGGAACAAAACCAATATTCCCACCGACAGCCGCGCCCACCACGGAATCGCCGGCGGCAGCTTCGGCTCAATCCGCGCCGGAACGTCCGGACCTTCCTTTATCTCTGTGATTTCATTGGGGCTTATGACAATCTTATCCATCGGTCTCCAGAACGTTGCGGGGACGCGCTAGCTTTGTCAGCTTTGCAGAAAGCGGTCAAGGGTACGGGTCTTCGGGCCTCAGAGTTTGTACTTCTAAACCCCGAGAATAACAAAGTCGTGCTTACAAGTTCTAAACTGACTCGTTATATACAGGTTCACTTCGCAAAGCGCAAGAGTGCGACAGTCCTATGGTTTCCTTTGATATTAGTATCGAATTCGCACCTGGAGGCCCGCGGTTTTCGTCGCGGGTATTCGTTTTTTTTCTATTTCAGGCCTCGTTTTGCTTGCAAGCTTGACATTCCTAGAATTGAACGAATCCGGTGGCGATCGCCGGTTTCGCGCGGCGACCCACCGTCCCTTTCCAGCCATTTCGTAAATTCCATCAGCTTCACTTCATGCTCCACCCGTACGTCCGCCACCGATACCTTCACCACATTCAATCCCTGCGCGATCCCCCTCACCCATTCATTGCCGCGAATAGCCGCCAGGCCCTGTGCCACCGCTTCGTACAGCGTCGCCGCCGTCACTTCCACAGTGTGCGTGACACCGTCCATGTCTTGGATCGTTACCCGGCAGGATCGAATTGGCATGGCAGCAAATTATCACATTCGCTTTTTGTTCGCCATACGATTTGCGTAAGTTCGTTGCGTGCCCAATTTGGGCGGCTTTGCATTCATTTTGCTGTGAGCGGGGTTCGGATCGGCGAGCAATCCAAGAAAGATCCAACAAAGATTTCGTGTGCAAAACTCTCGGTAGCCTCAAGTTGATGAGGAGTGTTTCGGCTTTTCCACCAGTAGGTATGTTGCGATTGAGGCCATTAGTTTTCCTGTTGCCGTGCGGAATTAGGCGGTGGCGGTTCGAACGTAAAAGGCGACTCCAGCGTAAATTCAATGCGGCTGCCCGGTTTCACTGCAACTTTTGCGGCAGCGAATGCCGCAATCACCGGACCCGCCGCCGCACTCGGGTTGCCAGCCATTACACCAGCGCCCTGCGGAGCTTTTTTCGCCTCCGCGGATGCCTTGGCCGACCCCGAGCCTTTTTCCTTCTTTGGCGCGTTTGTGTCAACTCCCAGGCGTTCGCCGTTCATGATCAGGCTGACCAATTCCAGCCGCACTTTGGCTTTTCCGTGCACATGCCCACCCTTTTTCGCTTCCACCATGCGGACATGGGCCTCTGTCCCGCGCGGAATCACCACGTGATCGTGGACCAGCACCGACGGATCAACCGTCCCGGTAAAGAGGTCTCCTGCCTTGTCCTGACTCGAATTCACCTCATCCGCCAGCCGCACCGGAATTACATAACCAGCCGGTAATGTTACAGTATCTGATTCCTCAGGAGAGTTTGCCGTGCTCCGGTCCTGCCGCGAATCCCGGTCCTGCGCGCTCGCATCCTGGTTTCTCCGTGCTTCATCCCTGTTCTGAGAATTCTGCCCGAATAGTGCGCAAGCCCCGGCCGGAATCACGCCAAGACACAGCATCGCGGCCGTCGCAAGTATCCTCTGGTGCACCTGCATTTTTCGTATTTCTTGCATAAGGAAATCCCTCCCCAATTGATCCTTATGGAAGCATCGCCGCGCGTTTCCCGCCCATACAGGGAACCCTCGAATTGCCCCTGGCACTTACTTTAGCGATTGAATGCGCCCGATCTGTTGCGCCCGACCCGCAGCGACTGACCCGTTGCGCTCGCCGCGGAGCGGGCGATCCATGGCGCACGAAACGTGTTGGCCCGGCGCAGTCCGTGTTTTGTTTCAGGAACTACTTCATCTTGGTTAGATTTGTAGTGCCAGTCGCCGTCGCGCCTCTCCTCGTTCGGAGGTAAACGAAAGAAGAGAATACACTTCGCCGGCTGGCTCGATCGCCTTCCCGATCTGTCCGAGCGGTACAGATCATCCTCGAAAATTTCGCACCGGGCGTGGTTCTCTCCCGAGGAATACAAAAAGCTCTACGAGGCTACAAGAAAACGCGCGCACAAGCCCCAGCTGGCGCGCTTCAAATGGGAATGCGAACAGCTTCACGATTATGTGTTGTTCTCGGCCAACACAGGCCTGCGGCCTGACGAAGCGCGGCGCCTTCAATTCCGGGATGTGACAATCGTTGAAGACGACGCGAGCGGTCAGACGATTCTTGAGATCGAGGTGCGCGGGAAGAGGAGGGTCGGCTACTGCAAGAGTATGAGCGGCGCTGTCCGCCCCTTCGAGAGGCTGAAGGCCCGGCTCCGTCCCCCTCGCGCGGACGAAGCGCACGAAGAAGGGAAGGGACCGCAAATCATGAACAACGGGTCCGCAGAATTGCGCCTTCCGCAACCGACAGACCTCCTCTTTCCGAAATGGCAGCGCGAGCTTTTCAGCGCGATTCTGGACGAGGAAAATTTAAAGGTCGATCGCGAAGGCCGGCCGCGAACGGCCTACAGCCCTGCGGCACACATACATCTGTCTGCGCCTGATGGGAGGTGCCGACATCTACCAGATCGCCAAAAACTGCCGCACCAGCGTCGAGATGATCGAGAAGTATTACGCGGCGCACATCAAGACGAATCTCGCCGCCGCCGCGATCAACATCATGAGACCGAAGCCAAAAAAGAAACAAAATCTGCCAATGACGCGAAAGCAACCGCAACTTCCGATCCGTGAAACTGACGTGTAAATTCACTTAGCCTGCTCTATGATAGGAAACTGCAAATGACCAGCCGCGCGGGCGTGGCGGAATGGCAGACGCTGAGGACTTGAGCGAAACTTGAGTGCTCGCCGGGAAACCGTCGATGCAGAACTGCTCAAATTCGGGGAAACCTGCAATGGCAATCCCGAGCCAAGCCCGGAGGGAAACTTTCTCCGGGAAGGTGTAGAGACTAGACGGGCAGCACCTAAGCCCCGGATCTTCCGGGGGAGGGTGAAGGGATAGTCCAGACCGCAAACCTGACGTGAGCGCTCCAAAACGCTCCGTCCGGGCGGCGAAAGCCGTAGACGGCGTGAAAATCCTCCGGGGATTTTTCCTCATGTGGGTTCGACTCCCACCGCCCGCACCACCGTTCTTCGATCTCCCCCACGCGCGAAGGCGCGTATCGACATCCGCACCCTGTAGCAGTGGATGGGTCACCGCGATATCGCATCGACCATGGTTTACCTGAAAGGCGTGCGAAACCGCGACATCCAGGCCGGCTCAACAAGGGCAGCCTCGCGGCCTTTGCGTAAAGTCAGCACGACCTGATTACGATTGTGTGTCGCATCTCGCGTTAAACAAGCGTGCCGCTTCCCCTCCGCAAGCAGTGCATTTGAGCGCATCTGCGGCGAATGCAAGCATCCGGTAAAAACACTCCACAGGAAAATTCCACTAGCGGGAGAGAGGTCTTTACTAGAGCTGTCGTTCCACACTTGGGCGCGCCGATAATGAAGAAGTTTGGTATCTTCATGCCAATTCTTGACTAAGTGCGAGAAGCGATTGCATTAACGTGACCTTCGTCAGATCGTGCAGGATGCCTTTCACACACTGGTCGGGATGGCGTGTGTGTTGAAGTCTTCCTTATCATGTAGCTAAAGCGAAGTCTTCGCTCCGGCCAGTGTGAGTTCACCATAGATGTCGGTGATACGATAAATCTCCCGGTCTGTTTAGTCCCTTCAACGTCGTTCATCATATTGTTATCGCCGTTCGCAACAGTTGCGCGTCCGGCTTCGGTATGAAAACTATACCGAAGCCGTTTAATCATAAATTAGTTTCGCATTGTCTTCGCCTCCAGCGATACAATAAATTTATGATGTGGCTCGCTGGTGCACCGTCACGGTTACGATGCTGCGGGAAAGGTATTGCTTCCACCGCCTGTGACGCCGCCCATCTGAACGTGGTGCACGCGAAAAGCGAACCGTGCGGCCTGCTCGCCACTACCCATGCCGACCCTCATCACGGTCTTCGAAGTGGACAGCGTCTATTACATTGCTGGCAACGCGCTGCAACAGCGGATCGAAGAGGACGGACGTCACGCATGGAACGGGCCGAAAGGCGCCCTCTTCCGTGAACGCATGGGCCTGAAGCAGGCTCATGCAAACGCCAATCTTTGGTTATTGCCCCGGTGCAGCACGGTGGTGTACTGTGGTGCCATTATGGACAGCCACAATTTGGTTTCCAGGTCCGGATTGAAGCGCAAGGCGCACCGTACCAAGACTCGGCGCTCACCCCGAACATCGGTCACATTCCCGCCGGAGATTTACAAGGTTCTTGAGGATCTCGCCCGGAAGAAGAAGGTTTCCGTTGCATGGGTTGTGCGCGACGCCGCTGAAAAATATATCGCCGATCAGTGGCCGCTATTTGCGAAAGGCGGAGCATGAGCGGAACCGCACAGCTGTTTTCCCCGACAACTGAACGTGCGCCCGCGGGGCGCCTGCGGCCGGTGTCCAAAAAAGACGCCCGGACTTCCTCTGCGCATTCAAAGGAGAAGGACGCGGTTGTCGTATGCCAGGACAATCTCGTTTTCATGCGCTCGCTGCCGGACGCCAGCATGAAACTGATCGTCACATCGCCGCCATACAACCTTGGCAAGGAATACGAAACCAAGAGCTCGCTCGACGACTGTTTAACCGCGCAGCGCGAGATGATACAGGAGGCCGTCCGCCTGCTTCACCCGAGCGGCTCGATTTGCTGGCAGATCGGCAATTACGTCGACGGCGGCGAGGTGTTCCCGCTCGATATTCTCCTGTATCCGATATTCAAGAAAGCCGGCCTGCAGCTCCGGAACCGCATCATCTGGACTTTCGGCCACGGCCTGCACTGCCAGAAGCGATTTTCCGGCCGCTACGAGACAATTCTCTGGTTCACAAAATCCGAAGACTAATACCTTCAACCTCGACGAAGTGCGCGTAGCCTCAAAATATCCGAACAAAAAGCATTTCAAGGGACCGAACAAGGGCAAACTGTCGGGAAATCCTCTCGGCAAAAATCCTTCCGACGTGTGGGAAATCCCCAATGTCAAAGCCAACCACGTCGAGAAAACAGATCACCCGTGCCAGTTTCCCGTCGGCCTGGTCGAGCGCCTTGTGCTGGCGCTCACAAAAAAAGGCGATGCCGTGCTTGATCCTTATCTCGGCGTCGGCTCAAGCGCCATCGCCGCGCTGAAGAATGACAGAAAGGCCTACGGCTGCGATATCCTTCCTGAATACGTCGAGCAGACATGGCAACGCATCCGGCAGCTTCAGTCCGGCAAACTTCGCGTCAGGCCTATGAACAAGCCTGTGTACGAACCCCCGCCGAGAATACTTGAATGAATTTCGTCGAAGGTTATTCCCATCGCAATGGCAACATTGAGTGGGAAAAGAGAGAACTCGATGAATGGATCACCGACGTGTTCAACGCGCCCGCCATTACCGTTGAATCGCACGCTACCGACGCCATCCGCGACCACGTCCGCAACGAACTCACGCAGCAAGGATGGTCCGGCGAACTCCCCATCGCCCCGCACTTCACAGGCGTAACTATTTTCAGCCTCAAGGATGATCTCGCGATCCAGATCCAGACAGGCAATGTCAGCCGCGTGTTCTATGACTTGCTCAAACTGCAGTATCTGTTCAATCGCAACAAGATTGAAGCCGCGAGCCTTGCCGTGCCGACCAAGACAGGCGCGCAACGCCTTGGCAGCAACATTGCCAATTTCGAGCGCCTGTGCGGCGAACTCCAGCTTTATGACCGCATCGTTACCATACCGATTTTAGTAATTGCGTTCGAATGAGGTCGCGATGATTTACAAGATCAAGGTTACTCCGAAGCACGAGCGGGAAGCGCAGATTGCGCTTGCCTGCCAGAATCCGATCGAAATGTCCGCGTTTCATGAATACCAGAATGCAACGCAGCCCCTGCCCGTCGTCCGGTTGCCGATCGAACTGCCCATTTACAGGATGGCGAACGGGCGCACACGAACAGACCAGCTCAAATATATCCGCCAGCACAAAAAGCCCAGCGATTTCTTTCGCGCCGGGCAGGAAAATCAGGAGTCCCAGCAGGCGCAGCACGACCTCCTCGATCGATTCTCGAAAGAAGGAACCGCCTCCATCATCCCGATCGCCGACGTTCTCGCGGAAGGACGCCAGACCGACGAAATACTAATTACCAGTGCCGGCGTTGTCGTCAACGGCAACCGCCGACTGGCCGCCATGCGCGAGTTGTACGCGCCGGGGGAACCCGCCTATCAGGGTTTCAGCCATGTGAGATGCCGGGTACTGCCGGTCGGCGTGAGCGACAAGGAGATCAAGGAGATCGAGGTCCGGCTGCAGATGCAGCCCGAGACCAAGCTTCCCTATACGTGGGTCAATGAAGCGCTCACGATCAGGGATCTGATGGATAACGGATTCAGCAAAGAGGAAATCATGCGCGATATGCGCATGTAGACCGCGCAGGAACTGGACATGGCGCTGCAGGCCCTGACCCACGCGGAAATTTACCTCAAGGAATGGCGCAAGGAGTCAGAGGAATACGACATCGTCGAAGGCGCCAAGCAGCTTTTTGGGGATATGCCCCGCCTGCTGAAAAACAAGAACGGCGAGGAACTGGAGCTCAGCCGCCGTCTCGCCTTCCTGATACAGGACAGCTCGAAAAAACTGGGCGATCGCGCTTACGCCTTCAACTTCAGCTTCGGAAAAAAATCGGCAGACGTGGCGGAAGCACTCGCCGCCCGCCTCGATATCGATCTGACGGCCGCGCCGGCAGCCGACAACGACGGCCCCGAGGGCGATCTGGACATCGATATTGAAGATGAGAGTGAGGGCGCCAGCTATACACCGCTGATTGATGTGCCCGACGACCTCGCGCGCCGCGACGAGATCGGCGACGAACTGATTTCTGTTTGCGAGAGCATCAGATCGGCGGAACAGGACGAGAGGCGCGGACAGGCCGCGCTCAAGGCTGTCCGCGACGCCAATACGAAGTTGCTGGAAGTCGATCTTGCGATAGCCGACCCGGCCACCTACGCCGGCATTTCGGCGCAGCTTGACAGCATCATCGTCCGCGCAACGAAGCTGAAAGAAGAGGTGGCAGCCGCCAGCACGAAGCCGACACCTGCCGCGACCGCCAGCAACTAAATATTATGACTGCCCCGCCGGTCGAGATACAGATTTCCTATAATCCCGCCACCCTGCGCGGCGCCTTTGCCCTTCAGGCGGCAAACGACAATGCAATCTGGGAACGTCTCACGCAACGTGCCCTCGCCATCGAAGCCGATTATGAACTCGCAGCGACCAGTCTGGACGTGCCGTGGACGACCGTGCGGCGTTCGACTAGTAGCCAATTCGCAGCAAGAACCGATCTAAAGGCCGGCCGCTACGAAAGAGTAGGTGCTGGCGACTTGGAAAGCATGTGGACGAAGATTTTTCGATGCTGTTGCTTGTTGGCTAGATGGTTGTAGGATGGTGCTGTTTTTTGGCAATCACAGGGCACGGAGTAAATCGCGATGGTGGACTTTGGCGGAGAGAAATGGCGAAATTGCGTTTTGTGGTTTCTTTGATCACGAAAGAAAACGATTACCAGATGGAGCAAACGGCGTCGGCCAATGCGACGGCCAAGGAACTTGGTGTGGAGGTCGAGATTGTGTATGCCGAGAATGATGCCATCACACAGAGTACCCAACTTTTGAAAGTGATCCAGGCGGAGCCGTCGCTTCGGCCGCAGGGGATTATTGTGGAGCCGCTGGGAGCGACTACCTTTCCGAGAGTTGCTTCGGCGGCGGCCGCGGCCGGAATTGCGTGGGCGGTGGTGAGCCGTCAGGCGGAATACACGGCGGAACTTCGCAAGGCGCATCGTTCTCCGATTTTTTCTGTAAGCACAAATCAGGTCGAGGTGGGGCGAATACAGGGTAAGCAAGTTGCGCAATTGTTACCCCGAGGCGGATCTGTTTTGTATATCCAAGGACCGTCGGTGAGTTCGGTGTGCACTGAACGGCACCATGGGTTGCGTGAGACGATTCCTGCGAACTTGCAATTTGTGAATCTGGTCGGGGATTGGACGAAAGAGAGCGCTTACCAAAGTGTTGCCTCGTGGATGAAGCTGATGAGCGCTCACCGGTTTCGCATTGACTTGATCACGGCGCAGAACGACGCGATGGCCATGGGTGCAAGAAAGGCGCTAAAAGATTTGGCTAGCGAAATGGACCGGGACGTTCTGTCCAAAATTCCGGCGATAGGCTGCGATGGCGTACCCAGCACGGGCCAAGCCTGGGTGCGGGCTGGTGAACTGGCGGCCACGGTGATTACTCCGCCGAGCGCCGGCACGGCGATTGCGCTTATGACGCGCGCGCTGGAGACGCAGATCCCGCCGCCAGAGCATACGTTTACTTCTGCAGAGCCGTTTCCCGCGATTGAGGCGTTGAAGCCGCTGTGAAGCGTGGAGATCCCGGTTAAATTCGCGTAAAGACAAAGCCAGACGGCGATTGATTCGAACGGCTGGGCAGGCTAGGGCGCCGGGTTTTGTTCGGAGGAGTGGAGAACCAAGTCGATGAACTCGGGCATGAGGTACGTTTTGCCGTCGATTTCGACGGGGGAGGTCGGGGAAGCGGCTGGCGAAGGATTGCGGGTCCAGTGGCGGCTTTCCAGTCGTCCAATGCGCCAGTGATGACTACCGGCTTATCGCCGTTGAGATAGTTTTGAACGAAGTCCTGCTAGGCCGGGCAGTGAAGCCGGGTGACCGAAGATTGAAGGGGTCGTACTGCAGCTAAATTCATAGACGCCATCATGAGCCCCGAACTGGGTGTGGCCCTTGATCTGAGACGCTTTAGTTACATCCAGCCTGTAAGAAGAGCCTGTCTCAGTCCAAAGAAAAGGGTGTGCTAGCTCAGAGATGAGAGGGCGGACCATGCAAAGGTCATGGTCAAAACGGAAATAGATTTCCGCTAGTTTTGAGCTGTGCGAGAATTCGAGACAGGGGCAAAGCGAGGGAAACCGGTAACGGCCAGAGCGGCGTGTGGTAATGGGACTGGGACATGATCGCTTGGAGAGTGAGGCACCATATGAAGACTCGGAAACAGGGACGGATCGCTTTGGGGGCGCTAGTGGGGCTGATGGGATGGGTCGAACTGGCTGGCTGTAGCCGATCCGATTCGCAGAAGCTGAAGCGCGACGCGAAGGAAACGGGCGAAGCCATGCAGAAGACGGCTACCGATGCTGCTGACGCGGCTCGCAGAAGCGCCCAAGAGGCTGCGGACAAGGCTCGGGCAGAGGCACCAGGCGCTGTCGATGCGACCAAAAACGCGGCACAGAAAGGCTCGGAGAAAATAAAAGAGGCCGCGGATAAGACGGCAGCGGAAGCGAAAAAGGCTGCGGACAAAGCCCAGCAGGCCGTGAAAGACTCGACTAACAAGCCGAACCAGTAGCCGTAGGTGGCGTGGTGACGCGCACTTTGAGGATGTGTCTGCAAAGCAAACGAATCATCTTTGTTCTGGCGGGAGCGTTGGCCTGCGGGGGCGGCGGTGCGTTTGGTGGGCAAGCGGGCGCAGGGCGGGGGAGTTTAGGTTTCGACCGGAATGATTATCCGGGCGACGCGGCGATGCGTGAGCTGCGAAAGGAATTTGCCTTTGCGGGATATTGGCTGACTCCGCCACCGGGAGTGAAGACCAACTTGTGGACCGGGAAGCGCAAAGAGATGGAAGCGCTGGGATATGGATTTTTGCTATTGGTGCGCGGTCGGGAAGGGAATGCGATTCGAAACGCGGCGGCCGCGGGAAAAATGGGAGTAGCGGACGCCCGAGAGGCGGCACGTAGCGCAAAGGCAGAAGGGTTTGCTGGGGGCCGGATCATTTTTATTGATATTGAGGATGGCGGGCGGCTCCCGGCGGAGTATCACGCGTACCTGCGGGCGTGGGCGGATGAGTTGGTAAGGCAGGGATTTCGGCCAGGAGCTTACTGCTCAGGGATGGCGGTGGATGAAGGCGGCGGGGTGACGATTGTGACCGCCGACGATATTCGTTCGAACGAAGCGCCGAGGAGTTTTGCGTATTGGGTGTTCAATGATGCGTGCCCGCCGTCACCCGGATGCGTTTCGGTTTCGAACCCGCCGCTGCCTTCGGCCAGCGGAGTCAAGGATGCGACAGTGTGGCAGTTTGTGCGTTCGCCGCGGGAGAAAGAGACGGCTGCGAAGTGCAGCGGATACGCGGCGGATGAGAATTGTTACGCTGCAGCGGACGCGGCGAAGAAATGGCACCTGGATATGAATGTGGCGGCGAGCTCGAATCCCTCCTTTAAGTAAACACTTTCGCGTAAAACGTGACGATGGACATTTGCCAAGCATCTTGCAAAAGGTGTTTCAGGCGAGAGCAGCTCTAAAAAAGAGGAGGGCGAAATGCCATTGGTGCAGATTTCACTGCGTGAAGGAACGAATCCGAAATATCGAAAGGCGATCGCTGAAGGAGTACATCAAGCGATGATCGATGCGATCGCGGTTCCACCGAAGGACCGATTTCAGGTGATTACGGAATATAAGGCGAGTGATTTGATTTACGACGCGGATTACTTGGACGTCAAGCGGAGCGACGAGGTTGTGTTTGTGCAGATCACGCTGAGTACCGGGAGGAAGCCGGGACAGAAGCGTGCGTTATTTAAGCGAATGGCGGAATTGTTGGCGAAGTCGCCTGGGCTGCGTCCGGAAGATTTGCTTATCAATTTGATTGAGGTGAGCTGGGAAAATTGGTCTTTCGGAAACGGTGAAGCGCAATATCAGAAGGATTAGTCAGAAAAAAATTGCGAGAGAGACGAATGAGCCGCCCTCGCTTGCAGATGCGGGTGACGTCAGCCTTCAAGCAAGGTAAGACCAAATGTTTTAGAACGCACAATGCCTGACAGAAGAGCACTCTCGCGTCCACAGGCAGACCTAGTCTTGACCGGGACTTAGATGCCGCATGGCACGCGACGCGGCGAGTTCCAGTCGAAACTTAAGGCAAGTCAGAGTAAAGGTTTTGTTTTGTCTGCTTGAGATAGTCGAGCTTGGCCTTTAATTCTGGAGTTGGGAGCGGATATACGCCATAGCCAACGGCGTGATTACACGGCCGGATTTGTTCCGTGCTCATGTAGCAGGCTTTCCAATTGAGTTTCGCGTTGCGGCAGAATTGCATGATCTTTTTATCGCGTTGACGGATGGGAATGGTTGCGATCAGCGACGCTGTGAGAATCAACAGCAGAACGGTTTGCGTTGTCTGTCGAGGGATGGTCAGCAGAAAGAAGTAAAGGCCGAGCGAGCCGAGCTCCATGTAAATGACATACCGGGACATCTGGGCGACATCGCTGCCCAGGCACGAGCGACCGTAGGCGGCGTTTGCAGCGAACAGGAGGCAGTAGCCGAGCAAAATAGCGGATATCCCGGCGGCGCGATGAAACGAGTTTTGCGTCGCACGAAAATTTCGCAGGGACAGAATGAGCGCGGTCAGCATCGCGCCGAGAATTATGCCGCCAACCAGAAGTGGGAAGATGCCTATGCCTTTGACGCCAAGCAGATTTGCAAACATCAGGAGAAGAAATTGAGTGTAGCCCCATGGCAACGAAACGAGATTTGGCTTGCAATCCACGGAAGTCTGATAAACGTAGTGGATAAAAAATGAAGCGAGTGAGGCCAGAGAAAGAATAACGGCGACGGAAGAAAAAAGAGCGCCTCGATGCCGATCTCTTTGATTTATCCAGTAGTCCGCGATGAGCGCAATAGGTGTTATAACGCCGAGGAAGATGCCGAAGCCAGTGTAGATCGTGACGAAATTGATCAGCAGAATAAGACTGTAGCGCAACGGTATGTTAGAGATTGTCCAAGCCAGGCAGTAAAGGATAATCAAGAGGCTTGGAAGCGGGCCGTGCGCGAGATTAGCGGTGATGAAGAGAGTTTCATATTGCAGAGGGCTGAGAAGAATCAAGGGAATGCAAATGTCGAAGAGGGCGATCGCGCCGAAGAGTCTTGTCTTGAGCCAAAGCGCACAAATGGTGCAGAAAATCACGATCATCCCGACCAGGAACGATTCTGACCGACTGTTCCACTGAAAATGTGGTTCGACAAGATAGGAGAGGATCGCGCCCAGGCCTTGCCGGTGAGGACCGTTCTGCCAGCAGAACATTTCCCAGAGGGAATGTTTTTGAAAAAGTGTGGCGTCGTTGAAGTCCCACTGGTCCATAAAAAAGACGTTGATCGCGTAGTCTGAGATCAGGGCCAGGAGACGGGCAGCAAGGGTGAATGTGAAGATCAGGACCAGAGTAGCGGTCCAATGAGATTGTTTTCGCGAGAGATTGTTCAGGGATGGACCAGAGGCTGCCTCCACGGCAACGTTTTCCGCACTACGAGTCATGAGGCTTCCGCTCCGAAAATATTCTTGCGGCGCAATTTAGAATCGTTCGTCGAGGAAGCGATGATAGAGCAGGTGCGTCTGACGGGGCAATAAACTGGTTTGAACTGTTTCGTTCAGAGAGAAAGAGACCACAGGGCGGTGCGGCGGTTATGCGAGGACAAGAAATGCTGCGCGGCGGCGGACACGGCGAGGAAATGACATCCGGATGTGAACGTAGCAGCGAGTTTTAATCCTTCTTTCCCAACGATGATTGACGTCACATGCTCGGTGAAGCGCAATATCAGAAAGCTTTGTCAGAAAGATTGGTCAGGAAAAATTGCCAGGGCGGCGAATGAGCCGCCCTCCTTGCAGATTCGGGTGACCGCCGCGAATCTGTTGCAAGATCAGACGCGGGCGCCGATTTAGATCTGGCCGATGCCGCCGTCCACGTTGATCTCGACTCCGGTGATGTAAGAGGCGTCGTCGGACGCGAGGAAGGCCACGGTGCCGGCTACTTCTTCGGGCCTGCCAACGCGCTTCATGGGAACATGCGCCAGAAAACCCTCGAGCATGGCGTCGGCGGTTTCTTTGGGCAAGTCGAGGCGCCCGAAGATGGGAGTCTCGATGGGACCAGGCGCAACGGAATTAACGCGAATGTTGCGGCCAACGAGCTCCGCGGCGAGGGTGCGCGAGAAGGACCGCAAGGCCGCCTTGGTGGCGGAGTAGACGGATGTTGTGGCGTTGCCTTTGATTCCGGCGACGCTGGTGTTGAGGATGATGGAGCCGCCGTCGTTGAAATAGGGAAGCGCTTTTTGAATGGTGTAGTAAGCGCCTTTGGCGTTGATGTCGAAAATTTCGTCGTAGTGAGCTTCGTCGGCATTTTCCAGCGGCCGGAATTTGGCGACGCCCGCGTTCACGAAAAGAATGTCGATCTTGCCGAACTTTTGCGCAACGGCAGCGTAAAAGCGATCAAGATCGGCGAGTTTTGCCACGTCGGACTTCACGGCGAGAATTCCGTTGCCGACGTACTTGACTGCTTCGTCGAGAGTTTTCTGGCTGCGGCCGGAAATCGCGACCTTCGCACCTTCGTCGGAAAAGCGTTTGGCGGTGGCGAGACCGATGCCGCTGTTGCCGCCGGTGATTACGGCGACCTTACCTGTAAAGCGTTTCATAAAATCCTCCAAGACAGATGCACCCGAGTGGAAGTCAAAGGAATGGCCTAACCGGCCACCCGCGACTTCGATACTTAGATGAACGTCTAAATATTAAGTTACAATAAATGACTGGCTGGAAGTGGAAAAACGGCAATCCTACTGAGAAGGCGGTAGTTAGCAGCCTTTTCTGTGTGCAGCATGACGCTTTCCGCTAGACTTAGACTAGAGTCGGCGATGGACGCAAAAAAGATTGAGAAAATCTCGAAAGCGCTGGGTGACGAGACCCGGCTGCGGATTTACGAAATGATCGCGGCGCAGAAGAACTTGACCTGCAGCGAACTGGTGACGATGCAGGGGGTTACGCCGGCGACGATTTCGCATCACCTGAAAATCCTGACGGATGCGGAGTTGATCGAGTGCCGCAAGGAAGGGCAATTTGTATACAGTCGCACGGTGCCGGAAACGGTCGCGGGGTATACGAAATCGCTGGCGCGGATTTCGAACGGAAATCGGACGGCGCGGAGCCGCAAGAAAAAATAAGACGCAGAATTTCTTCCACTCTGACGAGCTTTCATTCACTTCATATATTTGTCGTACCAGGCGACGATGCGATTCAAGCGGTCGAGGAGATGCTTTTCTTCATGGAAGCCGTGGGGCTCGCGCGGATAAACCACCAATTCTGTTTCCACCCCATAACGTTTTAAGCCGCGATAGAGTTCCTGACTTTGCCCGAGAGGATCAACGGTGTCGGCGTCACCCTGCAAAATCAGCGTCGGAGTTTTTGCGTTCTTCACATGCAGGAACGGCGAACTGTTGAGAAATCCAGTCGGCTTTTCGTATGGGACGCCCCAAAACCACTCGTCGTAGGAAGGATGCTGTTCGGTGCCGTATTCGGAAACAAGATTGGCCATACCTGCGCCTGAGACCGCAGCTTTGAAGCGAGGCGTTTGCGTGATGGCCCATTCGCTCATGTAGCCGCCGTAAGACCAGCCGCCGATACCGAGACGATCAAGATCAGCGATACCTTTGTTGGCAAGGTCGTCGATACCCATCATGACGTCCTTGAAATCGCCGCCTCCCCAATCGGCACGATTACTCTCGACGAATTTTTCGCCGTAGCCGATCGAGCCGCGAATGTTGGGATAGAACACCGCATAACCGCGCGCGGCGAGAAGCTGTCCCCAGGCTTCGATAGAAGATTCCCAGGCTCCGGTTGGTCCGCCGTGGATCAGCGCAATGAGAGGAAGTTTCGATTTTCCATCGTGGTTGGAAGGTTTGAGCAGGGCGGCTTCGATTTCCAGGCCATCGAATGATTTGTATTTGTAGAGCTCGGGATTGGTGAGGACAGATGCGTCGAAGGATTTGTTGAATTCAGGAAAGTTTTTGGGTTGCTGGCCTTCGGGCGCAAACCAGATTTCTTGCGGTTCGGTGAAAGTTTCGCCAACGAAGGCGATAGCGCCATTGTCGCTGAACGCGAATGAAGATGGCATGCACTCAGGGATTGCGATATCTTCGCGCGTTCCGCTGGAGGTGTAGCGAACCAGCCTGCGAGTGAAGCCCTCGGCGGCGAGTAAAATCACGCCGCGATCTTTGCTCCAACGATAAGCAAACACGGTGCGATCGAGACTGCCAGCGGTGAGGTTTTTTGCCGCAGGCATGCCAAAGGGCAGAATCCAGAGATCGTGAGGACTGGGGCCATCTTCCCGAGATCCGATAAAACTGATGTTGTCGCCGGATGGAGAGATTTTGATATCGCCAATGGGACCGCTCGGAGCAAGAACCTGAACCATGGATTCTTCCGGTTTTTGCCCTGTGGTCTGTACCAGAAAAATGCGTTCCGTGTTCCGGTCGGATTCCGGATGATCTGTGGCGATCACAGCGAGGTGCCTGTTGTCGGGAAACCAGGCAAGGTCGGAGAGCTGATAATTTGCCGGAGTAATGGAACGTTCGGACTTGTCGGAGAGCGAGAGGAGCCAAAGACGAGCGCGTTTGTCGTCTTGGTCCGCGACGCGCGCGTCGTCCTTGTCTTTCTCCTTTTTTTCTTCCGCTTCGGTCTTGGCAACGGGAGCGAGAAACGCGATGGTTTTGCCGTCGACGGACCATGCAAAGCGGCTGATGTCGCGTTTGCCTTTGGTGAGCGGAGCGGATTCGCCACCACTCATGGAGAGAAGGTAAATTTGCTGATTGGCGTCGCGATTGGAAAGGAAAGCGAGCGATTTTCCGTCGGGCGACCACTTGGGAGAGGATTCGGATTTTTCGAAGTACGTGAGTTGGCGGAATGAGCTGTTGGACGTGTCGAAGAGCCAGATATGGCTGGAGCGCTGATCGCCTTTGGCAGGTTCGGCGACGACGAAGGCGACGCGAGTGCCGTCGGGAGAAAACTCGAGGCTCGAAAGATGACGAAGGTTGAGCAGCGCTTCGGGAGCGAGCGCCTTAGCAGGGGACGCGGCGGATTGTTGGGCGGAGATTACGCCATTAAGAAGAAAAAAACAGCAAAGGACGGCGAAAAAGGGAAATCTCCGCATGACAAATCCTCCAATGGTGAGAACAAAGGACTGTAACTGCGGAAGGGAATAGCGTCAACGCCAGCGAGCGGGTAGTGACTCAAGAAATAAAACATGAAAAAAACGACTGCGAAGGGCGTTTTCACCTCGCGCAGCCGCTCCATGGCGTATTGGTCTGTCGGCTAGAGACTTAGTGACGGTCGTCGTGATGCTCGTCGCGATGCTCATCGTGCTCGCGATAACGGCCATAATCGCGGTCCCGATCGCGATCCCATTCGTGGCGGTGCTCAAAGCGGCCGCGATCGCCCTCCCAATAGCCGTTGTAGTAGAGACCGCCTTCGAAGCGTGGACCAACCCAGCGCGCGCCGGGATACGGGGCACGAGACCAATAACCTTCGTGCCAGCGGTAATGTCTATGCGCGGGATACCAGTAGCCTTCAACCCACATAAAATCCGGGCCGGGAGGCGGAGGTGGCGTAACGATCACTCGAGGCGGGGGCGGAGGACCAATCCTGATGCCAATGCCAATCTGCGCGCTTGCGCCGTAGGTGCCGAACAACAGAACCGCGGCAAAGAGCATAAATCTCAGCAAGCTTTTCATTTTCTTTGATCTCCTTTCGTGGGTCAGTAAAGCGTAGGCAGGGCATGGAGCGCGGACAATAGAGGAAAGGCTGTACGGAGTGGAGATGAGATGTGCGCGCTTGGATGATTTTGTGACTTGGCACAAATCGAAGAGAGATTCCTCGCTTTGCTCGGAATGACGGCCGTGAGGCGCTCGGAATGAAGAAGCAAGAAACGAAAGAAAAGATGGGCGCAGACTTTTGTCTGTACCGCCCATTGTCACATGACCGTAATGTGGACTGCTATACGAACGCTTGGTTTACGCGCGTGTGGTTTTAGTGGTCATCGTGATCATGGCCGTGACCGTGGCCATGATCATGATCGTCGTGGTCCTTGTACCGGCCGTGGTCGCGTTCGTGATCGTGATCCCATTTGTGGTTGTGCTCGACGCGGCCATGTGAGCCTTCCCAATAGCCGTTATAGAAGCGCTCGCCATCGTGACGAGGCCCGACCCAGCGAGCACCTTCATAGGGTGGCAGGCTCCAATAGCCTTCATGCCAGCGATAGTGACCTCCGGCGGGATACCAGTAGCCGCCGATCCAGTCGAATTCGGGCCCGGGTTGCGCAGGGACGACGGCGACAACACGTGGTTCGGGTGGCGCACCAATACGGATTCCAACCGATATTTGCGCGTTAGCGGGAATACCGACCAAAAGCAGGGAAGACAATAAAATGGACCAGAACAAAGTGGTCCTGATGCAATTTCTCATAAGATTGATTCATCTCCTGAAGCAGATCTGATGGTTCTGGTTACGAGGGTGAGCTAAGAATACGTTAAATTCGAAAAGGGAATTATTGGGAAGCCTTTGTGCGTTGCGTGACGTTGTGGTTAGCCTGTCCTTTTGCCCGGTACTTGCGGGATATAGGTTTTTGATTTGACTGAAGACGAATTTGGAGGCGGATTGCGGGCGTTTGCGGGGGTCGGCTACAATCTGAGGCTCATTTGCGCGAAAAAGGCTAACCGGTGGCCATTCACGAATTGCGATTGCATAACACGTTGAGCGGAAAGGCCGAAGAGTTCGTACCGCTGCGCGCGGGCGAAGTGAGGATGTATACGTGCGGGCCGACGGTGTATGACTATGCGCACATCGGGAATTTCCGGACGTTTGTATTTCAGGATATTTTGCGGCGGTATTTGAAACAGCGTGGGCTGAAGCTGACTCACGCGATGAACTTGACCGATGTAGACGACCGGATCATCGCCAACGCTGCCGCGGCGGGATTGGGGATTCGCGAATACACGGATAAGTACGCGCAGGCATTTTTTGCGGATTGCAAGGCGTTAAGCGTGGAAGCTCCGGAACATTGGATTCGCGCGACAGATCATATTCCAGATATGGTGCAACTGATTGAGCGGCTGCAGAAGAAAACATTCACGTATCCAAGCGAAGGATCGATTTATTACCGCATCAGCAAATTTCCGGAGTACGGGAAGCTTTCCAAGATTGATTTGACGGGGATCCAGGCGGGTGCCCGGGTGGACAATGACCGCTACGAAAAAGAGAGCGCGCGGGACTTTGCGTTGTGGAAAGCGCCGAAACCGGGCGAACATTTCTGGGAGACGGAGATTGGGCCGGGACGGCCGGGCTGGCACATTGAGTGTTCGGCGATGGCCATGAAGTATCTGGGTGAAACGTTGGATATTCATACCGGCGGAATTGATCTGGCATTTCCGCATCATGAGAATGAAATTGCGCAGAGCGAGGGCGCGACGGGAAAACCGTTTGCGCGGTACTGGCTGCACGCGGAGCATTTGCTGGTGGAAGGCGAGAAGATGTCCAAGTCGCTGGGGAATTTCTTCACTATGCGCGATTTGTACGGGAGAGGCTACAAGCCGTCCGCGCTGCGATACGCGCTGGCTAGCGTGCCGTACCGGCGGCAATTGAATTTTACCTTTGACGGATTGAAGCAGGCGGCCAGTTCGGTGGAGCGGATCCGGAATTTGGCGGATCGTTTGCGGCAAGGAAAATTTCCGGCGGGCTCGCCGTCGAATATGAAAAAGCGGGCGGCGAAGGCACGGGATGATTTCGATGCGGGCCTGGCGGATGATTTGAATACGGCGGTGGCGTTGGCAGCGACGTTTGATTTTGTGCGTGAGGCGAACATCGCGATGGATAGCGGCGGGTTCGGCCAGGAAGATGTGGCGGCAGCGCAGGAATTTTTGGATGCGTTCGACCAGATATTTGCGGTGGTAAAAGACAACGACGCGGAAAAACTGAAAGAACTGGGATTTGGTAGTGCGGAACAAGGAGTAACGGACGCCTGGGTTGAAGGGAAAGTTGCAGAACGGCAGGCGGCACGGCAGCGACGAGATTTTGCCAAGAGCGATGAAATCCGCAAAGAACTGGCGGAACATGGTATAATTCTTGAAGATAGCAGGGACGGAAGCGTCCGCTGGAAACGCAAATGAGACTACAAAACATCCACCGGCGATCCGCTCAAGCATCTCCTTCTGAATTGCGGCCGAACCTCTACGGCGTAGATTAAGTCCCCTCAAAAACAAACAGGAAGCGCGGGACGAAGTCCGTCTGCGCGCATGCAATCCTGCACGTCTACACAAGCCGGCCTGCGAAATGCCGGAGTCCACAAATACACCTGATCGCGCGCGGTCTGGAGACCAGCAACGCGAGAAAAATGGAGAAATAAAATGATTACGGCTAGCGAAATGAAAACGCCCAAGCTAGTGACGGCATTGCCCGGGCCCAAAGCCAAACAAATTGTGGAGCGCGACGCGAAGTTCATGTCGCCTTCGTTCACGCGGGATTATCCGCTGGTGGCAAAGAGCGGACATGGCGCGATGGTGGAAGACGTTGACGGAAACGTGTTTCTGGATTTCGCGGCGGGGATCGCGGTGTGCTCGACCGGACATTGTCACCCAAAAGTGGTGGCGGCGATACAGAAGCAGGCGGCGGAACTGATTCATATGTCCGGGACGGATTTTTACTATGAGAGCCTGCCAGAGCTGGCGGAGCGGCTCGGGAAAACAGTTCCGGGCAGTGAAGACAAGAAAGTGTTCTTCGCGAATTCCGGCACTGAGGCCATTGAAGGCGCGATGAAGCTTGCGCGTTATGCGACGAAACGCGACAAGATGATCGCGTTTTACGGAGGCTTTCATGGGCGCACGATGGGTTCGCTGTCGTTGACCGCGTCGAAATCTACGCAACGCAAGGGATTTGGCGCACTGCTGAGCGGCGTGGAGCACATTCCGTATCCTTATGCCTATCGCTGCGCGCTTGGACACACGGCAGAAACGTGCGGCGCGGAAATTCTGGAGACGCTCGAGAACCAGATCTTCAAGCGCTTGTTCGATCCGACGGAAGTGGCGGGCATCATCATCGAGCCGATCCAGGGCGAGGGTGGGTACGTGCCTGCGCCGAAATTCTTTCTGCAAGAACTGCAGCGAATCTGCCGGCAGCACGGAATCATGTTGATCGTGGATGAAGTGCAGTCCGGCATGGGACGCACTGGAAAATGGTGGGCGTTCGAACACGCGGGAATCGAGCCGGACATTATTACGAGTGCGAAGGGAATCGCCAGCGGCATGCCGCTCGGGGCGATCATTGCGAAATCGAGCGTGATGACTTGGAAGCCCGGTTCGCATGGAACGACGTTTGGCGGGAATCCGGTCTGTCTGGCGGCATCGCTGGCGACGATGGATTTGCTGGAAGGCGGCATGATAGAGAATGCGCGGAAAATGGGAGAGTACATTTTCCGGCGCACGGCCGACTGGACGAACAAATTCAAGATCGTTGGTGACGTTCGCGGCAAAGGTCTGATGGTCGGCATTGAGTTTGTGCGCGACCAGCGGACTAAAGAACGCGCAGGCGATTTGCGCAATGCGATTGTGGATTCCGCGTTTCACAAGGGTTTGCTGGTGCTGGGCGCCGGAGAGAATTCCTTGCGGCTTTCACCGCCGTTGTTGATTGATGAAGAACAAGCGGACTTTGCTCTGCGAACGCTGGAAGAATGCATCCGAGAGGCAGAGAAAAAGACTTAACGCAGAGGCGCAGAGTTCGCAGCAAAGTGTAATGCGGTGGCGGAAATCCCGCGGCAGCGCAATCGAAGGATGGCAGCCGCGGGATTTTTGTCTATACTTGCGGCTATCGAGCGAGCGAGTCACAAACCGGTGAACGCGCTAGGACAAGGCTATGGCGATTTTTTTTGGCTAATTTTTGCGACGGTGAAGTGGCGCGCGGCGAGGGCTGAGTGGCGAGGTTTCACTTGGTGACATGAAAGAGGATGCGCGGCGGCGTGGAGTACGCGGCGAAACGTTTGCGTATTGGTATTTGCGACGGCATAGATGCGTTTTTTGTCGCGCGAAATTATGTGCCGCGAGAAGTGAAGGGCGAGATCGACCTGGTCGGCTACGATGAGGAAACGCTGGCGTTCGTCGAGGTGCGGACACGGACGGCGCGCGTGGATCAGGCGGCGCTGCCCGAGGTGAGTGTAACCGCCGAGAAGCAGCATTTGGTGGGCCGAACCGCGCGGCGGTTTCTGATGGAACGGCACGTGAAAGAGTGTCCGGTGCGGTTTGATGTGGTGGCGATCGAAGAGTCACCGGGTCAAGCGCCGCTGGTACAGCTGCACAAGAACGGCTTTTAACCCGCGGATGTAAGAAGCCTCGCTGGAAAATCCGCAGGAAGCAGCAGAACGCGGTAATATAAATGTTCGCGGCGCTCGCTGCGGGACCACTGGAAAATCGTTTTAGGAGGCGGAATTGCCGGAGTTACGAAAAGACCCGATTACCGGGCGATGGGTGATTATTTCGACGGACCGTGGAAAGCGGCCGATGGATTTTCTACGCGAGAGCGTGATTCCCAAGGACCCGAAGAATTGTCCGTTTTGTCCGGGCAATGAAACGAAAACGCCGAACGAAGTTCTCGTTTATGGAAGGAATGGAGGCAGCCCGAACAGCGCGGGCTGGTCGATCCGCGTGATACCGAACAAGTTTCCGGTGCTGGGAATCGAAGGAGAACTGGATAAGGAAGGCGAAGGTCTGTTCGACAAGATGAACGGCATCGGCGCGCACGAAGTGATCATCGAGTCACCGGACCATTCCGCGACGCTGGCGACGCTTTCGGAACGCGCGCTGGAAGACGTGCTGTGGTCGTATCGCGATCGCATGCTGGATTTGAAAAATGACAAACGCTTCCGCTACGTGTTGATTTTCAAGAATCATGGAGAAGCGGCGGGCGCGACCGTGGAGCACACCCATTCCCAATTGATTGCGCTACCGATCGTGCCACGCAGGGTGCGGGAAGAAGTGGACAACTGCTGGCATTATTATGATGAAAAAGAGCGCTGCATTTTTTGCGACATTATCCGGCAAGAACTGGAAACCGGCGAACGGGTGATCGGCGAGAACGATCATTTCATTACGTTGTCACCCTATGCGTCGCGGTTTCCGTTCGAAATGTGGTTGCTCCCAAAGGTGCACGGTTCGTCGTTTGAGAATAATCAGAGCTCCGTGTATGCGAGCCTGGCACGGATGATGAAGGATACGATGATGCGTATGGACGCGGTGCTGGACCGCCCGGCATACAACTTCATGATCCACACCTCCCCGATCGGTGAAGAAATCAACGATCATTATCATTGGCACATGGAGATTATTCCGAAGCTGACGAAAGTGGCGGGATTCGAATGGGGCACCGGTTTTTATATCAATCCGACGCCGCCAGAAGAGTCCGCGCGGTTCCTTCGCGAGGCGCGCATCGGAGCGCCAGCGAAAAAATAGTTTAGATGGCTATGGTGTCTCGGCTGTAAGAGCGTCCGAGTTTTCGATATACTTAAAAGTTGGCGGCGCGGTACCCAAGTGGTAAGGGAGAGGTCTGCAAATCCCCTACGCCCGTGCGGGTCTACGTGGTTTCAATAGGTTGCAAAGACTTGAATAGGGGTAAATAGGCGGAAATAGGGTGCGGTGGGCATAGAGTTGGGCATAGATTTCGGGCATAATTTTTTCATGAGGCGCGATACCCAAGTGGTAAGGGAGTGGTCTGCAAAACCATTATGCGTGAGTTCGATTCTCACTCGCGCCTCCAATTCTTCTCTGGAATCATGCCGAATTATACGCCGCGTCTGCCGCACTGGACGCGAGGCTCCTTCAAGACTCTTAGCGTGCGTGGTGCGTCGAGTTCGCTTTCAATTTCGATGCTTCGGAAATTTCGTGAACAATCTGGACAATCTTCTCGAATCGTTTCTGTGCCTCCTGAAATTTCCTCTTTGCCCGGAAAAGTCTCAAATCCTGCTGTCGCGCGA